>JAEEGL015497036.1_pt1 | contig 88519 bp, 69 predicted proteins | sample 9134231 | NCBI WGS metagenome assembly JAEEGL01 (sample SAMN16246548, study PRJNA631951) | gut metagenome | biome: gut microbiome; feature: rumen; material: fiber-attached | host: Bos | place: Iran: Karaj | collected 2018-10 | reverse complement strand
CGAGACATGGTGAGAAACTATACGAAGTACTAGTTACTAAAGAAGAGATGGTTAATGCAGAGGATATGGGAGATTACTTCAGAATACCTGCTGATAATAGAAATCTTAACTATCAAAAATATGTAGATCAAGGAAATGCTGATTTAGAGCATATTGAAGATTATAATTCACATAATACTAAGAGACTTGATGTAGAAGGTATGAAAGAATTATTATTGAAACTTGATTTATTCAAAGATTGTAAATAAATAAAAATAAGTTCAATTTTATATTGAACTTATTTTTTTGTACATGTTGCTTGATAGATATATACTTCATCTTCAGCATAAATTTTATCTATTGAAACTATATCATTGCTTAAAGTATTAACTGTATCATTGTTTGAAATAATGTACTTTATATTTAATTTACATAAATCGTTTTGTTGTAACTTTAGTAATACTTGATCGCTATATGGAGTAGACATTTCTGTTTTTTCATCGGTGATATCGATAATGACATGAGCAAATCTATTCCATACTTCTTCATTATTTTGCTTTTTATCAAGTTTTTTCCATAGATTTTCATTTGGATAATAATTGGTTGAATTAAGTATCTTTGCACCATTTGCTAAGGCATAATCTCCCATATACATTATATTGGTTGAAGCAGTAATCCATAGCGCATCATCATCTTTTTTAACAATTTTTTGTATCTCCTTTGATAATGGTTTATCAAAGATTACATCCAAGCCTTTTACAATAGGATGAACTGTTATACCTGAAATAAGTCCCATAATAATCAAAAGGGTACTTATATGAAGAGATAATTTTTTATGATTACTTATTATAAGATAATTGGCACATATATAGATTATTGCAGTTAACAATATAGTTTTTTTACTCATCATTCCAGGTAAATACTTTATTGTCATATAAGTAGCTAAAGCTGTAAATAATAATGAACCAATTATTGGGATATAATTACTTTTGAATTTATCTTTGTAATTTGCAATTAAATATATCAATAAGATTACACAGATACATCCAACTGTAACCTGAGATCTATTTGGTGCAGAATAACTAAGAAGAGTTAGTTTTACGAAAAATTCAGGTAAGGCTATAAAATTCCATAACGATAGGAATATCGAAATAATAACAAATATCCACAGAAATATGTCTTTCTTCTTATCCTTTTTGTTCTTAATGATGAAATAAACAGATAATAATAGTGGAATTGGGAAGAAACTTAAGAATTGTGAAGTCTCTGATGCATTTGGAATATTTCTTAAATAAGGCATTAATAACGAAATAAAATAGAAGAATAATTTTTCATGCCCATAAGGTCCAGTTTCTAATCTACCACTAGGATATTTAGTACTGAGAGTTAAGTCGACTTCATTTTTAGCAACGATGAATTGTGGTATAAATATAATGAGTATAATAGGTATTACTATAGCTAGTAATAGAAGTATGTCTTTAAGCTTATATTTACCTTTATTATCATATAGTTGCCAAATAACTAATCCAAGGAACATATAACCATAAGATACTAACCAAGCTGGATATAGGCATTGGATATAAACTGCTCCAAAGAATGCTATTAAAATAGAAAAAATAATCTTATGTTTGATTGTTTTTGCATTTAAAAATTTATTAAACATTAAAATAACTAAAAAGCCACTATATAATATGTCATAATTGCTCCACCAAGTGGAAACTGGAGAAAATGTAATCAGTATTGCACCAGCAAGTGATAAATAGCGTTTATCTTTGGTTAATAACCTAAAAAATTCAAACGATGATAAGAATAACAAGAATATAGGAAGCCACCAAAAAAAGGCAAATGCATTTTCAACCGGTAAAAAATAGAAACCATAAAAAGAAGGTTTTGTTATGCTATAAATAGATCTAGTAGGTAATTTAGGAAACAGATCTACATTTGAACCATATCCCATAACATTATCATTGTAATCTTTATAATCGTTGAATTCTTGGGATAGAATATTTAATGTACTGACACCATATTCATCGCCTCTTATTCCACGTTTATGACCGATGATTGAATCGCCTTCACTAACAGGATTATTACATTGAACTAAACAATTGAAGAATCCTATTGATGATCCATGAATACCAAATAATACTAGAATTGAAAATAATAAAGTAGCTATATGAAATCTATATTTAAATAAAAACTCTAAGGATTTTTTTATTCCAATTAGAAGTGCTAATATGAATATTTCTAATGCACAAAAAATTATTATGCATCTATATGGACTAAATGGCTCCAATGAATAGAAAAACTTTTCGATTAATAATGGAATAATAGCTGCAAATAATATAAGTAATATAGATATTATTTTTTTATATTTAGTAAATAGTTTCATTTCAAATCTCCTTTACCACGTATACCTTTTTTATAATCCCTATATCCTTTTATCATCGATTTACATTTATTTATTTTATCTTTTTCAAATAGTAATATTTTTATAAATTCTCTTTTTGTATTTCTTCTTTCCAAATTACAAAAGATTTCGAAATCCTTTTCATTATGATACATATCATATATATAATATCTATTTCTAGTAATATAATATCTTCTCATTGCACTATGATTAGATGTATATACTGTTTTTCCTAGTATATGTTTTTCTTTAGTATCTCCAAGTGGGTGATTAAGTTTAACGCTATTTACTTGAACTATCTCATAACCATGCTGTCTAAGATTTAGACCAAAATCAAAATCAACAGCATCTATAAATAGCCAATCTTTAAAGCCCTTTACTTTTTTATAAGCTTCAACACTAACTATGTTCCCTGAAGTCATAATAACAAGGGGTTTCGAAATTCCTTCTGGTTTCTCATTCTTTGATCTTTCAGTTAAATGAAAAGGGGATACTATTCCCAATTTTTCATAATTAAGATCATATATTTTTGCTGTTTTTTTATTGTTTTTAATCTCTTGAATAAAGTCTTTTAGTTTAGTAACATCGCCAGATTTAAAAATACTATCTTGATCCATTGTAAGCGCCCAATCATATTTATCTTTAATAACATGTTCAAAACCTACATTTAGTGCTTTAGCAATTCCAAGATTATCGTTTAAACCTATATATTCAATTTTTTTATATTTTTTTGAATCTATTAAACTACTATTATCCTTATTAGGCGTATTATCTACTACATAAACTTTATCTACTTCATCGATATATTTCAATATATTACGATAATTTTCTTCATTTGGATGATACCAAACCACAATAGCTGATAGTTTCATAATAACACCTACCTATTAATTATCTTCTTTACAAAATCTGGAGTAGTTATAGAACTTACAAGTTTCCATCTCCTAGAACTTAAAATCCATTGAAGCATGGCTGAGTCCAAGCTTTCTTTACTCTTAGAGTAACTCATAATAAAGCCCGACATATCTTTAGTATTTGTTAACTGCTTTTTTATATAAGAAGCGTATATCTCTATATATTCTTCAGTCATTTCTTTTGTAGTTTTTAATTTGAATTTTTTTATACTATCTATTTTTTCTTTATATTCTTCTTTATTATTCAAAATATTATTTATCATTTTTCTTATATCTACATATGACGATTCGAGAGGCATTGTCCATCCAAGATTATCTCTTTTTATTCTATTACCTAATGCTCCAATATCAAATGTTAATACTGGGGTTCCACTTGCTATTGCTTCAGTTAAAGTATAAGAAAAGGTTTCTGGCCAAATAGATAATAAGCATATTAAATCGACATTATTTTCCTTAATTATATTAGGTAAATCTTTTCGATTATATTTTCCTACATATTTGTAGTTCATTTTAGATTTTTTCATTTTTTTATCATCTGTAGGTCCAATTTGAATAAACTTAAGCCCTTTTTCTCTTTTAACTAAATCTTTAACTACATATAAACCTTTATGAGGAGCTAATACTCCAATAAAAGCAACATTCTTTTTTTTATCATTGGTTAGTATTTTGTTATCTTTTACTACATCTAAACCATGTTCTATAACAGTTATCTTTTTAAATTCAAATTTTTTTTCAAGAATAGGGATTAAACTTTGATTTGGAACAAATACTTCTTGACATACATTAAATAAATTTTGCCATTCTCTTCGCCAGTTTTCAATAATGTTTCCTTTGATATTTTTGGTTTTTAAAATGCATTCATTACAATCGTAATCTTTTCCAATACAATATTTTTTATTCTCATATAGTAGATTTATGTTAGGGCAGTAAGAATAAAAATCGTGCAATGTAATAACGAGATTTATTTTTTTATCATGTGCAACATCTTTTATATCAAAGTAATGGCCGATTAAATGATGTACATGAATTAAACAAATATTTAAACTATCTACCAAATACTCAAGCATCTTTTTATACTCTTTATTATAAAAAGGAACCTTTGTATTGGAAGTAGGGCAATTCATAAAAATAGTTTCTTTATGTTCATCAAAAAAAGAATACAATTTATATCCACCTGACTCTGGTGTTAATATGTGAACATTATAAGTATCTATTAAATTTTTAATTAGATCATACAAATGTAGAGTTGTACCTCCAACATTTTCACTATATTCTTTAAAGTCATGAATTAAGTATAAAATATTTTGCTTTTTATTTGACAAACAAATACCATAATTAATATTTTGACAAATGTGTCTTATTGGAAACAATTTACACCAATTTTCGGTTTGAGATACATAAAATGAATATTTACTTTCAAGTATTTTAGCATTTTCCTTTTTAAGCTGTTCTTTACTTTCACAAAATGATTGAGATTCTTTATGATATATAATTACATTGTCACATAGTAAATGTTTAAAACCATTTTCTAAACATCTATATGAAAAATCATTTTCTTCACCATAACCTTTTTTGAATGTTTCATCATCAAAGTACCCAACTACATCAAGAGCTTCTCTTCTAATATACATACAAAATCCATGGGCTGTTGGAAGTTCTGGATAATCTTTGTATGAAATCTTATTAACAAGGTCTGCATATTCGTCAAATGACATTTTTTGTGGTAGGTCATTAACCTGTAATCCATTCGGTGCTGAAACCAAAGTAGCATTATTCGATAATGGTGTAACACTAGCAACCATAGGTGAAGAGTAGGCACATTCTTTTATATTATCAAGCCATAACTTGGATACTTCGGTATCTGAATTTAGGAGTAGAACATCATTTTTAGAATAATTCATTCCTTTGTTTACCGTTGATACAAATCCCATATTGATATCGTTTTTTAATAATATTATACTTTTACCATTTTCATATTGTTCTAGAAGTGGTAATACTCGTTCATCAGGACTTTTATCATCAATAAGAATAATTCTATTTTCTTTTAGATTAGTATATTTTATTACCGAATCTATGCAAGGTTTTAAACAATTATATGCATTATAAATAGGTATTATTATGTCACAACTTTTCATATTATATTTCCTCCGCAAAGCCTTTTTCTAAGTGTCTAAATATTATATATCCGATAATAAGTAGTAAGAAACTTACCAAAGCAACTATTCCAAGTGCTCTTAAATCTGGCATTTCTTTATAATAAAGAATGTTTCTATAACTATTTATAATTGTAGTTAACGGATTCAAATAAATTAACCAACTAAAACTTTTAGGGAACATATCGACAGAATATATTATAGGAGTACCATAAAATAACATGTTAATTATGAAGACCATAATATATTCTAAATCTCTTATATATATATCTATAGCACTTGTAATTAAAATGATACCTAGCATTAAACAATATTGTACTATTGCTATTAAAGGTAACCAAAGCAATTGAATGCTAAATCCAATTCCACTAAAAAAAATAAAAGCAAATATAATCACACATGAAATAAAGAAATTGATTAGTCCACTTGTAGCTACTGATATAGGTAAAATTTCACGAGGGAAATATACTTTTTTAATTATTCCTGCATTATGTAGTATAGAAGTTGTACCTTGATTTATTACGGTAGTAAAAAAAGTCCAAGGTATTATACCAACTATTAGAAATATTAGATAATTATCTTGCTTAACTCTTAAAATATATGGAAAAACAATGGCATAGACCAAAACGGTTAAAAGTGGATTAACAAAGGACCATAATACTCCAAGAAATGATCCTTTATACTTTCCACGAATTTCTTTTTTTATATTGCTTTTCAGTAATTCTCTATAATCAAATAATCTTTTAAATATATTCATATAAACACCTACTTACAAGTTTGTAGATACTCATCTATAACTTTATTTGTATCTCCATCTTTTTTTATTTCACCATTATAAATCCAAACAGCTCTATCACAAAGGTTCTTAACTTGTTGTAAACTATGACTTACGATAACAATTGTTTTATTACTTTTTTTCAATTCCATTAATTTGGCAAAACATTTATCCTGAAAGTGTTGATCACCAACGGCTAGTATTTCATCTATTAACAGAATATCGGCATCGACATTTATAGCAACAGAGAAGGCTAAACGCATATACATACCAGAAGAGTATGTTCTAACTGGCGTATCAATAAATTCTCCTAATTCAGAAAATTCTATAATATCATTTAATCTAGAATCTATTTGCTTCTTGTTTAAACCAAATATTGATGCATTAAAATAAATATTTTCTCTCCCAGTAAAATCAGGATGGAATCCTGCACCCAATTCTAGTAGGGAAGTAAGTTTACCATTGGTATATATTTTCCCTTTACTAGGATAAATTATTTTAGTCATTAATTTTAAAAGAGTTGATTTACCTGATCCATTAGTACCAATTAGTGCGATTGTTTCTCCTTTATTAATAGTAAGATTTATTTTTTTTAATACTTCTCTATATTCTTTTTTGTTTCGCATACCAAATACAAGTCTTTCTTTTAAGGTAAAAGGCTTGTCTGAGTTTAATTTAAATCTTTTAGAGACATTTACTACTTTAATTGCATAATTTTCCATAACTATCCTGCTTTCTCTACCAATTATAGCAAATAATTCATATTTTTGAAATACTCATATACTTGTTTTTTAATGCAAAAGGAAAGAATCAATGATATACTAAAAATGTTGAATTTGTTATGTTGAAATGGAGTATGCTATGAAAGAACTTGTTAGTGTTATTATTCCTGCATATAATCATGAAAAATATGTTAGAGATAGTATTGAAAGTGTATTGAATCAGTCGTATAAAAACTTAGAAATAATTATAGAAGATGATTGTTCGACTGATCATACAAAGAAAATTATTGAATCAATTAAGGATAAGAGAATAAAGAAAATATTTTCTAAAAGGAATAAAGGCCCAGTAGATACGATGAATGATTTGATTAGTAGATGTAATGGTAAATACATTGCTATAATAGCCTCTGATGATATTTGGTATCCAACAAAAATAGAGGAACAGTTACGCATCTTTAAAGATAACCCTAAATTAGGTGCAGTATTTACTGAAACTGATTTCATCGATGAAAATGGTAACATATATGAAAAAAGCGATAGAATAAAAGAAAATGTCTTCAGTGCTGGTAACATGTCATCCAGTAAAAGGCTTAGAGTTTTTTTTGAAAAGGGAAATAATCTATGTCATCCTAGTTCGATGATACCAAAAAAGATTTTTGATGAGTTAGGATTATATGATAAGTCATATAGGCAATTACATGACTATGAATTTTGGATTAGATTACTACAAAAATATGATATTTATGTAATTGAAAAACATTTAATGGGATACAGAAAAGGTATAAATGAAGATTTAAGCATTAGTTCAAATATAGATAAAAACAATATAAGACTTTATAATGAACTATCGTTTATCAATTTTAAAATGTTAATGAATATGAATAACAAAATATTTATTGAAGGATTCAGTGATCTGTTTAAAGATAAGAATGCTAAAACAGATATTCAATTATTATGTGAGCGTTATTTTATATTGCTTAACAAACCATTTGGTTGTTTTAATAAAGTTTATGCTTTATCATCGATATATGATTATTATAATAAGGATGAGTTATTTAGTACTCTAGAAAAAAAGTATGGATATACAATGAAGGATTTTTATGAAGATTCAAGTAAATATAAAATATATAACTTATTTAATGAAGAAGAAAGAATAATCGAGAAAGAACGAAAAATAGCTGAATTAGAGTTAGAGATTAATAATATCTTAAATTCAAAATCATGGAAGATAACTAAACCTCTAAGAGCATTAAGGAGAAAGAAATAATGAAAAAAGATGTCAAAAAATATGATGTACACACAGATAAATGGGGAAAGCTAGTAGCTCTTGAAGGAAATGATACTATTCCTTTTGATATAAAAAGAATATATTATATCTATGAAGTAGAGAAAAATATAAGAAGAGGATTTCACTCTCATAAGAAATTAGAGCAGGTATTAATATGTGTTCATGGTAGTGTTAAAATCCTTATGAAAACTCCAGATGAAGAGAAAATAGTTACTCTTGATAATCCAAATGAAGGATTATATATCGGACCTAATATGTGGCGAGAGATGTATGATTTTGAAGATGGTGCGGTATTGCTAGTATTAGCAAGTAAGCATTATGATGAAAAAGATTATATAAGAGATTATGATGATTATGTTAAATACTATAATAGATATGTAAGGAGGAAAAAATAATGAAAGTTCCTTTTTCAACTGTTAAACCTTTACATGAAGAAATACGTGAAGAAATGATTAAAAAGATGAAGGATGTATATGATAAAGGATGGTTTATTTCCGGAGAAGAATGTCAAAAATTTGAAGAAGAATATGCTAAATATATGGGAGTTAAATATTGTATTGGAGTTGGTAATGGTCTAGATGCATTAAGACTAGCTTTACTTGCTTTAGATATTAAAGATGGTGATGAAGTAATAGTTCCTTCAAATACATATATAGCAACAGCTTTAGCAGTTACCTATGTTGGAGCAAGACCAGTACTTGTCGATCCTTCATTAGATACATATAATTTATCTAAAACTGGAATAGAAGAGGCTATAACAGATAAGACTAAAGCAATAATAATTGTTAATCTATATGGCCAAAGTGCTGATATGGATGATTTATTAAAAATAGCTAAGAAACATAAATTATATGTAATAGAGGATTGTGCTCAATCACATAATTCGCTTTATAAAGGCAAGAAGACTGGAACCTTTGGTGATATAGGATGCTTTAGCTTTTATCCAGGTAAGAATCTTGGGGCACTTGGTGATGCAGGAGCTGTTATTACAAATAACAAAAAGGTAGCAGATAAGGTTAGAGCTATATCCAACTATGGTTCGTTAGAGAAATATAAACATATTTATAAAGGCGTTAATAGTAGACTTGATGAGATACAAGCTGGACTATTAAGAATAAAACTTAAGTCACTTGATAAGGTTACAAAAGAAAGGCAAAGAATTGCTAACATGTATCTAGAAGGAATTAAGAATCCTAAAATAGTATTACCTAAAATTGGGGAAGGCAGAACACATGTTTGGCACATATTTGCAGTTAGATGCAAAACTAGAGAAGAGCTTCAAGAATACCTTAAAAAGCATGATATTGGTACTAATATCCATTATCCGATATCTATTGCTAAACAAAAAGCATATAAAGAAGATAAATTAAATGATTTACCAATTGCTAGATTAATTGCTAAAGAAGAGTTAAGTTTACCACTATATTATGGTATGACAGATGAAGAAATTAATTATGTAATTGATATTATTAATAAATATTAGTAAGGGAAGTGTTGGTTCATGGAATTAAGAGAATTAAAAGAAAAAGATGTAGATGGAATGCTTGAATGGATGCATTCTAAAGAATCAAAAGAAATATTTGCAAAAGATTTTAATAAATACACTAGAGAAGATGTAACTAGATTTGCAAATTCTAAAAATACCAAGGAGAATATCAATTATGCTTGTGTAGATGATAACGATGAGTATCTAGGAACAGTTAGTTTGAAAAATATCGATTATGAGAACGGAAATGCTGAATATGCAATTTCGTTTAGGAAGGAAGCACAAGGGACAGGTGCTGCTATGTATGCTACTAAAAGAATACTCGATATGGCTTTCAATGAATTAAAATTGGAGAAAGTATATTTAGATGTATTATTAACTAATAAAAGAGCAATAGGATTCTATAATAAAGTTGGATTTGTTCAAGAAGGTGAATTTAGAAGTCATTTCAAAAGAAATGGTGAATTCGTAGATTTATTATGGTTTTCTATGCTAAGTGAAGAATACAAAAAATTATATGGAAAAGATAATGGAAAAAGTTTATGCCTAAGTAAGTAGTTTTAATATCTAAAGGAGGTTTAAAATGAAAAAAAAGATGATAATTGGCTATACTGCTGGAGTTTATGACTTGTTTCATATTGGCCACTTGAATTTACTTAAGAATGCTAAAGGAATGTGTGATAAGCTAATAGTCGGCGTAACAACAGATGATTTAGTAAAATACAAAGGAAAAACGGCTATGATCCCATATGAAGATAGAGCAGAGATAGTTAGATCGATTAAGTACGTTGATGCTGTTGTTCCTCAGCAGGATATGGATAAACTTACTATGTGTAAGAAATTAGGTGCTTCTTATTTGTTTGTTGGCGACGATTGGTATAATACCGAAAAATGGAACAAGTATGAGGAAGAATTCAAAAAAGAAGGAATAAAAATAGTCTATTTCCCATATACTCAAGGAATATCGTCTACAAAAATTACAGAGGCTTTAAAAAAAGTTAGGGGATGGGCGGAGATCCCTAAAAAAAAGAAATTAAATATTGAAAAGGATGATAAAAATGATAAATAAAAAATTTTGCGCAAGTTCGTATATTGCATATAGATATATTTATAAAGATAATATGAATTTTTATAAAGGAATGCATCATAAATTAATTAAGCCAATTCCTGTAGAAAAAAGAATTGGTGTTAAAACTGCAGATGAAATAGATGCTGCTATTCAAAAACAGTTTGATAAATTATATAAAAAATATAATAAAATAGGTATCTTACTTTCCGGAGGTCAAGATAGTGCAATACTAGCTTCTTATCTTAAACCAGGTAGCAATGCATATACTTTTCATACGGAACTTTCAGATATATATGACATTGAATTAGAAAGAGCTAAAAAGTATTGCAAAAAGTTTAAATTAAATCAACATATGGTCGATATTTCTTTTGACGATTATAAAAAATATACTCCGATTGTATGTGAAACAAAATGTGCACCAGTTCATTCTATTGAACCACAAATTTATAAAGCTGCTATGCTAGCTAAAGAAAATGGTGATGAATTAATTATTGTTGGAGAAAGTTCCGATTTAATATTTGGCGGAATGGATAAATTATTGGCAAAAGATTGGGATTTTGATGAGTTTGTCAAAAGATATACTTTTTTGGATCCTAAACTTGTATTAAACGATCCTGTTGATGTTAGTGATTTGTTTGAAAAGTATAGATTACCAAATAATAAAATTGATTTTATGACATTTATGGATGAAGTCTTTTCTATTGAAAGCTCAAGTTCCTATTTGAATGCTTTTAATACAGCAGGAATAGATTACTATGATCCATATGCCAAATTAATTATGACTGAACCACTAGATTTAAATAGAGTTAGAAATGGTGAACCAAAATATTTAATTAGAGCTTTATTTGCTAAGAAATATCCTGAAATACCTGTTCCAGATAAAATTCCTATGCCTAGACCTGTTGATGCAATTTTTAAAGATTGGAGCGGGCCAACAAGACCAGAATTTAGAAAAGATATTCCTATGGATACATTAACTGGAAATCAGAAATGGTTATTATGGTGTTTAGAAGAATTTTTAAATATTTATGATAAATAATAGGAGGTTAATATGAGTACTGTTACAGGTAAGAAAGTATCGATTGTTCTTATACATTATAATCAAATGGATTATATTAATGGTGCAATATTGTCTGTTTTAAAACAAAAATATAAAAATATTGAATTAATAATTGCAGATGATGCATCAACTGATTTAGATTTAGATGGTATTAAAGAATTTATTAAAAAAGAAAATAAAAATAAATTTGAAGTAAAATATTCGTTAAACAAAGAGAATGTTGGTACGGTTAAAAATATTAATAATTCAATGAAATATGTAACAGGCGACTATTTACTCATATTTGCTGCCGATGATGAGCTATATGATGATAATGCAATAGGTGATTTAGTCAAATTCTATGATAAGCAAGATGATGATGTTTCAATTGTCTTTGGTCAATGCTTCATGATGGATCACGAATTAAAAGAATTAAAATCAAAATATGTTGATTTGGAAGAGGCAAAAAGGTTTAACAAGATGTCTGCTTTTGAGCAATATAGTTTTTTAGCATTAAATTGTTTTGCAGCAATGGGCGCTTGTATGTTAAGCACAAGTATATTAAAAAATGATAATTTATTTGATGAGAGATTTAAATATATAGAAGATTGGACTTATTTTTTAAAGACAACATCAAACAATCGTCGTATGAAGTTTGTTAATGTTAACACGCTTCTTCATAGGGATGGTGGAATATCTCATAATGAAGAAGTAACTGATTTAAAAATAGCCTTTAATAAAGAATTGCTAAAAATAATTGAACTATATGCATTTCCTAGATTTAGTGAATTTAGCAACTTAAAAAAAGAACAAATTGTTAATAAGTATGTTGAGCATAAAGGTTATATCCGTTTCTTTGGCTCTAGTTATGATGATATTGCTTATAAAAAATTAAAAGCTATGCATTTACTATTTTTTGTTAAAAGGAAAGCTAAACAAATCAACAATGAATTTAAAGCAAGATATTTAAAACAAATTAGAAGATTTGAATCATTCTTAGTTTTTACAATTTTAATGCTTTTGTTAAATAAACATTTTGATTATAAATATGAAGTATTCTTTGTTCCACTTCTGGTATTATTTTCTATATTGACTTTTTTTGTATTAATTAGAATTATATGTATAGTTTCAATTAGAATTATATCAAAAATTAGAAGAATGATAAGGTGATTACCCATGATTAATATGTTTAACAAAAAAATAAAAGTTTATTTTATAGCACAATATCAAGCTGGAATAGATAAATTCTATTCAGTTGTAAAAGAAATGCAAAAAGATCCTAAATTCGATGTTAAAGTACTTGCTGTACCAAACGATATTAAAGATTTATCAAGAAATAAAGAATATGATTATTGGTATAATAAATTTGGTGATATAACCATCGATTCTATTCAAGATGGTAAGTGGTACAATCTAAAAAAGCAAAAACCAGATTATGTGTTTATTCAAAGGCCATATGATATTTATGTACCAAACGAGTATAAAAAAGAGACGATGTTTGAGTATACTAAAATATGCTATATTCCTTATGGATTCCCATTAGCTAACATATTTTTTATAACCTATACACTAGAAGATGCTAAAAAAGTCAATATTATTTTTTCTGAACATGATATTTCAAATGCTTTTTATCATGAACAGTTAAAGGAAATAAACGATGGAATCGATAGAAAAATAGCTAATCTAGGTTTTCCTTCTTTGGATGAAGCAAAGAAAAAAGTAGAAAATAACACGTCGGTATTTAATAATATTGAAAACAAAGTTAATGTAAACTTTTTATGGGCTCCTAGATGGACAACAGATAAAGATGCTGTTGAGACTAGCTTCTTTGATTATAAAGAGAGTATAATCAAATATTTTAAAAAGAATAATGATTGTAAACTAGTATTTAGACCGCATCCTTTAACTTTTAAGAATTTCATTGAAAAGAAATTGATGAGTGAAAAGGAAGTAAAAGATTATTTAGATCGATTCAAAGATAATATGTATTATGATAATACTGAAGAATATCTTGATACATTTAGGGATACCGATGTACTTATTGGAGACTTTTCATCGATTATAATAGAATTTTTCTTATATAATAAGCCTGTTATTTATACTCAAAAAGTTCCATATAACAAAAATGCATATATGGAAAAACTTGAAAAAGTATTCTATCATGTAAAAAATGAAAAAGAATTATTTAAAGAATTAGATAACCTAAGAAAGGGTATTGATCCTTTAAAAGATAAAAGAGAGAAACTAGCCAAAGAATTATTTGCTAAATATGATGGAAAAGTAGCATATAGAATAAAAGAATTTATAAAAAATGATTATAAAAAAAATTAAGAAATTAATTTTTTTTTGCATTCTTTTAGCAATTAATGTATTATTAAAATAACGGGAGGCTTGGTAATGATGATTTATTTTTGTTTATTATTTCCTGGTTTTATTTCTGTATATATTAATTCAAGAAGATGTGACAGTAATATAAAACAGGAATTTTTTAAATATCCATTATATGTATTACTAATCAATATAATTACATTATCTATTGTTTATATTTATGCTAGAGGAAATGAAGTATCTTTAGATTATAACTTCGGTACATTAGGTTTTTGTTTAAAGTATCTAATAATATCTACTATTATTGCATATAGTTTACCTTATATAGTTGAATTCTATCGAAAGAATATAAAAATTGAATTAGAATATGTAAAAAAGGATAATAAAGATGAAAAATAAAATATTAAATTATCTTTTTTATGGTCTAATTTTCACCACTATTCTTCTAGCTTGTAGTGCTTATTGGGTACATAATACATTCGGATTAATCAATTTTGACTCCCTATTATATACCATGACTAATGGATTAGAAGGTACTGAAGCAGGTATGATAAATGGATATATATTGTATCCTTTATCATCAAGCATAGCGATAATAATTTCTTTAATTCATTTTAATAAATTTTTTAAAAAAAATTATACTACGTATTTACCATATATTATAATTGATTTGTTCAATAGAATTAGAATAAAAATAAATATACTAAGATTTGTTTATTCATTTAGGGTTATTATTTCCTTAATAATTTTAAGTGTATGTCTTGTACTTATATTATATGATTTTAAGTTTATTGAATTTATTAAAAATAGAAATGAGTATTCTTTATTCGTTGAAGAAAATTATGCTAATCCTAAAAAAACAAATATCGAATTTAAAGAAAAGAAAAATCTAATACATATTTTTGTAGAGTCTTTAGAATATACATATGCTGATAAACAAAATGGTGGAGCATATGATATGAATTTGATTCCTAATTTAATTGAATTAAAAAATAACAACACCAGTTTTACAAATAATTTTGGTGGTGGCTTTTATAACCCTAGAGGGACGGGATGGACCGTAGGTGGTATGGTTGGTCAAACTTCCGGAATTGGTATTTTTACATCGTTAGATGGTAATAGTTTTGGAAACGATGATAGTTTTTTACCTGGCGCATATGCTCTTGGTGATTTATTAGAAGAAAATGGTTATAAAAATGTTTTATTTATTGGCTCTGTGGCCGATTTTGGTAACAAAAGAAGTTATTTTAAAAATCATGGTAACTATGAAATAAAAGATTATAATTATGCGATAGAAAGAAGTTATATTCCAGAAGATTATTTTGTATGGTGGGGTTATGAAGATAGTAAACTATTCGAATTTGCTAAAAAAGAAATATCTGAATTAAGTAAAGAAGATAAACCATTTAATTTTACTATGCTAACAACAGATACTCATCATGGTGGTGGTTATCTAGAAAAAGATGCTAGAAATATTTATGAAGTTGAGCAATTCAATATAATTTTAAATACTGATAAGCAATTATATGAATTTATTAATTGGATTAAAGAGCAGGACTTCTATGATAATACTACTATAGTTGTAACTGGTGATCATCTAAGTATGGAGCCTTATTTATTCAATGATTTAGGTAGTTATGAAAGAACAAATTATAACTTATTTATTAATCCATATAGAGAAGCCATAAATAAGAATAATAGGATATTTAGCACTTTTGATATATATCCTTCCATTATCGATAGTATCGGTGGAGTAATAGAGGGAAATAGGCTAGGATTAGGAACAGATTTATTTTCTGAAAGACAGACACTATATGAAGAATTTGGAAAAAATAAAGTAGATGAAGAACTAGATAAGAATTCATTATTTTATACCAACAAAATAAAAAATAATTGGTAGAGTTAATATATGTGATACAATTAATATATTAAGTAATGATATAAGGAGATTAATATATGGAAAAGAATAAATTAGTAAGACTTATTGCCTTTGTAAGTACGATGATTATTATACTAGTAATGTCGATTCTTATAGTTAATTACAACAATAACAGAATCCCAACAAATTACATAGCTGTATTTAGTGGAATCAAAGATAATAAAAAATATTCGACTTATATGTATAAAAAAGATAATGATAGCGATACATATGGGTATAAATTTATCAATACAGTTTCTAATAAACAACAAGAAAAAAATTATACTATATTATTAAAGGGAGAAGTAGACTGGAAAGATCAGATACTAAATATTGCAAAAAAGAACAATGCATATGATACAGTTAAATACCAAGGTAGAGATATTTCTATAGATGATTTTATAAATACATTTATTAAAACTGAAAAGGATTTTATAGAAGAGCAAACTGAAGAATAATATAATTGATAAAATAATAATAGTTTTGATATAATAATAATGTTGACATAAGTAGGTGAACATTATGAATATTATTAAATTAGTAATAAAGATGTATATGACCTTATTAACTCCAATAATTGCAGGTATAATCAATTCGATATTTTGCAGTAAAACTAAAGTGTTAAAGGCTTTGAAAAAACCTATGGACTTTAATAAAAACTTTTTTGATAAGAAAAGAATTTTTGGAGATAATAAAACCTGGAAAGGTTTCTTTGGATACATCTTTTTTAATGTAATAATATGTGTTCTGTTAGGACTTCTATTCAATAGTTTAAACATTAATAATCTAAATTTTTTTTACATGAATCATGCTAATACAATTAAATATAATTTGTTTATTGGGGTTCTTATTGGTCTTTTTTATGCCTTATTTGAATTACCTAATAGTTTTCTTAAACGAAGATTAGATATTGTTCCAGGAAAGACGATTACAGGATTTAAAAAAGTATTTTTTATAATTCTAGATCAAGCTGATTCAGTTTTTGGAGTAGCGCTTGTTGTATGGATGTTTTATCCATTAGGAATAAAAAAATATATATTTTATATATTTATTGGAACTGTTACACATCTTGTTATAAATATGCTTTTATATTTTGCTCATATAAGAAAGAACATGTTTTAAATAATTATTTGAGGAGTTTTGGATATGATAGTTAAATTTTCTGAAATAAAAGATATTGATAAAATTGGTAATAAAGCTAAATCTTTAATCGAAATGAAAAACTATGGCTTTAATGTACCTGATGGTTTCATCATAGATAAGGATACTTATTTAGAAGAGATACAATATAATAAAATAGATTCTAAAATAGAAACATTATTAAAAAAGATTAATAAAGATAATATCAATGAAACTAGTAAAAACATAATGGATTTGTTCGATTCATTCGATTTTAGAGATGAAACAACTAAGAAAATTCATGAATTAGCAAATAAGGATAAGTTATATGCCGTTAGAAGTAGTGGTTCTAAGGAAGATTTAGATAATTTCTCCTTTGCTGGACAATATGATACGTTTTTAAATGTTAATATAAATATTTTAGAGGAGAGAATAATAGATTGTTATAAATCTATGTTCAGTGAAATAATACTTAGTTATTTTGTTAATAATAACATTCCTTTTAAAGATCTAGCTATGAGTGTTATCGTACAGGAGATGGTAGATAGTGAATATAGTGGTATATGTTTTACTCTTAACCCAATAACCGGTAATGATAAAGAAATGCTTATCGAGGTAGGTCCAGGACTTGGTGAAAATATCGTTAGTGGTAAGAATAAACCAGAACAATATTACTACGATTGGTACGAAGATAGATTACATTTCTCCAAACAAAATAAATTATTAAAACGTGAATTAATAAAAAAAATTGCTCCAACTTTAGCAGATATTGGACATTTCTATGGTTATCCATGCGATATTGAATTTGCTATAAAAGATGATGAATTATATATATTACAAGCTAGAAAAATAACAAAAGTAAAATATGATTCATTCAATTATATATGGTCGACTGCCGATTTTAAAGATGGTGGAGTATCACAAAGTGTATGTACTCCTTATATGTGGAGTTTATATGAATATATATGGGAATATACTTTAAGAAAATTTATAACCGATTCCAAGATATTAAAACCAAAAGATATACCTGATACTTTAGGTGATATGTTCTATGGAAGACCATATTGGAATTTATCATGTGTTAAGAATGCTATGAGTCAAGTAATAGGTTATAAGGAAAGAGACTTCGATAATGAGTATGGTATTACTCCTACCTATGAAGGCGATGGTAAAACTACCAAAGCTTCTTTAAAAAGTTTGATAGCAATAATTAAAATGGCTCTTGCTCAAAAGAAGATAGTAAAAACTAGAGAAGAGAATAAACAATTCTTAAAAGATGACTTATTAGAAAAATACTATAAATATAAAGATATGTATGATAGAGATAAGATACATGATATTAAAGAAGTATGGAGAGAACTTACATATGTTGATTATCTTTATAGTGAGTCTACTTACTTTTGGCAAATATTTATAAATACTATTCATCAATCATTGAAGAAAGATAAGATTCTTATTTATATCGAAGAAGAGGATTATCTAACACTACTTGGTAATATCGATAATATTTCTCATTTACTTCCTTTCTATGAGATGTGGGATGTATCAAGAAAAATTAGAGAAAATAAGGAAGATAAATCTTATTGGGCTAAAACAAATGTAGAAGATATAGTATCCGATTTAAAAAAGATTAAGAAAAAGTATTCTTTCGAGCTAGTTGGTGAGATAATAGATAAGTATGGATATCATTCAGACAAGGAACTTGATGTTACTTATCCATGTTATTATGAAGATCCATCTCCAATAATATCGAATATTAAAGATTTAGTTAGTTTAAGCGATGAATTTTCACCAGTTAAAGATAATGAACTAGGCAAGAAAAAATATAATGATAAGCTTGCTGAAATAAAAAATAAAATTGGTCCTGGAAACTATGCTAATCTTGAAAAGATGATTGTAAAAATAAGAGATATGCTTTGGTGGAGAGAAGAGTTTAGAGATGTATCTACTAGATTCTATTACCTAATTAGGGTGTATACTATTAAGTACGCAGAATATCTAGTAAAGGAAAAGATACTAAGCAAAGTTGATGACGTATGGTTTCTTAAAGTTGGTGATCTATGGAATTATCAAGATGGAATAATCGATGGAGATGATTTACATAAAATAATAGAGAAGAATAGATATTACTATGAATGTTATAGAAACTATATGAGTGAAAATGAAATTGGCCAAGTATTTAGCGAGAATAAAATAGTAAATTCGAGTCTTAAAGGATTAGGTGCTAATAATGGAACAGTAACAGGTGTAGCAAGAGTAATTGAGTCTTTTGATGAAATAGATAGATTACAAGAAAACGATATTTTAGTTACAAGATTTACCGATACAGGTTGGACACCAAAGTTTGCTATTTTATCTGGAATAGTTACCGAATACGGAGGAATACTATGTCACTCAGCAATAGTATCTAGAGAATATGGAATACCATGCATCGTAAGTGCAACGGGTGTTATGAGTAAAATAAAAGATGGTGAAATAATAACAATAAATGGAACCACTGGTGAAATAAAAAGAGGAGAATAATTATGATAATAGGAAAATGGAATAAATCAGTTATATTAAGTTATATTGGACTCATGTTTAGTCTATTTGGTATGTTTTTATGTTTAAAGGGATTCGATGTTAAATATGCATTAATATGTTTTGGATTTGCTGGAGTATGTGATATGTTCGATGGAACGGTAGCTAGAAGATGCAAAAGGACAAAGGAAGAAAAGGCTTTTGGAATCGAATTAGATTCATTGATCGATGTAGCAAGCTTTGCTGTATTCCCAATAATAATATGCATGTCTATGGGATTGAATACTAAATTTCATATGCCAATTTACGCTTTATATTTAATTTTTGCAGTTGCTCGTTTAGCATATTTTAATATAGCTCTTGCTGATGAAAATAAAGCTATTAAGTATTACGAAGGATTACCAGTAACTATGTCTTCTTTCTTCTTGCCAATAGTCTATTTATTAAGTTATGTGCTTGATAAAGAACTATTCAATTTAATATATTCAGCTCAAATGCTACTAATCGCACTTCTATTCATATTTAAAATTAAAATTCCTAAACCAGGATTAAAAACATCTTTTGTCATATTTGGAATTGGATTAGCTGTTGCTGGATTATATCTATTCGTATTATGAGTAAAGTATATAATAGAAGAACCAAAAAATATGAAGATATTACTCAATATGCAGGTAATTATCTAGTAAAGGTTTATAATAATAAATTATTACTTAAAATAGCAACTTCTAAATTTGTATCAAAGATATATGGAATCTATAATAAGATGTCCTTATCTAAAAAGAAGATACCAAAGTTTATTAAAGATAATAATATAAATATAAAACTATATGAAAATAAAGATTATAGAAACTTTAATGAATTTTTTATAAGAAAGTATAAAAAGTATAATATATCTAAAAAAGGATTTATATCTCCATGTGATAGTAAACTTCTAGTATATAAAATGACTAAGGATTTAGAAGTAGATATCAAGGGAATTACTTATTCACTTTATGATTTAATAGATGAAGAAATAGATAATTATAATGATGGATATTTATTCGTATATAGGCTTTCTGTAGATAATTATCACAGGTTTCACTATATAGATGATGGTAATCTAATTAAAAGTAAAAGAATTGAAGGCAAACTACATACGGTAAGTGATTATTCGAATAAATATAAGATATATAAAGAGAATGAAAGGGTAGTCAGTTTTTTATCTACGAAAAATTATGGAAATATTATCTATATTGAAGTAGGTGCAATGCTAATAGGTAAAATAATCAATCATAATAAAAAAACTTTTAAAAGAGGAGAAGAAAAAGGTTATTTTTTACCTGGAGCATCTACAGTTATAGTTATTGCTAATAATATTAAGGTAGATAAGGATATTCTTGAAAACAGCAATAAAGGAATTGAAACTCTAGTTTCTATTGGTGAGAAAGTAGGCGAATAAAAATGCTAAAAAGACTATATATTTACTACAAGGAAAGATATCCAATCTTTTCTAGACTACTTTTAGGAATAATAGTATTTTGTGAAATATACTTTATAGTTTTATTAAATAAAGGTGTTACAAAGTTTGATCTTGGTATACAAGAAATCGTTGGTGGATATACTATATTCGCCTTTTTACTTTGGCTTCGTGTAGCAGATGATTTAAAGGACTATGAAACTGATAAAAAACTATTTCCTGATAGGCCACTTCCTAGTGGAAGAGTTTATAAAAAAGATATAGTAATATCTTGTGTTATTGTTCAAATAATCGCTTTTATATTAAATTTTTTATATATGAACAATATCATATTCTTTCTAGTATTATATGCTTATGGATATCTGATGAGTAAATGGTTCTTTCAAAGAGCTAAGATACAGCCATCACTTCCACTTGCTCTAATTACTCATAATCCAGTACAGATGATTGTTAATCTTTATATTATTAGTTTTACAGTAATTAAATATGATTTAGACTTTGTAAATATTACAACGATATGTACATTATTTACTTTATATTTTCCTGCTTTAATTTGGGAAGTATCTAGAAAAATAAAAAATCCTAAAAAAGAGAATGATTATACTACATATTCGAAATTATTTGGTTATAAAAAAGCAACTAGATTCGTTCTAATTCTAACCATAATGGATATAATAACAAACTTTATTCTTGTATGGAATCTAAGTAAATTATCAGTAGTAATATTATTTATTTTAGTTTCTTGGATGACTTATAAATTTATTGAATTCATGGGTAATCCAACAAAGTATGAGATAGTAAGTAAAGTTGAAAGATATACCTATTTACAGGAAAGTACAATGCTTTTAACAGTTGCTCTTTACTTGATAGTAGGTAAGATATAATGAAAGCAGAAAATTTAAAATTATTGAAAGATAATGGTTTAAATGTACCTGATTTCGATGTAATTAAATGGGAAGATAGAAATAATAATATTGATATCTCAAAATATAAAGGAAAGTATGCAATTAGAAGCTCATCTAGTATCGAAGATAGTGATTATTCTAGTTTTGCTGGTCAATTCGATACCTATTTGAATATTAAAGATGAAGATATTAATAAAAAGGTTAAAGAATGCTTTGCTTCTGTTAACAATAAAAATATTAAAGATTATATAAGTAGAAATAATTTATCTATCGATGATATTAAAATGGATGTTATTATTCAGAAGATGGTTAATAGCAAATATTCTGGTGTGATTTTTTCATCCAATCCAGAAGGATTATTAAATGAAACGGTTATTGTTGTTGGAAAAGGTTTTGGTTCAAATGTTGTTGAAGATAGGGTAGATACAACGACTTATTATTATAATAATACCGATGATGTTTATTATTATGTTGGTAAAAAGGATTATTTAAATAAAGAATTAATAGATAAATTAATAATAGAGAAAAATAAAATTACGGATATATTAGGTGATTATCAAGATATAGAATTTGCTATAGAGGATGACATAGTTTATATCCTGCAAGCTAGAAAAATAACTACTATAGATGATAGTGAATTAACAATATTAGATAATAGCAATATCGTAGAGAGTTATCCTGGAGTTAGTTTACCATTATCTATTTCTTTTGTTCATTCTGTTTATACAGGAGTATTTAAAAGAGTAGCATTTCGTATTCTACATAATAAAAAAGTACTATCTAAATATGATAATAATCTTAATAATATGATTGGTTCTTCTTCGGGAAGAATTTATTATAAGATATCTAATTGGTATACGATAATTAAATTTTTACCAATGAACTCCAAAATAATTCCTATTTGGCAGGAAATGATGGGAGTAAAAAATAAAAATGTAACCAATGATAAAGTTGAAATAGGATTTTTAACAAGATTAAAATCGTATTATCATTCGATACATGAATTTAGAATAGTCCCTAAAAATATGGATTATTTAAATAACAAATTTATTCAAGTAAATAACTATTTTAATGAAACTTTTAAGGAAGATATGCCCATTGAAGAAGTTTTGAATTTATATAAAAAAGTAGAAGAGGAAATATTAGTTGACTGGGATATTACACTTATAAATGATATGTATTCATTCTTATATACAGGATTATTGAAGAAAAGATTAAAAAAGAAACATGTAAGTGAAGAAGAAATAAATAATTACTTCAGTGGAATTACGAATATAGAGAGTTTGAAACCAATTAAGAATTTAATAAATCTTGCTTATAATAAAGATAAAATATCAAAGGATGAATATAATAAATTATACGATGAATATATCACTAATTATGGTGATAGAGCACTTGAAGAATTAAAACTGGAGAGTGAGACATTTAGAACAAATCATAAACTACTAGATGATAAAATAAATGAATATAGAAAAGATTTAAATAAACTTGAAGAATTATATACTTCTATTAATAAAGAATCTAAAAAGACTATTAAAGATGATATTATTACTAGATTCATATCTAAAAGAGCAATGTTAGGTATTAAGAATAGAGAAATATCTAGACTTAATAGATCAAGAATATATGGGATGGTTAGAAGCATGGTTCTATCTATTGGAAATAACTTATATAAAAATAAATTAATCGATAATGATAGAGATGTATTCTATTTAACTATCGAAGAAATTTTTAATTATAAAGGCCATGATTTAAAGAATATAATTAAATCTAGAAAAGAAGAATATAAGATATATTATGAACTGCCTAATTATTCTAGATTAATATTTGCTGGAATTGAGTTTGATAAGCACCACCCTAGTGTAAATAATGTTAGGAAAGATATAGAAAAAGATGTTCTTGAAGGAGTAGCTACTTCCAAGGGATATGTAGAAGGATATGCTTTAGTAATCGATGATATAAAAAAGAAGATAGATACTAAAGATAAAATATTAGTTACCAAGATGACCGATCCTGGATGGGTATTTCTTCTTGCAACATCTAAAGGTGTTATATCAGAGAAAGGATCACTTTTATCTCATACTGCCATTATTTCAAGGGAGATAGGAATTCCTTCGATAGTAGGAGTAGAAAATGCAACAAGTATTATTAAAACAGGCGATTATGTTAAGATGGATGCTAATACTGGAAAAATAAAAATAATGAAAAGAGGTAGAAAATGGAAACTATAAAATTCGATAAAGAAGATAAATATGTGGAAGACTTTTTAAAATTAGTTACTAAATTATATGATAAAAATGACAATATGGAAGATGTTGATAATATGAGAAGTATTCTTTTAGAAAAGCATCCATTAAGCAAATATTTTAAACTGGATAAATTCTTGATATATAATGAAAACGAAGTAGTAGGAAGATTTGCTATTACGAGATATCCAGATGATAAAGATACTTGCTATATTGGCTTTTTTGAATGTATTAACGATAAAGAAGTAGCTAAAGAATTATTTTCATCAGCAAGTAAATTTGCTAAAGAAAAAGGCTATAAAAATATAGTTGGACCTGTAGATGCATCTTTTTGGATTAAATATAGATTAAAAATCAATAAGTTTGAAAAACCATATACAGGAGAACCATATAACAAAGATTACTATTTTGATCTATTTAAAGATAATGGCTATGTTGTTAAAGAACATTATGTATCCAATAGATATGATACAGTAGATGAGTCTTATAAAAATCCTAAATTTAAAGAACATTATGATGAGTTTATTAAATTAGGTTATGAGATAGTAAAACCTAAAGATAGCGACTTTGACAAATGCATGAAAGAAGTTTATAAAATGGTTAGTGATTTATATAATGACTTTCCAATATATAAGGATGTTAAAGAAAAAGACTTCTTAGAAGTTTTTAAAAGTTTTAAAAAGATTATTAATATGGATATGGTAAGAATGGCTTATTTTAAAGGAGAACCAGTTGGTTTCTATATAAGTGTTCCAAACTACAATAATATTGTTTATCACTTGAATCCTGTTAATATTGCTAAGATACTTAAGATAAGAAAGAAACCGAAAGATTATGTAATGCTTTATATGGGAGTAGAAAAGGGGCATACCGGTCTTGGTAAAGCTTTAGTATATTCTATTATGCTTGAATTAATGGAAAGTAATCTTCCTAGTATTGGAGCTTTAGCACGTGATGGAAAGATAAATGCTAAATATGCTTCTGAAATGATTGATTCCCAATACGAATATGTACTTTTAGGAAAGGAAGTATAGTATGCAGTTAAAAAGAATTATAAAAAGAGATTATTATGAATGGAATAAAGATTCCTATATATATGAAAAGAATAAAGATGGTAAATATGAATCTATTACTTTTGGTAAATTTGTAGAGAATTCTTTATCTATTGCTAATTATTTAATAAATAAAGGTTATAAAAATAAAAAGATAATAATAATTAGTGAGAACTCCTCTAAATTAATGGAATTTGATTTAGCTATTTCGTTCTATGTTGGAGTATCTGCAGTAGTAAGTAAAGAATGGAAACTAAATGATTTGTTAAATGGTATAGAAGAACTTGATGCCGACTTAGTCATCTATTCTGAAAGATTTAAAGAATTGGTAAGTGAAGTAAAAAAAGAAAAAAATATAGATATACTTGCTATGAATGATGTTATATACAAATTTGATAAAAAATTAATAGATTTACCAATAAAAAATCAAAATAAGGTAGCAAAGATAGTCTTTTCAAGTGGAACAACAGGTAAGAGTAAAGCAGTTATGCTTTCTTTAAAAAATGTATTTGCAGGATTTAATTCACTTAATAGAAGATGCAAATTAACTCATAAAGATTCAGCATATTTGTTCTTACCACTTAATCATACTTATGCAGCTGTATATAATTTTATGTATAGTTTAGTTGGAGGTTATAGTTTATATTTAGCAAGTTCAACACAAAATATAGGTAAGGAACTTTTAGAGTGTAATCCAACAGTATTCTGTGCTGTACCATTAGTATTCAATAATTTATTAGCTGCCTATAAAGATAATATAAATATGGCATTTGGAAAAAATATAAAATATTTATTCTGTGGTGGAGCTCCAATATCTAAGGAAACTAGAAAGATTTATAAGGATAAGGGGTTATACTTGATGCAGGCATATGCTTTATCAGAAACTGCAAGCAGTCTTTGTATTGCCTATCCAGGTGATGATGATTTGGAAAGTGTTGGAACTATTTTTGAAGATATGGATGTTAAGGTAGATAGTCCTGATAGTGATGGAATAGGTGAGATAATAGTTAAAGGAGATGCGGTTTTTCTAGGATATACAGACCATTCTTTGACTGCGAGAGTATTTGACAAAAATGGTTATTTTCATACTGGTGATTTAGGATATATTAAAAATAATAAAATTTTCTTAAAAGGTAGAAAGAAAAAGATGCTTTTATCGAGCAATGGTGAAAACATCATGGCCGAGAGTATAGAAAATGGAATTAAATCTAAAGATAAAAGAATTAATGATGTAAAAGCATATATAAAAAATGATAAGTTAGCTGCTGATGTATATTCACTAGAAGAAATCAATCTAGATGAAATAATTAGTAATTATAATAAAGAGGTTCCTAAATATGAAAGAGTAGAAATATATAAACTAATTAGGGATTCAATTGATGTTAGATTAAAACAATAAAAGAACACTTCGGTGTTCTTTTTAATAAAATACTGGATAATCAGAGACTGACTTTTTAAAAACCAAACTTTTTTTCATTTCATTACAGTATCTAATTTCCAATCTATCTAGCATAGAAAGTCTTACTTCTGATAGTTTTTTTCTTATTCTTTCGATATTGTCATCATCATCTTCAAATACAACATGATCTAAATCTATTAATAAAATATCTTTTAATTCAGTTACGTGTTTATCATTTTTAATAATTCCTTTATTGGTTAAGTCTTTTCTTCGATTGTGCATTTTATATAATATATCACTGGATATTCTTGCTAGATTCTCTTTACCAGGGTCTAACCATACTAATCCTTCGTTTCTAATATCTCTATATACATCGTATAATTCCTCATCTGTTATTTTACCGATACTGTTAACATAATCTGTTATTTCAACGTAATCGGAGCCAATATAGCCTTTATAATAAGGGTAGAGAATTCTATTGTTTTCTGGCATATCTGGGCATTCTCTTTTATATCCAACTTTAACTATTTTATTCTTTAATTTATATACCTTTGAATAACAACCATAATCGATACTTCTTAAATCTAAAAGAGTTGTATTTTCTTCTCTAGCTGTTTTTGATAATAATTCTTTTAACTTAATCATATCTTTTTCTTTAGTATTTGGATAATACATAGATGTTGCTTTTGCTATAGCATCCTCAATTCTATCTAAATCTTCCATATTTATTTTATCTTCATTATTTTTTAAATACGATAGAGGTATATCTTTTAATGAGTCAGCTCTCTTAATGATCTTATTAATATTTTTTACTATATATTCTAATTCATTATTACTTACCAATTGTTTTAAAAATTCTTCTTCATAGTAATATGAAGCAAATGACTCTTTAAAATCTTTATTGTTTGATATGCAATATGTTTTATATAGGAATTTTAATCTATCATCATACTTTAAGTCGTTTGACATAATAAGAATATCTTTCTTATCATAATGATTTACAATCCATTCTGCATTTTCTACTAGTTCTTTATAGTTCATAATTAGTGCACCCCTTAAAAAAACTTTTTTATTATATCACAAATTGGGAAAAAATAAAACGATTATTAACCTAAATCATTTTATTTGCTTTTTATATAGTCTTGTACATTAGAATTATCTTTTATTAAAAAATTAAAGTGTTCAAAATACATTATTACTTGTGATGAATCTCCTATAATATATGAACCATATGGAATATTTGTATCTCTTTTAATAGTCTCTTTGAAATAATCGATAATAGACGGATTAACATTTTTAATTCTGTCAAAATAACTATCGGCTTTTTTATAATTTCTTGAATTATAATAATAAATGAATAAAGGGAATAACATTTCTAGTGATTCTTCATTATATTTATTGTGAACCTTCAATAGTCCTTTTTCATTATTTAAGTAAGAATATAGAGCAGCTAAATAATATCTAGCGCCCATATTATCATTACTATTTAATCTAATAATATCTTTTGCTATTTTAATAGCTTCCTCATATTCATTATTTTGTATTAAATAATCAATTTTTGTAAACATTCCAATTATATAATCTCGAGTTTCAAATATTGTAAAAAAATCACCAATATTTTTTTTACAATAATATCCTTCTTTAGCAAGTCTTTTCTTTTCCTTGCTTAAACCATCATCCAATATTTTTATTTTATTTTCTATATCATCTTCTAATTCAGAAAGTAAAATTATGGCTTCAAAACATTTAGGACATGTTTCATATGCTTTTTTAGCATATTTAATAGCACTTTTTTTGGTTTTAGAATTTTCAGCTTTTTCTAAATAATAATTTGCTTTATCTTTGATTTCAATTTCTTTTTCAAACTTGTCAAAATCATACATTTTACTAATTTCTTCGAGCTTGTTTCCAAATTCGATAGCATCATCTTCATTATCCATATTCTTAAGGATATTATTCATCATTTCATCAAAATTATTGTTCATGTAATCACCAGTTTTTATTATAACACATATAATGTAATCTATTGTCAAAATGGATTTTTAATGGTTGACAAATATTAATAATTGATAGTAAATTAATAGTGTATAGAATACGTTAGGAGGAGAATAAAATGGCAGATATTAAAATACAAGACATTTATAAAGATTTCGATTTTTCCGCTGATATCAGTGCTAATAACCTAAGTCAAAAAGAAGTTATGCAAATGGTAAATAACGGAAGTTTTGATGCAGCAAGTCAAAAAGATTTAGCGCAAATGGTAAGTGGTGGAAGTTTTGACGTAAAAAATCAAAAAGATTTAGCGCAAATGGTAAATGGTGGAAGTTTTGACGCAGCAAATCAAAAAGACTTAACACAAATGGTAAATAGTGGAAGTTTTGATGCACCAAATCAAAAAGATTTAGCGCAAATGGTAAAACAAACTGAAGCTTCTAAAGAACAAAAAGATTTAATAGCAGCATTTGATAGTAAGACAAAAGCGGTTGAAGCTAAATCAAAATCTGAAGTAATAGCAAATAATGATGTTACTGCAAAATTAAAAGAACAAAAAGATTTAGCGCAAGTGGCAAATCAAAGCTCAGCATTTGCATCAGGAACTATAAAGATTTCAGTACCTGATGTTCCAGCAAATGCTAATAAGTTAGCTATTACTATCCCAAGTACTATTAATGCACGTAATTTAAGATGCGATAGTAAAGGTGATCAATATGCTAAAGCAATATTTAACAATGGAAGCGGTCAGTATGATAGATTAAAGACTTCATTTAATAACTTAGCAACTATTTGTAATAAGGCATTAAATAATAAGAATATCGATACTACTAGTATTAAGAGTGATTTGAAAGATGCTAAGAAAAGAGCATTAAATCAAAAACAAGCTTGTGAAGCACGTAAATTTGATATGCAAAAATTATATAGTCAAACTAAAGATATTTTTGCAGCATTAAAACAATAAGGTAAGGAGGAGATAATATGGCTTCATATCAAAGTGTTACTTTACATTCAAGTGAATATGATAAATTAGTTAAACAATTCGGTACTGAACTTACTAATGCTTACAAAGCTATGAAAGGATTACAAGCAAACTATCAAGCATTGATGAAAGGTGATTCTAGGGGGCCTTATTGGAATGGCGCTGTGGCATTACAATTTTATAAAGCAGCAAGATCTAATATGGATAAAGACATTGTAGCTTATAATGCAGTATTTAAAATATATAAGAAATTGATGGATAGACAATCTAATTTAATTAGAAAAGGTTATCTTGTAAAATAATTGAACTATGGATGGTAATTTCAATATAGATGAGAATGGTCAAATCATTATTGATGATTCTATGTCCGAAGAATTAAAAGCTAAAATAATGGAATATAATTCATCTTGTTCCAATCAAGAATTAGAAGATAGAGAATTAAGTGACGAAGAAGTAGATGCGTATACCAGCGATTATATTGAAGGCTATAATGATGATGAATATGATTTGAATAACGATAATGGAAATATAATTGAAGAAACTCCAGCAGATCAAGAAACACTTAATAGTTTGAACGATTTGTTTATGTAAATAATTGAATATAAAAGTATAGTTTTGTTCTATACTTTTTTTTAATTATTAGTTAGACAATTAAATATATGATTGATATAATATTAATAGAATAGGGAGTGTGGCTATGTTAATATACATAATTCATAGTGATTTTATTTCGACTTTTAGATTACCTAAAGAAGTATCTGGAAATTATATGTTAACCGATACTGATTCCGAAGGGAAGAGTAGAAGTTTAATTAATATATCTGCTAGTGAAGGTAAATGGTATTTTAATTCTAATTTTGATGTTAGAATCGTCGAGGAAAATATCTTAGCTGATAAAAGAGAAATAGTCCCTTATACTTTTTATACCTTAAATTATTTTGATAAAGAATACATATACATATACGTTTTACCTGGCTCAGAAAGTAATTATATATATAATGAAGTATCAGCTAACTGTAATTTAACAATTGGTTCTGCACAAGATTGCGATATAGTTTACAATGCTAAATATATAGCACCTAAACATATGCAATTATCTTTTGAAAATGGTATTTGGAAAGTATCAATGTTAGAAGGGAAAGTTCCTTTCTATGTAAATAAAAGAAATATTAAAGAAAGTAATCTAATTAATTTTGATAGGATATTCTTAATGGGATTAAGAATAGTTATTATAAATAACACGCTATTAATTTTAGCACCTCCATCTTCTATTACTATTAAGTCTATGTACTTAATTCCAAGTGGTCCAAAATTATGTGTAGAAAACAAAACTTCTAAAGAGATAGTAAAAGATTTTTATTCCAAAAAGGATTATTTTTATAAATCTCCAATATTTAAAAAGAAGTATGATGAATATGAAGTGACAATAACACCTCCAGAGAATAAGCCAGAAAATCATGCTGGTAATTTCTTTGCTGAAATAATTCCCTCAATATTACTTAGTTTAACTTCTTTTGTTTCTCTTTATTACGCGTTATCTAGTTATGATGGATCAAAAGAAAATGAAGAGTCATTTATAACAAATATAATAATGTGCGCAGTATTTTTAATAACGGGGTTAATATGGCCATTCATAGAAAATATTGCTTCAAAAATAAAAACTAAAATTGCTGCTAAAAATAGAATTAAAAATTATAAAAAGTATTTAGCTAAGAAAGATGCTGAACTTGCAGAAGTAATTGAAAAAGAAAGAAATGTCTTATTCTTCAATAATATATCTTTGGTTGAATGCCAAGCCGCTATAGTTAATAGAAATGCAAATTTATATTCTCGTAGTATAGATAATAGTTATTTCTTAAAGATAAAATGTGGTACTGGTAAAATTAAATCATCTATTGTTATTAGATATTCCAAACCAGATATGGTTGCACAATCTGACGAATTGTATAATGATATAGATAAATTGGTTGAAAAATATGAATACATAGATGATGCTAATTTTGTAATACCTCTTAAAAATTCGTCATTAGCTGTAATTAATAATAGTGGAAATTATGTTAATTTTATGAATGCTTTAATACTACAATTAGCAAGTTTACATGATTATGTAAGCCTAAAATTGGTAGTTTTAACTAAACCTGGTTCATCACTTAACTATGTGAAAAATTTAAATCATTGTTGGAATAACGATAGAACTGTTAGATATTATGCTTCTAGTTTGCATGAGGCTGAAAATGTTTCTTCCGAATTAATGAAGGAAGCAACGAGAGTAATGATGAGTGATAAAAAAGTTAATATCGAATCATATTATGTAATTATATCCGACTGTATAGAGAATTATAAAGGATTAAAAATAATAGACTTCATTACTAAAAATAGTAATAGGAGTGAAGATAATAATATATTTAGTTTATTACTATTTACCGATAGAGTAACCAATGTTCCTACTGGTTGTGATTATTTTATAGACTACAATGAGAAAGAATCTACCTTCTTTAATTCAGAGATGGATGAGAAACAATTAATAAAATTTAAGCCTTCTTGTATCGATAATACGATTAATTATTATAAATGTATTGAATTATTATCTAATATTCCAATTAAATTAAGCGCGAGTGACGTTTCATCATCTATGTCTCTTCCTACTAAATTTGGATTTTTAGAGATGTATGGAGTAGGTAAAATTGATCAACTAAATATTTTGGAAAGATGGAAAAACTCATCTATTTCAACTACATTACAAGCTCCTGTAGGAATAGATACTAGTGGTAATATATTATCTCTTGATTTACATGAAAAGAAACATGGACCACATGGATTGATAGCTGGTATGACTGGTTCTGGTAAATCTGAATTTATAGTTACATATATTCTTTCACTAGCAATTAACTATAGCCCTGATGAGGTTCAGTTTGTACTTATTGACTATAAAGGTGGAGGTCTTGCTGGAGCCTTTGAAAATAGAAAGAATAATATTAAATTACCACATTTAGTAGGTACGATTACTAACTTAGATAAAGCAGAAATGAATAGAACTCTTGTATCTATTAAAAGTGAGTTACAAAGAAGACAAAAAGTTTTTAATCAAGCAAAAGAAAAACTTAATACTGGTTCAATAGATATCTATAAATATCAAATGTTAGTAAGGGATGGTTCCTTAAGTGAACCTATGTCACATTTATTCATTATTTGTGATGAGTTTGCCGAGTTGAAAGCTCAACAACCTGAATTTATGGATGAACTTGTATCAGCAGCTCGTATCGGTCGTTCTTTGGGAGTCCATTTGATACTTGCTACGCAAAAGCCTAGTGGAGTAGTCGATGATCAGATTTGGTCAAATGCCAAATTTAAAGTATGTTGTAAAGTTCAAACGGCTGATGATAGTAATGAAATGCTTAGAAAACCTGATGCTGCATATATAAAAGAATCAGGAAGATTTTATCTTCAAGTAGGGTATGATGAATATTACGTATTAGCTCAGTCAGGATATTCTGGTGTTCAATATGTACCATCTGAAGTAGTTGCTACAAATACCGATAATTCAATTTCCTTTATAGATGATAGTGGTGATTCTTATAGAAATACATCTCTTAAAAAAATTCAAAAAGAAAATGAAGAACAAAAACAATCATTAGGTGAAGAATTAGGAAATATATTAAATTATATTATTCAAATTGCTAAAGAGAATAATTATCAAAATCATCAATTATGGCTCGATAATATACCAAAGAAATTATATTATTCTGACGTTATTAAAAAATATCCTAACATCACATCAAGAGCATACGATATCAATCCTGTTATTGGTGAATATGATGACCCAGAGTCTCAAAGTCAAGGATATGTTAGCCTACAGATAACTGGCACCGGTAACACGATGATACTTGGTAATGTAAGTTCTGGAAAATGTACACTTTTATTTGAAGTAATTCATTCAACAATTATAAATCATTCATTGGATGAAGTTAATTTCTATATTCTAGATTTTGGCGCAGAGAAGTTTAATATATTTAAACAGGCACCACAAATAGGAGATATATTAACTATAAACGATAAGAATAAAGTATCATATTTCTTCTATATGATTGAAAATGAATTAAATAGAAGACAAAAATATTATTCTGAACATGGTGGAGATTTTTCTTTGGATGTAAATAATGGTACACCACCATTCCCAAATATAGTAATTATTATTCACGGCTTAGAAGTGTTTAAAGAAATGTTTTCAGATCTTTATGAAATGCTATTTTTACCAATTATTAGAATGTCATCAAAAGTTGGTATAGAATTTATTTTAACTGCATCTTCATCAAATGCTATGGGTGTATCTTTAGATTCCAATATTAAACAATATGTATTATTACATTTACAAGATGAATCTGATTATACATATATAATAAAAAATGGTCATGTACCAGCCAATAATCCTGGAAGAGGTTTAATTGAATACAAAGGTAGGCCAGTTGAATTTCAAACAGCTCTTATATGTGATGAGTTAAAACAAAGGGAATATATAGAGAACATTATTTCACAGTTAAAGAAAGTGATACCAACCTCTGCAAAAAAAGTTCCTGATGTTCCAAAAAAAGTATCACTATCAGATTATTTGCAACAAATAAAGAATATTAGCGAGGTACCACTTGGTGTCAATTTGTTAACAGCACAAGATGAATTCTATGATTTTTCAAGGAAAGTTACACTTTTATCAGCAGCATCAACAAAGAATACTATAAGGTTCTTTGAAAAGTTTAGTTATGTTTTAACAAGAATTCCAAATACAAAGTTGATAATACTAAATGCAGAAGGTGATTATCAATTAAAGGTCGATCAAAATGCAAAATACTATGATAAAAGTTTTGGTGACATAGTTAAGTTGTTGTATGATAATTGCCAAAAACTAAATGAAAATCCAAACGATACATATTATATGGTTTTGATAATTGGTTATAATGCATTAAATAATCATCTAAAAGAATTAAAATCAAATGATGATACAGTAAAGACGCTTGATGATTTTATAACTAATTCAAACAATAATAATTTTAAATTCTTGATATATGATAAAGAGAATGGTGTAAATAGATTGTTGTATAATGAAATATCAGAATTATTAGATAATACATATGGTATATGGATTGGAGTAGATTACGATGGCCAAAGTGCATTTGAAATGCAAAATATATCTACCGATATAAATCCAAGTAACGATATGATTGTTAAAGTAGAAGATAGTTCGACTTCGATAATTAAATTCCCAACTATTTAAAAGGAGGATAATCATGGAAAAGATTCTAGTATCTATTTATGTTTTATCAATAGATGAAACCTATGATTTGCTATTACCAATTAATTTAAAGATGACTGATGCATTAGATTTAATTCAAAATTCTATTGCAGAACTATCAAGCAATAATTATGTAAAACATGAAGATGTAATCCTTTTAAATAGTGAATCATTTGCAATTAATACTAATAATGTTGTTAGACTATCAGGACTTACTAATGGATGTAGAGTAGTGTTAATTTAAAGTGTAAAGCCAAAAAAAGAATTTGTTTATTATTGACTTAGTAAATAATGATGATATAATTTTAATTAAGATAAGCAAGGCGAATACGGTTTATTATATTTTATGTGTTTGCTATTAAGCTTATTCGAATATTTTGAAAAAAATATTCTATTTTAAAGTAGGATATTCTTGACGTTTCGAAATCTTGATAGAAATTACCATCAATGATGGAAATATTTATTAAGAATGAACTTCTAATCGGAAGTTGGTGGGTGCGCACCTCCATAGCAAGGCTTAAATGATACTTGCTCGTGAGAAACATACATAGTTTGGGAATATCTGAAAGTGAGAACGAACTCACAGCTCGATGTCGCAAAATAAACGCGTAGGGTGTTCAGACTAGCTATAATGAACATACCTTTAGAAAAATGTTTCTATTTAGTAATGAACCACTAAATATTGAATTAACATTTTTTAGTACTAGGATGATAACCTGGTGCTTTTTTTTGCCCTTTTTTTGATTTACTGGTTATGTTTTTACATGTTATAATAATCATTAGATAGTAGGTGATATCGTGTCAATTATCAGTTCTTATATAGTACCTCATCCACCTTTAATTATTCCAACAATTGGTAGAGGTAGTGAAAAAAATATACAAAATGTCATCGATGCTTATGAAGAAATAGCTAAGGAAATTGCTGAAATGAATCCTGAAACAATTATTTTTTCTAGTCCGCATACTAAACTATATCAGGATTTTTTTTACTTGATGCCAAATAAAGATCTATTTGGTAATTTTTCTAAATTTCGTGATAGTGCTACCTCTTTTCATGAAGAAAACGATATAGAATTGGTTGAGGAAATAGAAAAAATATCAAAACAATATGATTTTCCTTGTGGGTGTGGCTCCGAAGAAGTACTTGATCATGGCGTAATGGTGCCATTATATTTTATAAGAAAATATTTACCTAAATGTAAAATAGTTGTAGTAGGATTATCATATTTACCACTTGTAGATAACTATAAATTTGGAGAAATAATAAATGAAGCTGTAAATAAACTAAATAGGAAAACAATTTATATAGCTAGTGGTGATTTATCTCACAAATTACAAAGTTACGGGCCATATGGTTTTGCTGAAGAGGGCCCTATATATGACAAAAGAGTTACCGAAGTAATGAAAAGTTCAAATTTTATTGAATTATTTAATTTTGATGAAACCTTTTTAGATAAAGCTAGTGAATGTGGTCATAGATCTTTTGTCATTATGGCCGGAGCATTGGATGGTCATGATGTTGAGACTAAATATTTAACACATGAAGATAAAACTGGAGTAGGCTATGCCTTATGCAAATATTATCCAAAGGGAATTAATGAAAATAGAAAATTTAGAGATATCTATTTAAGAAATCTTAAAGATGATTTGGATAATAAATATTCCAAAGCTGATTCGTATATAACTTTAGCAAAATCTGCTATATATAATTTTATTAAATATGATAAGATAATAGATGTTCCAGAAGATATTGATAGTGAATTATTGAATAATCGATGTGCAGTATTTGTATCTATTCATAAATTCGGTATGCTGCGAGGATGCATTGGTACTATTATTCCAACTAAGGAAAATGTAGCTAAGGAAATAATAGATAATGCAATTAGTGCTTGTTCTCGAGATTATCGATTTGATAAAGTAAACGCTTATGAACTTGATTATTTAATTATTAATGTCGATGTATTAAAAGAACCAGTTAAAATTGAAAGTATAGATGAACTAGATGTATATAAATATGGAATTATTGTTTCAACTAATAATAAACGAGGTGTCTTATTACCTGATATTGAGGGAGTAGATACCATTTCTGAGCAGATAAGGATTGCTATGAAAAAAGGTAATATATCAAATGATGAAGAATATATTATAGAAAAGTTTGAAGTGGAAAGACATGAACTAAAATGATAAAATATAATTAAAATTAATTAATTGAATTATAATTGTATGGAAGGGAATAATATGGAATATAAACGATTTGAGAATAAAATAATAGTTAGAATAGATAAAGGGGAAGAAATACTTGAGTCTATTAAGGAGTTAGCTATTAAAGAAAAAATTAAGTTAGCAAGTGTAAGAGCACTTGGAGCAACGAATGATTTTACGGTTGGCGTATTTAAAGTGGATGAGAAAAAATACTATTCGAATACATTTACTGGTAATTATGAAATAGTATCATTAACAGGAACTATCAATACAATGAATGATGAATTCTATACACATATTCATATGAGTGCTGGTAATGATAAGGGAGAAGTATTCGGTGGGCATTTAAATAGAGCAATAGTAAGTGCCACTTGTGAAATGGTAATAGATGTAATGAATGGAACTGTAGATAGGTACTATGATGAAGAAATAGGATTAAATCTCTTTAAGTTCTAAGGTGATAATATGATAGATTTATTTAATTTTTTATGTGAAGCAAAAAAGAATACATACGCCAAAGGCTTTGGATGCAATATGGTTGGTGAAAGTGTATATGGCGCTGTAGATTACGAATATGAATCAGGAGATTATAAATATCATGCTACTATGTATGGAACAACCAAATTTACTGGTCAAGAAGTCGTATATAAAGATGGCGAAGTAATGTGGGCACTTTCATATTATGGATATCTAATCGATGAAAAAATGGAGGGAGAAGAATTCCTAGATATTTTAAGAGAGGCACTTATGAAGGTTGGCGAATTATTATATATTCCCGTAAGAGGTCCTAAAAAATGCAAAATAGGTGATTATGTATATACATGTGATGTTACTGGTAGCTTAGCATTTTTTGCAGGAACCGAATCTATATTCAAAGGTGATAAAAGAATATATGTGCTAAGACTTAATGGTGGAATGATAGAGTATAACTAATGAATGGAAAAATAGGTTTATTTGATTCTGGATTAGGTGGTTTATCCATTCTAAAAGAATTAAGAAAATTGCTTCCAAACGAAGATTATTTATTTTATGAAGATAGCATCAATAATCCGTATGGCAACAAAGATGAAGATACGCTTTTTGAAATAACATCCCATATAGTCGATTATCTAATAGATGAAGGTTGCAAAATAATAGTTATTGCCTGTAATACAGCAACAACATCTTGCATGAAGAGATTAAGAGAAAAATATGATAAAATGATATTTGTTGGAACAGTTCCAGCAATTAAAGTAGCTTATGATAATAATTATCATAATATAATTAATCTTTCTACTCCATATACTCAGAAGTCGAAAAGAGTAATGGAATTGATTAGGGACTTTAAAAGAGAGAATAGTACGATATATAATATATCTGGTGAAAACTTAGCAAATCTTATAGAACTTGATAAAAAGGATAATATTGATGAGTTATTAAATAGATTATTATCAAAATATAAAGATAGTGCTGATGCCTTAGTTTTAGGCTGTACACATTATTCATTAATAAAAGATAGAATTCAAAGTGTACTACCAAATACAGCTTTATTAGATGGATGTATTGGTGTATCAAAAGAAGTAAAAAGGCAATTAGAGATTCATGGTCTATTAAATAATAGTACCACTTATGGAACTCTCGAAATAATTAATAGTAAAGATAGACAATTAATAGATAGAAGTTATGAAATATTAGAAGAAAAATAAGGAGGAAATAAATATGGATTACGAAATTATAGGAGGAAGTTTCCCTATTGTTGAATGCACATTAAAAAAAGGAGAATCAATGATTACCCAAAGTGGTTCAATGGCATGGATGGATCCAACTATCAAGATGGAAACGTCAACAAATGGAGGAGTAAAAAAGGTAGTAGGTAGACTATTTACTAAAGAAGCACTATTCCAAAATATTTATACATCAGAACAGGATGGTTCTAAAATAGCATTTGGTACAGCAGTACCAGGATCTATTAGACCTATTAAAATCGAACCAGGAAAAACAGTTATATGTCAGAAGTCTTCATTCTTAGCATCATATGGCAATGTTGAAGTATCTACTTTCTTCAATAAAAAGATTGGTGTAGGTATATTCGGTGGAGAAGGATTCATCATGCAAAAATATAGTGGTGAAGGAATTGTTTTTTGTGAAATAGATGGTTCGAATAAAGAATTTGAACTTGCTGCTGGAGAACAGATTATTCTTTCTACAGGATATTTGGTAACGATGGATGATACTTGTCAAATAGATGTTCAAACAGTTAAAGGATTGAAGAATATTTTCCTAGGTGGTGAAGGAATCTTTAATACAGTAATTACTGGACCTGGTAAAGTAGTTGTTCAAACAATGCCACTTGCTAAATTATCTAATAGTATAGCTGCATACCTTCCACTAAATAATAACAATAATAGTAGTTCTGGAAATGATGCAATCGATGCAGGCGTATCTATATTTAAGATGTTTAATAAATAATTATGATAGATTATGAAACAATAGCCAGATCATTACATTATCAAGGTAATAATTGCTCTAAAGCTATTCATGATGCTTATAAATATGATTTGCATTTGGATGAAAACTACCCTAAACCAAGAAGTAGAGATGGCGAATGCGGTGCGGTCCTTGTAACCGAGTATATTCTTAAAGAAAGAGGTAGAGAAGACTTGGTAGAGTCCTATCGAACTATCTTTAAGGAAAAATATGGATCATTTAAATGCAAAGAACTAACTGGTGATAGAGAAAAATGTAATGATTATATTGGATTTAGTGCAAGTTACTTGATAGATAAAGTATGGAATAAAAAAGAGAGTTAAACTCTCTTTTTCTTATATACTAAATTGTTATTATCTGGCATTATATTACCTAATTTTTGTAATTGTTCTCTTAATACACCTCTAGTGTAATATACTGCACCCTTAAGATCTATCTCTTTATCAAAGAAGTCATATTTTTGTGATACTAACGGCCATAGATGTTTATGTGCTTCTATGAAATCCTGATTTAAATGAAGTGTACTTGCATCTTTAATTTTGATTTTATTTCTTAAACATAGCATTATTCCAAAGTAACAAGTTAATAATTCGAAATCGTATTTTCCTCCATGCAATTGATAAATATCATAGAAATCTTTTAATCTTGTATTTAAAACATCGGTTTTGTTACTTTCTACGATTATACATAACTTTTCAGCAAGATATTCTTCGAATGAAGGAACATTTATTTCAAATGGTTTATCACCTTCAAATATTGGTGGGAAAACACGTTTTTCAGGATCTATTAATCTTGAATAACCATCTTGAAAATCTATAGATAGGTCCTGTTTCATTCCATCGAAAGTAACTCCACTAGAATATTTAATTATGCCGGTTGGTGTTCTATATGGAGCTTTATTCAAACAAAATTGAAATTGTTCTCCATCATTGTTTAGAAGTATACTTTTAACAAATTCCTGATTGACATTTAAATCACCAACACTAACTAAGTCGACATCGGTAATACCTCTTACTAATGTACCAAGATATGCTATTTCTGCAGAACTACCTTTAACTAAAATATTAGGATTATCTTCCTTGCTTATTTTTTCAAGAAGTTTTCTTGCATAAAAAGTATGATATGCATTTGGAGAAGACATATTTAATCTATTTGCTTCCTTCTTCATAAATGCTTTAAATTGATCTTTATTTTTAAATTCCATCATGATAACCATCACCCCTAATTGGCTCAAAATGTGCTATAATTATAGCACACTTTTAAAAAAATATCAATCTTTTGTTTGATATTTAGTCGTACAAAATACATTTTACTTTTCTCAAACTATCTAATATAATCTTATATGGTGATATATATGAAAATAATTATTGCAGGAATAGGTAAACTTGGAGAATACTTAGCTAAGGAATTATCAAGTGATAATAACGAAATAATTATTATCGATGAAAAGTACATTAACAATAGAGAAATAGTAAATGATGAAGAAGTATTTTACATAAATGGTAATGCTTTAAATTCAAATGTACTAATAGAGGCCGGAATTAAAAATGCCGATATTTTAATAAGTGTTATGGATAAGGATGAAAAGAATATTATGTGTTCTTTCTTAGGCAAAAAATTAGGAGTTAAAAGAACTATAGCTAGAATTAGAACGGTAGAGTATTCATCATCTATCAATTTACTTAAAGAGGATCTAGGCTTATCGATGGTTATCAATCCCGAACTGATGACTGCTTCAAGCATTGCTAAAACACTTAGTATTCCTAGTGCTCTTGATACTATCACCTTCTTTAAAGGAAGATTATTTATGGTATCTTTTAAAATCAAAGAGGAAAATGCTATAAATGGATTATCATTTAACAATCTTTCTAAAAAACTTCCAAATAAGATTATTATATGTGCAATTATAAGAAATAATAAAACGATAATACCTAATGGAAATGACACTATTAAAGTTAATGATAAGGTTTTTGTAACAGGTACCAGAGAAAATATTATTTCATTTTTAAGATATGCAAATTTAGCATCGAATAAAAATAAAAAAGTAATAATATCAGGAGGCTCTCCAACAGCCGTATATTTGGCTCAGATGTTATCCGATACCGGAATGCAAGTTAAGATCATTGAAATCAATGAGGATAGGTGCAGACTTCTTTCAGAACAATTACCTAATGTCATGATTATAAATGGAGATGTATCGGATCAAGATCTTTTATATGCTGAAGGGATCGATGAATGTGATAGTTTTATTTCGCTTAATAATATCGATGAAGAAAATATTGTTCATTCGATGTTTGCAAAAGGAATAAATGTTCCAAGTGTTATTACAAAGGTTAATCATATCAATTTGGATGGAGTATTAGATAAAGCAGATATCGATAAAGTAATTACTCCTCATAAGATTGCTTGTAATCAAATAGTTGGTTATGTTAGAGCAATAGAGAATAGTTCAGATAGCAGTTGTGAATCGGTATATAAGATGGACAATGATAATTTTAATATGCTTGAATTTATTATTAAAAAAGGCTTTAAAGGAATAGATACAAAATTAAAACATTTAAACATTTCTAAGGATTGCTTAATCGTTGCTATATTGAGGGATAAAAATATTATATATCCAGGTGGAAATGATGAAATAAAAGAAAGAGATACTATAATAGTGGTATCTAGTAACAATCGAAAAGTAAAAGAAGTTAATGATATATTGGAGTAGTAATATGAGACATAAATTAGTATATAAATATATTGGTAAAGTATTAATTGGTTATAGTATATTACTAACTATTCCATTTCTAGTAAGCTTATTATATAAGGAATTTGGTCTTTCTTTTCTTTTTTCTGGATTAATTTCCTTATTTATAGGTATATTACTTAATTCAATTAGAATAGATAATAATATCATGTTCGCTAGGGATGGTTTTAGAATTGTAACTATCTCGTGGATACTTATTAGTCTTATTGGTGCAATTCCTATATGTAGTTTGGGTAATGTATCAATAGTAGATGGTATTTTTGAAGCAGTATCCGGTTTTACAACTACTGGAGCAACCATTTTTGATGAAGTTGAACATCTTCCAAAATGTCTGCTTTTTTGGCGAGATTTTATGCATTTTATTGGAGGAATGGGAGTACTTGCTTTCGTTATGACTATCGTTCCTTTATCTAAACACGATAAATCTATGCATTTATTAAAGGCTGAAATGCCAGGGCCTTCCGTATCTAAACTTGCCCCTAGTATTAAGAAAACATTGTATTATCTATACGGAATTTATTTTGTGTTAACTCTATCGGAAGTAATAATGCTACTTATTTCTGGAATGCCTTTATTTGATAGTATTCTCATATCGATGGGAACGGCTGGTACAGGTGGTTTTAGCCCGCTCAATACAAGTCTAGCTACCTATGGAATGGCATCCCAAATAATAGTTACTATTTTTATGTTTCTATTTGGTGTTAATTTTAATATATTCTTTTTATTACTTATAAGAGACTTTAAATCTATATTTAAAAGTGAAGAACTTAAGGTATATACGATTTTATATCTTGTTACCGTTTTTATACTTGTAATATCTAGTCTAAGCGTATTTACTTCAATTGGTGAGAACCTATTAAAAGCGTTCTTTAATGCAAGTACATTCATGAGCAGTACAGGTTTCTCTATAGGTGATGTTAATATTTATCCAACCTTTGCTAGAATATGGGTACTATTTATGATGGTTGTTTCATCGTGTGCTGGAAGTACTTGTGGTGGATTTAAAGTGGCAAGACTTGTGTTAACATTTAAGATAATTAAAAGAGATATTCAAAAATTGATTCATCCTAATATAGTAAAAGTAATAACATTTGAAGGGAAAAAAGTAGAAGAAAATATTTTGGATAGTACTAAAAGTTTTATGTTTTTATATGTTTTGCTTATGCTTCTAATTTTTTTCATAATCGGATTTGATAATCTTCCTTATGAAATATCTATCAATGCTGTATTTACATCTTTTGCTAACGTTGGACTATATTTTGAAATTCCATCATTTAATATATTTAGTCCGTTATCAAAAATTGTAATGTCGATCGGTATGCTTTTGGGTAGATTAGAAATATATCCAATTATCGTATTGTTAACAAGTTGGTTAAAAGATAATTAATTTTTTTACAGAATTATATTTTTTTAATTACGAAAATATATTATACTTATTATGATAGGAGAAATTGTATATGGCAAAGATTAGTGTTAATTACAGCGAAGCCAAAAGCATTGTAGATTTAGTATCGGGATACAATGAAGTTATGAACGATAATTTTTCTAGTGCTAGTAAAAATACAGCTAACATTAATACTTTATTAAGTTCATATGGAATAAAATATTTTAAAACATTACATTCGTATGCTGATAAACAAATTGGCCAGACAAAAAAATATATTGATGGTTCCTCATCATATTTAGATACACTACTTGCTATGAACGATGATAAATTTAATTCCGGTAATATTGTAAATTTTGGGGGAGAAGCAATATTCGATTATACTCCTCGTACATATGATTCCGGTGGAGAAACAGAAACAGACGATATAAGTGAAAAAGATCCTGCCAAAGGAAAAGAGCCTAAGGGAGAAGGAGAAACTGAAGGAATAGAAAAAACTGGAGATGAAGATCCAGAAGATGGTAAAAAACCTGAAGGCGAAGGAGAAACTGAAGGAATAGAAAAAACTGGAGATGAAGATCCAGAAGATGGAAAAAAGCCTAAAGGTGAAGGAGAAACTGAAGGAATAAAAAAGCCTGGGGAAGAAGATCCGAAAGATGGAACAAAGCCTAAGGGAGAAGAAGAAACTGAAGGAATAGAAAAACCAGAAGAAAAAGATCCTGAAGATGAAGAAAAACCTAAAGGTGAAGAAGAAACTGATGGAATAGAAAAAACGGAAGAAAAAGATCCTGAAGATGAAGATAAGCCTAAAGGCGAAGAAGAAACTAAAGGAATAAAAAAGACTAAAGAAGAGAACCCCGAAGATGAAGAAGACCCTGAAGGTGAAGGAGAAAAAAGGGGAATGGACAATGTTGGCGAAGAAGATCCCGAAGATGAAGATAAACCAAAGGGAAATACGGGCGGAACAACTACGAATATCATTGGTAATGTACCTGAAGAAGAAAAAAAGCCAGAAGGTAATGAAGAAAATGGTAAATCGGAAAATATTAATGAGAATGAAACCGATGATGTAACAAGAGCTAATGGTACTGAGACTACTACTATAGAGGAGTTAAAGGAACAACTTGATGAATTAGAGGAACAAGGAAAAATAAACGATGATACTAAAGGTCAAATAGTTGATTTGTTAGACGAATTAGAAGATCTTAATAATGCCGATGAATTATCCGATGAAACCGTTCAAAATGCAATCGAAACAATTAAAAATATGTTGGATGCTCTTGGAGATGGAGATATATCTGAAGAAACTTTAAAAAATGGTATCGATTCTTTAAAAAGGGTTGTCGACTTATATAATGATGGAAAAATTGATGAAGATACGCTATATAATGCGATAGATTATCTAAATGGAATCTCGGATTTAGTTGATGAAGGTAAAATCGACGAAGATACATTTAATGATGGTGTAACACTATTAAACGAATTAAACGATATGCTCGAAAATGGTGATATAAGCGTTGAATTATATAATGATGAAATAAATACTCTAAACAGTCTTAATGAAGCAATGGCTAATGATAAATTGAGTCAAGAGTCATATAGAAATGAGATAGAATTAATCAAAAATCTAAATTCACTTGTTACCAGTGGAAAGATAGATTCAGAAGGCTTGAAAAAAGAACTTTCTGTAATAAAGAAAATAAACGGAATGATAAACAATGGAACTATCGATGAAACAGCATTTAATGATAGTGTAGAAGTATTAAAAAAGGTAAATTCATTATTAGAAAATGGAAAAATAGATATAGATAGTTTCAAGGATACAATCAAAGCTATTAACAAGATATGCGATCTTGCAAAAGAAGGAAAGATTAATCTTGAAACGTATAAAGCTTCTATAAAAGCCATTAAAGGTCTAACTGATTTACTTGATTCTGATAAGATAGATTTAGATACTTATAATAAAGTAATCGAAACAATTAATGATTTGGCAGATATGCTTGCAGAAGAAATACTTGATGAAGAAGCATATAAACTTGCTATAGATAAAATTAATTACTTGAATGATTTATTATTGAATGGAAAAATAGATAAAGCTACATATGATAAATACATATCTATAATTGATGAATTAAATAGATTGTTAAGAGAAGGTAAAATAAGTTTAGATACATATAAAAAATTACTTTCATTACTTGGAATTAATGATGATTTATTAAATCAAGAATTAATAAGTATTGCTGAAATGATAGCTACTGAAGAAACTGTAGATACGTTGAAAACTATGGTTAGACAAAGAAATGCTAGCGATAAATTAATATCTTCTATAATAGCAATGATACTATCTTTAGCTACTGGAGTAATTTTACTGAAGATAAGTAAAGATACTTATAAGAAAGCGCATAAAACAACATCTAAATTAGGACAAATGTATAATGATGGCAAACTAGATGAAAAAGAATTAAACGATGCAGTAAGATCAATGAATAATCTAGCAAATTATACTAACGATGGTATTATTAAGAATAATGATGTATATAATTATCTTAATAATATATACGATGAATCTAATTTGGTTGATAAAGGTAAAATGGATAAGATAAATCTATCTAAAGATATAGAGACAATTAACAAATTGTCCAATATTTATAAAGTAGGTTTACTATCAGATAAATATTTAAATCTATATGTAAATACAATTAATAGTACACTTTCATTAATAAAGAGTAATATGAATAATGAAGGTAACTATAATAAAGTGGTTGATTATTTATATTCTAAGATTTCAAATTATGAAAATGGTGATATTAGTTATGATGAGTTACTTAACTCAACTAATTATGTCAATGATATGAATAGATCATATTTTAATAATATGGTTTCAAGGGATGAATATCAAAAATTTATAGAACAAATTTAATAAAATAATGATATACTATAATTAGAATTGGGAGGAATTATGTTAAAAGAAAGATTAAATATCGTATTATATGACGATAGTGAACCAAGTAGTGGTGGAGGAGATTGGGATCTAAATATTGATCCTTCAGCATTAGAAAGTGCTGCTGATGATTACGTTAAAGCAGTTACAAATTATCGTGATGCTAAGACAGCGGTAATTACTGCATTCAACAACATTGCAAGCGATACTTCATGGCAGGATGTTTCAAATACTGATTACAAAGACAAAATTAAAGAAATTGTAGCTAGATTGGATGCTATAGAAACTACTCTAGTTAACAATAGTACTAATTTAAAAGCAATTGCCTCATATGCTAGAGAGACAGAAAATAACGTTCATGTAAGCGTTAATGGTATAGAATAGGAGAGTGGTTTATAATGGCAATAAAAGTTAATTTTACTGTAATGAATGACCAAATCAAAGCAGCTAGTGATTCGTATGATGAATTGGAAAAGCAATTAGAAGCTGCTGATGCAGCAAGAAATGCTGCAGTATTAGCTGCTGGTGGTCAAAGCACTGAAGTTGGAAAAGCTATAAATAAAGTATTGGGAGATGTTATGGCTAATAGATTAAGTGAAGCTAAAACACTTATTGTAACTTTAGCTAGCCAAATATCTAGATACAAAAATACTTATACTGAAGCAAATCAAGATTTAGTTAATTTCATTAATATGTTAGAAGCAAAAAATCAAGAATCAGGAGTTAATAATGGCGGTGTCGGAGGTAACGATGCTGCAACAATGATGATGCAGTAGGTTAAAAATTTATGGCAAAAAATAGTTTAAATGTAGATACTACCGAATTATCAAAATATGCTAATTATTTAATTGATTCTGAAACTAAATTAAATGATTGCCTTGATAATTTGGATTTGATGATGTCAACTATTACAAATGGTTGGAAAGATGATGACGGAATAAAATTTAAAGACTCTTTTACAAAATTCATTGCAGAAGCTAGAAAAATTAGTGATGAAACTGGTAAGTTGGGAAAATTTGCTAAAGGTGAATCAGGAAATTATGAAACAGCTGTAAATACAGCACTTCGAGCATTTGGAGGTGGCGGAAATGGGTAATATAAATTTTAGTTCTGCATCTGTTGATGCTACGAAAACAAGCGTAAAAACATCATTTGAAAATTTACAAAAAGTAATTAACGATATGGAAGCAGAGAAGAAAAAATTATCTACATTTTGGTCAAGTACAGAAGCTGACGATTTTGTAACTAAACTAGATAATTTAAGTGATATGATTACTAAATTTAATGCAAAATATGAAAAATATATGAGTCTATTAGATCAAGTATATAATGCATATAAAACTGATAATACAAACTTTGTAGCAGCCATTAATTCTCTAATGAATGAGAGTGCTTAAATTGAGATATTTGCTATTTTTTAATATAGTATTATAATAACACCTGTCGGAGGTGTTATTTTTTGGATATAAGTAATTTAAAAATAAATTTAAAAAATAGAATATTAAGAACTGATAAAACGATTATTCTTCCACATAAATATGCAGATTTCGATGCAATTGGAAGTGCTTTAGGATTGTCCCTTGTTGCTTCTAACTTTAATAAAGAAGCAAAAATTATTATGGATGATAAGAAATATGAAATAGATAGAGCAATTAAATATATAATAGATGATATGAAAAATGAATTTGAAATCATTAATTCATGTAAATATAAAAAGATAATCAGTAACAATGATTTATATGTTCTAACTGATGTAAACCAAATAGATAGAATTCCTATTGGTAATCTTATTACAAGAAAGAAAAATACTATGATAATCGATCACCATGATGAAAATGAAAAAACAATAGATGCAAAATATAAATATATAGATTCTAATATAAGCAGTACTTCTGAGATTATAACTCAATTGTTATATATGCTTAAAATTCAAATCCCTAACAAAATAGCTACTTATTTATTGGCTGGTATTCATCTTGATACAAATCATTTAACTAGAAATATTGATGAAAATACTTTTAAAACTGCTGATATACTAATAAAAAGTGGTGCTAGTACGGAAGTGGTAACAGATTTATTCAAAGAGGATGCAAAAAGTGAAAAAAGAATTAAAGGCTTATCTGAAAAAACAAAATTATTAACATATAAAATAGCATTGATAATTGCCGATAATAAAGACGAGTATACTACTAAAGAACTTGCTAAAACAGCAAATAATGCACTAGAAAAAGGTGTTGATGCTTCTTTTGCAATAGCGAGAATTAGTGATGAAATTATTGGTATTAGTGCTAGAAGTAATGATACATTTGACGTTGGAAAAATAATGGCTGAATTAGGTGGTGGTGGCAATAGAAATAGTGCTGCTACAAGAATCGAGTGCTCTGATGTCGAAGATGTATCAAATAGATTAAGAAAGATTATTAAACCAAAATATTATGTAGATAAAGAAGAGTAATTCTTCTTTTTTTATTGCCTACAAGTGTAAAGCATAATAGATATTAGGGATTAAGTAGTATTAAATGTGTTATTATTATGATAGAGGTAGGTATGAGAAAAATAATTCCAATCTTAATTTTATTTATAATGGTAATTTTAGTTGATACTAAAATTGTTTTTGCATTGGAATTATGTGAAAAAAGTGATGAATATAAGGCTTATGAAAAGTTAAGCGAAAAAGAGAAAGAAAATGTTATTGAACCTTTATATTGTAAATATGATAAAAAACAAACTAGATTAAGTAATAATTTAAAAAGTCTTGTTAGAGCTACACTTACAAGTCCTTATTATAATGCTAATGAAGAAGGATTAGTTACCGGAATAAAGAACCAATACAGTGTCGGTTCTTGTTGGGCTTTCTCAGCAATTTCGCTTATAGAAACGAATGCTTTAAAAAATGGACTTCCTGAATACGATTTTAATGAAGCTCATATGGTATATGGACTATTACAGGGAGGATATGCTGCTACCGATACTGAAGGAAGAAAAGGTAAGTATGCTTCAGAAAGTATAAATGCTGGAGGTAAACCATATTTTTCTGCATCGTATTATTTTAATAATGAAGGTCAATTATTAGAAGACGAGATGGAATATCCAAAATATCCGAAAACTATATCAAGTAGTGATTATCCGAAAGGAAGACCTATTATTACAGCTGAAAAGTTCGAGATACATAACACTAGATCACATGCTGCATGTAGTACGGATGAAATCAATATAATGAAGCAAAAAATACTTGATAGTGGTTCCGTACAAGCTACTATGTATTTCGATGATAATTTGTTCGCTGATAGTGGTAATAATTATTATCTATCTACTAACAATGATAGCCCTGGAGCAAATCATGGCGTTGTTATCGTTGGTTGGGATGATTCTATTTCTAAAACAAAATTTAATGGAGCTATTAGAGATGGAGCCTGGATAGTAAAAAATTCATATGGTGAGACATGGAGTGGAGATGGATATTTCTATATTTCATATGATGATAATTTTGTATGCCAATATGTTGTTTCTTATAGTGGCGTATCGAATACAACTTTTGAAAATACATATAAGTCTTCGGATTTAATATCATTTACTGCAGGATTTAATATAAATGGATTATTATATGTATCCAGTAAGTTTGAAAAACAAACTCAGAACAAAGAAAATATTCAAAGAGTTAGTTTTGCAGTTGGAAGCAATTTGTCATATTCAGTTTATTTAAGTAAAAATAATATTAAAACCGATATGTCTGATTGGATTCTATTAGGTAGTGGTTATAGTGATAGTTTAAGTGTTAGATCGGTTAACATTGATACCGAAGTAGTAGATGGAGATTTCACAATAATTATAAAGTATGACTCGGATTCTGGAGTGGTAGGTAATGTGCCTACGATGTGTAATAACGATGAAGATGTGGCACATTTAGAATATAGTTCACTTAAAAATTATATTAAGACGAGTTCTTCATCATGGGTAGATATGTATAATATTCCAACTGATGAAGGTAACGTAAAATGTGAGCCAATAATATATACCTATACGAATAAGTCATCAGATGAGGAAAGTGGTCAAAATAGTCAGGATGATATAACTATAGTTAATAATACATCAGCTAGTATAAATGACGTAATAATAACGTTTGCTATTGCAAAAGAAAATACTTTAACAACAAATAATATTACTGATTATATAACTATTAATCACGATTACTCGATCGTAGATGGTAATGACGTAACTATTTCTGGGAATATAGGTACAGGAAGTAGAATAAAAATAGATGATAAATATTATCCAATCGTAATACTTGGAGATGTTACAGGTGATGGAAGAGTTAATTCAGGAGACCTATTAAGAGTTGTTAAATATTTAAAAGGAATTTCTACTTTGGATGACTATCAATATAAAGCAGGGGATACTACTAAAGATAACAATATAAATTCAGGAGATTTATTAAGATTAGTAAAATATTTGAAAGGAACAGTATCGTTTACTGTATAGTGAGATATATGAAAAATAAAATAATTACATGCTTATTTATTACCATATTATTGTTATTTATAGGTATTCCAAACGTACTAGCAGCATCAGCAAATATATCCGCTAGCAAGACAAGCTGTTATCAAGGGGAGACTGTAACAATCAATGTTAACATAGTAGCTGCTGCTTGGAATTTAAAATTAAGTGGGGCATTAAATGATACGATCGTCGGTAATATGAATTTGGATAGTGAAGGGAATGCTACTACGAATAAGAGTTTCACACTTAATACTTCTAATGTTGGAACATATACAGTAACATTATCTGGAGATATAAGTGATTATGATACAGATGAAACTTCCGATATTAACAAATCCGTTACTATAACTGTAAGTGCTAAACCTGAACCACCACCAACACCTAGTACCCCAAGTACTCCTAGTACTCCATCGACACCAAGTACACCAAGTACGCCAAGCACTCCTTCAACTCCTAGTAAACCATCAACACCAACTCCTCAACAAAAGCCAACTCCAAGTACTCCAACACCAGCGCCAGTAGAGGAGAAGAAAGAAGAACCGCCTATAGAAGTAAAGAATATTGAAGTAGTTGGTTATAATCTTAATTTTTCGGAAGATAAATTAGAATATGTATTGAAAATAGATAAAAATATTAAATATTTATATATAGAAACTGAATCTAATGGTACGCCTAGTCAAAAAGGTAAAATTGATATCAGTGATAAAGATGATATTATATTAAAATATACTAAAGGTACTTTAACTAAAGAATATAAAATTAAATTAGAAAAAATAGATGAGTCTGTAATAAGAGCAAATACAGATTGTCCAAAGCAAGCCCAAGTGAAGTGCCCTAAAGAATCGAAAGGTATATCGCCTTTAACGATCATCTTAGCTGCTTCTTCGTTAATATTACTTATAACAACAATATTGTTTGCTGTTAAAGGAAAGAAAACAAATGTTGCTCCAACAGCTAGCGTAGTTACTGATACCAAATCTACAGTTTCAAATGAACCTATAATTTCTAATGAAGAAGTGCCAAATAATATCGATAATAATTAAACAATAGAAAAGATTATAGTTACAAAAGTAATTATTAATCTTTTTTTTATTTTTAAATTGTTCTATAATAATTGTGGTGATTTATGATGGAAGAAACAAGTGAAAAGAAAAGTATTATAGGTATAAAAAATATTATCAAGAATATGTCATTATGGACTATAAGTATTCTTTATTTTGAAATATTATTCAAAATTGCTATGGGATTAGATTTTAGCATAGATAGTATTATTAATATTGTTTTGTTTACTTTTATAGCCTCTGGAGTATTATCATTATTGTTAAATAATTTAAGTAGTAAAATTAATAATTTTTTTAGAAGTCTATTTTTGTTTTTGTTAGCAGTTTTATATTGTATTCAATTGGTATTCCATAGAATTTTAACGACTTATTTTAGTTTTACTAATCTACTTATTGCCGATCAAGCAACGGACTTTGCAGGTAAAGCATTTAAAGGAATATTTGCAAATATCATATTTATTTTATTATTTATGTTACCATTTATAATCTATTTAATAATAAAGAAAAAACTAAATATAAAAAGACATCATATTTTAGATTATTTAATTTATATAGTTATAATTGCTGTATTTATCGGTGGTTTTTTATTAAAAGTAAATATATCTAAAAAAGGTCATAACTCTACTTATCATGTCTATTATGAAGTTAATTCAATGGAACTTAGTATCGATAAGTTAGGAGTATTAAATTCTTATAGATTAGACTTACAAAGACTTATATTTGGCTTTGAACAGGAAATTGTAGAAGAAAAGAAAGAAGAAGAAGTTGTTGAACCACTTCCAATCGAGGAAGAAGAAATAGAGATAGTTTATAATCCAAATGCTTTAGATATTAATTTCGATAAACCAACTACTAATGGTGATATAGCAAGAATTAATGAATATCTAAAGAATGATACTCCAACTCTTCAAAACGAATATACAGGTATGTTTAAGGACTATAATTTAGTTTATATAACTGCAGAAAGTTTCTATGATATTGCTATTGATGAAAACATTACTCCAACTTTATATAAACTAACTCATTCAGGATTTACTTTTTCTAATTTTTATGCTCCATATGTATTATCTACCATTGGAGGAGAATTACAGTCTATGACGGGTCTATTCCCTGATAATTCCATATTATCAACATGGAGAACGGGAAATAATTATTTCCCATATGGACTTGGTAAAGTGTTTAGAGAAAGCGGTTATAATACATATGCATATCATAATAATAATTATGCTTTTCAAGATAGACATAAATATATTGTTAGTCAAGGATTCGATAATTATTTAGCTTGTAATAATGGTTTGGAGAAAAGAATTAATTGTCGTATATGGCCACAGAGTGATGATGAAATGATAGAAAAAACATTAACCGATTATATCGATAGCGATAAACCATTTTTGGCATATTATATGACGGTATCCGGTCACTTCGAATACAATTTCAATGGTGATAATACGATGAGTTCTAGGAATAAAGCAAAAGCCATGGAATTACAAAGAGGAACAACGCAAGCTAAAGCATATGTTGCAACGCAAATAGAACTTGATAAAGCATTAGATAGATTAATAAAAGCTCTTGAAGAAAGAGGCAAATTAGATAAGACAGTATTCGTAATGTTAGCCGATCATTATCCATATGATTTAACTATGGATTCGATTAATAGCCTTTCTACTTATACTAGAGATGATACTGTAGAAGTAAACCATAACGCATTGATATTATGGAATAGTCAAATGGAAACAGTTCAAGTAGACAAGGCATGCATGAGTATCGATGTGCTTCCAACAGTTCTTAATTTATTTGGAATAAACTACGATTCAAGACTACTAACAGGAAACGATATTCTTTCTACAAAAGAAGGAATTGCTATAATGAAAAATCATAGTTGGGTTACAAATAAAGGAACATATTTTGCAGCATCTGGAAGGTTTGAACCTAAAGAAGGAGCAGAGATACCAGAAGGATATGTAGATAATATGAATAATATTGTAACAAATAGATTAAATGTTTCTAGAATGATAATTGCAAATAATTATTATAACTATTTATTACAATAATTAAATTATGTTACAATTGAAAGAGAGCGAGGGGAGTAATTATTAAAAAGTATAGAAATGTATTATTATTAATCATTGAATTAATATCACTTATTATAATTGCTATTCTAATACTCGCTAATACTAGGTATGAGAATCTACATGTCGAATGCTTTAAAGCATATCCTTATTCGAAAGGTTATATGTATATAGGAAATACAAAATGCTTAAATTCGATAGATTATAAAGAAGAAAATATTCTTATTCTAGATGCACGTGATTTAAAAAATCCTTGTATGAAGATATTTGATTCATATAAGATTGAAGATGAAAAAATACAAAAAGAAGTCATAGATAAACTTCTGTATCATGAAGAGGTACATCCTAGCAAATGGGAAAGAACAAAGAAGAGTATGATAAATGAATGGTATGCTCATAATACTCTTTATAACTTAAACATTAAAAGAACTAGAACTAGAGATGTTGATCTTGATAATAGTGATGAAGAAGTTTATAAAGAAAAGTTGGGTGTAAATACTTTAATAAAGTATTTTTCTAAATAGAAAGAGGTAAAAAATGAAAAATAGTAAAAAATATTTAATCAGTAGTATAATTCTAGTAATCATTGCAATTATTTTTACAATATTAGTAAAAGTATTCGATAAAGGGGCAATTGGGCCAAATAATACCATAGTTGGTATGCAGGTTATAAACGATTATTTTAAAAATATGTTTCCTTTTAACGAAACACTATATAAAATAACTAAATATGCTGGATTTGTTCCATTATTATTTGGCGTTTATTATGCAATTATTGGACTTATGCAACTTATTAAAGGAAAGAGTTTAAAGAAAGTTGATAATAGAATCTATCTAATTGGTGGTTTCTATATATTAGTATTAATTCTTTATCTATTCTTTGAAAAGGTAGCACTAAATTATAGACCAGTAATTATTGATGGAGAACTTGAAGCATCTTTCCCATCTACACATACGCTTCTTGCAATATGTTTCTTTATATCCAGTGCTATGGTAAGCAAATATTATATAAAGAATGATACGCTTAGAAAGGTTATTAATATTTTTTCTATAGTATTTATGTTCTTTATAGTTATAGGAAGAATGATATGTGGATGTCATTGGTTTACAGATATAATAGGTGGTATAATAATATCATTAACTTTGTTAAATATCTTCTATGCAATACTATTATTTATTGAAGAGAAGGAAGATGAAAATGGAAATAATAAGAAACAATCTAAAAAACAAACTAAAAATTAGAACAGAGAAGAATTTCCCAGTAGAAGGAATAGAATTTATCGATATAACTCCTTTAATTCTTGATAAAGATTTATTTAAAGAAATTAGTGATAAATTTATAAAAGAATTAAAAGATAAAAATATAGACTACATACTTGCCCCAGAAGCAAGAGGCTTTCTATTTGCATCCAGTGTGGCCTATAAGTTGAATATTGGTATTATTCCTATTAGAAAGAAAGGAAAATTACCACCAACTACAGTTGCTGGACTTATAGAATATGAAAAGGAATATGGTAAAGATTATCTAGAACTTCCTAAATTATACGAAGAAGAGTATAAAAACAAAAGATTCTATCTAATCGATGATATATATGCTACTGGAAATACTGCTAAAGCAATAATAAATGAAGTAGAAAAATTAAAAGGTGTAGTTGTTGGAGTAGGAGCTGTCATTAATATTAGCGAACTAAACAACGACAAAATATTTTCAATAATAGATATTAATGAAAGTTAAAAAGAGTATGGGTTATATGAAATGATATAGCTAAAGTAACGGTTGCGCATCTTATACTGCACCACATACAGGTAATTATAATTGTTTATGCCCATGTTAATTTCATAATAATTAATTAAGCCCTAACTAAGTACTATACTCGGTTAGGCTTTATGTTTCTATACATAAATTATTATATAATTAAAGTTTATTTTGAATCGTCCATTTTGTTTTATAATTTTACTACTTTATGTATTTACATAAAAAATAAATTTTACTATACTTATAATAGAGGAGGAGAAATATGAAAAAAATATTTTATTCTATTCTTATTATGCTTTTTTTGTTTATTCCTTTTATGGTAAAAGCTGAAGGTAAGGTAGAAATAAAGGAAGTTAAATTGCTTGAAAAAAGCGATAGTGTAGTAGTTGTTGATCCTGAAGTAAATGGAATATCAATTAATTTTGATGTTAAATTTAAAGAGATTAATACATTTGCTAAATATGAAGTATCAGTTGTTAATAATAGCAACGAGGAATATGATTTAGTTGTCAATGATGAAGGATTAAGCAGCGAATACATAAAGTATCAATTTAATGTTGATGGCGAAAAAACAATTAAAAAAGGAGAAGAAAAGAAGATAACAGTAACAATTACTTATATAAGTGAAGTTCCTGAAGAACAACTTGATGATGCTGGTATGTTCCAAGAGAAAAAAGATAATGGCTTTGAAATAGTTGCTGATGCAATTCGTGTACCAGATACGTTAAAGATTGCTTCAATAGTTAGTCTTATAATTGTTGGAGCATTAATCATTGCAGGCTTTGTTTTAATATTAAAAAATAATAATAAGGGAGCTGCACTATTAATAGTTGGAATCATTACTATTCCATTTATTGTATCTGCTGCTAATGAAATCAAATTGGTTATTAATACTAACGTTAAAGTAACTAATGGAATTTCAAGATATTGTGTAGTTAGTTTAGAAGATTATATGTTTAGTTATCATGAGTTTGAAGATAATGCTACATTATTAAGTATTACCAATGCAACTCAAACAGATCAACCATCATATACTTTTGAATTTACTAATAAAGATGAATTAGAATGTTTTGCTAAAGGTGATTTTTCTGTATGTGAATCAAAACGTACAAAGGATAAAAACAGATTAACTTATGAAAGTTGTATGGAAGCGGCTGATTCCGATTCAAATCCAGATAATGCAAGAAAATTATGTCAAATCGAATTATTTAACAGCAATTCTGAAGAGATGATTAAAGATGCATCTTATGGATGCTATAGTATAGAATATCTAACAAACGTTCAAAATAATGAAACTTCTAATACATATCTTGTAAAATTCAATGGAAATGGAAGTACTGGAGGAGAGACCGTTTCAAAATATTGTACATATGGAGAAGGATGTGAGCTTTCTACAAATAATTTTAGTAAAAAAGGTTATAGATTTAGCGGTTGGGCTGATACGCCTTATGGAGTCGTAAAACATAATGATGGTGCTTCAATCAACATGAATTCATCAGTTGGTGAAGAATATAACTTATACGCTGTATGGACACCAATTACTTATCCTATTATTTATAATCCTAATGGTGGAACTGGTTCAATGAATTATACTACTTGCACATACGATCAAGTTTGTATATTGCGTACAAATACTTTCGTTAATGGAACCCAAACTTTTAAAGGTTGGTCTAGAAATCCAAATGGAGGAGGGACTATTTATCCAAATAATGCAGGAGTTCAAAACTTAGTTTATAATAATGGTGAACCTGTTTACTTATATGCCGTATGGCAAACTACAAGTGGTTCAGATGAATCTTATACTTATATTCCTTGTGTAAATCCAAGTACTTGCCCTACTGGATGTAGTGCTTATTCAGATGGTGGATGTTCATCTTATTCAGGCGCTACAGGAAATTACACATGCAGATGTCCTGCTGGTACGCCAATTCCAAAAACTTATAGAATTGCTTATAACTTTACTAGTACTTCACCTCATCCAACTTCTTGGACTCGACCTAGTGGTTTACCTGATACTTACACTACGGGAACCCCTGTAACTATTAATCAAGTTCCTGTATCTAGTGAATACGTATTCAATGGTTGGAGCCGTACTTCTTCTGGTGTAGGAGCAACTTATTCACTAACCGTTGGTTCTGCATCAGATAATAGCGATATAGTAGTATATGCAAATTGGTGTAAAAAATGTGTTATGAGTGAGGGAATAATTAATTGTAATTTAAATACGAACAATCCTGGCAAATGTAATTATAATGTAGTTTGTCAAGAGGGTTACGATCTTGTACATAATGGAAATCAACAACCAATATGTCAAAGAAATGGCGCTGCATGTACTATTATGTCATGTGTAAAACCAAGTCAATGTACAGGTCAAAACTGTTACGCGGTTTCAGACGGTGGTTGTTCACAATATGTAGGAGCTACAGGAACCTTTGATTGTTTCTGCAACTGTAATTAATAATTTCAAATATTAAGGTCAATTTGAGTTTTATACTCAATTTGGCTTTTTTTGTTTTAAAGATTGCTATATTTTATATAAAAATATCTTTATTGTAATATAAAAAATAATAAACAATGTTTTTTGTCTACTTTAATGTTATTACTTCATAATTGTATTTTATACTTTTTTAAAATGTGATAATATATAGTTAAGATAAAAGAGGGATGTTATGAAATATTTTTCGAAAGAAGAGATCAATTTAGTTAATAGGTATTTTAATGCAGCAAATTATCTTTCAGTAGCGCAATTATATCTACTAGATAATCCATTGCTTGAAAGACCACTTGAATTAAAAGATATTAAATACAAATTAGTTGGCCACTGGGGAACTGTTCCAGGTCAAAATTTTATATGGGCACATCTAAATAGATTAATTGTTAAGTATGATTTAGATATGATCTATCTTTCTGGCCCTGGTCACGGTGGAAATAGTCAAATTGCCAATACTTATCTAGATGGTAGTTATACTGAAGTATATCCAGATATAACGATGGATAAAGATGGATTAAAGAAACTATTTAAACAATTTTCATTTCCAGGTGGAGTTCCTAGTCATGATGCACCTGAAACTCCTGGTTCTATTCATGAAGGTGGAGAATTAGGTTACAGCTTGTCTCATGCTTTTGGTGCTGTTCTTGATAATAAAGATTTAATTGCTGCTTGCGTAGTTGGTGATGGAGAAGCTGAAACTGGTCCTCTTGCTACAAGTTGGCATCTTAATAAATTTTTAAATCCAAGAAAAGATGGGGTAGTATTACCAATATTTCATTTAAATGGTTACAAGATAGCTAATCCAACTGTTTTTGGAAGAATGACAGATAAAGAATTAATAAATTATTTTAAAGGATTAGGTTGGTATCCAATCATCGTAGAAGAAAAAACTATGAGAAGATATCATTTGAGTATGGCTAATGCTTTAGAAGATGCTTTAAATGAGATCGATAAAATTAAATCAAGAAGTTTTAAAGAAATAGATGGCATTCCAGAATGGCCTATGATAATTTTAAAAACTCCTAAAGGATGGACTGGACCAAAAGAAGTAGATGGTAAGGTAGTAGAAGGAACCTTTAGAGCTCATCAAATACCTATGCAAGTAGATGAAGAGCATTATGATAATTTAAAAGTATTAGAATCTTGGCTTAAGAGTTATCATCCTGAAGAAATATGGAATAATGATGGAAGTCTAAAGGAAGATTTATTAAAAATTATTCCTCAGGGAAATAGAAGAATGGGTTCTAATCCTGTAACCAATGCAGGATTGGTTATGAAAGATTTAAGATTACCAGATTTTACAACATATAATGTTGAAGTACCATTTCCAGGAAGCATAATGCGAGAAGATACAAGAGAGCTATCTAAGTATATAAAAGATGTTTTACTTCTTAACCCAGATAATTTTAGAGTATTTGGGCCAGATGAAGCATTATCTAATAGATTATCATATATGTTTGAAGTTACTAATAGACAATGGCTTGATGAAATAATAGAAACTGATGATTATTTAAGCAAAGAAGGAAGAGTAATCGATTCATTTTTATCAGAACACTTCGATGAGGGTGCATTAGAAGGATATATATTAACTGGAAGACATGGATTCATGAATTCTTATGAAGCATTTATAAGAATAGTTGATTCGATGGTATCTCAACATGCCAAATGGATTAAAGTATGCAACGGACTTGAATGGCGTAAAGAAATTCCTAGTTTGAACTTTCTTTTAGCTAGCCATGTATGGCAACAGGACCATAATGGATTTACTCATCAAGATCCCGGTTTCTTAAATCATTTGGTTACTAAAAAAGCTGATACAGTAAGAATGTATTTGCCACCTGATGCTAATTGTTTACTTTCATGTTTCGACCATTGTATAAGAACAAAAAATTATATAAATGTTGTTATTGCTAGTAAGCATCCATCTAGACAATGGCTTACAATGGAGCAAGCTAAGGAACATTGTAAAAAAGGAATAGGAATATTTGATTTCGCTTCAAATGATAAAGGTAAACCTGATGTGGTACTTGCTTCTTGCGGAGATGTACCAACACTTGAAGCAATAGCTGCTTCGACAATATTAAGAAGAAATTTTCCAAATTTAAAAGTTAGAGTAATCAATGTAGTCGATTTGATGAAATTACAATCCAATAAAAAACATCCTCATGGATTAACCGATGAAGAATTTACTAAATTATTCCCAGTAGGAGTACCAGTTATTTTTGCATTCCATGGATATCCAAGTTTAATTCATCAATTAATATATGATAGAGTTCAAGATGATGATTTCCATGTACATGGTTATACCGAGGAAGGAACTATTACTACTGCTTTTGATATGAGAGTACAAAATCACCTTGATAGATTCCATCTTGTTATGGATGCTCTAAGATATTTAAAGAATATCAAAGGCAAAGATGATGTGTTCAGTTATTGTAATTTAAAATTGTCAGAACATGATAAATATATAAGAGAATATGGAAAAGATTTAGAAGAGATTGAAAAATGGTCTTTTGAAGATGAAATAAAGAAAATTGAAAATAGGTAATTATACCTATTTTTTCTTTTAATAATAAATAATTCTTTACTATTTATCAAACATATGTTATAATATAAAACGCTTTCTTAGAGAAGGGGGATTGTGTTATGGAAAATATAGTATGGGATAGTGAAAGAAGAATAATCGATAAAAACTTTAATTATATGATCGATAATTACTATGGAAAATTTGAATTTAAATATAATTGGAATAAGAATATATTGATATCAGATTATCTTAAAAGACTTTTTATTGATTCATTTATTGAAGATAAAAAAATAAGATATGATTTACCAATACTTATTCACGATTATGAAACGTTCCTAACTACAGCAATAAATAATAAAATCTTTAATAATGATAATATTCTATATATATATCGTTTATTAAAGAATTCTATTAGAACCATAAAATATGAAGATATGACTGATTTATCTAAATATTCAAAAGATAGTATAATTCTTAATTCGGATATTAAAAATTATTTAAAATCATCTAAAGAATCTATTCTTTCTCCTCAAGAACTAAGAAGATTGTATTTATATAAAGAAATATCAAATAAAATTATAAATAGCGAAAATGATAATTTTGTAGATAAATATGTTGATTCTTTAAATAATATCTTACGTGATAGAGGGGTTACTGATATGTATCTTAATGAATCACTAATAGCTGATGGAATTGATATGATGTATAAAACTTTAGCTCAAAATTTTGCTGAACATATATTATACAAATCATTAAAGAAAGATAGACCAAAATATAAAATAACCATTTTTGAAGGATTCCCAATAGTATCAAATTTTGAAGAGAATGGAATATATCAGAAACCAGTAATAGATTTAGGAAAGACACTTGCTGGCGTAAGTAGAACTAGTGACTCTGAGACAATGCTTAATATGGCAAGAGTATCTTTTGAAACATCATTAACGGAATTAATTGCATCAGAATATAATATGGGTACAAAAGAGAAATATTATGATCTTGGAAAAGTATATGCTGGTTTTGGAACATTGCTAAGAGCAAATACTAAAAAATCTAATACAGTATTTAAACTTGATATAAAAAAAGTATTTAATTTAATCGATACAATTACAAAGAGAAATTTAAGTACTAGTCAAATTTTAATCGAAGATATTAGACCAATCAACATAGACGAATATTTAAATGCTTAAAGATGGAATTATCCATCTTTTTTTAGTATAATTGAATTGAGAGGGATATTAATGAAAGATTTAAGCATATTAGAATATAAAATTATTGCTCATAGAGGATTGCATGATAATAATATTAAAGAAAATACTATTGAATCGTTTAAGAAAGCTATAAGTGAAGGAATTCCTTTTGAATTGGATATTCATATTATAAAAGATGGAACTTTGGTAGTATTTCATGACAATAATTTGAAAAGACTTTATAAAAAGGATGTAAATATTAATAAATTAAATTATAAGAAGTTATCTAAATTATCCAATAATGAAATTGCAAAATTGGAAGACGTACTTGCTATTACGAAGGGTAAAGTACCGATAATTATAGAGATAAAAAAAGATAATAAGAAATATGAGTTAGAAAAAAAGTTAGTTGAATTACTAGATAATTATAAAGGTAAATTTGCAATAAAAAGCTTTAGTAAAGAGTCGATGTTATGGTTTAAAAAGAATAGACCTGAATATGTAAGAGGATTCCTTTTAGGAAATAAGGAATATAACTTTTGGAATCGTTTAAAACTTAGATTTATAATAAATAAAATAGATCCTGACTTTTTATCTATTAGTTATAAACTACTTAATCGTCGCTTTATTAACCACTATAAAAAAGATCGAAAATTATTTGTATGGACTATTAATAATGATGATAAATATAATAAATATAAAAATATGTGCGATTCTTTAATATGTGAGAAGATAGATTTAAAAAGGTGTAATTGTGAGCATAATTAATTATTATAAAAGTCTATTAAGTAGTGACAATGCAGAATTCCTAAGTGAGTATCTTTCAGTTCCATCGATGCAAAGAATTAAAAAAATAGGATATTTTTGTGGTATGGATCATGCTTCAAAAAATATATATAATTTTAAAGAATATATCACAAGATATGATCATTCGTTAACGACATCTCTTCTTTCATATAAATTATCTAAGGATAAAACAACAGCGATTGCGGCATTATTTCATGATATAGGAACACCAGCCTTTTCTCATGTAATAGATTATATGAATAAAGATTATAGAAATCAGGAATCAACAGAAGAGTATACAGAAAAAATAATTAGTGAAGATACAGAATTGAATAGACTGTTAACAAGAGATAATATCGATGCTAAGGATATAATTAATTTTAAGAAATATTCAATAGTAGATAATAAGAGACCTAAACTATGCGCTGATCGATTGGATGGCATTATTTTGACCGGTTCAATGTGGACTAAAGATGTAGATAAGAAATGTATAAAGGACATAATTGATAGTTTAGAAATATATATCAATGAAGATAGTGAACTAGAAATAGGTATCAATAATATCGACGTTGCAAATAAATTGATTTCGATAAATGATAACATCGATAAATATTGTCATTCTAAAGAAGATAATTATATGATGGAACTGCTAGCTGGTATTACAAAAAAGGCAATCGATGAAGAAATAATCGATTATGATGACCTTTATAGAATCGATGAAACAACACTACTAAATATTTTTAAAAACAATGGAAGTATTTCTTTAAAAAAGAGATTAGATAAGTTTTATAATATAAAAAAAGAAGACATAAAAGATATTAATTTACCATATATTAAAAGAAGAAATATAAACCCGATTTGTTGTGATAAAAGAGCATTATAAAAATGCTCTTTTTTTGCTAAAAAAATATCATTTTTTTAGGTAACTTTTATTGTATTTATACTTGCATTTTGATAAAATTAATTATAGTAGGTAGGAGAGGATGAAATAGATATGAGAAAAAGAAAAATTCCATTCTTCATATATATAATACTTGTCTTAAGTGTAATAGGTTTCGGAATCTATTATGTTTTCAACTACACTAATCAAGAGACTTTTACCTTCTCGAAAGATGGTTATGCAATATTATTAAAAAATAATGAAAATACTCCAACTACATATTCGTTTAGTAGAGGAATAAAATACAATTATAGGAAGTATACTGAATTAATTAGTTTTGATTCCAATGAAGCTAAAAATGTTAATTTATCTTATGATAATATAATTCATTATGCTGATAATTCTTTATTACCACTTAAAAATGTAGTAGGTATCGATCTTAAGAATATATCTAACGACATAATCTTTTACTACAATATTTATAAGAATACAAACATTAAATATGATAATAACAAGGGTTATAGTATCGATACTAATAATAGTTCTAACGATAAAGTTGGTTTTGAAACTCTTTTGTTAAGAGTAGACACTAATAAGTTCTTAATAGCTGGTGATGGTATTAGATTAGTATTATCCGACGAAGAGATTATCGAATATGATAAATATGCTTATTTTGAATATCATGATGGTTCTATCGTTAAGATATACAATAATCAAAAAAACTATCAGACTATATCTAACGATTCTAAAATTGTAATTGGTGATGTATCGATAGATTTAGCCGATGAAACAATTTCCAAGGCTGGGGTAAAATATATCAGTTTAACCAATTTGATAATCGATAGCGATGGTAATATTGATATCATAGTCGATAATGATAAAAAAGGTCTAGGCCTAAATGAATCTATGGTTGAACAACCAGAAATTGGTGAAGAGATAGATACAGGAAATGATATCAATATAATCGAAGATGAGAATGATGGAGAAAACAATCAAGATAGTAATGAAAATTGCGCTCCTCAAACAGAAGAGGTAGTTGATGATACTAAAATCGATAAAGCACCTGAGTATAAAGTTACTGAATTATCATTGTCTTCACTTAAACTAGAAGCAAAAATAGAAATAATTGATGATGATATGGTATTATCTTCTCCTACGACAATTAAAGTAGTAGAGAATTCTACTTATAAGACAATTTATGAAGATATTAGTATGGATTCAAATATAATGATTTCGATAGCTGATTTAAAACCGGATAAAGAATATACACTTTTGGCATCAGCAACATATAAAATTGATGAGATAGAATATGAAAGAACATTTATATCCAAGATTTTCAGAACAAAAAGTATTGGAGTTAGTTTAGATAATAACTATAGCAAAGTTGATGGTTTAGTAGTAAATGTTACCAAAGAGTCTTATTCTGATGTAGCATCTGCTAAAGTAATTATCCATGATAAAGATGGAGTAATGTTAGAAGAACGTTTAGTTGTAATGAATGCTGCAGCTGAATATCCAATTATATTTGATAATCTCGATAGCAATTCAACTTATGTAATAACCCTTGAAGAGATATTGGTAGATGGAGTCGTAGTAGATTCTGGATATTCTCAAAGCTTAAGTATGACTACATTAAAAAAGGCTCCATTAATTGGTGAACTTAAATATAGTATCGATAAAAGAAAATCTTCTATATCAATGAGCCCAAGCAACATTATCGATTATGATAATGGAATTATTAATTATCGTTATGAAGTATTCGATGTACGTAATGCTGAGAATAATTCTACACCGGTTGCAACGATAGCTAAAACAGATATGAGCGATGCTGTATTATATGTAGATGGTACTAAAATTGAAAGATGGGTTCCTTATACATATCGATTGGTTGTTGAATATTACGATAATGAAAAAATAGTTGAATATACTAAAGATTTGGGAAGTACAATGCAACTTGATGGCGTTAGATTCCCAACGATTCATTTTGATGAAAGCTATGTAACATGGGAACAAATCAATGGTGTCATCGTAATAGATGACCCTGATGGAGCAATAATAAGCGATGAATTTGAAGTCGTATATAAAAATTCCGTTGATGTATATGATGTTATGTCTTTACAGATTAGTGATGTTAATCAGGTAGTTGATATAAATAATCATAGTCAACAGATGACTGTTCCAGCTGGAACGATACCTATTGCCGTAAATAATCTAAGAAAGCATGAAACATATACATTCCAAGTATATGGTTATGTTAATCTACAAGATGATTCATCAGATCTACAGAAAGTATATATAGGTAGTGTTTTTGTTCAAACAGATGATCCTAAACCACTTGTTGGTTCATATACTTATGATACTAGCAACTTAGCTCTTGCATTCTCAGTTAACTTTAAACTAACTAATGATGATGCTGTATTAGAAGCTAGTACATTAAATGATTTATCATTCTATTTATATGAAGGAACTAATACAAATGGTACTCCATTTGCATATACTCATATATCTGACCTTGATTCAGCACCTTATTCAAGTACTATTAAAACTAATTATTATGATAGTTATGTTAATATTACACCACAGTTCTTTAACTTGGAAGCAACTGATTTCATATCTAAAAAATATACGATGGTAGTAACAGAAGCTAAAGATTATACTAGATATGGCAACGAAATACCTATTATAAATAATTATATTCAAATAGAAGTAAGCGATGTTATAAATGAGTATACTGGTGATCCGGATGATGCAATAACTATAAAAGCAATTCAAAATAGAAATGCAACAACATTCGGTTTATCATATGATGATTCACTTGATCCAACGACAGTAATTGGATATAACGTATTAGCAAAATATACTAATGATGCTAAAAAGGCCGTTTCGGTTACTTATCGTGTACATGGATATAATCCTGCTACTAACAAGTTTGTAAGATTACCTCATCTAGACAAAACAGAATTATACAATTCTAATGGAACACTTCCTGCAACATTATTTGAACTTGATTATGGAACTGCAGGTACCGATTTGGATAATGACCCATCGGATACAAAAATGCGAAGAGGTAATAGATATTATTTAACTTTCGAAGTTAAAGTATTTAAGGATACAAATTCCGAGGAAACAATAATTTATCCGAACGAAGTCGATCCTGATCTTACGCTTCGTAGTATCGAGATTGTACCAAAAAAACAGAGTTCTAATTTTATGATGTATCCTTCAAGTTCAACTAAGACAACAGCAACCTGGAAATATTATGTTAAGGATGTTGATTATTCGTTAAGCCGTATGGTTCTAAATAGTTTTGTTGGAACTAAGTTAACGCAAGCAAATGCAACTCCAAGTTCGACAGTAAATATAGTTTATACAGAAAATGAAGAGTTCCAAACTGCTGTATTTGAAGGACTAACCGAAGATACAACATATGGAGTAAAAAAATATGAAAGACTTGTAAAAAGTAATCCTGAAAGTGCAACTATATTAAATCGTGAATGGCATTATAAAAAATACGATAGTATACCACTTACATTCAGTGTTAATGAAGAAGAAAACAGATTTGGAATAGCTATAGATGACTATTATACAAATAAAGAAATTGCTGATCGTATAGCATATGCTGATTTGTATATAATTCCTCAAGATGGTATACATGAGACTAAAGAATATAAAAATATAACATTTAGTGATGGTGTATATTTTGTAAACTATTTAAGCATTCAAGAATTAAAAGGAATTAATTTGAAGTTTAGAGTTGATGTTTATTATGATAATGGTGAATATGGATATGATGTTGGAACTGAATACAAGGCATTACAACAAATGTCTATAGAAGGACCTGGAGAATATTATTTCGATAATAACAAGAGATATCTAGAATTACATGATACGATTATAGATAGTAAATTTATTACTGAATTAAAACCATTCGAAAACACAATGACATTATTTACAAATAAAAATCGTACTAGAGATTATGAAATCGAAGTAGATTCTGGTGGAGTGTTCTACGAAGAAAACTATGTTGTTGCTAAAGCATTGGTTCCTGAATCTCTTCCATCGCTAGATGATGAAGGAATATTTAGTAAAATTACTCCAGCTATTTCGATTAGAACTGGTAGTAAGTTAAATATTTCAGCACTTTTAAGTTCTGCCGAAGTAAGAGCAACCGTTACGGTACCTGAGAGTTCAACAGTCTACAATAACGATGTTTATATAGAGTTATATACGACCGATGAAAATGGTGGTAATGCTGAACATATATTTAGAACCGATGGAGACCCAAATACTGGAAATATGATATTTAAAGTAAGTGACTTTTCTAGTGCTGTTGAAATAGATAATTTATCTCCTCAACAGAATTACTACATTAAATTTTATGTATATGAAACACAAGCGGATAAGACATCTGATAATAGAACTTATCTATATGATATGGATGAACATGCAAGTGGTTTAATTTATCGATTCTATACGATGACCGATGTAGGTGTTAATAATATTAAACTTAATTTTGTTCCATTTTCATATCAAAGCAAAACCTTGGTTCTATCATATAATCTTAAAGTTATTCATGGCTTTGATAGAATTGAATACGTTATACAAAAATGGAATGGAAATACATATGTAGATAGTGGAATATATATTGGTAATTCCTATAATTTCCAACCACTTATGACGATTAATATATCTGCACCACCAAGTTTAGATCCAAATATTGCTTGGGGTCAGAGATATAGGGTAATCATTAAACCATATGGTTCTTATGAGATAGATGGACAAATAAGTGAATTTGCATTTATCCAAGGAACTAGTGATATTACTTTACCGATGGCTAATACTCCATTTATTGGTATTAGTACAATCAAATCGTTAGATGCTCTTAAATTTAGAGTAACTATAAACGATTCCGACCATATATTTGTTAATGATCAGTACACTGTAAGACTTGTAGATAGTGATTATAATGTTTTAGCTACGATAATAGGTAATAGAACTGATGTAGCTAGTAAATTATTTACTTTCAATGCTGATGAGTACGGTCTTGAAAATGGTAAAACTTATACATTTAACGTAATAGCTGATGGAGATAGATTGAACACTGGTTCTCAGGAAACATTTACTAGACTATCGAAGACGGTTACTACAACCTTTGGTGATGTTGTTTACCTTGGTACTGTTACAGCATCTGAAAACCAAGCAAATCATCAAGCTATAGACGTTATATTTGCTAACTCGTATAGATTATCGGATGTTACGAGTTTAGAGTACTTTATAACTAATTTATCTACTGGTGAATTCTTAACATCTGGAACCGATATGTCATTTAACTCAGGAAGTTTAAAATATAATTCAGCAAGTAACGTTTATTACTATACAATTTCTTTAGCTGATATAGAAAATTTCATTGAAGATGACACTTATATTATTACTATGAATTTCTATACTGGTGACGAATTGGTAGAACAAACTGAAATAAGCTATTATTATTATGGGGGCTAATCATGAATTTAAATCTTAAAAATAAAATATATATATTTATCTTTTCTATAATAATAATAGGTATTATAGTTATCCTAGTTCTATCGGGATTAAAATCAAAAAGCAATAGAACTACCGAAAAATATGATGTATCAACGAATAGTGTTCTTTTTGACGAAACTACAAATATAGTTGATACATCTCTCGGAGGTAGTATAGAAAAAAAGTGGGATAGTAATTTCTACTATATGAACGTAGATAAAAATAATTCAAATTTAGGAAAATATAGTATTGTATTTGATAAACTTACCGAAATCATTAAAATATATGGTGATTCATATAGGATATATGATAATGGTAACGTCGTATCAAATAAAGAATATTATGATATCAATAATATAAAGGATACTTCTTTTTATAAGATAAAAGATAGAGTATATCTAATTATATCTCCTGAGATATATACGGAGGATAGAAGCGTATATGCTAATAAGTATTTGATAGTTTATCTTGATAAGCAAGGTAATGCATCGATTCTTAATGATGTTATTAATATTAAAACTATCAATCCAATGACTCTTGTATTCGATAAATACACATTCGATATAGCTAATGAAAATTTAATAATAGATAAATCTAATATTAATTTAAAAGCTGTAAATGGAAGTACTAATGAGTATAATCCTGATAGTAGAAAGAAAAAAGTTGAATACGATGATCTTAAAAGAATTAGCAGTGCTTATAATAAATTAGTATCAGATTTTAATCAATATGCAGAAAATGCTAATCTTGCCTTATCATCAAGTTATAATGGTGTAGTTACCAATAATTATTACATTAAAAAGATTGCTGATAATTCACCAAATTCTAATGGTAATGGAAACTCAAATAACAATAATAATTCAAACAATATAAATAAAGCAGAAAATAAAACTAATATTACAAAAAGAGTTAGTTTAAGAGGAACAGTAGCAGCTAGTACTTATATCGATGTTTCTTATTTGATTACTGATCCTGAAGACAAATATCAAGCTGTATATTTACTAGTAACAGGAACAATTAATAATGAACTTGCAACAGTAAAGATTCTACTTGATAAATATAATACATCATATAGAATTACTAATCTTTCTCCTAGAAGTGAGTATTCGATAGCGCTAGGTTATATAGAAGTAATCATGGATAATGATGGAAATAGAGATCTTTCGGATAATATCGAGGATGTTATCAATGTAAGAACTACTAAACCTCAAGTATCATTGGTTGTCGATAAGATAGCTGGAGGAAGAACATATTTTACTTTTAAAATGTATAATGATTATGCTTTTGAAGGTGGAAAGTTAGTACTTTATATTGGTGGTGAAGAAGTCGATAGTGTATCTATTGATTCTACTAAAGCATTATCCGATAAAGGATTTTCAAGCAGTTTAAGGCTTGGTAATTCGGTAGATGTATATCGAATAGCATTAGAAGATGTTAAATATGCAGGTTATGATGTATATCCTGGAGTATATAAAAATTTTACATTCGAAGTAGCAAGTTAAAAGAGTTAGGAAGGTGAGTACATGGAAAAAATTATTGTTTCAATAATGCAATCAGTAGGAGTCATAATGGGATTATCCTTATTGGGCTTTGGTATAGGAATCGGCCTAGTTGGATCCAAAGTAGCAGAAGCAGTTGGAAGAAATCCAGAAGTTAAAAATGATATAGTAAGTTCGCTTATGATGCTTCTTATTATATTCTCAATATTTATACTTCTTATGTTTGCATTCTGTTTCATGTTGTTGTTCTTTAATCCATTTGTGGCATAGATATGAATGAGATATTAATTGCTATTGTAGTATTAGCTATATTACTTCTTCTACTTGTTCTTATCTTCTCTTATCTCGTAAAGAATATAAATCGAATGCTTAGAAAAGTATATGTAGATAAACTACAGGAATACGATTATTTAATAAATGAAAAAGAAGTTAAATTATCTAATTTAAAACATGATGTAACCAAAGAAGAAGAAATATTGGATGATTTAAAAGAAAAAGTAGAAGAATTAAGAATTAAAGAAGAAAAACAGGATAAAAAGAATGTATTACTTCCTAGCGAAGCAGATTACGAAGATGAAAATATACTTTCTGGATATAAAAAGATTAAAAAAGGATTTAATTTTGACCGAACTAAGGTTATAAATGAATTCTTAAGTAAAAATATGAGCGAAGATACAAGTAAGTATGATATGTATTTGCGAATAAGAGGTTACTTTACTCATAAAGTTCTATATAAGATATCTACATTTAGTAGAGAAGAACAAAAATTAATAGTTGAAAAATTGCTTCAAGATGATGAGAAAGAATCAGTTAAGAATTTACTTAATACCAATAAATTCAATATCGAATTATTCTTGAAGAAGCTAGATGATTTAATAATGAAAAATAATCCAATTATTACTATTTATGTAGGTGACAAAGATGAAAATTATGATAATATTAATAATAGGGTTATTACAAAATATGATAGCAAAATAACCGATGGGTTTAGAATTGAATATAAGGGAAATATATACGATTATAGTATTTAAACAAAAGAATTGAAGGGTTGTTTATGAATGGTAATGTAGAAACAATTATTGATAAAAAACTAGATGATATTATAAACAGTAATAATATATATCATTCTGGTAAAGTTACTAAAGTTAACGAATATATTATCGAAGCTACTGGGCTTGATAATTGTTTTTACTTTGAAAAAGTTTTAGTTGGCAGTAACGAAAGCATTGGATATGTAGATAAGATTGATGAAAATAGGATAATTATTTCATTAATAAAGCTTAATGGAAATATCAAAGTAGGAGATACGATTGTTACTAGTGGTGAAGTACTAACGACCCTTTATTCTGAATCATCTCTTGGAATGATAATTGATCCATTCGGTGCTGATAAAATGACTGGAAGAATATTTAACAATAGTAAAAAAATAAATATTGAAACGCCTAAGTTAGCAATAATGAGTAGGACTAGTGTTAATAGGCCTTTAGAAACAGGAATAATGAGTATCGATTTGATGTATCCAATTGGTAAAGGTCAAAGACAGCTAGTTATCGGAGATAAGAAAACAGGAAAAACGCAAATACTTTTGGATACTATCGTTAATCAAAAAGGTAAAAATGTAATATGTATTTATGCTGCTATAGGTAAAACTAAAAGTGAAATCAAGAAAACTTATAGTAAGCTTGTTGAGTATGGGGCTTCTCCATATACTCTTATTGTGGCTGCTTTTAATGATGATCCAACTCCTTTAGTTAAATTGACACCATATGTTGCATTATCCATTGCAGAAGACTATATGCAAAAAGGATTCGATGTATTAGTATGTATAGATGACTTGAAGAAACATGCTGATGCTTGTCGTGAAATTGCTTTAATTTCAAATAAGAGCAGTGGCAGAGAAGCATATCCAGCCGATATTTTCTATAGTCATTCTAGATTGCTTGAAAAAGGTGGTCAGTATAGCAATGGAGCATCTATTACGATTATTCCAGTCGTTGAAACAAAAGGTGGAAATATAACTGATTATATATCTACAAATATTATTTCTATAACCGATGGACAGATAGTATTATCCGATAAATTGTTCGCTAAAGGTCAAAAACCGGCAATAAATTTCGGACTTAGTGTTTCAAGACTAGGTGGTGCTGTACAGGATCCTGCTATTCGAAAAACAGGTTCTGTGGTTAGAAGAGAATTGCTATCCTATTTAGAAACGGCTGATGTCTATCAGCTTGTTAATCTCGATGCAATGAGCAAAGAATTAAGGGAAAAAACAATTAGAGGCAAGAAATTACTAGATATGTTTAAACAACCTAAGTTTAGTCCAGTAAGTTCTTCCCAATTTAATGAAATATTCAATTTTGTATTGAATACTGATAATAAAGATGTTGAAAGTAATAATGCTGATACTACTAGTGAACAACCTAATGATGTTATTCATCCAGTAGAAGAAACTTCAGTTCCAAATCAGGAACAACCGGTAATACTTGAAAATAATCAAAATGAAGTACAAGTACAGTTAGAACAGCCTATACCAGTTGAAGCTCCTGTACAACAGGAAAGTGTTCCTTTAGTTACTGAGAATAATCAAGCGACTGTTTCTACAGATTCTTCAGGCTAATAGAGGTTTATTATGGCAGTAGAGAATATTGTAAAAGTAATGAACTTTCATGCTTTATTAAGAGTTAATGATGCAAGAAGAAGAGTTAGTCAATCTTATGACTATGAAAAAGAATTAAAATATCTAATCAATTGTGTTGTAAATAATAGAATATTTAAACAAGAAAAAATATCTCTTGAATTACCAAAAGGTAAAAAAGAATTAAATATATATATAGGAAGTGACCTTGGATTTTGTGCTAGTTATAATGCTGAAGTATTAGAAGAAATAAAAAAAGACGATCCTAATAACGATAAGATAGTTATCGGTAAAAAGATATTTTGCAATTACAATAATATAATTCTTTCTATTACTAAGGAGGATTTCCATAACGATTATAATTTAGTAAATAATATCTTAGCTGATAAATTGATAAAAAAAGAATATTCAAAAGTAAATCTTATATATATACATTATTATAATCTTGGTAAACAGTCGCTTCTAAAGCGTACAATATTGCCATTTGATTATTTATATGATGATTTAATTAAAGATGAAACAAGGGATTTAAAATCGATAGATGATTTCGTAGTAGAAGGAAATCTAGAATACATAATATGGGATTTAATAGTTACATATTTAAGTATTGAAATTAAAATTGCCGATGCATGGAGTTGGGCAAGTGAAAATGTACAAAGACAGATGTTTACTAGTGCATCACTAAAGAAAATAGAAGAGATGAACGAAGAAAAACATGTCGAAGAAAGAAAACAAATTAGAGATGCTGAATTTAAGCAGATAATTGAGAATAATAACAAAAGAATAAAATTGGAGGATGAATAGTATGGTTGGTACGATTATAGCCATTTCGGATCTATCTATTAAAGCGCTTTTAACAAATCCGCAAGATATATCCATCGGTGACATAATGGTTGCAAATTATAATAATTTCATATATAAATTTGAAGTTGTTGAGATAAATGGCTATATTGCCAAACTAGTTTCTTTTGAAAGCGTAATAGGTCTAAAAAAAGGAATAGAACTTCAAAAATATGATGAAGGATTATCTATAGAATATTCGGATAATATTCTAGGAAAAGTATTCGATTCATATGGGAATTTAATAGATGGAAATACTATAGATACTCCTTCAAGAAGAAATGTATACGATAGAGCAGTATCACTTAAAGAATTAAATATAGATGTTGATATATTATGGACTGGTATCAAAGCAATAGATTTTTTTGCTCCGATTAGAAAAGGTTCTAAATTGGGACTTTTGGGTGGAGCTGGTGTTGGTAAAACAGTCATCATAAAAGAACTTATCAATAACGTATTTAGAAAATTCCAATCTAACTCGGTTTTCATTGGAGTAGGTGAACGTTCAAGAGAAGGTAAAGAATTATATGATGAGATGAAAGAATCTGGCCTACTTGATAAAATAAGTATCGTTTTTGGTCAGATGGGTGATAATGCAACATCTAGAAGTAAAGCCGTATATAGTGGTCTTACTTTAGCCGAATATTTAAGAGATGAAAAGAAACAGGATGTTCTTCTATTTATAGATAATATATATCGTTTTGTACAGGCTAAAAGTGAAATAGCATCCGATTTAGGATTACAACCTATTGAAAATGGTTATCCATCAACTCTTGCTAGCGATATATCGGAAGTAGAGGAGCGAATCAATTCTAATGAGAATGGTTCAATAACATCCTTCCAAGCTATTTATATACCAGCAGATGACTTTAATGATGAAGCTGTACAAACAATTGAAACACATCTAGATGGTCAGATAGTTCTAGATAGAAAAGTAGCAGAAAAAGGAATATATCCAGCAATAAATGTATTTAAGACTACAAGTTCTTTAGTAGATCCAGATTTAATTGGTGAAAGACATTTCCATCTAATCGAGGAAACATTAAGATATCTAACAAGATATGAAGAACTTGAAGAGATAATAGTCGTATTAGGAATCGAAGAATTACCTGATGAAGATAAAAAGATATTTTATCGTTCTAGAAAATTGAGAAATTATTTCAGCCAACCTATGTTTGTTGCTGAACAGTATACAAATATGAAAGGACAATTAGTCAATATAGAAGATATATTAAATGATGTAGAAAATATACTTCTAGGAACATATGATGATAAGAGCGAAGATGACTTTTTGTTTATAGGAAGTTATGGAAAAAAGTAATGGTATAAAAGTAATAATTCTAGAAGATAATATTGAAATAATAAAAAAGGAAAATGTTAAGCTTATAAGAATAGTAAGTTCCAACTATAATCTTTTGATAATGAAAGATTATCTACCTATTATTGGCTATTTAGATGGATCTATTACTATAGAAGGAGAAGAAACTATAAAATACGATAAGATTAAAGGAATCTTTTCAAATGTAAAAAATGTATTTTATCTAGTAGTAAAGGAGAAATAATATATGTTTGAAATACTATTAAACCTATATGATTTCTTTATAGTGTTTGTAATCATTTTAATAGTATTTGCTATATTATCTTTTTTATTAACAAGACACTATAAGGAAAGTAGAATTAAGTTCTATGCATTATTTTTTAATTCCAATGAAAGACATTTAATTCTATTTTCTTCATGTTTAGTTAATTTAATACTAACTATATATTTAGTATTAAACATAGAAAGGTTTGATATTGTTTCAATATATATTATTATTTTTAATAGTATAGCATTCATATTACTAGCATTTAATATTAGATTATTGTTTATAGATTTATTGTATTCAGCAAGTATTATATTGATATTAAGGCTTTTATTACTTGTTGATCTTTATTTAGAAAACGTCTATTTCGATAATTTAATATACTTTTTAAAAGTTATATTTGTAATATTAATAATCTTCTATAGTTTACTTGCTAATTTAAGAAAATATGAATTAATATTAACATCTAATAAGTATGTAAGGAGAAATTCATAATGGAAGAAAATGTTGAAGAAAAAGTAAAAAAAGAAGTATCTAAAAAGAAATATATAATAGCCATTGCTCTTAGTATTGGCGTAATACTTATAATAACTGGTACCTATTTAACGATAGCAAATTATTATAGAAGTTTAAACAAAATATCGTATAAAGGATATAAACTATATCAGTATATAGATGGTCAGAAATTTGAGTACGAAGGTGATTTTTATTTAACTAGAGAAGATGAGATTACCAGTTTAGAATCTAAAGACATCGTTATTGAAGATAATACTTTTCCAATATATTTTACGAATGATAAAGATCTTGTATTATTTCCAATAGATATGGGATTAATACTTTTAGATAATGTCTATAACAGCTATAAAATAAATCATTTTTCGGAAATAAAATTTAATGAGAAACAGGGGAATGCTACTTTATTATATAAAAGAAAAGAAACATTTCTAGGTGATTCATTTGCCTACGATGGAAATAATCTTTATTTCTTTATATATCCAGCTAAAGTAACATTCGATGATAAGGAATTTGATTTAGATGGTGGATCATATGCAATTGTTAATTATAAAGGTCAAATAGATATATATGATAGAGCTAATGATACCTATACTATAATCGAATCATCAGAATCAAATGTAATAGCAGAGATATCTAATTATACTGTCAATCTGAGTACAGATATGATAATAACCGAGAAAGGTAATAGATTATTAATTAAAAACAATAGTAAATTACCAGTATATAAAAAATAGAATTAGAAAGGTAATCTAATGAAGAAAAAAGCAAATAAGAAAAAGATAAACATATTAGAAGAACCAAAAGATAGTTTTTCAATTAAATATTTTCTTTTTGTAGCAGCAATAATTATTGTTGTCTTTTTGCTTTTCAATTATTTATTTAATACCTTTGATAATACTGTAACATTAGAATATCAAGGCTTCTTTATAAATGCTGATAGTAATGTATTGGAGATAAAAGAAGATACAAACGAATATGAAGAAATTAAAACAGTTCCAGTTAATTCATTCGATAATATTTATAAAACTCCATTAAATATGTATTATGACAATGATAAGAAACATCGAATTGATTTGACTTATCCAGAATTTGTTAACGATGGATTAAGTGTTGTTAACTATAATAACAATATTAATTTAATAAATCATAGATTTGAAAGAAGCGTAGGTTATCCGAATATGATCTTTTCATATGGAAAAGCCTATGATACCTACGGAGATTTTCAAATCGATAAAGAAAATTACTTGTTAATATCGTATTCTAATGGATTATACATTAATCTATATGATCTTCAAATAAAAAATATTAATGGTACTTATAATATTCCAGTTAATAGTATTATCTATTTCGATGATGGAGCAATTAAATATTTAAGAAGAGATGTAGATAGATTCTATGCTGAAAAAGTTCTAGGGCTTGATAATGATACTATTATTACGTTCTATTATGATAAATTTGAAATTTATGAATATAAATATGGCGATTTTTTAAATGGAACGGGTACTAAATATAAGATAGATATTCCTCCAAGAACATTACCTGTTATAGATGAACCAGTAGAGGAAGTAGTCGAAGATGAAATCGAAGAAGAGTTTGAAGTAGATTATGATATAGATTATGAAGCACCTGAATTTGTGTATGTAAAACCAGAAGTTACTTCCGATAATTTAACTGCTAGTGTCTATATAGTAAAAGGCAATATCAATATAAATGATCCATCAGGAGTAATAATTAAAGCTCCTACATATCAATTAAGAGTCAATGGTAAAACCTTTACTAAAAAATCAATATATAAATCAGGACAATTTACTATTGGTGGGCTTATGCCATCAACTAAATATGATATTGTTGGCCAGTATACATATTTAGCTGAGGATTTAAAAACTAAAATACTGGTTACTTTCTATGCAGGTACAGTTACAACAAGTGGTATAGACTCCTTAGAAAATATCGATTTATATCATGAAGTAAATGAAGTATTCTCAAGAAAAGTAGAATTAAATAATTTAAAAATAATATCTTCACTTGAATCGGAAAGTATATTTGGAATATTTAAAATAAGTATAAAAATAAATGATAATGATTATTATTTGTCACCAAGTAATATATCCGATTTAATTAAAGGTAAAGCTATAGATGTAAGTACCGGTAATGCTTTAAAATCCAATACTATATATAACTATACGATTAATATATATGATAGGAGTAATAATCTAATTCCTACAACCGGTAATACTGGTAGTGCTAGAACCTGTAAATTAGAGCCTTCAGCATCACTTAATGTAACATCAAAGAATGTTGATTATGTAACTATAGGAATCAATTTAAAAAATGATGATGATGTACCTTTAAGTAACTATCGTTATGAAATCTATAATTCCTCTAAAATTAAAGTTAAAGAGGGTAATTTAGATGGAGATAGTATTACATTAAGAGATTTGGATCCAAATCAGTTCTATACTATAGCGATACTTGCAGATATCGATATAAGTGATGGTAAAGGTGTAAAAAATAACTATGAATTAGGTACGATGGATTTTACTACCATTCCATTAACATCGCTAGGATACTTGAACTTGAATGTTAGAGTTGATGAACTAACAAGTAATAGTGCATCACTTTCGATGTATGTCAATCAAAGAAAGACCGATTCTAGACTTATCGGCTTAGTAGGTAAATTGGTACTTTATTTATATGATGATGATACCATAGTAAAAACTATTGATATTAGTAAAGATGATATTGCAAAATTAAAAAATGAAGAAACAATAAATGTTAATTTAACTAATTTAAAATCAAATAAGAATTATCAGATAGCAATGAAATCTACTTCATATCAAGGTTCAGAATCATATGAAGCTGATTGTATTATCGATACTAAGTCGTTTGAAACATATAAGGAACCTGCTAAAGTACTTGTTACTAATAGTTATACTTCCAGTAAGATTATCGATTTCGATGTAAGAATAGTCGACAAAGATTCAGCTATAATAAGCAATTATGTAAGATTTGAATTAAAAGACTCTGCTGGTAATATAATTAGAACTGTAAAATTGGGAATCAATACCGAAGCAGAAAGATTTACTATTAATAATCTTGATGAGAATCAGTTATATTATGGAACTTTTTATGCTGATGAATATAATGAGACAAATAAAAATGAAACGTATAAAACAAAGTATGAACTTCAAAAATTAGAATTATATACCGATGAGGGTATTGGTGGAAGCATAGAACTTATTTCTTCACAACGTTTAGCAACCGGACCTAATCTTATCGATATGAACAGTAATATTAAATGGTTTGAAAATGGAGCTAGTGGAGCTCTTCATAGGTCGTATGATAGCGAAGGCGATATGCATATTTATTCTAAAAAATATTCCGCTCTATATGGTTATGATCTATCTGAATATACTGGAAAAATGGTAAAGGTTTCATTTTATGCTAAAGCAATAAATCCAATGACATATTCGCTATATTTTACTAATCATATTACTGGAACTACGAGCAGCAGTTATTCATATCTTTTGGATGTTAATACTACTAATTTTAAATATTTCGAATATGTTTATATGGTTGGTGGAACATTCGTAAGCAATAATACAAATTCGATATTTACGCCTGACTTCCAAGCAACGACATCGTTAAGTTATGGTAAAAGTATTGCTAGTGCCTTAGGATTCTATATATCAGGAGGCCCAGCTAATGGACAAACAGAGTTTGTAATATCAAAATTCCAAGTTCAACTATACGACGAAGATGAAGTTGAATTCGATACATCGGTCGAAAAAGGTTATTGGAATAGTAGTAACACTAATACCGTATTGGATAATAAATATATCAAGTTTAAGAAACTTATTGAAATACAAGAGACCGGATGGTATAAATTTAATTTTGATGACATGGATGATAGATTTGATGTTTATTATCGTGTATATAATCTTCAGAATAAAGTTGATAGAAATCGAGGATACAATTTCGATGGATCTATTCTTTATTTGAAGAGCGGTCAAAGACTAGGTATATTCTTCAGAAAGGCAAGGGCTAATGAGGAACCTACATTAGAAGAATTTACCCCACAATTAAGAAAATTTAAGTTGACTAAATATTCTGGTAATCCTTCAAGTGATTATTTGGGCTATGATTATAAACTGACAACTAGAGTAAAAGTAACAGTTGAAGATTTAAGATATGAAATAACCAATCATGATTATTATATTAGAATACTCGATAAGGATAATAACGAATTACAATCTTTAAGATATCCTGAATTAATTGATACTAATATTATTAGAGATGTTGTTAAAGAGATAGATTTGGAAGAGAAAAAAGAATATAAGATTGAATTAGGTGTAAGAATAAGAGATAGATATTATCCGCTTGATTACTTTGAATTATCAACTATTGATGAAGTGGCAGGAATAAAGGATGCCGATGAATTTAGATGGATACAACCATATGGTAATTATGTTCTTTTGGATGATGTCGATTTTGAAACTAGAACATATTGTATCGGTTCTGAATATAATATGTTTAACGGTACAGTCGATTTCCAAGGATATACGATGAATGTTCATACTGCAGAATCTAATTATTTAAGAAAATTCTGCTATATTGGTAAGGAAGGAACCTTGAGAAATCTAGTATTGGATGCACATCTTGATCAAAATCGTCATACTGTTTATGTAGAAGGCTTTGTAACATATAATAATGGTCTTATCGAAGATGTTATGTTAAATGTTCATAATGAAAGAGAAATGTTTACAAGAGATTATAGATTGAGTCTTCTTATATATTCAAATAATGTCTATGGTAAAGTTAATAGATTTGTAGTACACATTGCAGATGATCTTGAAGTATTCGATGAAACAGGATTACTCATCAATTACAATAGAGGAACCGTATCCAATGGTTATGTCTATGGGCATGATTTAATTGCTCTTACGGAATTGAATAGCGGTGATACAACTAGAAGAGTATCTCCACTCATAATGTATGGTTATGTTACTGCAAGAGTTAGGAATATTTATACTTTGGTAAGTGTTAATTTCCCTAATAATTATGCATATGATAAAACAGGAATAATCTATTATGAAAATAGAGGAGAAGTTGAAAATGTTTATTCGATTGGTGATACCAATCCACTTTTACCAACTTATGGACCTATCGTTGGTCATCTATATGACTCAGGTACTATAAAGAATGGATATTATTATTCGGATAACTTATATACTACTAAGATGCATCAAAAATTATCACCTGTAGCTTTAAATTCACTAGAATTCCAAGAAAAAATGCTTGGTAGTGACAACTTCATTATCGAAGAGATGTTAGAATTAAATTATTATCCTCATGTTAGGTTTGCAAGCAATAAGATGCCTAATCAACCATATATAGAATTATTGTCATATGATGCAGAACAAATCGATATAGTTGATATGGAAATACTTGAATCCGATGACTCTTCGGCACTTGTTAAATTTGTAATTAATAATCCTTATGGAGAAAATGTCGATAAAGTCGGAATATCAAATTTGGATACGGAAGTAGAAAGTCAAACATTTGAAAAAGGTAAGAGCTATGTCAATGTAAGATTAACCAATCCTAAAACATATACTTCGAAGTATTCGATTAGAACTATTCAAACTACATATGATGGAAGATATACTACCACTAAAAAATATGATGAAGGTGAAAAATACGTATTTATAGATTTCTATAAAGAAATATGGAATTTCGAAGATTGGCAAACTATTTCTAAAAATACATCTGCAAACTATTCATTGAAAGATGATATAGATTTTTATGAATATACTAATTATTACATTGGAACTTTTAATGGTAAGTTGAAAGGTAATAATCATACTCTTAAAAATATATTTATAAGCAGTAATCGTATGGGATTAATAAACTATATGTATGGTGAAATTACCGATCTTAATATTTCTAATTATAGAAAAGAGGGATTTGCCAATAGTTATAATGGTTTATTTGGAGCAACAAATGCAAATTCCAAGTTATTGAATATAAAAATGTATAATCCTTATATTAATGTTCCTGAAGTCGTCAGTGGTGAAATATTTATCGGAACTTTAGTTGGTTATGCACCATATACAAGAATTACCGATTGTGCAACGTTCGATGGAGTAATAGAGTCCTATGCAGAAGCAACCAACGTCGAAGCAGGTGGTTTAGTAGGTAGGTTAACTAGTGGTGTTGTTTCAAATTCATTTGTTGATAATATCGATATTAAAATTGAAAACTCGATAATGTCTTATGGTGCAGGAGGACTTGTTGGAAGATCATCTAGCGAACAGACAATCGTTCAAAATAGTTATGCTACCGGACGAATCGATACTAACAATGTATATGGTGGAGGTATTGTAGGTTACAGTACCGGAGATATTCATAGTACATGGAATACCGTAGATATAAGCGGTGAGCTTGATAAACTTGGAGGTATTGCTGGTTATGGTTATAGTACCAATTATATCTATGATAATCTTGCTGCCGGAAGCGTATTTAGTAACTATGACGAGGTTTTAATAAGTAAATCAGTTCCAGCTAGAGATTTTAATGAAACTTATTCTAATTATGCTTATTCATTGATGCAAATTAATGGACTTACTAATGATAGATCTTATAATGGTGAGTTCCTACTTACTAGAGATGAATTGATGAATGAAGAAACATATTATGATAGAATTCGTTATCAAATGCTTGAAGCGACGAGTAACTATGATACTAGCAAGCATATTTCTTTAGGTGAAGAGTTCGATTTTAGTGAAGTAAGTAGAGGAATACTTCCGAAACTATACCATAATGGAACCACTGAACTTATCGAAGGACAAAGAGATACGTACTTAAATAATGATAAATTTAATATAACCAATGCTATCGTCGATAAACATTTCGATAGTTCGGATATTACAGTTACATTCAATAATCCAGAACATTTCAATATTACGGGTGTAACAATCGATGATATGACGATAGAGAACTTTAGAGTAACCGAATATGAAGATACTACAATCATTTCGTTTAAAGCTACTCCATTAAGATATTACGATAGTTATAGATTATCTAGTGTTACTTATTTGGATAATGAAAATGTAGAGAAAAAAGTAGATAAAAAATTTAAATTAGACATGCAATTCTTTAAAGAAATATGGAATATAAGGGATTGGCAAAATATCGATTCCAAGAGTATGGAAAATTATAGATTAATGGCTGACTTGGATTTCTCTACAGTAGATAAAATAAATGATAATGTAATGTTTAATAGATTGGTTACAAGCAGCAGTACTGAAAATCATATTATTAAAAATGTTAATTTAAGCTATACTACCGATTTAGCATCTAGAGCATTTATAAAGAAAATTATTAAAGAATTATCCAATGTTCATTTTGAAAATATTACTTTAACAGATACATCTCCAAAAGCAAATAATTATTTCAATTTGATTGGAATTAACTATGGTAATGTTCTAAGAACAGACTTTAATAATATTACTATCAATGCTCCTAAGGAGAACTATGTAGCATTAATAGGTAAACACTTAGGTCGTGGAATAGAAGATGTTAAAATGAATCATATAACTGTAACTGCTAATAGTTATAGTTCAGGATTAGTTGCTGATCAGATGCTTAGTTCAGGAAATAGATGGATAACCAATGTTGAAGCGGATGATTTAAATATCAATGTAACAGGAAATTATTCCGGTGGTTTATTTGCAACAATGGGATCTACTGGACCTGGACAATATAACCATCCTAATACATATCTATTAGTTAAAAATTCAACGGTTAAAGGCAATGAATATGTTGGTGGTATTGCTGGACGATATGGTGACTGCGACTACTGTGAAGTAGATAACATCAATGTAAATGGTTATAAATATGTAGGTGGTTTCTTTGGAGAAGGACATGACTATGAATATGGTAATGTTCTTAAGAATAGTACGGTAACTGGGGTAATCGATGTAGGTGGTATTTCAGGTGTAGCAAGACATACATACGATAGTTATGTATTCAATTCTAATATTAATGGTATTACGTCAGAAGCTACAGCAATCGGAGGTATATTCGGTTATTGTGGATCTTCTTATACTGTTTCTAGAAATGGTGTACACGATACCAAAGTTACTTCTGAAGCAATGAATGCAGGATTGATTGCAGGTAATGTTTATAATACTTATGTAGTATATTCTTATACTAATAATTCGGAAGTAATAGCTCCTGAGAATGCTGGTGGCGTTGTTGGTTACGATAGAAGAGGACATTTATATTACAATATTGTTGGTGAATCAAAAATAACTGCAACCAATAAAGGCGCAGGTGGATTAATTGGATTTATCGATAATTCAGAATACGAAAGTGGATACTTCTATGCAAATCTTGTTCAAAATAGTACAGTCACATCAGGAAGTTATTCAGGTGGAATATATGGCTATAAAATTGAAGAACTAGCAAATAAAGGTAGTATTTATTCGAATTATATATCCGCTAATATCTATTCTGAAGATGAAATCAACTATGGATTGATTAGCGGTGATGGTTCCGATGAAGAAGTAACCAATTTAAGACAGATGGCTTACTATGAAGGAACAAAATTAAATAATCAAGAAATTAAGAATCTAGTTAATACAACTCCTACCGAAGAGAGGATTGTAATCAACGAATTCTATGATGGTTATATTAACTCAACAACAAATGAAATATATGAGAACTTAAGTTATTATTATGCTAGATATACTGATTATATCCATCTAGAAAAAGGTAAAACTTATACGATAGATACTAAACTTAATGTAACTGGATTAGCTTTCTATATTATATATTACGATGATAATAAGACTATTTTAGGTGGTACCTCAAAAGCAAATCTATATATTGATAGATGGGTAGCAGATTCCTATTCATCAAAAGTGTCTTTTAGAGTAATAAATGATTGTTATATACGTATAGGTTTATATAATAATACAGTCATCGATAAAATAGAGATTACATCGGTAACAAATGATTATCTAAATATATCACCAAAGCAATTATTAAACTATGAACAATTGCGTAATAGAATTACTTGGACCGATTATTTTAATGATAGGAATACCGGTACAACCATGGTATCAAACTTATCATTAAGTACCAATTACTATGATTTTAGTCCATTAAAATATGAAGAGACAAATATTCCTATCATAGATTTATCTGGAAATGGACACGATGGAGTAGCAAATGTATCTTCGATTACTAGTGATGGAATGTATTTCGATGGAGTAGATGATTTTATTCAAGTAAATGGATTCAGAGGTAGCAAGGATTTCACTATTATAGCAAATTATACGCATACTAACTCTAATGGTGGTTATATATTCCAATACGGACCTGATGGATCAACTTCTAATGGTTATGGTTTATATACCAATGCCTATGAACCACATATTAATTTGAATAATTCTAACTATGCGATGGGTGTCTTCCAATATGTTTTATCTGGTGGAACAGTAGCAATGACTTACAATAGTTCAACAAAATATGCTTCTGCTTATAAAAATGGAAGATTGATAAAATCATCTTCCAATAGTAGAATTCCAAATCTTAATGATTCATATGGAGTATATATAGGAAAATCAAGAGCAAATAATTACTTCTTCCAAGGTATTATTTCTAGCATTATGGTATATAATAGGGCACTTACTGAAGATGAAATAGCAGATATTTATAGTTCTTCAGGTACACCTATTACCAATGGATTAGTATTGTATTACGATCTATCTAGTTACTCTAGAACGGTATCAGAGGCCCATTATCCAATCAATAAATGGAATACTACTGAATATAGCTATCCTTATACCAAATTGGTTAAACTTCCTAGTCCAGATAATACATTCTTTGGTACATATAACTTCCCTAATAGCGGTATTGGAAGGAGTTATAATGAAACTATAGATGGTAAATATCATGTATATGCAAGTGGTGTTGATACCATTAATATCGAATTTGATGAATTACCAAGAGGTCTATCATTCAGATATGAATATGGAGATAATAAATCGGATAACATCGAAGCAACAAGAAGAGTATATAGTTTGCATTATGATTTCGAAAATGATTTAAAACTTTATTTGAAAACCATTACAGAAGATTTAGAAATCAATATAAGCAAAGAACAATTAGCTAAAACGATTGCTACTAAAAATAACAAATATTACTATATTCTTAAAAATAAACTATATATGAATGGTGAATCAATAGAGAAAGATGCTTTAAATATTTATGGAAATTTAGTACTTCTAAAGAATAATAGAATATATAATATAAATACTGGTAAAGTAAGCAAATATATAAGTAATAATAGTATTCTTCCAAATATGATACCTTTATATACATCTACTATTGATGATTCGATAGTAAGTACATATTATAATTTTTCTATTATAGAGAATAATGATAAATCTTCATTGGAAGAATTACAGATAATAAATAATTCGAATAATACTTATATATTCGATGTAGATCATAAGAATAATATGTTGGTATACAATACATATAATACAAAAAACTATGAGATTGTATTAACGAATGATAACGAATTATTATCGCTTAAAACCAATATAAAAATGAATTCAGATTTCTATAATTCCGATATAGAAGAAATAACTTTTGATAAAGATAGTGAAAAACCTATAATAATGATTAAATATGCTGATGGTGAAGTATTTGCAGTTAACTACTATAATGGTGAATTAGTATTCGAATCTAGGGATACCAAGACATCTTTATTCAGTTATATCAATAAGAGATTCTTCAATACTAATAAAGTTGATTCAACAATGAATAAGACATATGAAGAAAATTCTAATCTGGTTCAAGTGGCTCTTAAAGCTGATAACGATACAGTTAAAGAGAAATTAAAAATAGATACCGATTCATCAAATAAAGATAAATATGTAATTTATTATAATGGTAAAACACATGAATACGAGACTATAGATATTGATTATATAAAAGATAATAATGATGATGAAGAATTAAAATCACAAAATCAAATTATTAAAAATGATATGTATCTATATAATTACTTTTATGGTATTAAAGAAATAAATAACGTCAAATCAAATAAGAGTATCATATATTATATTATAATAGTAATTATTATAACTAACCTAATAGGATTAATATTGAGAGGATTTAATAAACATGGAAAAAGAAAAGAAACAAAATAATAAGTTATTATTTATACTTATACTGGTAATAATAATTATTTCTACCGTTCTTTATCTAGTTATAACTAATCTTAATAGAAAATCATATGATATTTATGAAGTAGAAAAAGAATTTTGTAAATATTATTCCGATATCGAATTAGAATCTAAAACAGATGAAGAAATAATGCATTATTTTAGTATTCCAATTAATTCAAGTGATAAAGCTATACTTTTATCAAATTTTGATCCAAATATAGAAATAGGTGAGGAGTCAAAAGAACCAAATTTACTTTTGCTCTTCACCGATCTAGATAAAAATAGATTGAATGAATATTACGAGTCGTTGGAAGGTTTTATTGGATCATATACCAATAAATATGACAAAGATACCGAGAATAAATTAATTGAACTATATAGTAATTCGATATTAAAAAAAGGAAATAATTATTTCTATCTACTTATAGGGACAAAGAATGGTGAATTTGAAGAAGAATTAAATAGGTTTTATAAGTAAAAAAAACAAATATGATTAATTTCATTGAACTTGTCAATAAAAAGTAGACAGTAAAAAACATTTATTTAAATCCTAGTTGAGTTCTATACTCAATTGGGGTTTTATAATTTAATGCATAACTTGGTCTTAAATAATTATGATCATAAATTATTTCATCTATATAT
>JAEEGL010969547.1_pt1 | contig 88535 bp, 85 predicted proteins | sample 9134231 | NCBI WGS metagenome assembly JAEEGL01 (sample SAMN16246548, study PRJNA631951) | gut metagenome | biome: gut microbiome; feature: rumen; material: fiber-attached | host: Bos | place: Iran: Karaj | collected 2018-10 | reverse complement strand
TTGGTAGAGCAGAGGACTGAAAATCCTCGTGTCGTTGGTTCGATTCCGACCGAAGGCACCATTATGCGGATGTAGCTCATCTGGTAGAGCGCCACCTTGCCAAGGTGGAGGTAGCGAGTTCGAGCCTCGTCATCCGCTCCAATCGGAGCACGCAACGGCGTGCTCCATTTTCATTATCAGGAGGTAAAGATGAAAACCGTACTCAGATTTATCGCTATGAGCGATCTGCATTTCAAAGTGGACGAAGGAGAAGAGCCCGCCCGTTTTCAGGCAGGTATGAAAATGGCGTACGATTACGCCGCCGCGCAGGATTATAAGAAGATCGACGCGCTTTATATCGTTGGCGATTTCGCAAACCGCGGCAGCGAAGGTGAAATGCGTCTTGTAAAGCAGTATATCGATGAAAACGTTCATCCCGAAACGGACGTTACGCTGATGCTTGCCAGTCACGAGTTCTTCAGCCCGGATAAAGAAGAAGGCGCGCTTTGCCGCCTTCGTGAGATCTTCCGTCAGGAACCGGATCTGCACAAGGTATTCGGCGGATTTCATTTTATCAGTGTTTCCACAGAACGGGGCTGCCGTATTTTTGATGAGAAAAAAGCCTGGATCCGCGAGCAGCTGAAGATCGCCGCCGCAGACGGCGCCAAAAAGCCGATCTTCTTCTTCCAGCACCCGCATCTGACCGATACTGTTTACGGCAGCATCGGCTGGGGCGAAGACGATATCATTCCGATTTTAATGGATTATCCGCAGATCGTGGATTTTTCCGGCCATTCACACGCGCCCGTCAACGATCCGCGCAGCATCCATCAGAAGTATTTCACGTCTCTCGGCTGCGGTTCTCTTTCTTATTTTGAGCTGGATGAATTCGATTACTTGTACGGCACGGTGCCGCCGGATAAAAACCTGTGCGCGCAGTTCCTGATCGTAGAAGTGAACGACGATAACAGCGTTACGGTAAAGCCCTTTGATATCCTCAGCGGACGCTTCTTTAACGACGGATATCTGATCGAAACGCCCTGGGAACCCGACAGTTTTATTTATACCGACGCGCGCTATCAAACGGCAGTACCGCCCGTTTTCGGCGAAAATACGGCCTTTGATATCGCTTTTGCGGATGGGAAGCTGCATCTCTCGTTCGGTCAGGCGCTTTCGGAGCCCGAACGTGCGGACTGCTATACTGTGGTGATCCGTGCGGATGAAGACGGCCGCGTCGTGAAACAGACAACGGTTCCTTCTTCTTATTACGTTTACGATATGCCCGAAAAGATCTGTATCGATCTTGATTTTGAAGAAAAGGGCTGCTTTACCGCAAAGCTTTTCGCCAAGGGCTTTTGGAAGAACGTTTCCGCGCCGCTCGTTAAGAAATTTGAGGTCCTGTAAATGACGGAGCTTCTGTATTATTCCGATGCTTATCTTTCTTGCTTTCGCGCCGTAGTTGAAGACGTTGTTTCTTTTCACGGCAAACCGGCGATTGTTTTGGACCGCACCGCGTTTTTCCCAGAGGGCGGGGGCCAGCCCGGTGATATCGGAAAAATAAACGATATTCCCGTGTATGATACACAGATCGAAAACGGAACCGTGTATCATTTAACAGAGGGTGCGGAGCTTTTTTCCCGGGGAGAACCAGTCATATGCAATCTCGACTTTGAAACACGTTTTGCGAGGATGCAGGCCCATACGGGGGAACATATCCTTTCCGGTATCATACATAAGCTGTACGGTGCGAACAACGTGGGGTTCCATATGGACGGTACCGTGATGACCGTAGATTTTGATATGCCGCTTTCCAAGGAAATGCTCGCCGAGGCGGAATTCAGTGCAAACAGATGCGTATATAAAAACAAAGACGTTGTTTGCTGGTATCCGGACGAGAACGAACTGAAGGAACTGACGTACAGAAGCAAATCGGACACGCTTGAGAACATCAGGATCGTTATGATCGATGGATATGATCAATGCGCCTGCTGCGCTGTACACGTAGCTAAAACGGGAGAGGTAGGGCTGATCAAAATTCTTACGTCCGTTTCTCACCGCGGCGGCGTCAGGCTTACCCTGCTCTGCGGCGTTATGGCGTACCGTGATTATGTTATGAAACACGAACACACCCTGCGTATTGCGGATCTGCTTGCCGCAAAGCACGGAGAAACGGATACCGCTGTGGAAAAGCTGCTGCAGAAACAAAAAGATCTGAGCTGGCAGCTGCATCAAAAAACGGAAACCTTTATCTCATACATAAAAAGCAATACGCCGTATACGGAAGGAAACCGCGTATTTGTACTTCCCGATTTTACGCCTGAAGAGCTTAAAACGGCGGCAGTGGAGCTGAAAAGCCTCTGCAGCGGGCTTTGCGTCACCGTATCCGGCGATGATTGTAAAGGATATTACTTTGCAATCGCTTCTGAATTTGTAAATGTGAAAGACTTTACAAAAACGATTACTTCCGCACTGAACGGCAGCGGCGGAGGCAGATTCGACGTGATCCAAGGCAGATTCAACGCGAAAAGAGAACAGATCGAAACCTTTTTTAGTGAACTGACGGTGAAATGATATGAGAATGCGCAGAAAAAAACATCTGGAGGAGAAGATCGCCGCGTGCGGCAACCTGATCTCTCTGCCTCCGGTGACCAGAGATTACCGGCTGGAAGTGCAGGAAAAGGCGTATATAGATTTTACACAGGTATTTCATAACGATCATCCGCTGCAGATGGAGATCGGCTGCGGAAAGGGTAAATTCATATGCGAGCTGGCGCAGCTGCACCCGGAGATCAATTATATTGCCGTTGAAGTGAATCCAAACGTTCTTTGCGGCGCTTGCGAGCTTGCGCAGCAGCAGGGGATCAGCAACGTGATATTTCTGAAGTGCGGCGCCGAAGTGCTTACGAAATATATCCGACCCGCATCGATCGGAAGGATCTATCTGAATTTCTCCTGTCCGTTTCCCAAAAAGGCTTATGAAAACCGCCGTTTGACGAACGTCAGGTTTCTTATGATCTATAAAGAAATATTGTCCGCCGGGGGAGATATCCACCAGAAGACGGACAATATGGGATTCTTTGAATATTCGCTGGAGCAGTATTCTCTGGCGGGATACAAGCTGAGAAACGTATCTCTGGATCTGCATAACAGCGGTTTTCAGGATAATATCGTTACGGAATACGAAAAGAAGTTTTCGGAGCAGGGCTTCCGTATTTACAGACTGGAAGCCTATCTCTGATCACACCACCTGCAGAATATAGAATTTCAGGTATTCCGTTTCCGGTACGCCGAGCAGTACCGGATGGTCCTTCGCCTGCTGGCGGTATTCTATGATTTTCAACTGAACGCCCGCTTCTTTTGCCGCTTCGAGCAGCATTTTGCGGAACAGCGCGTCCGTCATGAAATGAGAGCAGGAGCAGGTTGCCAGATATCCGCCGCGCGGCAGAATGCACATGGCTTTTACGTTGATCTCCTTATATCCGTTATACGCCGCGTTTACGGTTTTCGTGCTTTTCGTAAACGCGGGCGGATCCAGAATGATATAATCGTAGATCCTCTGCTTTTCAGCATAAAGCTTATCCAGAAGCGAAAAAACGTCGGCGCAGATAAAATCCATATTTTTCACGCCGTTCAGCGCCGCGTTCTCTTTTGTAACGGAGATCGCATCCTGCGATATATCTACGGCCGTTACGCTTTTCGCGCCGTGCTTTGCACAATTCAACGCAAAAGCGCCCGTGTGCGTGAAACAATCCAACACCGTCTTTCCCGGGGCGATCTGCGCCGCGGCAAGGCGGTTATATTTTTGGTCGAGAAAGAATCCGGTTTTTTGCCCGTTGATAAAATCCACGTTGTACTGGATCCCGTTTTCCGTGATCCGCACGCGCTGCTCAGCGTTTTCCAAGCCACCGCATGTGTAATAACCCTTTCCGAGGGCAAGTCCTTCTTTTGCGCGCACGGCAACGTCGTTGCGTTCATAAAAGCAGTTCACCGTTTCGCCGCAGTCCCGAAGATAAGATATCAGGGCAGGGAAGACGATATCTTTTCTGCGTTCGATGCCGAGCGTCATTGTCTGAGAAACCAGCACGTCGCCGAATTTATCTACGATCAGCCCCGGCAGGCCGTCCGCGTCGCCGAAGATCAACCGCGCAGCGGAAAGATCTCCCTGCAATACGGTTCTGCGGTAATCCACGGCGTATCTGATCCGGCGCGCAAAAAAGGCCTCGTCAAAATTATCGTTTGCGTTTGTTGAAAGGATCCGTACGGCGATTTTGGAAACGCCGTTATAAAAGCCGGAGCCCATATACCGGCCTTTCAACGAATAAACGTCGATGATCTCTCCGTTTTCAATATCCGGATCCATCCCGGCGATCTCTTCTCCGTAAACCCAGATATGCCCGCCGCGCAGCATTTCCTCGGCTTTTTTATTGATCGTGATCCTTTTGAAACTGCGCATCTTCGGCACCGCTTTCGTTTTTTTCATATTTTACAATACTTTTAATTTTACCGCAATATGCTTGCAAATATTTTTTTCGTATGATAATATGAAATAGATTTTTATTATGGAGTGTTTGCTATTATGAGCCAGCTTCAAAAACAAAACGGTGCTGAAAAAACAAAACTGCGCATCCGTTATTGTGTGATCTCCGGCGCGTTGGCCTGCGGGATCATGCTTTTGTTTTATTTACTGCATTCGAATTCCTTGCTGTTCGGTGATTCTACCGTTCTGCGCATGGATCTTTATCATCAGTACGGTCCGCTTTACGCCGAACTGTACGACCGGCTGGTGCAGAGCCGCAGTCTGATTTACTCCTGGACCTCGGGCCTCGGGAATTCTTTCCTCGGCAACCTGTTTAATTACTGTTCCAGCCCCTTCGCGCTCGTGATCCTTCTGCTCGGGCACAAGAATATGCCCGAAGCGATCGCGATCATGATTTTGCTGAAGGCTGTATTTTCCGCCGTCTCTTTCAATTACTATATCAACAAAACCACGGATACCGAAAAACCCGCCGGCGTCGGCTTTGCGCTGCTGTATACGTTCTGCGGCTATTTTGTGGCCTATTCATGGAATATTATGTGGCTGGACGCCATGGCTGTATTTCCGCTGGTGATTCTGGGCATAGAGAATATCATCAACAGAAGAAGCCCCACGCTGTATATCGCCGCAATGGTTTATACCATGCTTACGAATTACTATATGGCGTATATGGTATGCATCATTTCCGTACTGTATTTCATCTTCTATTATTTCGCGAATTATCCGCTGAACAGCCGCATTGAATCCTCAAAAACCAAAAAAGCCAAAGAAGCGCAGACGCCGTATTCCGAAGGCCTCGTTGTAAAAGAAGAAAAATCCGCGGAAACGGAGCCCGCGCCGGAAACCGCCGAAGCGGCAGCCGCCGAAGCGATTTTGCCCGAAGAGGGAAGCGCCGAAGCCTTTACCGAGCAGATCGAATTGCCGCCTCAGAAAGAAAAAACGGAAGAAGAACCGAAGAAAAAGGATATGAAGGTGCGGGAATGCAGGTTCTTTACAACAGGCGTCATCTTTGCCGCAAGCTCTTTGCTTTGCTTCTTCGTTGCCGCAGTCGCTTTGATGCCCGTATTGTTCTGCCTGCGTTCTTCCTCCGCAACCGGCAATACGTTCCCCTCCACGTTTACCGTTTATTATTACGTTTTCGATTTTATTGCAAATCATCTTCCTTCTCTGGAAACCACCATACGCAGCAGCGGCAGCGACGTGCTTCCCAACGTTTACTGCGGTATGCTCACGGTAATGCTGATCCCGGCGTTTCTGCTTTCCGATAAATTCAAAGCCCGTTTCAAAATTACCGCGGTGCTGATGCTCGCAGTATTCTATTTCAGCTTTAATCTGAACACACTGAATTATATCTGGCACGGGTTCCATTTCCCGAACGATCTTCCTTACAGATTTTCCTTTGCGTACTCGTTCTTCCTGCTGATGCTCGCGTATCACGCGCTGCTGCACATCGCCGATTTTTCCAGAAAATATTTTATCACCACGGGCATCGGTACGATCGCTTTCCTGATCATGGTGCAGAAGCTCGGCAGCAAAAACGTGGATAACGGCACGCTCATTGTTTCGCTGATTTTTATCGTAGCTTACGTCATTCTTGCGGGCCTGATCACCTCGAAGAGATTTACGCTCAAAAACCTGCAGCATCTGCTGATCATGCTGATCGTGATCGAACTGATCTGTGCGGACACAACGCATTTTATTATGTCGCAGTCCAAATCGAACTATACTTCGGATTATGACGCGTATCAGCAGATCTCGCAGCTGGCGGAAAAGGACGAAACGGATTTGTTCTACAGAACGGAATTAGCCAAACTGCGCGCCCGTATGGATCCTTCCTGGTATGGCTACAACGGCATTTCCGTATTCTCCTCCATGGCTTATAAAGATACTTCCGCGATGATGAAGAGCCTGGGGCTGTTCGGCAATAACATCAACAGCTATACGTATTATCCGCAAACACCCGTTTTCAATGCTTTCTTCTCTTTAAGATACGTATACGATAACGCGCATCTGATCAAAGAAGGCTACGATTATACCGAGGTCGCTTCCAACGAGAGCTTTACCGCGTATAAAAACAAATTTACGCTGCCGCTTGCGTTTTCCGTGGATTCCTCGATCACTCAGTGGGCTCCGCAGAACAACACGAACCCGTTTGACAACCAGAATTCTCTGGTTTCGCTTTCCACGGGCGTTGAAGGCGTGTTTGAACCTGTTTTCGCAACGGATATCTCCTCGACCAATATGGAATCCGTAGCGCTTACATCCGTTAACAGCGGTGTAACTTTTTCCGCGAAAAAAACGAACGCCACGCAGTCCGGTACGGTAAAAGTTATCATAGAGGTTGCAGAAGAAGGCCGTTATTACGTATATGCCGGTTCCACGCGGCTTTCGTCCATAAAGTTTACCGCAGCGGACGATCTCACATATAATTACGTGAGTTCCAGCATTCAGCCCTTTATTCTCGATATGGGCGAGAGAAAACCCGGAGAACAGATCGCCGTGGAATATACTGTAGACGCGGCCTACGATTCCGCAACCGTCACTTACTGCGCGGCGAAGCTGAATACGGAAAAATTTGAGGAAGCGTATCAAAAGATCCAAAACAACGGCACGTTAACGCTTGAAACGTTTGAGGAAACGTCGCTCTCCGGCAAAATCAAGGTATCCAACGCAAACGCTTTTGTATTCACTTCCATTCCGTACGATAAAAGCTGGGCTGTTTATCTGGACGGCGAACAGCTGCAGTACGGCGATCCCGAAGCGGAAAACGGCGTCTTTGCCGTCGGCGGCGGTCTGACAGGCTTCCGCGTTACCCGCGGGGAACACACCATTGAGATGCGTTATCAGGCAAGAGGCCTGAAGCTCGGCAAACTGATGACGTCGATCGGCGTAGTGATCTGCGCTGTGCTTCTGGTGTTTAAGATCCTGTTCTGGCTGAAGAAAAGGAATACCGAAAAAGCGCAGGAAACCGCCGCGTTTGAAACGAAGGTGTAACCGCATGGCGGAAAAATCGCAGAAAACAAATGCAATGCGTATCCTGGATCAGAAAAAGATCCCATACCGCGCAAATTTTTATCATTGCACCGAGTTTATAGACGCCGTTCATATCGCAGATATGCTCTGCCAGCCCTATGCACAGACGTTTAAAACACTGGTCAGCACGGGAAAAAGCGGCAGATATTACGTTTTTGTGATCCCGATCGCGCAGGAGCTCGATCTGAAAGCAGCCGCCAAAAGCGTGGGTGAAAAAAGTATCGAATTGCTGCATGTAAAAGATCTGAAAGAGATCACCGGTTATATCCGCGGCGGCTGCACCGCGATCGGCATGAAAAAGAATTATCCCACCGTGATCGACGAGAGCTGCCTTGCTTTCGACGAGATCATTATCAGCGGCGGCGCGCTCGGCGTGCAGATCTTTATCGCCCCCGCGGATTTCCTCCGCGCAGCTCAGGCTAAAACGGCTCATATTATCTTATGAATGAAAAAAACCGGCTTCCGCCGGTTTTTTATCATTCAGCTTCGGAAAAGCTTTCTTTATCAACGCCGCAAACGGGGCAGACAAAATCATCTGGCAGATCCTCAAATTTCGTGCCGGGCTCAATGCCGTTATCGGGATCGCCGAGCGCTTCGTCGTACTCCCAGCCGCAAACGTCGCATACGTATTTCATAATCCGTTTCCCCTTTCATAAAGTATATTGAAAGCATATCACAAAGATTGCGAAATGTAAAGAGGAGTAAACAAAAAAACAGCCCGGCGGACCGGGCTGAAAAAAGAGAGATCAGTTCTTGTTGCCGATACCCTTCCAAACGAAAGCGGCAATTGCGGAACCGGCAAGCGGACCTACAATAAACAGCCATACGTTTTTGATCGCGTCGCCCATTTTGAAAAGCGCGGGACCGATGCTTCTGGCGGGGTTTACGGAGGTGCCGGTAAAATAGATACCGAGAATGTGAACCAGGATCAGCGTGAGACCGATCACAATACCTGCGACCTGCGCGTTTTTGACCTTGGAGGTAACGCCGAGGATCGCGAGCACGAAAACGAAGGTTAGAATGCATTCGATCAGCAGCGTTTTTACGATACTTCCGTCGTACATGCCGTTCGTGCCGAACCCGGAATCCGCAGGATCAAAGAAAATACGGAGAATGCCTGCGCCTGCGATCGCGCCGAGGATCTGCGATACGATATATCCGAAGAAATCCGCAAGGCTGATCTGGTTTGTGATAAGCATTGCAAGCGAAACGGCAGGATTGATGTGGCAGCCGGAAATGTTGCCGATGGAATACGCCATAGCTACGATCACAAGACCGAAAGCAACGGCAGTGGTAAGGTAAGAAGCGATGTTGTCGGTTGAGCAATTTACAACGACCGCGGTTCCGCAGCCGAAGAGAACGAGCACGAGCGTGCCGATAAACTCAGCGACATACGCTTTGAAGCCTTTGGTTTTCATAAAAAACAAACTCCTTTCTTTTAGGTATTTTTATTGTATCAAAAAAAGTTCCGCCTTGCAATAATAAATTAAGAAAAAATTCTTTGTTCCGTTATCGATAAAGAAAAATATTTCTTTTATTTTTAATTTTATTATATTGCAAAGAGCATTGTTATATGATAAAATTTTAACTAATAAATCGTACTTAAGGAGACATTCAGATGTTTTACGTGATCATGGATCTCGAATGGAACAATTCTTATAATAAATATCGAAAATGTTTCGTAAACGAGATCCTTGAGATCGGCGCCGTTATGGTGAATGAGGAACTGGAAGTGATCGACACGTTTTCCGTGATCATCCGCTCCCAGCTGATCAAAAAACTCAGCGGCAGGGTTAAGAATCTTACGCATATCACAAACGAGGATATGACCTCCGGCGTCAGCTTCCAGAGGGCGGTTGCCGATTTTGAAAAATGGGTCGGCGGCAGGAATTGTATTTTCATGAGCTGGGGGAATTCGGATATCCGCGTTTTATACGATAACTATGCGATGTTCTGCAAAACGACGGGCATCCCTTTTCTTACCGAATATCTCGATCTTCAGAAATACTGCCAGGAATTTATCGTAAGCGTATCCAATCAGCAGATCAGCCTTGTCAACGCGGCGATCGAAATGGGCATCGATATAACGGACTGTCAGTTTCACCGCGCTCTGGAAGACAGCCTTCTCGGTCTTCGCTGCCTGAAGAAATGCTTCAACCGGGAGTATCTTCTGAATTCCGCCGTGATCTGCGACGAAGCGTTTTATCAGAAGCTTTTGTTCAAGGCGAGTTATATTACGAATATCAACAGCCCGAAAATCGACAGATCAAAGCTGAAATGCAAATGCGATAAGTGCGGCGAACAGATGAACCGTATGAGCGACTGGAAAAATATCAATCAGGCCTTTTCCGCCTTCTTCTTCTGCAAAAACTGCGAACGGCTGGTGCGTTACACCGTGCGTTTTAAGGAATTTTACGATAGGGTAGAGGTCAAAGCGACCGTAACGGAGATCAAAAAATCCGACGGCGAGGGATAATAGAAGCAATTATGAAAAAGAAAATCCTGATTCCGCTGATCATATTCTTTTTGATATTATCTGTATTCGTGGTTACTGCCGGTCTTTATCTGACCGACGGTCTGCCTGAAAACGTTTCATATACCATCAGCCGTTTTCTGAACAGGATCGATACCGGCACCGCGCCGGAAACGCAGCCCGTTGATTCTTCAAGCGTTTCGGTTGTACAGGTAAAAGCAAAAATGCCGGATCATATCAGCGCAGTAACCGTTGATCTGTCGAACGAGCTTCAAACGGATCCGGAAAACGCTTCCTACGGAGACCTGACGGCCGAAGCGGTATACAATTTCAACTATTACAGAAATTTCATTGCCGATACCATTTTCATCACGCCGGATTATCTGGGAAAATTCGACGTTTTTTCCGATGCTTACGGCAATAAGGTGGACGTGCTGCGGGAATATATGAATTACAGCGATTCCGCCGGTTATACCAAAATACTCGTTGTGAACGAGAACATGATCTATGACGAAGGCGCGCTTTCCTTCGATCACGTGCAGTATTATCTCAGCAATTATCCGTTTAACGCCGTTTTGCTGAACGCCCCCTCTCTTTTTGACGCCGGCACCATAGAGCCCTGCGCCGCATATTTTGCCGAAAATATACAATATATGTTCGGCTACTCGATTTGTTTCGGCGTAGAGATCCCGGCCAAAGCCGCCGCCGCGGGTTCGTCCGGGCCGATCCAGGCAATGCTCAGTTCCGGTTATCTTGATTTCGTATTGGTGGAAGGCGGTGCGATGAGAGACGCCGCCATGCCGTTCGTTTCCGTATTGAATTATTGGAACGTCATTGCGGGCAGCTTCCCCGATATTTCTTTTTACTGCAAACACAGAAACGATCTCGTTTGCACGAATCAGTCGCAGTGGAACAACTATACGGAGATCTGCGATCAGGTCCGTTATCTGTGGGACTGCGAGAATATCCGCGGCAGCGTTTATTATAATACCGCCGCGCTGAAAGAAAATAAAAATACAGCCTCGCTGCGTCTTTCTTATCTGCTGTACGACGGGGAATACACTGATCTCGCGATCGAATCGATCAACGTAGATCCGCCTCAGAATCGCGTTGTTTTTACCGGCAAAGCCGCGAGCGGTCACAAAACCATGTGCAACGGCAAGGTAATCAGTACGTCCTCGGCCTTTACGTATACTGCGCCGCTTTCCGCCGGCAGCAATACGTTCCGCTTTTTCAGCTGCGGAAAAAGTCTTACATATCGTATTTATAACAATACGAATATTATTTATTCCTTTTCTCCCACGGCAGATCAATCCGTGCTGAGCAACGAGACCGTTACCGTTTCCGCCGTTTGTCTGTCCGACGCCGCCGTGCAGTGTACGATCAACGGCAGCGTTTACGCCATGCCGCGCACAAACGCCGCGCTGCCGCAGGATACGCCGGGCGGCTACAGTGTTTTCAGCTGTGACGTTAAATTCAGCGCCGACGGAAACGCTGACGTCTCGCTCGGGAATATCCTCATCACGGCTTTTCGCGGTGATTCCTCGGAAACGGTCACGGCGGCAAACGTTACCGTAATGAAAACGGAGCATTCCGGCTTGTTCAACAATCTCATCGGCTATTATTCCGATCTCACGGATACCGCCGCACGGCATATGGAACAATTCACGTATGCGGATACCGTTTCTCCGTTCCATGACAACGGCCTGGGCACCGCGCTGGTTTGCAGGATCATAAACGATGAAACGGAAACACTGGGCGTGATCGGTGAAAAGGATACGTATCATGCGGATCAATCCACTTTATCCGCAGGCACGCTGGATTACGTTACCGGCATGGAGGTCTCCGACGCAGGTTTTCTCCGTTACAACCTCGCCTCCGGCCTCAGGGTATACGGCGTAAACTGCGAGCTGATCTCCAACGGTTATATCATGCCGAACAACAGGATCATTGCGGATCACGTAGACGATTCTTCTCCCTCTTCCACAGACCTGATATTCAATATCGATTGGTTCAGCCCCGTTACCGTGAAGTGCAAGCCGCTGAGATACTGGAACGGCTATTCCTCTTATTCCTATAATATTTCTTCTTTTACCGCCGAGTATATCGAGATCAAGTTTTACCACGCTTCCGAGTTTTATAATTCCGCAGCGCTGCAGTTTGATGAATCCTCCCTTTTCAGCCGTTCGGAGCTTTATTCCGCCGGAGACGAAAATCTGATCCTTCGTTTATATCTGAAAAAAACGGGTCAGTTTTACGGTTTCAGGATCTTCAGAAACGATAAAAACCAACTCGTTGTTTCCTGCAAAAAACGGCTGAACGGATCTCTGCAGGGAAAGGTGATCATGCTGGACGCCGGTCACGGCGGTTTGTCCATGACGGGTACCGCCGTAGCGGACAACAGCGTATCCGAAAAAACCGTAACCCTCGCCATCGCGCTCAAAGCAAGAGAAATGCTGGAAGCCAAAGGCGCAACCGTGATCATGACGCGCACGATGGATACTTCTCTTACGCTGGAAGACCGCGGCGTGCTGCTGCGAAAATACAATCCGGATATCTTCGTCAGCATCCATTGCGACGGTACGGACACGGAAGCGGACGCTGGAACCCATTCCTTCTATTTCAGGCCCTATTCACAACCGTTGGCCGACGAGATCAATAAAGCGCTGGCCAACGTTTATAAGACGCATATCTATGCGCCTACGGATACGAACTATTCCAAAGTGGATAAATCGATCAAATTCTATCCGTTCTTCGTTACCAGAATGAACGATTGCCCCGCCGTTCTGGTGGAAACCGGGTTTATGACGAATCCGGTGGAGGGCATGATCCTCGGCACCGAAAACACGCAATACTGGGTGGCGTTCGGCATTATAACCGGGATCGAAAATTACTTTAACGCGAATCATTGAAAAAAGGGGCTGTTGCAAATTCCAAGACGGGAGCAGCAACAGCCCTGATTTTTACGATGAATAAGGTATTTAGAAAATAATACTATGAAAGCAGCAACCGGGCAACCCTCTTCGGGCTACCCGGTTGTGTTTTTTTCAGGGCTTAACGCAACAGCCCCTTTCTTTTCAGTTGAATTTGTCTCCCTTGAGCTCCGGAATAAAGTCAAATACGTCCAGACTGTTCTCCGGATCAAATTCTTCAAATTCAGGCTCCTCCAAAGGTACAAATTCAGCGCTGTTTGCCGTTGGATATCTTGCGGCAAGTCTGACGTCCGTACGGTTGAGAACACCGTTTTTCTTTTTTCTGCGCATCTGTATCACCTTAAACAGTATGCGCGGTTTCTTTATTTTTTATACGCCGAAAAACAAAGCCTTTGCGTTTTCCGTACATGCGTCGATCAGTTTTTGCGGATCGCTTTCTCTGATCGAAGCGATCACTTCGGCGATATAAGAGATCAGGGAAGAATCGTTTCTTTTCCCTCGGAAGGGAACCGGCGCCATATACGGACAATCCGTTTCCAGCAGCAGCCTGTCTTCGGGAACTTCTTTTGCAACCATGACGATTTTTCTTGCATTTTTGAATGTGACCGCACCGCCGAGACCGATATACATGCCCAGTTTTACTGCTTCCTGCATAATTTCAACGCTGCCTGAAAAGCAGTGAAGCACGCCCTTGGGCCTGTATTTACGCAAAAGGTTCATGGTAGGCTCATGCGCTTCGCGATCGTGCACGATCACGGGCAGATCGAATTCTTTTGCGATCTGCAGCTGTACTTCAAAGAAGGGGAGCTGTATTTCTCTCGGAGGTTCCGGCCAGTAATAATCCAGACCGATCTCTCCCACGGCAACACACTTTTCGTGCTGAAGCAGCAAACGGATCTCATCCAGCTGGGAAATATCCTTTCCGCCGCAGTCTTCCGGATGGATGCCGGCGGCAAAATATACGTGCGGATATGTTTCGGACAGCGAAAGAGAAGCACGGGAAGAAGCAACGTCCGTACCGCAGTTGATCAGCGCGCAAACGCCCAGAGAGGGAAGCGCGGACAGGAGCGTATCTCTGTCCGCGTCGAATGCATCGTCGTTATAATGTGCGTGAGTATCAAATATATTGCTATACATTTTTTATCTGACCTTGGCGCCAGCGGGAACGTCGTCGTCAACGAAAATAACCTTTACGTCGTCTTCGCCGCAGTCCGCCGCAAGGATCATACCCTGGCTTTCGATACCGCACAGCACGGCAGGTTTCAGATTGGAAACAAGGATCACCTTTTTGCCGACGAGATCTTCCGGCTGATACCATTTGGCGATACCGGAGGCTACGGTTCGTTCGCCCACGCCGTCGTTCAGGATAAGCTTCAGCAGTTTTTTGGCTTTTTTCACAGGTTCGCAGGATACGATCTGCGCTGCGCGAAGATCCACTTTTGAGAAATCGTCGATCGCGATCCTTGCGATCCCTTCGATCTCTTCTTTCCGCTTGACCTCTTGAGCTTTTTTGCTCATCTCCGCTTCGATCTCTTCCAGCATTTTGGCAGCGTCGATCCGGTTGAAAAGAGGCTCCGGCAGATTCATTTTTGTACCCACGGGATATGCGCCAAACGCGAGAATGCTATCATAATCTCTGATATCCGTATTGATCTGCGAAAAGATCTTTCGGGCGGCATCCGGCATAAAGGGCGTCAGCTCTACGGCGATGATGCGGATGGCCTCGATCAGGTTATAGAGAACCGTAGAGAGACGGTCTCTGTCCGCTTCATTCTTTGCCAGAGCCCACGGCGCGGTTTCGTCGATATATTTATTGCTGCGTTTTGCACTGTTGATCACAGCCTCCAGCGCGTCCGCGATCTTGAATTCTGCAAAGCCCTTCTCCATTGCGGGAAGCGCCGCGAGAATATCTGCAATAAAACCGTCATCAAGCTCAGTTTTTGCGGTATTACAGGGAAGTACGCCGTTGAAATACTTATTGGCCATCGCAACGGTGCGGTTCACAAGGTTGCCGAGCGTATTGGCAAGATCGGAATTATAACGCTCGATCATCGTTTCGTAAGAGATGGAACCGTCTGTGGCGTGCGGCATCTCGGAAAGCAGATAATAACGAACGGCGTCCACGCCGAAACGCGCCACGAGCTCATCCGCGTAAATCACGTTGCCCTTGGATTTGCTCATTTTATCCGTACCGAACAGCAGCCAGGGATGGCCGTATACCTGTTTCGGCAGCGGCTCGCCGAGCGCCATCAGCATGATCGGCCAATAGATGGTATGGAAGCGTACGATATCCTTTCCGATGATGTGAACATCCGCCGGCCAGTATTTTTTATATTTCTCGGACGGATGATCCGGATCGTACCCCAGCGCGGTGATATAATTGGAAAGCGCGTCGATCCATACGTAGATCACGTGTTTTTCGTCGAACGTAACGGGAATGCCCCATTTGAAAGACGTTCTGGAAACGCAGAGATCCTGCAGGCCGGGACGGATAAAGTTGTTGAGCATCTCTTTTTTACGGCTCTCAGGATAAATAAAATCGGGGTTCGCCTCAATATATTCCTCCAGCCGTTTCTGATACTTGGAAAGGCGGAAGAAATAGGCTTCTTCTTTTGCGAATTTGACCTCGCGTCCGCAATCTGGGCAGCAGCCGTTTACAAGCTGAGAATCCGTAAAAAAGCTCTCGCAGGGAACGCAGTAATGCCCTTCGTATGCGCCTTTATAGATATCGCCCTGGTCGTAAAGCTTTTTGAATATCTTCTGTACGGCTTTTTCGTGATAATCGTCCGTAGTGCGGATAAAATGATCGTAAGTGGTATTCAGCAGATCGCAGATCGCGCGGATCTCACCGGATACCTTATCCACGTATTCTTTCGGCGAAACGCCCGCCTCGTTGGCGTAATTTTCTATTTTCTGGCCGTGTTCGTCCGTTCCCGTACAAAAGAATACGTCATAGCCCTGCAAACGCTTAAAACGCGCGATCGCGTCCGCGAGAACGATCTCATACGAATTGCCGATATGCGGTTTTCTGGAAGTATACGCAATGGCCGTCGTAATATAATATTTTCCTTTTTCCATTCTCTGGGTCTCCTTCAAATGTTTAATATGAATTAGTATATACTTAATTTATTAATATTTCAAGTGTTTCGCTTTACAAAAATAAATCAATGTGATAAAATCCATATAAATTGCAACAAAACGGAGGCAGATCATGGCTTACGATTCCGCGCTCGCTATGGTTTACGATAAATTCACACTGAATACGGACGCGGCAAAACGCGCGGATTTTCTGCACACTCTGCTGTGCAGGTTCGGCATTGAAGACGGAATCCTGCTCGATCTTGCCTGCGGGACCGGAGTCATGAGCGAAGCTTTTATAAAGAAAGGTTACGACGTGATTTCGGTGGACGCTTCCTGCGCAATGCTGAACGAAGCGCGAAATCGCCTCGGCAAATACGGAACAAAGGCCCTTTTGCTGGAGCAGGATATGCGGGAGCTTGATCTGTTCGGTACCGTTCGCGCCGGTATCTGCTGTCTGGATTCCGTAAATCATTTAACGGATCCCACCGACGTGCAGCGGGTATTTGATAAAGTATCGCTATTCACGGAACCGGGCGGCGTTTTTCTGTTCGACGTAAATACCGTATATAAACACCGGAATATCCTCGGTAACAACACGTTTGTATACGAAGACGATCAGGATTTTCTGGTTTGGCAGAACGAATACGATCCCGCGGACGATACCGTATTGATGCTGATCGATATCTTTTCAAGCGACGGCGGAGAAAAATATATCAGAGAAAGCGATGAGATCACGGAACGCGCCTACGAAGCGGATCTGATCGAGGATATGCTGACCAAAGCCGGGTTCCGTAAAATATACAGGTTCGGCGATCTGAGTGACAAAACGCCGTGTGAAACGGAAGAACGGATCTATTTTGCCGCTGTAAAATAAGGAGAACAATATGGGAAGAATAGAGAGATGCATCACAGACGACGGCACCGTAGTTGTGCTGGCGGAGGATTCTACGGATATCGCGGAGGCTGCGCGGCAGATCCACAATACTTCCAAAGTATGCACTGCCGCGCTCGGACGCTTATTGACAGGCGCGTCTATAATGGGCTACATGCTGAAAAACGAAGATAATACCGTTACGCTTCGCGTGAACGGCAGCGGGGAAGCGGGTTCGGTGATCGCCGCTTCGGACGCCGCAGGCAACGTAAAAGGATACGTAATGAATCCGCACGTGGAGCTGCCGTTAAAGAGCAACGGCAAGCTTGACGTTGGCAAGGCGGTCGGTGCATCCGGCACGTTATCCGTAATAAAGGATCTCGGGCTGCGGGAACCGATGATCGGGCAGGTACCGCTTGTATCCGGAGAGATCGCAGAAGATCTGACCTCCTATTTTGCGGTAAGCGAACAGATCCCTACGGTATGCTCACTCGGCGTTCTTGTGGATAAAGAAGGCCGAACGGCAAAAGCTGGCGGCTTTCTTATTCAGCTGCTGCCGACGGCGGACGATACGATCATAGACAAAGTGGAACGCGGGATCGCCAACGTTCCGGCGGTGACCTCCATGCTGCGCGACGGGCTTACGCCCATGGAGATCTGCAAAAGAGTATTGCCGGAGTTCGGAGTCCAACCGCTGGACGGCGCAGATACCGCTTACCGCTGCGATTGTTCCCGGGAAAGAGTTGCCGCCGCACTGATCAGCACGGGCGCAGAGGCGCTGGAAGAAATGGCGCAGGACGAAATAACGGAAGTACGCTGCCACTTTTGCCCCTCCGTTTACAGATTTACTTCAAAACAGATCCGCGACCTCTTAAAAAAGGCAAAATAAAAAAGCTCTTCACAGAGCTTTTTTTCATACGTCCGCAAACACCAGAACGTATCTTGCGTGTTTATCCTTCATTAAAAGCGCCCGTTCTTTTGCCGCAAGCAGAACGGCTGCGGAAGCAGGGCCCGGTGTGAATCCTTCCAAATCTTTCGCTTTTTCAGAAACAGAAACCGTATCCTTTTCACTGATCCGCATCACTTCGTCAAGTTCGTCATATTTCAAATCCACGGGAACGTCGTCTCTTGCCACGCCGATCACGCGGATCGTTTTTTTATACGCTTTCAGGACCTTCGCGATCCCGCTGAAATAAGGCGAATCCGTCGGCATGAAAAAGTAATTAATCTTACCGTAGCAATCCCGCAGGATCGAGGCTCCCAGCAGCATGCCTTCTTTTTCTTTCGCATCCTTGGAAACAGAGCATAAAAATACGCCGTCAAATTCTCCCTCAATGCCGTAATGGGCCGCAAAACGCGACAGACGGGCCATCGCAGTTTGCCCGTCGAGCTGCCCTGCGTTCCCGGCGATCCTGTAATTCGGATCCAGCCCCGCGTCAAAATAAAAGTCTTTCATTCCTCGTCCTCCAATAAGAGCGAAAAATCTTCGTCCTTGAACTCAGGCAGCGGCGGCTGTTTTGCCCGGGGGGTACGCTTTAACGGATCGTACTCAAATTTCCTGCACGAGCCGTCCGGGGCAGTAAAGCCCTTTCTTTCACAAAGCGCTGTCTTTTTATCAGCCGTAAGCACGCATTTCGCGCAATATTCGCATTTCGGTTCGATATCGGAACCAAATAACTTTTTAGCCATTCCGAATCTCTCTTGCGGTCACATCCGCAACGCACCGCAAGACCTTTCTTTTTTTTTGATTATAACATAATTCATAAGTTTTCGCAAGTGGTATATTTATCGCTGTAAAGAGAAAGCATAAATACGGCACATAACACGATCAGTGAAACACCGCCCAAAGCAGACCCCTTATACGGCGAAATCACAGCGTTTTCGTACCGGAAAGCCATAATACACGACGGAAATAGTTTTATTATGATACTTTCTGTAATATATGCGCTCAAACCGGCAAACAATCTTGCTGAAAAATATTTCCATGGTTGTATTTTCATCTGCCGCAGCTCGGGAAGCAGCTGAAAAAACAGACAGATTCCGCCGAAGCCCATGCAGAAAGCGCAAAGGGGAGCGGCGCGTTTTGCGGCACACAACTGAACCGCAGCAGTCACCTCCGCAAACAGGGATAAGGCAGTTTTTCCCGGTATATCCGGTATCAAAGCATAAAAAGCCGAAAACGCTACGATCCATGCGCATACGCCAACCGTGCTTTTTACGGCTCCCGCAACAGCCGCGATCAACGCATCAGGAATATTTTTGCTATCTGTTTCATGTGTGAGTCCGGAATTTCTCCGTACATCGTTTTTTCTTAACGCAAAGCAAAGAAATACGTTGGCAAGCGTAACGGAGCCGTATAACGTGAACCCGAGCAATAACGATCCGAACAATTGTTTTCCGATCACCAGCACAGAAAACGCGATGCCGGGATTTACATTGATCAAAGCGGCTTTCTTCGCTTCTTTCATGATAATTTTTTTATTATTTAACAGCAACGCCGTTGTTTTTACGCCGACGGGATACCCTCCCAACGCGCCAAGAATAAAAGCCTCCGCCGAGCTTTCCGGTAACCCCGGAACGATCTTCAGGGGCAAAGCGCATATCCTTCTAAAAAAAAACGGCAAGCCGGTAAAAGAAAGAAAAGAGGAAAGGATCATCATAGGAAACAGCGAAGGGACGATCGTATCCAGGCATATGCCGATCCCTCTGCGGGCGCCGTCCGTAAAAGCGCTGTTGCGTATAACTGCGGCAGTCGCCGCACAGATAAAGGCTGCAAAAGCCATGCTTTTTCTTATTTCCGTTTTCTTCATGCTGAATTATATGTTTCCAGGTGATATATCATTCATCGGCGGCATACGTTTCAAACAGAAAAGAAAGCGGGGAAGAAACGTTGTCTGCATCAAAAAGAAAACTCAGGCTGCTGACCGACCGCGTCGGACGGAATATGGATATCGATACCTTTGAAAGCTTACTGCTTCAGATGGATTCTTCCGGAACGATCAGGATCAAAGGATGCATATCCACCGAAACATACACCATGCAGGAAATCATTCTGTACAGCAGATACGGCGAGATCCGGATCCTCGGAAGCGATCTGAAACTGCCCGTCTATTCCGAGAGCGAAACAGTGATCTCCGGAAAGGTCAGCGGACTTCAATTTTGTTGGAATGAGGTGCCGCGCCATGCCTGAACGTATTCTGAATTTCATTACGGGGCAAATCACATTCAACGCAAATAAAGGTTTTCCCGTGTTGTTTCTCAATATCTGCAACCGTGAAAACGTAATGCTGAAAAACGTTACGGTTTCGGATGAAGGTATTTGTGCAGGGATCAGATACCGCGATTACGGTAAATTATTGCTTGCCGCAAACAAAAGCGGTATGGAACTGGAGATCCTCAGAAAATACGGGCTTCCCGAATATATGAAAAGATGGAAAGCTCGGATCGGCATCCCCATCGGCGTTGCAATCGCTTCATTATTGCTCCTTCTTCTTTCAAGCATGCTTTGGAGCATTGAAATCAGCGGGCTGAAATCGATCAATCAGCAACAGTTCGTTTCATATCTGGAAAATTTTGATATAAAAACCGGAATGTTTCTGATGAACGTTAACTGCAACGAGATCGAATCCGTCGTACAACAGTACGGAGAAAACGTACTGCGGGCAAATGTGAACCTTGCAGGATGTAAACTGTTTATCAATGTAGAAGAAAGAGAACCGTCCCCGCAAATAAAAAATGAAAACAGGATATGCAATATTATAGCTGAAAAGGATGGAGAAATTCTGAAAGCAGACGTGTTTGCAGGGGAACTGAAGGTAAAGCCCGGAGACGCGGTGGTAAAAGGCGATCTTCTGGTAGAAGGCGTCAGAATAACGGCGGAAGGAGAGCGGCGATATCTGCAGGCCCAAGCCGTGATCACCGCAAGAACACGGGAGTGTATTACCTGCCAGACCGCTTCCAATATCTCGGTAAAAAACGTTGTTCACCGAAAAAATAAGTTTTCGTTTTATCTCTTTGGATTGATCCTCGGAAAGAAAGCGGAAAAACACGCTTCCTCGTCATATCTCAGTTCGTCGGCGGGCGCGTTCCCGGTCGGCGTGATCCGTACAAGAGAAAACGAATTTTCGGATGCAATAATGGAACTGTCGCCAAATGCTTCATTTTTGATTTCGTTTACCGACCTTACCGCAGTTGCCGCGCATCCTCTGCGGAATAAAATAATCGCGGAATGTATCGTGACCCTGCAAACCGAAGGACAAACGTTTACGGAAGCGCAGTTTTATTGCGAGGAGGATATCGCAAAACAGGAGGATCGGGAACCTGCAATATAATTTTTATTTTATATTTACTATTTGACATATAATAAACCTTATGATAGAATATTCATCGGTGATTTTTTTGTGAGAGTCAGAAAACAGATTCCCGGCGATAAAAATATCGTAGGTGAACTGCTTCTGCAAAGACGCAGGGAGCTCGGTCTGAAACAGAAGGATTTGCTGACGAAGCTTCAGCTTAAGGGGATAGAGATGAGCTCTTCCTCCTTATCGAAGATCGAAGGCAAACAGCGAAACGTAAGAGATTTTGAGCTTGCCGCTTTTTGCGAAATATTGGATTTAGACGCCTCAGTCCTTCTGGGGCTTAAATGATTTTACGGAAACGGGAGACCATACATGCGACTGGAAGATAAGCTGATTTATTTCCGGAAGTGCGCAGGCTATACGCAGCAGGAGATCGCGCAGCTGATCGGGGTGGAGCGTTCCACTTATGCCGGTTACGAAACCGGTAAAGCAATTATACCGATCCGAAAAATACAGATGCTTGCTATTATTTACAATCTGGATCTGAATGCCTTTAATACTTCGGAGTTTGTGCCGCTGCGTTCCACGCTGCACCTGCCGGAAGACATGATCACAGACGAACCGGAAACAGATAACCGAATCACAAAAGAAGAGCGCATGCTGCTTGCAAAAATGCGTTTGATCCGCGCCATGGGGAAATCGGATCAACTGGAAGATATGCTCGATCAGCTTGCGGATACGGATACGGATCAATGAAATCAAACGAATCAACACGCCCTGTCATTGCCGTGATCGGCGGCGGCGCTTCCGGTGTAACTGCGGCAATTACGGCAGCGAAGGAAGCCGCCCACATTCATAAAAAAGCCGATATCATTGTTTTTGAAGCCGCGGACAGGCTTCTGAAAAAAATACTGGTGACCGGAAACGGTCGCTGTAATTTATCGAACGCAAATATTTCGGAATCCGATTATTTCGGCGCAAGATCGCTGTTTCGCACCGTATATACAGCTTTTGACCGTGAAGCTACGTTATCTTTTTTCAACAGCCTCGGCCTTCTTACCGTAACGGATGAAGCCGGCAGGATCTATCCCCGCAGCATGAAAGCGGCTTCCGTAGTGGACGTTCTGCTGCATGCGGTTTCTGTTGAGGATATTAAAGTACAGCTTAATACAAAGATCGCATCACTTCAAAGATCAGATAAAGGATATCTTCTGAACGGACGTTATGCCGCGGACCGCGTTATTATCGCATCCGGAGGAATGATCGGCGCTTCAGGCAAACTTTCGAACAGCGTTTATGAAACGCTTCGAGAAAACGGTGTAACGGTAAACCCTTTACACCCTGCGCTTACCGCCTTCACGATTAAGGATTTTACAAAAGGACTGAAGGGCGTCCGCGCCCTCGGTGAACTTACGCTTTGCTCGGGGAAATCCGCCGTTGCACATACAATCGGCGAAATACAATATACGGAGTACGGGATCTCCGGCATTCCTGCCATGCAGCTTTCTTCTTATGCGGCGCGCGAAGCTTCCGGCAAACCTCTGACCGTAGTGGTTGACAGCCTTCCCGAAATAACCGACGACGCTTTCCGCGAACATTATCTGAATATGCAAAAAACAGATCCGCTTATGACGGCGCTGTTATTCCTTTGCGGCTTCGTACCGAAACCGCTCGGGATCCATATCATCAAACAGGCGGGCAGCTCGCCGGACATGCCACTCAAAGATGCAGACGCCGGTTTCTTATCCCGTCTTGCCGATGGCTGCAAGCGCATGCCGTATCCCGTAAAAGGGATGCGCGGATTTGAAAATGCGCAGGTAACCAGCGGCGGCATATCTCCGCAGGAGATCGACGACCGTCTGATGCTGAAAAAATTGCCCGGCGTTTTCGTTTGCGGTGAAATTACGGACGTTGACGGGAACTGCGGCGGCTATAATCTGCAATGGGCCTGGTCCTCCGGCGCTGTCGCCGGAAAAAACAGCATTCTGGAGATCGATTAAATGCTACGCATCAATGAAATTTCCGTTCAATTGGGCGCTTCCCACGAAGAGATCAAAAACGAAGCCGCAAAAATACTGGGTGTTTCCCCGTTGCATATCCTGAAGCTTGAAATCGTAAGGGAATCCATAGATTCGCGGCATAAATACGATATCCGTATGATTTATTCGGTCAACGCCGAAACGGATCTGGACGAGCCTTCGATTGCTGCTTCTTTTTTACCGAACAAAGTTTTCGTGACTTCGAAATACGAATACGTGCTTCCGGATAACCGCCGTACGTCCAAGCTGCGTCCGGTCATCGTCGGCTTCGGTCCCGCGGGGATGTTCGCGTCCTATATTCTTTCGCAGGCAGGGCTTTGTCCCATCGTTCTGGAACGGGGCAGCGACGTGGACACACGTATTTCCGAAGTCAGCCGCTTTTGGACGCAAAAGCTTTTGAACACGGATTCCAACGTTCAGTTCGGTGAAGGCGGCGCCGGAACGTTTTCTGACGGCAAACTGACCACAGGCATCAAAGATGAACGCTGCAGATACGTGCTTACAAGCTTCGTAAAGTTCGGCGCGCCGGAGCAAATCCTGTATTCCTCCCATCCGCATATCGGCACGGACCGGCTCCGCCCCCTTGTAAAAAACATGCGGCAGGAGATCATCCGGCTGGGCGGGGAAGTGCGGTTCGGCTGCAAGCTGACGGCGCTTTATACGGCAAACGGTTATATTCAGGGCATCGCTTATGCCGACGCGAACGGCGGCAGTTTCGATCTTGAAACGGATACGCTTCTTCTCTGTATCGGCCATTCCGCGCGCGATACCTTTGAAATGCTTCATCGCGCGGGGCTGCATATGGAAAAGAAGGCTTTTTCCATGGGCGTAAGGATCGAGCACCCGCAGGAGCTGATCAACAAAGCGATGTTCGGTTCCTTCTGGAACGATCCTCGTCTCGGCGCCGCGAATTATAAATTTGCAAATCATCCGCCGCATGGGCGGGGCGGCTATACGTTCTGCATGTGTCCCGGCGGCACCGTGGTTTGCTCGTCCTCCGAGAACGAAATGGTTGTGGTAAACGGGATGAGTGAATTCGCGAGAAACGGCGTCAACGCGAATTCCGCGATCCTTGTTGGCGTAGAACCGGAGCATATCCCCGGGGCTGATCCGCTTTCCGGGATCCGGCTGCAGAGAGAGATCGAACGGGCAGCTTTTTCCGCGGGCGGCGGTAGTTATTCGGCTCCTGCGCAAACGGTCATAGATTTCATGAACGGCACGCCCTCCCGCAGATTCGGGACCGTAAAGCCTTCGTGTTCCACAGGCGCCGTTCCGGGAGATATCAGAAATGTTTTACCGGAACCGATCACGTCCGAGATCGCCCTCGCGATTACGGCTTTTGATAAAAAAATGCCCGGTTTCGCTTTGCCGGACGCCGTTCTTACCGCGCCGGAAAGCAGAAGCTCTTCCCCTGTAAGGATCATAAGGGACGAATTAAGGCAGGCAAGTGTAAAGGGCGTTTATCCCTGCGGGGAAGGCGCGGGGTACGCAGGCGGGATCGTTTCCGCCGCAGTGGACGGGATCCGCAGCGCGGAGGCAGTTCTTGCAGACGAACCGGACGATTATTGATACAGGAGACTGATAAAATGATTTTATCAACGCAAACGGACCTTACGGCAAAAATGTTCGGGCCCGAAAAAGCAGTGGAGCTGATCGCGCAGGCAGGCTTTGACGCAGTCGATCTTTCCATGTTCGAGGATGAATCAAACGCCTGGATCTATTCAAAAGGCTTTGAAAAGCGCGCCGAAAAGCTCGTGCAGATCGCAAAGGATCACGGGGTGTATTTTAATCAGGCGCACGCGCCGTTTCCGTCTTACCGCGTCGGAGACGAGGCGTACAATCAAAAGATCCGCCCCATGCTGATCCGATCCATTGAGCTCGCAGGGCTTTTGGGGGTAAAGAACATCATTGTACACCCTGTGTGCTTTCCGAAGAACAAAAAACAGAACAACCTGAAAATGTATAACGAACTTCTGCCCACTGCAAAAAAGGCCGGTGTTAAGATCGCGCTTGAGAATATGTGGGGCAGAGATCAGCGTATGAAAACGATCGTTCCTAACGTTTGCTCCACCGCAAAAGAGCTTGCGCAGTATGTTGACGCGCTTGACCCGGAATGGTTTACCGTTTGTCTCGATATCGGCCATATCGGTCTTGTTCGGGAATACGAAGCGCCTTTTATACGTTATCTCGGCGCCGAAAGGCTTACCTGCGTGCATATCCATGATAACAATTATCTGGACGATCAGCATACAAGCCCGTTTATGGGCAAGCTGCCATGGTGGGAGATCACGAAAGCCTTCGCCGAGATCGGTTATAAAGGCGATCTTACGCTGGAATCCGATAATTTCCTGAAGCGCATGCCTGCGTCCATGTATCCCGCCGGTCTGAAATTTATGGAAGCGGCCGGCCGCGAGCTGATCCGCATGATAGAGGAGGCAAAAGAATGAAAACGCTCGGTCTTGTAGTTCCTTGTTATAACGAACAGGACGTACTTCAGCTTTTTTACGATGAAACGATTAAAGTGATCGGTTCGCTTTCCGGTTCGTATAACTGCGAGCTGATTTTCGTTGACGACGGCAGCACGGACAACACGCTTTCCATCATGCAAAACCTTGCCATGCAGGATCCCGCAGTTCGATACATTTCCTTTTCCAGAAATTTCGGGAAAGAAGCCGCCATGCTTGCCGGTATGAAATACAGCGTACGTTTCGATTACACGGCGATCCTTGACGCGGATCTGCAGCATTCCCCGGATCTGATCCCCGAAATGCTTCGCTGCGTAGAGGAAGAAGGTTTCGACGTAGCCGCCGCGAAACGGGTGGACCGTACGGGCGGAGGACTTACGAATAAGTTTTCCTCATTCTTTTATAAACTGATCAACGCCGTAAGCGATACCAAAATCAACGATTCCGCTCAGGATTTCCGCGTGATGAAAAGAAAAGTTGTGGAAGCGGTCCTCTCTCTGCAGGAAAGCAACCGTTTTTCAAAAGGCATATTCAGTTGGGTCGGTTTCAACGTTAAATGGATCGAGCATGAGGACAGGGAACGTGCGGCCGGTCAGACGAAATGGTCCTTCCGAAAGCTTTTCCGTTACGCGCTGGACGGCATTCTCGGTTTTACAAATATGCCCTTGCGCATCAGCTATTACTGCAGCGCCGCTTTTTTCCTGATCACGCTTCTTATATTCATTTACGCGATTGTACGCAGTATCGCGGATCCGATGTATTCCGCAATACTGCCCGTGATCGTTGCCGTAATGTTTTTTATCGGGGCGGTTCTGCTTTTTGTGATCGGTATTCTCGGCGCATATTTATCCCGCGTTTATACCGAGGCAAAGAAACGGCCGGAATATATTATTTCGCAAACCAATACAAGACAAAATTATTTCGAAGGAGAATAAAACAATGGTAGTAACAAAACAAACGCTGATCGGTGAAATTCTGGACGCGGATATGGACGTGGCTCCTTTCTTTCTCAATATGGGAATGCACTGCTTAGGCTGCCCCGCCTCCAGAATGGAAAGCATTGAGGAAGCCTGCATGGTACACGGCGTTGATCCCGATGAACTCGTGGAAGAGCTCAACGCTTATTTCGAAGCAAACGGATGATCTCTCTCAGCAGCAGACTGCGCGCCGCGGCTTCTTTGGTCCGCGGCGGCGGTATTTCTGCGGATATCGGAACAGACCATGCGTATCTGCCGGTATATCTCGTACAGAACGGGATCGCTCCGCGTATGATCGCCTCCGACGTCGGCATGGGTCCGCTTCGCAATGCACAAAAAACGGTGGAAGCGTACGGCCTTTCGGACTGCATAGAGCTGCGTTTATCCGATGGGCTGCAAAACTATAAGCCGAACGAAGTGAACGAGATCCTGATCTGCGGCATGGGCGGCAACCTGATCGAAGATATTCTTACCGCAGCACCTTGGGTCAGAACCGAGGGTATGCACCTTGTATTGCAGCCGATGACGCACGCGGAAGACGCAAGACGTTACCTTTGCGAAAACGGATTTCGTATCGGAAAAGAACTTGCAGTTCAGGATGACAGGAGAACATATCTCCATATTTCCGCGGATTGGACCGGACAAAAAAACGATTATGACGTGGGATATTATTATTTCGGAGAACTTCTGCATCAGGCAGGCGCTGCGGGTATCATTGTAAAAAAACAACTGGAGCGTGTTGAAACGAGATTGCGTTCGCTTCGGGCTGCCTCAAGAAATCCGCAGGAACAGGCGCTTCTGCAGCGCGTTCTGGATTATTATAAAAAGGAGAGAAAGATATGACCGCAGGCGATATTTTTTTATATATCGATTCCTTCGCGCCGTTCGCCGCGCAGGCTTCATGGGACAACAGCGGGCTGCTGCTGGGAGACGCTGGCAGGGAAGTGCGGAAAGCGCTTGTCTGCCTGGACCTGACAAAGGAAGCCGCCGTCTTTGCCGCGAGAGAAGGATGCGGGCTTATCGTTTCCCATCATCCCGTAATATTCAGATCGTTAAAAGCGATTTCCTCCGCTTCCGTTTTCTGGCCGCTGATCCAAAACGATATCTGTGTGATTTCCGCACATACGAATCTTGATAAAGCGCCCGGCGGCGTAAACGATACGCTCTGCGCTCTTCTTTTTTCTTCCTACGAAAAATGCGGAGAAACACCGGGCGACGGATTTCTGAATATCGGAATATTTGATAAAGCAATGGACGCTTCGGAAACAGCAGCCTTCCTGAAAGAACGTCTCGGCGGCGCTGTTCGGTATATCGACGGCGGAAAAAAGATCTGCAAAGCCGCGGTGTGCGCCGGTTCCGGCGGAGAGTTTTATAAAGAAGCCGCCGCGCTGGGATGCGACGCGCTGATCACCGGCGACGCCGATCATCACGATTTTCTGGACGCCGCTGCGCTGGGCTTATCTACCTTTGCCGCGGGGCATTACGAAACGGAATACCCCATCGTTCCGGTTCTGGCAAAACGGCTGGCAGACCGTTTTCCGGAGATCGAATTCCACGAATATCCGCGAATAAATACAATAATAACGATTGATTGATTCATTATGGCAGTTGACGGTTTATTCCTTCATATGATGAAACATGAGCTTTCCGCTTTCGCGGTCGGCTCTAAAATCGATAAAATTTATTTGCCCACGCGTTACGAGCTCGTGATATCCCTGCGCTCACGCACCGGAACAAAAAAACTGTTTATCTCTGTGGGGGGCAATTCACCTCGCGTCAATTTTACGGAAAACGTGCCGGAAAACCCCTCAAAACCACCCATGATCTGTATGCTGTTCCGTAAACTGCTTACCGGCGCGGTGATCACGGATATCCGTCAGCAAGGACTGGACAGGATTTTATATATCGACCTGAACGCCTCCAACGAGATCGGCGACAGAGTAAAATACACCCTTGTGATCGAGATCATGGCGCAGTATTCCAACTGTATTCTGCTGGATGAAGCAAACGTGATCGTTGACTCCCTGAAAAGGGTGGATATGTCAAAATCGTCTTACCGTGAAGTGCTCCCGCAGCGTCCGTACGTGCTTCCGCCCGCGCAGGATAAACTGAATCTGTTGGAAATATCCGCCCAAACGGCGATCGAACGTATTCGCGCTTTTCACAATAAAACGCTGTCTTCCGCGATACTCAACGCGCTTTCCGGCGTATCCCCAACGCTTTCAAAAGAGCTTTCCTATCGCGTATGCCTCGGCGATAAGCAGACGGACGATCTGAATGATTCTCAGATCTGCCGTTTGATGCAGGAACTGAACGAGCTGAAGAATATCCTTCTCTCCGGTCTGGCAAAACCAGCTTATCTTACGGACCGAAACGGGGAGCTGCTTGAATTCTCGTTTATCCCGCTCACGTTTATGGCAAACGACGCAAAGATCAATCCGTGCGCTTCTTTATCCGCGCTGCTCGACTTGTTTTATTCCGAACGTGAAAAAAAGCAGCGCGCGCATGCGCAGGCGGAGGATATTTTCAGGCTTGTAAACGGGCTGATCGAACGAACCACCAGAAAAATCAACGTCAGACGCGCGGAAATGCCGGACGAAGCCGAAATAGAAGAAAAAAGGATCTGCGCAGAACTGATCAACGTGAATATCGCGTTTTTGCCGAAGGGCGTTACGGTATACGAGATCCCGAATTATTACGATGAAAACAGAATCAAACGGATCAAAGCGTATCCCGAACTGACGCCGCAGAAAAACGCCCAGAAATATTATAAAGAATACAAAAAAGCGCAGACCGCGAAAAAAGTTCTGGCCGAACAAATAGAAACTGCACTTGCGGAACTCGCGTATCTGCAAACGGTTCTGGACGAGCTCAGCAGAGCCCAAACCTATGCGGAACTCAGCGAGATCAGAGAGGAACTGCGGCAGACCGGTTTCCTGAAAACGGTAAATCCCGGAAAAAGCAGAAAAACGGCCGCGCTTCCGCCCTTCTCTTTTTCATCGCCCGACGGTTTCCGGGTGCTCGTCGGCAGAAACAACCTGCAAAACGACAGGCTGTCGTTCAAAACCGCAAAGAAAACCGATTTATGGTTCCACGTACAAAAAGCGCCGGGTTCCCACGTGATCCTGTGTCTCGACGGCGCAGAACCAACCGACGCTTCCTGTGAATTCGCGGCGGGGCTTGCCGTATGGTTTTCTTCCGTACGGGAACGCGGCAAAGCGGAAGTTGACTATACGCAGATCAGGAATCTGAGAAAACCTCCCGCGGCGGCGCCGGGATATGTGATCTATCACATTTACAAAACGATTTACGCACAGGCGATCAAACCGAAAAGTCTTACGGAGGAGCAGATATCATGAACAATAAAGAAATGCTGATCAACGGAAATACCTCGCTCGGGATCGAATTCGGATCCACACGCATCAAGGCGGTGCTGCTTTCGGATTGCGGCGTACTTCTTGCTTCCGGTATTTACGATTGGGAAAATGATCTGAAGGACGGGATCTGGACCTATCCGCTGGAAAAAGTGATCACCGGTATGCAAACGGCATACGCATCGTTAAAAAAGGACGTATTGAATAAATACAACGTTACGCTTACAACCATCGGGAGTATCGGCATTTCCGCCATGATGCACGGTTATCTCGCTTTCGACGCGGACGATCGTCTGCTCGTGCCTTTCCGCACGTGGAGAAACACGATCACCGGAGAGTCTGCGGCGCTTTTAACGAACGCGTTTTCTTTCAATATTCCGCAGCGCTGGAGCATAGCGCATCTGGAACAGGCGATTTTGAACGGCGAACCACACGTTAAGGATATCTCGTTCATCACCACGCTTGCAGGGTATATCCATTATATGCTTACCGGTGAAAAGGTGCTCGGCGTAGGCGACGCCTCCGGCATGTTCCCGATCGACAGCTCGTTAAACGATTACTGCGGCGACATGCTCGACGTTTTCGACGGTCTGCAGGCGGATAAAGCGTTCCGTTGGAAGATCCGAGATATCCTGCCCAAGGTACTGCTTGCCGGTGATAACGCGGGTTCGTTAACGGAAAAGGGCGCTAAGCTTCTGGATCCCTTCGGCGATCTGCAGCCGGGCATTCCGCTTTGTCCTCCGGAGGGCGACGCAGGCACCGGCATGACGGCAACCAACAGCGTTGCGGTAAAAACAGGCAACGTTTCCGCCGGTACTTCCGTATTTGCCATGATCGTGCTTGAGAAAGCGCTTTCCAAAGTATATACGGAAATCGATATGGTCACCACGCCGGACGGCAAGCCGGTGGCCATGGTGCACTGCAACAACTGCACGTCGGATATCGACGCGTACGTAAAGCTTATCAGGCAGATCCTCGGTGATTTCGGCTGCGCTCCGGAAAAAAGAGAAATTTACGATAAAATCTACGAAAATGCTTTATGCGCCGAAAAGGACGCAGGCGGCGTAATAACATATAATCTGTTTTCCGGCGAACCCGTGATCGGGATCGAAGAGGGCAGACCGATGCTGATCCGTACACCCGACGCCGACTTTTCATTCAAAAACCTTTGCCGCAGTCTCGTTTATTCCTCCTTTGCGGCGCTGAAGCTCGGCATGGAGATTTTAACCGAACAGGAAAACGTAAAAGTGGAAAAACTGCTCGGGCACGGCGGTTTGTTCAAAACGGAAGGCGTTGCGCAAAAGCTTATGGCGAGCGCGCTGGACGTCCCTGTGGCAGTCATGTCATCTGCGGCGGAGGGCGGCGCCTGGGGAATCGCGATCCTTGCCCAATTCATGCGCAGGAAAGCAGCAGGGCAATCTTTTGACGAATATCTTAACGCGTGTGTATTCAACGACGCAAAAGTAACAGTCGCTTCTCCCGATCCCGCAGAAGCCGACGGTTTTGCCGCGTATCTGAAAAGATATACCGCCGGCATATCCGCTGCCCGCAGCGCATCTGAAATCTTATAAGGAGACTTTTTATGTACGAAGAGATCAAAAAGAACGCTTACGAAGCGAATATGCTTTTATATAAATACGGTATTGCGCCGTTTACCTGGGGCAACGCCTCCGAATGCGACCGTGAGAAGCGCGTATTCGCGATCAAACCCTCCGGCGTTCCGTATGAAGAGCTTTCTCCCGAAATGATGGTGATCGTTGATTTCGACGGTAATAAAATAGAAGGGGAGCTGTCGCCTTCCTCCGATACCCCTACGCACGCCGTTCTGTATTCCGCGTTTCCTGAGATCGGCGGTGTGGTTCATACGCATTCCGTAAACGCCGTCGCTTTTGCGCAGGCAGGGACGCCGATCGCTGCGCTCGGCACTACGCATGCCGATTTCTGCTGCGGCGCCGTTCCCTGCACGCGTGAACTTACGGAGAGCGAGGTAAAAAACGAATACGAAAAGAATACGGGACGCGTGATCGCGGAATATTTCAGCCGTACGAATACGGACACGACCGCGGTACCAGCGGTGCTCGTAAAGTCTCACGGCCCCTTCTGCTGGGGAAAAAACGCAAAAACAGCCGCATATAACGCCGCCGTGCTCGAGATCGTAGCGGAAATGGCGTTAAAAACGGCCCGGATCTGCCGGAACGTTTTGCCGATCCCGCAATATCTTTTGGATAAACACTATTTAAGGAAGCACGGCAAAAACGCCTATTACGGTCAGAAAAATAAATAAATATCGGGAAGACACAAAATGACGGAATTTACGCATTTACACGTACATACGGAATATTCTTTGCTGGACGGTGCCTGCCGCATCAAGCCCCTCGTGGAACGCGCCAAAGAGCTTGGCATGACCTCGCTTGCAATGACGGACCACGGCGCCATGTACGGCGCAGTCGATTTTTATCTTGCCTGCAAAAAAGAAGGCATCCATCCCATTATCGGCTGCGAGGTTTACGTTGCGCAGCGCACGCGTTTCGACAAAGTACACGGGCTGGATAACGAACGGTACCACCTGATCCTGTTATGCGAAAACCAGCAGGGGTATCAGAATCTGATCAAAATCGTATCCGCAGCCTGGACAGAGGGCTTTTATACCAAGCCCAGGATCGATCACGAGCTTTTGGAAAAGTATCATGAAGGCCTGATCTGTCTGTCGGCGTGTCTGGCAGGGGAGATCCCGCAGGCGCTGCTGAAGGATGATTACGAAAAAGCGAAAGAAACGGCGCTCTGGTATAAGAATCTGTTCGGCGCCGAGAATTATTTCCTGGAGATCCAGGATCACGGCCTTGCGGATCAGAAGCGCTCGAATCCGCTTATCATAAAACTCGCGCGCGAGATCGGCGTCGGTCTCGTTGTTACAAACGACGCGCATTATATCAAAAAGGAAGACGCAGAGGTTCAGAAGATCCTTGTATGCATCGCAACCAAGCATACCATAGAAGAAGACACCGGCATGGGTTTTGAAACCGATGAATTCTATCTGAAATCCGGCGATGAAATGGCGTCTCTTTTCCCGGAAGTCCCCGAAGCGGTGGAAAACACGAATAAGATTGCAGCCCGCTGCAACGTGGATTTCGTTTTCGGCGATACCAAGCTGCCTATTTTTGAAGTACCCGACCAGCAGGATCATTTCGAGTTCTTCAAAAACATGTGCTATCAGGGAATGGTAAAGCGTTACGGTGAAAACTATCCGCAGGAATACATGGACCGGCTCAATTACGAGCTGGGCGTGATCAACCAGATGGGCTTTATCGATTACTTCCTGATCGTTTGGGATTATATCAACTATGCCAAGAGCATCGGTATTCCCGTCGGTCCCGGGCGCGGTTCAGGCGCCGGCAGTATCGCGGCATATACCTGCGGCATTACGGATATTGATCCCATGCGCTACTCCTTGCTGTTCGAGCGTTTCCTGAACCCGGAGCGCGTCAGCATGCCGGACTTTGATATCGATTTCTGTTACGAACGCAGACAGGAAGTGATCGATTACGTGGTACGCAGATACGGCGCGGATCACGTTGCGCAGATCGCCACTTTCGGTACGTTGGCGGCCAAGGGCGCCGTCAGAGACGTGGCGCGCGTGCTCGGTATGGATATTACCAAATCACAGGCGATCACAAAGGAGATCCCCGCCGAGCTGAATATGACGATAGAAAAAGCGCTCACCAGCAACGCGGATCTCAAAAAGATGTACGACGCCGATCCTTTCGTAAAGCGGGTGGTTGATACTTCGATCAAAATCGAAGGAATGCCGCGCAATACCGGCATGCACGCGTGCGGAGTGGTGATCTGCGATAAGCCCGTGGACGATTACGTGCCGCTGTTCAAGAGCGGCGACGCCGTTGTTACGCAGTATTATAAAGGCTGGGTGGAAAAGCTCGGCCTGTTGAAAATGGATTTCCTCGGTCTTCGCACTTTAACGGTGATCACGGACGCGGTGAATCTGATCCACAAAAAGGATCCGGACTTCGATATCATGAAGATCGACGTTGACGACGCAAACGTTTACAAAATGCTCGGCGAAGGCGGCACCTTCGGGGTGTTCCAATGTGAAAGCGCGGGCATCCGTTCGCTGATGATCAACATGAAGCCGCGCAATCTTGAAGATATCATCGCCGTGATCGCCCTCTACCGACCCGGCCCGATGGACTTTATTCCCGCGTATCTCGAAAACCGCAAACACCCGGAGTCCATCAAATACCATACGCCGCTGCTGAAACCGATTCTCGACGTTACCTACGGTACCATCGTATATCAGGAGCAGGTGATGCAGATCTTCCGTGAGCTGGCAGGCTATTCCATGGGCGCCGCCGATATGGTGCGCCGCGCCGTAGCGAAAAAGCAGCCGGAGGTTCTTGCGCAGCAGAAGAAATACTTTATTCACGGCTCGGACGGCACTGACGGCGGCTCCAAATGCGACGGCTGTCTGAAACGCGGCGTCAGCGAAGAGGCCGCGAATAAAATATTCGACGATATGGCGTCCTTCGCTTCCTACGCTTTCAACAAATCGCATTCCGCCGCTTATTCATTGCTTACATATCAAACGGCATGGCTCCGTTATTATTATCCGCAGGAATTCATGGCAGCCATGCTTACAAGCGTACTTGACAACACCGATAAGGTGGTAGGCTACATCAACGAATGCCAGACGAATCTCGGGTTTAAGGTGCTTCCGCCCAGCGTAAACGAATCCATGGAAACGTTTACCGTCGTGGGAGATAACGTGCGCTTCGGTCTGCTCGCGATTAAGAACCTTGGCAGCGGCGTGATCAAATCCATTCTTGCGGAACGTGAAGAAAACGGGCTGTTTACAAGCTTTTATTCCTTCTGCAAACGCTGCTACGGGAAAGATTTCAACCGCCGTTCGATTGAAAACATGATCCGCAGCGGCGCGCTGGATTGCTTCGGTCTGAACCGCAACCAGATGCTGCATATGATCGACGATATCCTTTCGCAGCTGGAAAGCGAAAAGAAAAATAAAATCGAAGGGCAGATCGGTTTCTTTGACCTCAGCGCGGACTTGGCCGCAGCCGTAGAGATCAAAGCGCCGGACGTTCCAGAATTATCGCAAAAAGAGCTGCTGCAGGGTGAAAAACAGACGACGGGCATCTACATGTCCGGACATCCGATCGCCGAATATATGGATTACAGCGCTGCGCTGCGCTGCGCAAAAACCACAGATATTACGGCGTCCTCGCTTACGGAACTCGATACGCCCTATCACGACGGCGATAAAGTACGAATTCTTTGTATCCTTGCTACCGTACGAAAAAAAATCACCAAAAACAACACCACTATGGCGTTTTTATCTTTGGAAGACGTTTACGGTAGCGTTGAATGTCTCGTATTCCCGAAAACCTACGATAAATACGGCGAATTTATGATTGAAGACAGTATCGTGCTTCTCACCGGACGCGTTTCTCTGAAGGACGATGAAGTGCCGAAGCTCCTCTGCGAGGAAGTTGTCCCGGAAAGCGAGATCTCGGATGACGAACTGATCCTTTCTCATTACCGTATGCCTGAGCGCGATTATTCCGTAGAAAAAAGCGCTGCAACGATATATGAGGAAAGCCTTACCTCGACGGATCCGGTCTCCGATGCAGATGAAGACGTCCCCGAACCGCCCTGCGCGCCCGTTCCTTCCGTTCCGCCGACAGAAACGCCCTCTGCGGCTGCTCCCTCAACAAACGGACCGCAGAAAAAAGCGCATAAGGGGATCTATCTGCGCGTTCCGTCTGCCGCGTCTCTTGAATGCGAACGCGCAAAAAAAATGTGCAGTATTTTCAGCGGGCCGCTGCCGTTGATACTGTATTACGACGATACAAAAACAAAAGATTACGCCTGCGGGATCTCTACCGCGCCCGACCCGGCTCTGATCAAAGGCCTTGTCCGTTTACTGGGCGAGCAGAACGTGGTCGTACGCACGTAATTCTCTATTGACTTTATTCGTTAAATTATAATATAATATCATTAAATACAATGATGTGAAAATATGGAGGACGATATGAAAACCATAGCTGTATTAACGAGCGGCGGCGACGCGCCCGGCATGAACGCTGCCATCAGAGCTGTAGTCAGAACCGGTGTGGAAAACGGCGCGAAGGTGCTCGGCATCCGTCGCGGCTACGCGGGTCTCATCAAAGGTGATATGTACGAGATGAATCTGCGCAGCGTTTCGGATATCATCCATCGCGGCGGTACTATGCTTTATTCCGCAAGATGCAAGGAATTTACCACAGAAGAGGGCATGCAGAAGGCCATCGACGTATGTAAAGACGCCGGCATTGAAGGCATCGTTGTGATCGGCGGCGACGGTTCTTTCCGCGGCGCCAGGGATCTCAGCCTGCGCGGCGTCAACTGTGTCGGTGTTCCCGGCACCATTGACAACGATATTTCCTGCTGCGATTATACCATCGGCTACGATACGTGTCTGAACACGATCATGGATATGGTGGACCGTATCCGCGATACCACGGAATCGCACGACCGCTGCTTCATCGTTGAGGTTATGGGCCGCAGAGCCGGTTATCTTGCCCTCAATGCAGGTATCGCCGTAGGCGCTACTTCGATCCTGATCCCCGAAATGGAGTTCAGCATTGAAAGAGATATCATAGAAAGAATGCGCAGAACACAGAAAACCGGCAAAGAGCATTTTGTGATCGTTGTTGCAGAAGGCGTAAACGACAAACTGGAAGCCCAGGGCATCAACGGCGTATCCGCTCTGGCAAAATACGTTGAACATAAACTCGGCGTGGAATCCCGCGCCACCGTACTCGGCCACGTACAGCGCGGCGGATCTCCTTCGTGCAAGGATAGGGTAGTGGCCAGCCAGATGGGCTCTTACGCGGCGCATCTTCTGCTGAACGGGATCGGCAACCGCGTGGTCGCCATGCAGAAAGAGCAGATCCTGGATTACGATATCTTTGAAGCGCTCAATATGACGAAGAGCATCGATCTTTCACTTTACGATACTGCTATGGAGATTTCCATTTAAGCGTAAACAGAAAATACAGAAAGGGAAGCGAAATCTATGAAAACAGTATTTCTTACCGGCGGCACAGGCAATATGGGATGGGCCTCTTTTCAGGAGCTCTACAAACACAAGGACGTAAAGATCAATTTTCTGGCAAGGCCCAGCGATAAAAACAAAGAACTCTTAAAACCCTATATGGGCGATAAGAACGTTGAGATCATCTGGGGCGATTTTCTTGATTACGACGCGATCCTCAAGGGCGTTACCGGTGCGGATTACGTGCTCCATATCGGCGGCATGGTTTCCCCGCAGGCAGACTATAAGCCTTATTCCACCAGAAAAGTAAACGTAGGCGCTGCGGAAAATATCGTAAAAGCCGTTCTCGCGCAGCCGAACGCAGACGAGATCAGAGTTTGCTATATCGGTTCCGTAGCCGAAACCGGCGACCGCAATACGCCCATCCACTGGGGCCGCTGCGGCGATCCCATCAAGATCTCCATTTACGATCACTACGCCATTTCCAAAGTCATGGCGGAAAAAGTGTTCGTTGAAAGCGGTATCAAGCACTGGGTGGTCATGCGTCAGTCCGGCATTCTGTATCCCGCCATTCTACACAACATGGAGCCCATTATGTACCACGTTCCGCTCAACGGCATGCTGGAATGGTGCACCGTTGAAGACGCCGGCCGTTTGATGAGCAATTTCGTAACCGAGGATCTGCCGGAGGAATTCTTCCGCCGCTTCTACAATATCGGTTCCGGTAAAGAATACCGTCTTACGAATTTTGAATTTGAAGAGCTTCTGCTCGGCTGCATCGGTCTTGGCACCTCCAAAAATCTGTTTGATCCGAACTGGTTTACCGTAAAGAATTTCCACGGCCAGTATTATGCCGACGGCGATTTGCTGGAAGAGTATCTGCATTTCCGCGCCAATCTTCCCGTGAAGGATTATTTCGATCATCTGGCGCAGCAGGTGGAATTCTATTACCGCATTCCCAAAATGCTTCCGTTCAAAAAGCCCATCGGCATGGCGGCAAAGCCCTTTATGAAAAAAATCGCCATGACGCCCAAATGGGGCACGCTGGATTGGGTCAAAACGAAGGATCCCGTCAGAATGTCCGCTTATTTCGGCTCTTACGAAGAGTATCTGAAGATCCCGTCCAAGTGGGAAGATTTCCGTCTGGAAAGCCCTGATAAGAGCAACGAAGCCGCAAAGAAGTATCTTCTTGACCACGGTTACGACGAAAGCAAGCCCAAGAGCGAGCTGGATATTGAGGATATGAAGCAGGCTGCTGCTTTCCGCGGCGGCGAATGCCTCAGCGATACCATGGTAAAAGGCGATCTCGTTACCAAACTCAGGTGGAAATGCGGCTGCTGCGGCGCCGAGTTCGAGGCAAGCCCCAATCTGATCCTTCTCGGCGGTCACTGGTGCCCGGAATGCTATCTTCCCGAACACACCTGGAATTACGATGAAATCGCCAAAACGAACCCCTTCTTTGCGCAGGTCTGGTATACCAACCACACGAAGGAGGAACATAACGTGTATCACTTCGACGATATTTTTGCCGGTTGGGAACAGAAAAAATAATTTTCTATTGACAACCGTAATCGATTGTGCTAAAATTCAAAAAAACGATAGAGGCGCGCCCGAAATCAGTATTTCGCATTGATGTTGCCAAAACAGCGGAAGAAAGGTGACGGCGCCGAAATGGGTCCCAGTGGCAAGGAACCTGTTGGCAGTGCAGAGAATATCTGTTCTGCTGTCGCATTCAAAAAATGCGGAGCGCTATTCGTCACAGATTTTTATATGTATGCTGTAACGGATATTCGCATTTTTCTGCGGGTATCCGTTTTTGAATAAGAAAGGGCAGGTTTATTATGAAAAATACGATTTTTGAAGGCGCGGGTACAGCGATCGTTACACCTTTAACCGAAAATGGCGTGGATTACGAAAGCTTCGGCAGGCTGATCGACTGGCAGCTGCAGCAGGGGATCGACGCGATCGTTGTGGCGGGCACCACCGGTGAAGGCTCCACTTTGACGGACGAAGAACATAAAGAAGTTATCAGCTATTGCGTAAAACGCGTCGGCAACAAAGTCCCCGTCATCGCGGGCACGGGTTCCAATGATACGGCGTATGCAATCGATCTTACAACTTACGCTTGCGACGCGGGCGTGGACGGCGTTCTGCTTGTAACACCCTATTATAACAAAGCCACGCAGAACGGACTGATCAAATCCTTTGCGGCCATTGCGGACGCAGCAACAAAACCCTGTTTTTTGTATAACGTTCCCAGCCGTACCGGATGCAGCCTCCTGCCGAAAACCATAGCCGCGCTTGCGGAGCATCCCATGATCACCGCATTAAAGGAGGCCAACGGCAATATCTCCCAGATCGTGGAAACCGCTGCGCTTTGCGGAGATAAAATAGATATCTATTCCGGCAACGACGATCAGGTGGTTCCCATTCTCTCTCTCGGCGGTAAAGGCGTCATCTCCGTGCTTTCCAATATTATGCCGAAAGAAACCAGCGAAATGTGCAAAAAGTTTTTCGCCGGCGATATCGCAGGCGCGGCAAAGATGCAGTTCGATTATCTTCCGCTGATCAACGCGCTGTTCTGTGAAGTGAATCCGATCCCGGTAAAAGCCGCGTGTGCCGCCATGGGGTTCGGTGAAAACTATCTTCGTCTGCCGCTTACGCCGATGGAAGAAGAACACGCCGCCGTGCTTTATGCCTTGATGCGTGAACAGAATCTGATCTGACCGTATATAATAAAGGGGTTGAAACCATGAGAATCCTGTTGAGCGGCCTGAAAGGTTTTATGGGAAACGAGGTTGCAAAGCTTTGCGCCGCCGGTATGCGCGGCGCAGAACTCGCAGCGGGTGTAGATATCAAAGCGGACGGAACGGAAAGCGTTCCATGCGCGCCTACCTTTGATCGGGCGGAGCATGAAGTTGACTGCGTGATCGATTTTTCTCATTATACATTAACGGAATCACTGCTTGCGTTCTGCCTGGAGCACCGGCTTCCGCTCGTTCTTGCAACCACCGGTCAAACGGAGGAACAGAAAGAGAAAATCAAAAACGTTTCAAAGGAGATCCCAATCTTTTTCGCGGCAAATTATTCTCTCGGGATCGCGCTGTTAATTGAACTTGCAAAAAAAACAGCCGCCGCGTTTCCCGATGCGGATATCGAGATCGTTGAAACGCATCATAACCGCAAGGTGGATGCGCCCAGCGGAACAGCGCTGTCAATATTCGACGCGATCAAAGAGGTGCGTGAAGACGCCGTGAAAAATAGCGGTCGCAGCGGCATGTGCAGACGGACGCCCGAAGAGATCGGCATCCATGCCATACGCATGGGCAATATTACGGGGATCCACGAAGTGATCGTCGGCACACAGAATCAGACAATTACGCTGAAGCATGAGGCGCATTCCCGCGCTTTATTTGCGGAAGGCGCCTTGGCTGCCGCGGAGTTTATTGTTACGAAAAAAAGCGGTCTTTACGGAATGAAAGACCTGATTGCATCGAATTAGGAGGTAAAGATCATGAAGCTTGCAATTTACGGTTACGGCAATCTCGGCAGAGGCGTGGAATGCGCCGTAAAACAGAATCCGGATGCCGAGCTCGTTGCGGTATTCACCCGCAGAGATCCCGGTACGGTGCAGACGCTGACCGGCGTTCCCGTGTACAGCGCAAACGACATCCTGCAGTTTCAGGATCAGATCGACGTACTGATCATATGCGGCGGCAGCGCTACGGATCTGCCGGAAATGACGCCGTATCTGGCGCGGTATTTCAACGTGGTGGACAGCTTCGATACCCACGCGAATATTCCCTTTCATTTTGATAACGTAAACAAAGCCGCTTCTGAAACGGGCCATACGGCGCTGATTTCCGCCGGCTGGGATCCCGGCATGTTTTCCATTGCGCGCGTATACGCGTCGTCGATCCTTCCGGACGGCCGGGATTATACCTTCTGGGGCCGCGGCGTCAGTCAGGGGCATTCCGACGCGATCCGCCGCATCGACGGCGTCCTTGACGCCCGTCAGTATACGGTTCCGGTTCCCGAAGCCGTTGAGGCTGTGCGCAGCGGTAAAAACCCGCAGCTTACCACAAGGCAGAAGCATACGAGAGAATGCTACGTGGTTGCCGCCGAAGGCGCCGATAAAACAAGGATCGAACGTGAGATCAAAACCATGCCGAACTATTTTTCGGATTACGATACCACGGTCACCTTTATTTCCATGGAGGAAATGAAAGCAAATCATGCGGCGCTTCCGCACGGCGGCAGTGTGATCCGCACAGGAACCACCGGACTGAACGGCGAATGCACCCATGTGATCGAATACAGCCTGAAGCTGGATTCCAACCCGCAGTTTACATCAAGCGCGCTCGTTGCGTTTGCGAGAGCGATCCGGAAGCTGCATGCGCAGGAGCGTACCGGCTGTTTTACCGTACTCGATCTCGCTCCGGCGGATCTCTCTCCGCTCTCCGGCGAGGAACTCAGAGCGCATCTGCTCTGATACCGCGAAAAAAACAGGAATAAAAAGTTTAAGAATATGATCTGTGAAAATCTTTCAATCGATGAAAACGGCAGGCTGTTGTTTGCCGGTCAGGATACCGTGTCGCTTGCCGCGCGTTACGGAACGCCGTTATATCTTATGGATGAAAACCGTATCCGGGAACGCTGCCGCACCTATCTTACAGCTGTGAAGCAGGCTTTCGGTCAAAATGCAAAGGTATTATACGCTTCCAAGGCGGCTTCCTATAGGCGGATCTATGAGATCATGCATGAAGAAGGCATGGGGATCGACGTGGTTTCTTCCGGAGAGATCTATACCGTATTAAAGGCCGGTTTTCCGCCGCAAAACGCTTATTTTCACTCCAATAACAAAACGGATGCCGATATTTCCTTTGCGATGGAATCCGGCATCGGTTATTTCGTGGTTGATAATGAGGACGAGCTTCTCGCCGTGCAGGCGGAGGCAGCAAAAAGAAGCATAACACAAAAGATCCTGCTGCGTATTACGCCCGGCATCGATCCGCATACCTATGCAGCTGTCAGCACGGGAAAAGTGGACAGCAAATTCGGCAGCGCTGTGGAAACCGGTGCGGCGGAACAAATCACGCGGCTGGCGCTGAAACAGCCGAATATCGAGCTCTGCGGCTTCCATTGCCACGTTGGTTCGCAGGTGTTCGATTCCGACGTATATCTGCGCGCGTCCGACGTAATGCTTACGTTTATTGCGGATATCAAAGCAAAAACGGGGTATGAAGCCCGGGAACTGGATCTCGGCGGCGGTTACGGCGTCCGCTACGTCGCCGATCAGCCCGAGATTGATATTGCCCAAAATATCTTAACGGTAGGGAAGTCGATCACCGGAAAATGCGCGCAACTCGGTATTGCCATGCCCTGTATCGCTTTTGAACCCGGCCGCAGCATCGTGGCGGACGCCGGTCTCACGCTGTACACCGTTGGTTCCGTAAAAAAGATCCCGGGATATAAGAATTACGTATCCGTGGACGGCGGAATGACGGATAATATCCGCTTTGCGCTTTACGGTTCACCCTATACGGTATTACCCGCGGAAAAAATGAACGAGGCGTTCGATATGCCGTGTTCCGTTGTGGGACGGTGCTGCGAGAGCGGCGATATCATTCAGAATGATGTGCCGCTGCCATCCGATATCAAACGCGGAGATCTTCTTGCCGTGTTAACGACCGGCGCTTATCATTATTCGATGGCTTCCAATTACAACCGTATCCCGCGCCCGCCTGTGGTTATGCTTTATAACGGAACGTCTTACGTTGCGGTTAAACGCGAGACCTTTGCGGATCTGACTGCGCTTGACGAATAATATTTCAATCATACAACAGGGGTTGGAAATCCGTACGGATCATCCAACCCCTGCGCTTTATTATCGCAGAATATTTTGTATCATAATGCGGAGCAGCCGAAGCAGTTTACGAGCGCAGTTATTTTTTCACCGTTTCTGCACATAGGGCAGTTGTGTGCAGGGCTTGTTAAGTACCCCGGAAGATCGTTCGGATCAAAAACGGAGCAAACCGGAATATCTTCGCATTCTTTGATCGTGGCAAAGATCGCGCATACGCCCACGGGATTGCCACCGTAATACCGGATTGCCTCCACAGCGGATTGCGCCGTATAGCCGGTTACGACGGACGCCGCAAGGATCAGCACGTCTTTACCGGTGATCATCGAAGACGTGTTGTCTCTGAAAAACAGCTGGGTGCCTGCGGTATGTTCCGGCGTCAGCACGAAAATATCATTGCCTGCGTTCACATTGAAACGGTCTGATTTTGTAAGGGCTCCGGCAAGGCACGCACCGATCACTTCCGTATTATCCAAACAAAGTATTGTTTGAATCTGCGTTGTATACTTAAAATGCTCCGCAAGCGCGTTTGCAACGGCGTTTGCCTGGCGCAGATTCGATTTATTGGAAGCGATATCGATATAATAGTTCATGTGGCTGTGTGAAGTTGCAAAATGCCCTTTATAGATATCCAGATACAGATCGGGGCTGTTTGAGCGGATCTTCTGACATTGGCCCAGCGGCATAAAGAAAACCTCCGAAAATAAGCTGTTTTTATTATATCATCTACATCAATAAAAAACAAGCATTCCGGTTGACGAATCATAAAACTATGATAAAATAATAAGCAAGATGATTGCCGGAGGGTAAAAGAATGCGATTCTTACCGGAACTGATGATGCTGAACAATGGCGAAGCTGTAGATACGCCGCAAAAAATGGATCGCCGCAGAACAGAGATCCTTACGATCCTGCAGGAAAACGCGTACGGCGATATACCGGAACCGGTTCCGGTTACTGGTGAGATCCAGGAAGAAACCGGACGCTGCTGCAGCGGCAACGCAGTTTATCGGAAAATCATGATCGGCTGTGATTTCGGAGATAAACGGTTTTCTTATCCCATACAGCTGCTTACGCATGAAAAACCCGGCAAAAAACCGCTGATTTTCTGCATCAATTTCAGAGCTGACATACCGGACGAATATATCCCTGCGGAAGAGATCATTGATCACGGTTTTGCGCTTGCGATGCTATATTATAACGACGTTACGAACGACAACGCGGATTTTACAGATAAACTCGCAGCGTTTTTCCCGCCCACCGGCAGCGGTCACGATCCGGCAAAAATCAGTCTTTGGGCATGGAGCATCAGCCGCGCGTTTGATTATCTGTTAACGCGCGATGATATCGATGAAACGCATATATCCCTGATCGGACATTCACGTTTGGGCAAAACGGCGCTTTGGTGCGCAGCAAACGATGAACGGATCCGTTACGTCTGTTCCAATGATTCCGGTTGTATGGGAGCGGGATACGCCCGCGCATGGACGGAGGGTGCGGAATCCACCGCAAAGATCGAAGAACAATTTCCTTTTTGGTTCTGCGACCGGTTCAGAACGATTGCCCAACAGCCCGAAAATATGCCGTTTGACCAGCATTTTTTATTGGCCGCGATCGCGCCGCGGTACGTTCTTATAAACAGTGCAAGCAAAGATACATGGGCAAATCCGCCCGCGGAACAGTTATCCTGCGTCGGCGCATCTCCGGCGTGGAAGGTTTTCGGCAAAAACGGATTTCCGGGGCAAACACAAACTTACGGCGTGAACGAAGGTGATACGGCAGGGGAGCTCGGTTATTATAAAAGATACGGCATCCATTTTCTCGGCCGCGGAGACTGGCTGCGTTTTATGTCTTTTATTAATGATCATTATTAATTATTATATTGTTATTACAATTATTAATAATATATAATACAATAAAACCGGTTTCCGTAATCACAGGGAACCGGTTTTATATTTTTTTGTTTATTCCGTATCGTCGTCATCCGAATCATCCGAAGCGGTATGTCTGCCGGTAAAATCAGCCAATGGGTTGGCGTCTACCGCGGCCCGGAGTTTTGCGTCCAGCAAATGCGTATAGATCTGTGTGGTATTCAGATTCTCATGGCCGAGGATCTCTTTTAATTCCAGAAGATCCACTTCGCCGGTCTGGTACATCAAAGTAGCGGCCGTATGCCGCAGCTTATGTACGGAAAACCCCATATTGCCGAGACCGGCTTTTTCAAGATAAACTTCAACCAGATGCTGCACGGTTTTCGGAGATATGCGTGTGAGCCTGTTGGAAAGAAACAGCGCGTATTTATCGGATGCTTTTACGCCGTCCTTCGGCCGGACTTTCATATAAGCGTTTAAGGCGACGATACACGCGTGATTCAGGTATACGGTACGTTCTTTATTACCTTTACCTGTGATCACAACAAAAGCCGTATTTCCGTCGATCACGATCTTATTATAATCGAGAGATACCAATTCTGAAAGCCGCATACCGCAATTCAGAAAAAACGTGATAATACAATAATCACGTTCTCTGTGAGGGCCCGATACGGCCATAAGCAGCTTTTGCGCCTGTTCAACGGTCAGATATTTAGGCAAAGACTTTTTCAGCTTCGGCAAATCCAGATTGATCATTGGATTGTCCTCAATCAAATGATTCAGTTTTAAATACTTAAAAAAAGAACGGATACAGGAAACCTTGCGCGCACGCGCTTTTTCTTTATTGCCGCGTTCCGTTCTGCAATAGGATAAAAAACCGTAGGCGTCGTCCAGCGTGATCGTTTTATAAAAATCCGGAAGCAGACCGGCAATATCGATCTTTTCAAAATCTTCTTCGTTTGTAATGGAAATACCGTTATGAATAGCGTAAACGTAACGCAAAAACATACGAAGATCCAAACAATACTGATCGATCGTGTTTTCGGATTTGTTTCTGATCGTAGATTGATAATTCAGGAAATTCCGTACCGTAACCGGTACGGAGACGTAATATTCTCTGTTCATGGCATTTTTACTTCCCCATATTATACAAAATATTCATTTTGTATAATTATTGGTAAATTTTTCAGACTACTCTTCTATCACGTATTCAGTCTTTTATCTTTGTGTATTTGCGGATCAGAATAATCGTACTGATCCCTATCGTCAGTAAAATAACGTTCGCTCTGAAGATCGCGGCTCTTTTCATTTCTTTTTTCATAAGATTTCTCCTTTATGAATCTATGGCTTCCTGATATGCTTTGCGGATATTTGATACGCCTGTGATCTCGATCTGTTTTTTCAGATCCTCCGAGATCTCTTTCAAATTCCGATACGGTATAATGCATTTTTTCAATCCCAGACGTATGGCTTCACGGATCCTGATTTCGGCAAAGCTGACGCCGCGGATCTCTCCGGCCAAACCAATCTCACCGAATGCGATCGCATCGTCACGGAGATTTTCATTTTTAAGGCTGGAAATAATGGATAACGCCACAGGCAGATCGGAGGCCGGTTCATCGATTTTTAATCCGCCTGCGATATTCAGATAAACGTCACATGAACCTAAGAAAAAGCCCGCTCGTTTTTCCAGCACTGCGATCAGCATCGCGGCACGGTTATAATCGAAACCGTTTGCGGTCCTTCTGGGATTGCCGAAGGCGGATTGACATACAAGCCCCTGCACCTCGGCCAGAATCGGCCGTGAACCCTCCATAACGCACGCAATACAGGAACCGGGTACGTTGACAGGTTTCCCCGAGATCAGTGCCTGTGACGGATTTTTAACCTCGCAAAGGCCAACGTCCTTCATTTCGAATACGCCGATCTCATTCGTGGAGCCGAATCTGTTTTTTTCCGCCCGCAGAATGCGGTAAGAAAGGTTTTTCTCACCCTCGAAATATAAAACGGTATCCACGATATGCTCCAATACTTTCGGGCCCGCAATATTGCCGTCCTTATTGACGTGGCCTACGAGAATGATCGGAATATTCATGCTTTTGGAAAGACGCATAAACAGATTCGCGCATTCCCTCACCTGCGCTATGCTGCCCGGTAAAGAATGGATCGCTTCGATCGCCATCGTTTGAATGGAATCAATCATTACAACGCCGGGATTTTCTTCTCTGATAAATTCCGCCACGGCCTCCGCGTCCGTATTGCACAAAATATAAAGATTCTCGGTGGAAACCTTCAGCCGGGACGCGCGCAGCTTGATCTGATGCGGCGATTCCTCGCCGGATACGTATAATACGGTGTTGTTTTTTCCGAGCGTTTCGGTGGTTTGCAGAAGGATCGTTGATTTACCGATCCCGGGGTCGCCGGACAGCAAAACGATGGATCCCTTTACAAGACCGCCGCCGAGCACCCTGTTGAGTTCACCTGAACCTGTATCATATCTGTGTTCATATTCCCGTTCTATTTCGGAAAGTCTGAACGCTTTGACCGCTCCGGCACTCCCCTCTCGTCTTTTTTCCGTGCCGGAGGCGGGTGTGCGGATCTCTTCGATCATCGTGTTCCAGGTTCCGCATTCCGGACACTGGCCGTTCCATTTCGGCGAAACGTAGCCGCATTCGGAACAGACGTATACCGTTTTTGCTTTTTGCGCCATATCGTTCTCCTTTTCAGAACGTAAGATAGTTCAGAAGCCCTTTGAAAATAAAATAGCTCATCTGCGCTTCGTATGAAGGCTCCTTCAGCCTGCGCAGCTCGTTCTCATTCGATAAAAAACCGCATTCCACCATCACGGACGTTGTCTTTGCTTGATACAGCAGATATATGCTGTCCGTGGAGGGCTTGATCTCCCTCGTGTTTTCCGGCTGCAGCGCACCGAGCACGGATTTTCTGATCTCATCCGCCAGCGTTTTAGAACTTTCCTGCTTTGCTGCGTAAAACACCTGTGTGCCGGAATACTTCGATTCCGTGAACATATTCTGGTGAATACTGAGCAGGATCGAATCCGGCGTACCGTTTACAAGCGCGTAACGATTCATAATATCCGAGCGTTTCCGTTCCCTGATCGTGGTCAGCCCCAAGTCGCAAACGGATGTATCGACAGTACGTACGGGTATGTAAGGAACACCGAACAGCTCAAAGAAGGCTGCGATCCCGTTGGAGATCTCAAGATTGATATCCTTTTCCGCCGTACCGTCCGGCGCAACGGCGCCGCCGTCTTCTCCGCCGTGTCCCGCATCCAGAATCACCGTACTGCCGATGGAATAAATCTGATTATCAGATACCGCGTCTATTACCTTCTGCGAGGACTTCCCTGCCGTATACGCGCCCCAACCGGCAAGTATCATCGCCGTGATCAAACAAATCGCCTTTTTCATATGACCCTCCGAATAAATCTTAAGAATCTATATGAAAGATTACGGTCGTCCGATTACTTAAACATTTTTCTTATTTTTTTCTGCAGCCTTTTTTTATAGAGCAACGTAAATTTCGCGATCAGCAGATCGTAAAGAAACAGCACCGCGTTCATTAAAACGATGTAAACCGCAACCAGGATCTTTCCGCCTTCCGAAAACTCACTGTATTCTATATGGAAAACGTAATTACAGATCGCGATCGCGGCAAACAATGCCGCGTTGAAAATTATCAGTTTTATTATAAACAGTATAATTTTATTCTTTATCTTTCCGTACATCAATTCACGCAGTATCGGATAGTATCCGAACAGCATGGTATAAAACACCGCAGCTTCCTTATCCGCGATCATAAATACGGAAAGCAGGCTAACTGCGGCGAACGTGCCGAAGCCCCAATGGTATCCGATCTCCGCCACGATGACCAGCAGAAGCATTCCGGCGAATACGGGCGCCGTATAAACCAGAATCGGAGAAATATAGGTAAGCAGCATAATGCTGACGGAAAGCGCCGCTATTATGCCGCCAAGGGCTGCTTTTGAGCTCTCTCTCATACCTGTATTTCTCCTAACGTTATTATTGAACGGATGATCAGCCGATTTTGATCGTTCTTAAAATTGTGATAAAGGAATTGATCAGCATTTTCAGCCAGTCAAACAGCCCCAGCTTTTCAAGCGCCGTACGCATGATACCGGAAATGTTTTTATCAAAATCGGTTTCAACGTTCGCGGCCGTATATGGATGGCCGGCGTCATACTCCGGGGCGGGCCCGTTCATCAGCGTAAACACCATCGTTCTGCAGCCCAAAGGCGTAATGCTGCCGATCAGATTGTAATTGATCGTGATATCAACCGTTGTGAGACTGATCTCTGGGATCGATCCGCTGATCGGCAGTATTACCGATTCCGAAGGCTCCAGATAAATCGGTTTATTGATTTTGAACGTTACGTCAGCGCCGTCCACGGCAACGGAGATCAGCTGTAATTTATATTTCTGCGATAAGTTCGTAACGGTCAGCGCGTTATCCTCGCCGGTCCAATATCCCTGCGGAGAGTGATCCAGCGTTGCAGTGACCGTATAATTCAGGTTGGAACTGTATTTGAACTGCGGAAACTCGCTGTATGTGTATACGTCTACCCTCTCTTCCGCAAACAGAAGCATAACGCACAGATCGATGGAATACTGGTCTTTCCACGACATGCCGTGGAACATACCGTTTACGTACCAGGTGTAATCCGGTATAAAGCCGGTGGAAGCGTCGATCGCCATATCGGGCGAAAGATGATTGTGCGAGGGATCTGTGCATACGGCAGCCGCCTGCCGGTAACCGTCGCTGAACCTGCTTCCGTAGGGCGCGCATTCCGAACCGGTGGAATCCTTAACACGGATGATCGCGTCCGACTGCTGCTGCAGCCCGGTTACGCTCGGCATGCCGCAGCCCGCAACGATATCGATATTCATGCCTTCCTCAATGCAGGCGCGGAACGTATCGGTCAGATTCGGGTAGATCTCGAAATGGAAATAATCGCTTTTTTCAATCAGCGGCGCGCTCAGTTCCGGATCCAGCATTTCGTTCTTCAGATCCTCATAATAATCAGCGGGAATAAAATCCCAGATGCTGCCCCAGTAACCGAGGATCTGTTTCACATATCTGTGCATCAGGATGTTGCACACGTCGTCCAGAATACCGAACTGATTCGCGCGCACGAGCCAGTTGATATCCTCTTCCAGCATCTGGCCGTTTTCTATGAAATAGAAGAGCGTCTCTTCATCAAACACAACCGTTTCACTCATCAGATCGTAAGCGAGCGCCGCGCCGCCGATGGCGGGAACGTCCATTACGATATTATTGATCACGTTTTTATCTTTTCCGTACATGTAAAGATAGGCCGCGATCGTCTGCCCGCCGTGGCTCACGGCGAAAAGATTCACTTTCTCCGCGCCGGTGAAAGCAAGCACGTCGTCAATATATTTGTCAAGCGTGGCGGCGCAGTCTACCATGCTCATTCTGAAATCCTGCTGATATGCGAAAATGTAATCTCTGCCGTTCGCCCCGTATTTTTTTGCCACAATGGACATAATGTCTCTTTCGTGCGTATGCTCTCCGTCGTATTCTCTGTAAAGATAAGAATACTGCGTATGCTCCGGATCCTGCGCGAAAGTCGTGATCGGATATAGACTGCTTCCGTCCGGATTGCAGGCCATATCCCCTACGATATCAACCATTTTCTGGCCTAAAAGATCAGAGAAATAATCCGGCCGCTGAAACGCGAGCTCGCCAAGGCCGATACCGAATTTTGCGATATTATGCAAAACCTCCTGCACGATATTGTCCGTATCCAGGCCCCATATTTTTCGGTCTCCGATATACAGATCCGAAGAGGAATACCCCGCCACCATGATCGTGGGATATACCGTTTTTGCGTTTGCAGCCATCGATACAGGCGCAAGCACGGACGCGATCAGAAGAATACCGAGCAACAGACTGACAGCTTTTTTCATTTGAATCTCCTCCGAACTATTTATTCAAACAAAATCTCGTGTTCCGATTCCGGAATACGTTCTTTTCCGTTAAAAATGATATCGGCCGCAGACTGCCTCAGCGTGATGGCGCAGCCTGTAACGTCGTTCCCCAACGGTTTTCCGCCGAGAATAAAAGGAGCGGAAAACCCTTTTTGGTTGTATTTGCCCGGCCCGTGAAACACACCGGTTCTGTGTACGTGACCGAACAATCCGAAATCCGGCCGGATAAACGTATTGATCAGTTCGACCCATTCTTTGTAAGTATCCTGCTCAATATCGAATTTATGCTGGCCTGATTCGGGATCGTAATCCGTATGCATAAACGGAATATGCGATAATATGATTTTATATTTCACAGACGGATCGCCGTATTCCGGCCGGTCTGATTTCGTAAGAGATTGAATAAATGCCGTTTCTTTGACTCTGTATTTATGAAACGCAATGGTACCCGCGTATTCCTCATGACCGTCGTCTTTATCCTCGCCGCAATCCAATACAAGCATCCACAAGGGACCCAAACGGACCGTATAATAGAACAAACCTTGATCCAAAGGATAAAATTCCCCGATCCGTTCCGCGAGCAGACCTCTGAGATCGTGGTTGCCTCTGGTGATCACGCAGGGCCGCTCCCCTTTTGTAATAGCGAAAGCGATCTCCAACGGCAGCAGCGTTTCCCGTTCCGTTTGCGAGCTGGAAGAGATATCGCCGTTCAGAATGAGCAGATCCGGCGGCGCGCCGAAATACTGCGCTGCCGCAACGGCAGCATCCTTCTTGCCGTGCACGTCTGATAGATGATATATGCGGATCTCTTCCTGATCTTCTAAAGGCGCAAAAGAAAATTTGCGTTCTACAGGCGGTTCTTTTTTTGAAAAGTATGCCTCGCGGTAAATGATCTCATACGAAACAATGTAGCTTTTCTCCCGGTCAAGCAGCGCCACAGGCACCGTGAACTTCTGTACGCTGCAGCTGCTGATCTTTACGCCGCATACGTCGTTTGTAAATTCCTCGCCGCCGATGAAAACGCTCATGATCACAGGGGCCGGCGTCGGAACGCAGATCACGTAGTTCTTCCCTGCCGCACAAACGGCGGGACAGATCTCAAACGGGCAAAATGATTCCTTTTCCATAAAGATCACCTAAAAAGAAAAACCGTACATACACTTTGCGAACCGTTCCGGCATACAATATTGCAGAACGCGAACCGGAGGAACACCATGCTGGAAGCTTTGCTTGAAAAAATGTATCTTATCGCTTTGCATCTGGAGGAAACCTTTACGTTTCCGGAGCCGCTCGGGAAAGCGGAGGAAGCCATGTATCTTGAGCGCATGCGTAAAGGCGATTTAAAAGCAAAGAACGTGCTGATAGAGCGGAATCTTCGTCTTGTGGCGCATATCATAAAAAAATATTATTCAACCAACGTTGAAAAGGAGGAACTGCTTTCGATCGGCACCGTGGGACTGATCAAGGCGATCAATTCTTTTGACGCGGCAAAAGGCGTAAGGCTTGCAACGTACGCAGCAAGATGCATTGATAACGAGATCCTGATGTTTTTCAGGAATAAAAAGAAAACGGCGCTGGATATTTCTCTGGAGGATCCGATCGAACAGGATGCGGACGGCAATCCGCTGACGCTGATGGATATCGTTGCGCAGGACGATACCGTGCTGGAAGAGATCAGCCTGAAAAACAATATACGCAGGCTGCGAAGTATGATCGATGAAATCGAAGATCCCCGGGAAAAGGACATTTTGATCTTACGGTACGGACTGGACGGAAACGATCCGATGACGCAGAACGAGATCGCCGAAATCTACGGGATATCCAGATCATACGTAAGCCGGATAGAAACAAAATGTTTAAAAAGACTGCGCAGAAAATTTGAACATTTATAAAAAAATATTATCATAATTAATAATAAGATACAAGTATTTTCCAAAAAATATTTGACAAAATACCGGATTGACTATATGATAAATTCAGGAAGGAATGATGTATTATGGACCAGTTCTGGAATGCCTTTTTTTACTCGGATTCAGGCGCTGCAGATGAAAAATATACGATCAAAAAAAACGGCGTCCGCTTAACGCTGATCACGGACCGGCTTCTGCGCGTGGAAGTGCAGAACGGCAGCGTTTTTCTGGACGAACCCACCCAGTGCGTGAAATGCAGAGATTTCGGCTCCCCCGAATTTACCGTAAAAAAGAAAGACGAATACGTTACCGAGATCACCACTGCAAAATGCACGTTTGCCTTTGATTTCCGCGCAAGAAAGCTGAATTCCGTAGTTCTGGAAGACGGCAGAACGGTTACGGATTTTCAGTCCGGCAATCTGAGAGGCACCTGCCGTACGCTGGACGGCACAAACGGCAAAATCAAGCTGAACGACGGCGTATTATCCAAGGACGGCGTCGCTTTTCTGGACGACAGCGATTCCCTGATCGTTGATAACAGCGGCAATATCACGCCGCGGAAAGTAAAAAGCACGGATCTTTACTATTTTGCCTACGGTTATCAATACGAGGAAGCGCTTTACGATTATTTTTCGCTTACCGGCTTCCCTCCTCTCATTCCGCGGTTTACGCTCGGCAACTGGTGGAGCAGATACAAAGCGTATACACAGGATGAATATATCTCTCTGATGCGGAAATTCCGCAGCAAAAGGATCCCGGTCACCGTCGCCACCATCGATATGGACTGGCACTGGGTCAAAGTTGTGGAAAAATTCGGCAAGGACGCGCAGGATAAAAAAGACAGCCGCAGTATTCTGGAGCTGTTTTACAATATTACGAATCCCGGCTGGACGGGCTATTCCTGGAACACCGATCTGTTTCCGGAACCGAAGGAATTCCTCCGCTGGCTGAAGGAACACGGATATAAGGTGACGGTAAACCTGCATCCGGCCTCCGGCTGTAAGTTTTACGAAGACGCATATAATGATTTCTGCGCTTTTATGGGCATCGATCCCGCCACAAAACAGCAGATCCGTTTTGATATTACGGATAAAAAGTTCGTAGAGGGGTATTTCCGTTTCCTGCATCATCCCATGGAGGCCGACGGCGTTGACTTCTGGTGGATCGATTGGCAGCAGGGCACAAAAACGAAGATCCCCGGTCTGGATCCGCTGTGGGCCTTAAATCACTACCATTATCTGGATAATGCGCGCACCGGCAAACGGCCGCTGATCCTTTCCCGTTTTTCCGGCGCCGGTTCCCACAGGTATCCGCTCGGTTTTTCCGGCGATACGGCGCAAACCTGGGCCGCGCTCGCATTTCAGCCCTATTTCACCGCAACGGCTTCCAACGTAGGCTACACGTGGTGGAGCCACGATATCGGCGGGCATCATTTCGGCGAACGGGACGACGAGCTTTATCTGCGCTGGGTGCAGTACGGCGTATTCAGTCCGATCATGCGTCTGCATTCCACCTCCAACGAATTCATGGGCAAAGAGCCCTGGAAATACCGCGCGGATGTGGAGTATTTCGCAACACAGGCACTGCGTCTGCGCCACAGGATGATACCTTATCTGTATTCCATGAACCGTTTGTGCGCCATCCACGGTACCCCTCTCGTCCGGCCGATGTATTATCTGCATCCGCAGGATGAAAGAGCCTATAACGTTCCCAACGAATACTATTTCGGTTCGGAGCTGATCGCCTGCCCGATCACAGAAAAAACAGACCCGCAAACCGGATTTGCGGGCGTGAAAGTATTTCTGCCGGAAGGGCGTTTTACGGACATTTTTACGGGCAGGATCTATAACGGCGGCTGCGAAGTCACGATGTACAGAGACGAATCTTCCATTCCCGTATTGGCAAAGGAAGGCGCGATCATCCCCTTAAGCGTCAACGCAACTGAAAACGACAGCTCCAATCCCGAAGCGCTCGAGATCATCGCCTTCAGAGGCAACGGAAACTTCACTCTATACGAGGACGACGGCTGTTCCATGGCTTATCTTCAAGGCGCGTACAGTGAAACGAAGTTTGAGATTGAAGAAACCGGAAGCGATCTCGTTTTCACGATTTTTCCTGCCAACGGAGATTTATCCGTGATTCCGCAAAGCCGAAACTACGTGATCACACTGCGCGACGTTACTGCCGCAGAAGCCGTGGAAGCGTCCGTATCGGGCAACCCGATCACTGCAACTTCTGAATATACGGAAAACGGCTTGTCCGTTACCTTAAACGGGATTACGCCGAATCAAAACGTCAGCGTGACCTTCCGCCGGATCACCGCGCTCCAGAATGAAAGCAAAAAAGAACTGAAAACGGAGATCATCTCCAAACTGCAGGGTTCCAATCACGCAAAAAACAGATTCAACCGCGTTTTGGACGGCGATGCGAGCAGCACGGCTTATTCCGCCCTGAAAGGGCCTTTGAGCGAGCTCAACGCGCTGTATTATTCCGAAACGTAAGGCGTTAACGCGTATTCCGGATTTTTGTGTACCGGCTTCGGGCGGCACAGATCATATAACTTTCCGCTGCGCGCATCCAGCGATCTCTCCCGGCTTTCCGGCGCGTCGGAAAGCTTCATGACCAGCGGCACGTCGGTTCTGCCGTTTATCTCCCTGAGCAGCGCTCTCCCCTTTTGATTCATTCCAAGCACCCGGATATAGGGATTCTCCTGTTCGAGTGCTTCTTTATTTATGCCGAGAACTGCAGAGATCAGGATCTGACGGATCCGCGCATGTGTAAAGCGTTTTGTCTTTACAGCATCAAAGAGCATATATAAATCCGAACAGTCTCTCAAACACTGCAGAATGCGGTTCTCCAGCCCCTGATTTACGCCGTTGACGTTCAGCAGATCCTGTGCCTGCAGTTCCATCAGCTTCGTCATTGCCGCAACGGAGAATTTTTCTTTATCCGCAGGCAGATACCCCTGATCCCACGCGGATTGAAATACATCAAACGCTTTCGGCGGCATATATTTTTTTGCAGGAAGCGGCGAAGCTGCGTTTCTCACCGTGTCCCGGATATATTTTGCGGAAGCAATATCTCCTTCCGGTACGGCTCCGTTATGCAGAAGCGTCCGTGCAACAGCGAAGATATCGATATCCGCGTTCTTCTGTTTCAGCGCGTTAATATATTCCACCGCAAGAATATTGTTCGGATCGGATAACGCCTCCGCCGTAAGGGCATCCTTTTCCGAGATCGCAATCTGCATCGCACGCGCAAAGCTGGCGCCATTAGAAAGAGAATATGAATCCGCCTTCGCAAGGATATCCGCATTACGGCAAAGCGCCGCAAGTGTTTGCAGCGTAGGAAGCGGCGCAGAGGCGCCGAAAGAGAGCGTTCCGGTGATATGCAGAGCTGCCATGATTTCCGCGGCGCCCCTCGCAAAATAGGAAGCGCCCGAAACCACGTTTTTCAGCGGCAGCTCAAGTACAAGATCGGCGCCGTTTTCAATTGCAAAACGCGCTCTTGTATACTTATCGCAGAAAGCGATCTCGCCCCGCTGCACAAAGTTTCCGCTCATCAGGCAAACGATCCGTTCCGCTCCCGCTTCCCGCGTTTTTTTCATATGCAGCGCGTGCCCGTTATGAAACGGGTCGTATTCACAAACAATAAAAGCCGTATTTTTCATTCTGCGTCATTCCCGAAGAAAATAATACTTGAAAAATTTTTTATCTATGTATATAATATACAAGATTGTTTGATTAATCAAGTAACAAACCGGAGGAATATGAATGAAAGTTTTAGTTATCAACTGCGGCAGCTCGTCTCTGAAATATCAGCTGATCGATATGGAATCCGAATCGCTCCTTGCAAAAGGCATCTGCGAACAGATCTCTTACGATAATTGCACGTTTACGCACGCTGTTACCGGAGCGCCGGAAAAAAGCTGCAAAAAGGTGCCCATGCTTATGGCCGACCACAGCGCGGCGATCCGCATCGTACTGGATGCGCTTACCAGCCCCGAGCAGGGCGTGATCTCTTCCATGAGCGAGATCAACGCCGTCGGTCACCGTGTACTTCACGGCGGAGAAAAATTCAACGGTTCCGTGCTTGTTACCGAACAGGTGAAAGAAGCGATCCGCGAATGCTTCGATCTGGGCCCGCTGCATAATCCCGCGAACCTGATGGGTATCGAAGCCTGTGAAAAGATCATGCCCGGCGTGCCTCAGGTGGCCGTGTTCGATACCGGCTTCCATGCTACCATGCCCGATTACGCTTATATGTATGCGCTGCCCTATGAGTATTATGAAAAATATTCCATCCGCCGCTACGGTTTCCACGGCACCTCGCACCGCTTTGTAAGCAAACGCTGCATTCAGCTGCTCGGCGGCAAAGCGGAAGGCACGAAGATCGTTACCTGCCATCTCGGCAACGGTTCTTCCATTTCCGCCGTTATGGACGGCAAATGCTATGATACCACCATGGGCGTTACCCCGCTGGAAGGTATCCTGATGGGCACGCGCTGCGGTTCCATCGATCCCGCGATCATCCCGATTCTGATGAAAAAAGAGGGGCTTACCCCCGACGAGATCGACGCCGTCATGAATAAAAAGTCCGGCATGCTCGGTCTTACCGGCACCTCTGATAACAGAGAGATCGAAAACAGAGCCAAAGCCGGTGATGAAAGAGCAAAACTCGTGGAATCCATGCTCTGCCATCAGCTTACGAAATACATCGGCGGATTCGCCGCGGCTATGGGCGGTATCGACGCCGTGGTATTTACCGGCGGCATCGGTGAAAACAACCCGCAATATCGTACGCGCGTTGCCGAAAAACTGCGTTTTCTGGGCACAGAGATCGATGAAACCGCAAACGCGAAACGCGGCGAGGAACTTGAGATCTCCGTACCCGGCTCCAAACTGAAGCTGTTTGTGATCCCCACCAACGAGGAGCTCATGATCGCGCTGGATACCAAAGAGATCTGTGAAGCTCTTTGATCAAAAGATATAAAAATACTCCGAATCGGAAATATCCGGTCCGGAGTTTTGTTTTATTCCGCTTTGTTTTCTTCCGCGGACGAAAGCGGATCCGCCGCTTCATCGTCCGGTGAAGTACCGACGGTTTCTGTTCCCACATGATCCATCTTTGCAATTCTCTTATCCAATCTGGGTTCGATGGTTTCATGATATAGGATCACAAGGATGGCGGCAAGCGGGATCGCGAGCAAAATACCCAATATCCCGGCAAGCTTACCGCCGAGAATGATCAGCACCAACGTCCAAACGGCAGGGATCCCGAGAGAACCCTTGAAAAGTCTCGGCTTAATGATCATTCCGTCTATACTTTGCAGAATACAGATAAATATCAAAAACCACAGCGCGTTGATCGGCTTATCCAGCACAAGGAAAAACATAGAGATCGCCGCGCCGATCATCGGGCCGAAGGTGGGAATGATATTCGTAATACCTACGACTGCGGCAATCAGCCCCGCATAAGGCATGCGCATGATCAGGGCGAATATAAAAGTGCATACGCCTACGATGATAGCGTCAAGAAGCGTACAGCCGATATAACGGATAAAAACGGAATGGCAGCGTTTCAGCAGGTCGTTATTGCGCTGCAGGCGCCTTTTCTTAAACAAAGCCATTCTGACCTTGGCAAGAAGACCGACAAGGCTTTTTTCGGCAACCAGAAAGCACACGCCGAACAATACGCCGACGGCGAAATTGGAAATGCTCGCTCCCACGTTGCCGACGGTACTGAGAATGGTGCTCGCATTGTCTTTAAACCACGTCATCAGCTTGGATATCCCGTCTGAGATCAATGAAAAGACTTTTGAAACGTCTATATCAATATTCTTCGATTGCAAAAAGACAACCAGTTTTTCAAGGATTGCCTGCAGTTTATTCGTATAACTTTCCCAGTTGTCGATCAGTTTTGTAACGCTCTCCACCAGAGACGGGATCAGCGCTACAAGAAGTATTGCCAAAAACAGAATAAAGCATAGTACCGTCATTACAACGGACCAGAAATGCGCAGCGCTGCGTTTTTTAACTTTTGCAAATACTTTGAACTCGAAGAAATCGGATACAGGGTTCAGAAGATACGCAACAATCACACCGATGACTACGGGAGAAAAATATCTCCAGAACGTGGGAAGCAGCCAACCCAGGATCTGCCCGAGATGACTCAGCAGCAGATATAAAACAACAGCGCAGCAGGCGGCGCACGTATAGGCAGCCCACGGTTTCGATAATAATTGATCTATCTTTTTCATTTCAATCGCCCCGAACCTGAAATAGTCAGTTGTTCTTTTTTATATCAGAAAGCTTTTTTCTGCTGCCGTCGGGATATACCACGGTCGTATGATCCAACTGTCCTCTTAAAGAAGCGCGGATTGCTTCCACATATTCCTTCCGCAGCTTCGCCTGTTCTTCTTTTTCCTCAGGCGTAAGGCCTTCCGGCGTTTTTTCTTTTCTTGCCAGGAAATTGATCCTGTTAATCTGCTCTTGCGTAATCATTTTTATTCTTCTTCCGGCGTATAAAAGCCTTTGAATTCTTCCGGATCGATCGGAACGTCCCAGTTTTCGTTCTCATCGGCATCTTCATCGGGCGTATAGGGCTTCAGCGGGATCTCGGCAAAAGCTTCCACTTTTGAAGTATTGCCCCAAAGCGAAGGGATCACGTTCAGCGTATATCCGCATCCGTTGGGCGTCAACCACTCGTGCATCGGCGCCTGCGGCAAAGCAAAAGCCTGCATAATCGTCATGATCACACCGCCGTGCGTAATCAACGCAACGCTTTCGTTATCTGTTTTTAAGATACCGTTTACGATATCGTAAAAAGCTCTCGTTACACGCTTCTGAAAGCCCTCGTTGCTCTCGCCGTAAGGCGCCTGCGCCTCCGGTCCGCCTGCAAGCCAGGCTGCAAATTCCGGCTCCCCTTTCAGGTCGTCCGCCGTCTGTCCCTCAAATTCGCCGAAATCGTATTCTATCAGATTATCGAAAATCAAAGGCTGCAGATGCGGATACAGGATTCTTGAGGTTTCCAGACAGCGGTTCAGCGGGCTGCAAAGGATCGCGGATACTTCCGGATACTCATAATCGCGCTTCATGGCTTTCAGCTGATCAATGCCTTCCTGTGTTAAAGAAACGTCCGTATGGCCGATATACTGCCCTTGGGCACTGCCTTCGGAAAGACCGTGACGGATCAGGTGGATCTTATACGTTTTCATCGTTTTTTCCTGCGATTCTGTTTACAAAAATTATTATATAAAGTATAATATATTTATGATTAAAAAGCAAGAGGTGAACGGGATGAGCGCTGAATTTTCGGCAAAAATATCTATGCTCCGCAAAGAAAAAGGGATCACGCAGCGGCAGGCGGCACTCGATCTGCACGTTTCACAGGCGCTGCTTTCCCACTATGAAAAAGGGATCCGCGAATGCAATCTTGATTTCGTAAAAAAAGCCGCCGAATACTACGGCGTTACGGCTGATTTTTTGCTTGGAATCACCGAAAGCAAACGGACGCTCAGCGATCTTTATTCAGCCGACGAAACGGAATCCGACGCCGATTTTACGCCGAAAAGCATCATCAGAGCGTTGATCTGGCTTTCAGAAAAAACGGCTGCGCAAGATGAAACTGGCAGCTTTTTTACGGATTATTATTCCTTATGTATCAAAAAGTATCTGGATGCGCTCGGGGGCGCTGCGGGCAAAATGCGCTTATGCGATCTCAGCATACAAACCCTCACGGAAACCAAACGGACGGCACGTACGAAAGCTTCCGTTCCGGGCGATCTGCCGAAAGCCCTGGAAACCGTTCTCGGCCACGCGCAGCAGTTAACGGAAGAAACCTTAACTACGCTTACGAATTAAGGAGCGGCTGACCGCTCCTTATTTTAATGTTTTTATAACGTCCGACAGAATAATTGCCCCAACGATCACGATCGCCGCGGTACTGCAGATCCTGCCGGCAGTATACGCTCGTTTCGCAGTTTTTATCATTTTTACGTCTCTCTGCAGCAAGGTTAGTTTATCCATTTGCGCCCTCCTTATATTCCGAGCAAAACGGCGTGTGCGATACATGGGATGGTATCCCCCTGAAAAACGGTCAAGGGACTCATCAGCGCTCCGGTGCCCGCAAACAAAACGTTTTTTATTTTTTGTGTATGCAGCAGGTTCATTATGTGCGTACAAACGACCGTCGCCGAACAGCCGCAGCCGGAACCGCCCGCGTGAACGTCCTGCTTTTTATCATAAATCATATTACCGCAGTCGTCATGGTTTTCCGTAATATCAAAACCGTATTCCTCTTTCAGCAGATCTTTCAGAAGCTTTGAACCGACGTCGCCGAGGTCTCCCGTTAAAATCATATCGTAATCCCCGGGTTCCGTATTCGTATCGCGCAGAAAAGCTGAGATCGTACCCGCTGCGGCCGGCGCCATGGCGCCGCCCATATTCGCGATATCTTTTACGCCGTAATCCGTGATCCGCCCGATGAGGCCCCGTTTGATCTTCACACCATGCTCGTCTTTCCCGATCACCGCTGCGCCCGCGCCTGTTACGGTACGCTGCGCCGTGGGCGTGCGCTGTCCGCCGTATTCCAGCGGATACCGGAATTGCTTTTCGGCGGTACAAAAATGGGAGGACGCTTCCGCAACGGCGTAATCTGCACATCCCGTGTCCACCGCTGCCGCGGCCAGGATCAAAGCCAACGCAAACGTTGAACAGGCGCCGAACAACCCTGCCACAGGGATATTCAGTTCCCGCAGCCCGAACGTGCTTGCAGTACACTGGTTCAGCAGATCTCCCGCAAAAACAAGATCGACGGCTTCTTTATTGATACCCGCTTTCATCATCGCGAGCTGCGCGGCCTGATTTACGAGCTGCGCCTCCGCATGTTCCCACGTGGCGCAGCCGACCCCGTCGTTCTCATTAACGAGGTCAAATGCATCCGTCAGCGGGCCTTCGCCCTCTGTTTTGCCTACGCTTGCCGCCGCACCGATGATCCGCGGGAGCGAATCGAATTCCAAGGTAAATCTTCCGGTCCTTTTCATGCGTCGTCACCGTAAAAAGAAATAATAGATCAAACCGTACAGCGCAGCGGCGGAGCATCCGTATACGATCACAGGCCCCGCAATCGTAAACATTTTTACCGCCGTACCGAAAACGCGGCCTTCTGTTTGATATTCCACGGCGGGCGATACTACCGCGTTCGCGAATCCCGTGATCGGCACCATGGTTCCGGCGCCGGCGAATTTTGCGATTTTATCAAATACACCGATCCCGGTCAGAAGCCCTGTGAGAGCGATCAGCGATATGCAAACCCAGGCTGCCGCTTCCTTTTCATCTCTGCCGCATTCTGTATACAGCATAAATAATGCTTCGCCGAATACGCAGATCGCCCCGCCGACGAGAAACGCCGCCAGACAGTTTTTCAGTATCGGAGATTTCGGCGAATAAGCTTCGACTTTTCCGTTATAATCTTTTTTATTCAAACCCTGCTCACTTCCCGTTCATTATCATTATTCCGTATTCAAACGTGAATATACAAAAAAGACACCGCCTTGGGCGATGTCCTCTTGTTTTTCAGAAATCAGTCGCTGATATAAGGAAGCAGCGCAAGCTGACGGGCGCGTTTGATCGCAACGGTGAGCTCTCTCTGATGCTTTGCGCAGGTACCGGTGACTCTGCGGGGCAGGATCTTAGCTCTCTCGGAGATAAAACGGCGAAGCTTGGCGGTATCTTTATAATCGATAAACTCGGACTTCTCTACGCAGAAAGTGCAAACCTTTTTGCGGCTCTTTCTGTTCATGGGACGCGCGGGCTTGGCATCTTTTTTCTCGTAAGCCATGTAAATTTCCTCCTGTTAGAATAAATGAGAATTAGAACGGAAAATCATCGTCTTCCACTACCGTGGAAAAGTCCTCGCTGCTCGCGTTGGAATACGAGGAAGCGTTGGATCCGCCGCCGACGGCGCCGTTGCCGGATTCCGCCTTGGAACCGCAAAAACTAATGTTGGACGCTACGATTTCAAACGCAGTGCGCTTGTTGCCGTTTTTATCCTCGTACTTACGGGTCTGCAGCGCGCCCTGAACGGCGATCATGGAACCCTTGCGGAAATATTTGGTAACAAAATCGGCAGTGGTCTTCCATGCGGTAACGGGGATGAAATCCGTTTGTTTTTCCTCGCCGGGACGCGCATATCCGCGATCCACGGCAACCGTAAAGGTTGTAACGGAAAGATTATTTGCCGTTGTTCTGAGTTCGGGATCCGCGGTAAGGCGGCCCATGATTACACAGCAGTTAAGCATATCTTTTTCCTCCGTTATCTCGCAACGATGATGGAACGCAGAACGCCGTCGGTGATGTTATACACACGCTCAAGCTCTGCCGGGAAGCTGACGTCGGCTTCGAACGTATACAGTACGTAATAGCCTTCCGTCTCGTAGTTGATTTCGTAAGCAAGCTTTTTCACGCCCCACTCATCAACTGCCTCCATCGTGCCGTTTGCTTCGATCAGCGCCTTGAATTTTTCAACCAACGCCTTCGCCTTTTCTTCTCCGTCTTTTACGGAAAAAACAGCAACTGACTCATACTTTGACATTTATGATGCACCTCCTTCTGGACTTTGGCCCCCTTCCGGGAGCAAGGATATTGTAATCAAATTACAACGTTTATGTATTATACAGGCAGAACGGGAATTTGTCAACCATTTTTTTTATTTCTTTATAAATAGTAACCGTTAACCTTTACTTTGGTATCCGGTACTGTTCAATCTGACATTTCTGTAACTTGCAAAAGACAAAAAAATGTGCTATACTGTGCAGTGAGGTGATAAAAAATGTCAGAAAATACTATGATCTTTGTCTGGCTCGGCCTCACGATCGTTTTTGCCCTCATTGAAGGCGCCACGGCGCAGCTTACCACGATCTGGTTTGCCGTCGGCAGCGTTGCAGCGTTCATCCTTGCCGTATGCGGCGTAAAAAGCGTTCCCGTACAGGTGATCGTTTTCGTCGTGGTATCGGTGGTCTCGCTGATCGCAACGCGCCCGCTTGTGAAAAAAATCATTCACAAAAACGTGGAGCCCACGAATGCGGACAGAAGCATCGGTGAAACAGGCGTCACTGTGACCGAAATCAACAATCTTCTGGGAACCGGCGAAGTGAATCTCAAAGGTACCATCTGGACCGCAAGAAGCACCACGGACGAGGAGATCCCCAAAGATACGCAGGTCAAAGTGATCAGAATCGAGGGCGTAAAGCTCATCGTAGAAAAAATCTAAGAAAAACGGAGGAACAAACCATGCCCATTAATCCCGGACTGATCGCACTGATCGCACTCGTAGTTATCATCGTCGGCATCATCATTGCCAACATCAAAATCGTACCGCAGTCCAAAGCGTACGTGATCGAGCGTTTAGGCGCTTATTCCACCACGTGGCAGACCGGCCTTCACGTGAAAATCCCCGTCATCGAAAGAGTTGCAAAGATCGTATCCTTAAAGGAACAGGTCGCGGACTTCCCTCCCCAGCCGGTTATCACAAAGGATAACGTAACGATGCAGATCGATACCGTGGTATTCTTCCAGATCACCGATCCCAAGCTTTACACCTACGGTGTTGAGAGCCCCATCTCTGCGATCGAGAACCTGACCGCTACCACGCTGAGAAACATCATCGGCGAACTTGAACTGGACCACACCCTTACCAGCCGCGATACCATCAACGCCAAGATCCGCGTGATCCTTGACGAAGCCACCGATCCCTGGGGCATCAAGGTGAACCGCGTTGAGCTGAAGAACATCTTCCCGCCCAGAGAGATCCAGGACGCCATGGAGAAGCAGATGAAAGCCGAACGTGAGCGCCGTGAAGCCATTCTGAGAGCCGAAGGTGAAAAGGCGTCTGCAGTACTCGTTGCGGAAGGCGAAAAGGAAGCCAAGATCCTTGCAGCGGAAGCAGATAAGCAGTCCGCCATTCTCAGAGCGGAAGCCGTTAAGGAAGCGAAAATCCGTGAATCCGAAGGTGAAGCGCAGGCCATTCTTGCTATTCAGGAAGCCAAAGCCAAGGGTATTCAGCTGATCAACGAAGCCGCGCCCGGTGAAGCGATGATCCGTTTGCGCAGCCTTGAGGCATTCGAAAGAGCCGCCGACGGCAAGGCCACCAAGCTGATCATTCCTTCCGATATCCAGGGTGCAGTCGGCGTTGCAGCAGCGCTCAAGGAAGCTGTAACCAACGGTTAACAAATCAATAACAGTACTCGGCGATGCCGAGCCAGTAAACGAACAGGCCTCCCAGAACAAAGAAGTGAAACACACTGTGTAAAAATCTTCTTGTTCTGCCGAGGCCGTATATTATTATACCGGCGATCAGAAGCGTACTGCCGCCGAGAAAAGCCAGAAACGCGCCGATGGGAAGCACGAAATATGCTTTACAGCCGCATACGGCGCAAACGAGCGCCGTTAAGATATACACGGTGAGTTTTATCCCTTTCAGCGATTCAAACCCGATAAAAGAAACGATAAGCCCGGCGGCTGCACCGCCCCATGCCGCGCACAGCATCACGACTGCGGCCGTTTTGCTTACGTTATCATATACCGCGGGAACGCAGCCGGTTGCGGTTCCCGATACGGCAAAGAAAACCATACAGTGATCAATCACCCGCAGGATCTTTTTGCTTTTCCCGGGTTTTGCGGCATGATAAAGTACGGATGTAATGAACATGGCCGTTGTTCCGAACAAATACAGTATGGCGCATAACATGCGCAATCCGTCTTTTGCATGAAATGCCGGGATCACACAATTGAGTAATATCAAAGCAGACAGCACGATACCCGCCGCGTGAGAAACGCAGTTCAGCTTTTCTTCTTTTTCCGTATACTCCACAATACGGATCTCATTCATTTTCATAGCTGCTCCGTAAAAGATGATCTGCAGCTATTGTACCATTCCGTTCTCTTATTGTCAAACGTCAGGGGCATTTCAAGGAGGAACAGCATGCTTCAGGAATTACTGCAGTACAAAGACGAAACCTACGCGGATTTTCAGCGCAAGCTGATCCCTTCGGTTTCACCGGAAAAAATCATCGGCGTACGTACGCCGCAGCTGAAAACCATAGCAAAAAACATGCGTGCCGCCGGCACCGCCGATGCGTTTTTAACGTTGCTGCCGCACGATACGTTTGAAGAAGACCAGATCCACGCTTTTATACTGAACGAGGAAAAGGATTTCGATACATGCATAAAACAAACGATATCGTTTCTCCCTCATATCAATAACTGGGCAACCTGCGATCAGTTCAATCCCAAAGCGTTCGCGAAACATTCCGAACAATTGCTGCCCTATATTGAAACCTGGATGGACTCCCCGCTTCCCTATACCGTAAGGTTTGCCGTTGGTTTACTGATGCGTCATTTTTTGGATGAACGTTTTACGGACGATTACCCTTTGCGCGTTGCATCCGTGCAATCGGATGAATATTACGTAAATATGATGGTCGCCTGGTACTTTGCCACCGCGCTTGCAAAGCAGTACGACAGGATCCTGCCTTTGCTGAAAGAAAACCGGCTGCCCGTATGGTCGCATAATATGGCGATCCGCAAAGCGCGTGAAAGCTACCGGATCACGCCGGAACAAAAAACCGAACTGCAGCAGCTGAAAAGGTGACTATTTTTACAAAACGTCTTGTTTTTGTACATGCGATATGTTAAAGTGAAATTAAATAAATAAAGAGGAGCGGATCTAATGAAAATAACGTTTATGGGCGCCGGCAGCACGGTATTCGCGAGAAACGTGATCGGCGACTGCATGTGCAGCGAAGCGCTGCGGGACAGCATTTTTGCGCTTTACGACATCGACGCAAAACGGCTTGAAGAAAGCCGTACCATTTTGGAGGCCATGCGTGCGGCAAAAGGCGGCTACGGTAAAATCGAGTGCTACGTAGGCGTGGAACAGCGCAAGGACGCTCTCAGAAACGCAAACTTCGTTGTTGACGCCATTCAGGTCGGTTTATACGACCCCTGTACGATCATAGATTTCGAGATCCCGAAAAAATACGGCCTGCGCCAGACCATTGCGGATACACTCGGTATCGGCGGCATCATGCGCGCGCTGCGCACCATTCCAGTGCTCAAGGATTTTGCGGACGATATGGCCGAGGTCTGCCCGGACGCGCTGTTTCTGAATTATACCAATCCCATGGCCATGCTCACCGGCTTTATGCTCCGTTATACGCCGATCAAAACCGTAGGCCTCTGCCACAGCGTTCAGGTATGCTCCGAAGGGCTGCTGCGAGATCTGGGTATGGAAGATAAGCTTCCCGGCCGCAAGGAACTGATCGCCGGCATCAATCATATGGCCTGGCTGATTGAACTGAAGGATAAGGACGGCAACGACCTGTATCCGGAAGTCCGCTCGCGCGTTGACGAATATCTCGCACGGCCCGACGCATGCAACAAGGTACGTATGGAATACATAAAAAATTTCGGCTATTACGTTACGGAATCCAGCGAGCACAACGCCGAATATAATATGTTCTATATCAAATCGAAATATCCCGAGCTGATCGAAAGATATAATATCCCGCTGGATGAATACCCGCGCCGCTGCGTGAATCAGATCGAACGCTGGCAGCAGGAGTACGCCGAGATCCTTGAAACCGGCGTAAAAGAACACGAACGGTCCAATGAATACGCTTCGCATATTATGGAAGCCATCGTTACGGGTGTTCCGTACCAGATCGGCGGAAACGTGCTCAATACCGGCAATCTGATCACGAACCTGCCGGAAGACGCCTGTGTTGAGGTGCCTTGTCTTGTAAACGGCTACGGCGTGCAGCCCTGCCGCGTCGGTCCGCTTCCCGTTCAGTGCGCGGCCATGAACATGACGAACATCAACGTTCAGCTGCTTGCTATCGAAGCAGCCGTAACGCGCAAAAAGGACCATATTTATCAGGCGGCCATGCTTGATCCGCACACCGGCAGCGAGCTGGATATAGATACCATCAAAAAGATGGTGGACGATCTGATCGATGCCCACGGCGATTATCTTCCTGAATATCACTGATACAGGAATCATCAGGAGGTTCTGCCATGCATCTGCAAATGAAGAAAACGTTTACGGTTTTCCTTGCGATACTGATCTGCTTTCTCCCCCTGACGTCACTTACCGCGCTTGCGGCACAACAGCCTTCCGGTTTACCGATGCTGCACACCGAAGGAGAAAGCATTGTTGACGCCAACGGAAACACCGTTGTGCTGCGCGGGACGAATTTCGGCGGCTGGGGCATTATGGAGGACTGGTTCTGTCCCTTTACAAACCCTGCCGGCGAGGAGCTTGCATACAACACGCTCGTATCCCGCTTCGGTGTGGAAGAGACGCACAGACTGTTTCAATGGTACCGCTCCAACTGGATCACGGAAGTGGATTATAAAAACATTGCCGATATCGGCATGAATGTGATCCGTCTGCCTATCTGGTACCGTAATTTTCAAAGCGACGATAACGGAACCTGGTACCGCACCGAAGCCGGTGAAATCGATTTTTCCGAGCTTGACCAGGTGCTTGCCATGTGCAGAAAGTATGGGCTGTATCTGATCATCGACCTGCACGGACTGCCCGGCTATCAGAACGATTACGATCACTGCGGACGTTCAAAATCCATGTCGCTGTTTGACGATACCGAAAAAGCCGCCCGTTACCGGGAGGTAGTGATCGATTTCTGGACGAAGCTTGCAAAACACTGCGCCGGCGATCCTACCGTTGCCATGTACGATCTGATGAACGAACCTCTGGGTACGAACATTACGATCGACAGTTCCATGCAGCAGGCCTTCTGGGATCTGAGCAACGATATATACAATGCCGTGCGCGCCGTGGATCCGGACCATATCATCTCCATGGAAGCCATCTGGGATCCCTCGGCGATTCCCTCTCCCGAGGTTTACGGCTGGACGAACATCGTTTATCAGGAGCACCTGTACGACGTTACAAATGTTGCTTACCTGAACAAGGCGAACGAGATCCGCCGTGCCGGTTATAACGCGCCGTTTTATATCGGGGAGTTTTATCCGCGCGGCATTTCCTCCTTCGATTATATGCTTTCTCTTTTCAACGACAGGAACCTGAGCTGGACGACCTGGACGTACAAAGGCGCAGGGCCGGACGCAGATAATTCTCCGTGGTTCCTTTACGGCTCCTCCACGATTGAAAAAATCGATTACGAGAACGACAGTTATGATACGCTTTGGCGGAAATGGGGCGAATGCCTCCGCACGGACGGCGGCGCGTTTTCACGCACAACGTTTGCCGATTACGTATCGTATTACGTAGACGGCAGTGTTGACGCCGCAGCGCTGTATTCCTTCGGCACTGTTAACAGCATAGGTCCGCTGAAAACAAGATGGAATCTGTTCACCGATAAATTGAAAGCGATTTATACAACCATCCGCGATTGGCTGCGGAAACTCAGCACCGGAGATTTATTATAAGATATAATGAAAAAACAGAGACCCCGGTCCGCCGGAGCCTCTGTTTTTCTGCGATCAAATATGTTATGAAGCTTTTTTCAGATAAGCCATAGATACGTATCCCGTATGACCTTTGTACGTAACCTGGCCCCAATAACGGTACACTTCGTTCCCATCGGACGTTTCAACGATCTTTGTTACCACCAGTTTTGTGCCGTCCTCAATGCTGAGGATCGTTTCTCCGTCACGGGAAGCGGACTTTCTGAAGGTAAGCGTATATCCGCCAGTGGATACCACATAATCACCTGCGGTATACTTCGGCGCGGCAGTCGTCGCTTCTTCGGTTGTAACTTCGGAAGGTTCCGTTTGCGAAGCGGGTTCCGTGGGCGCTTCCGTCGTGGAAACAGGCGCCTGCGTGGTGGTTTCGGGCGGCTGCGTGGTGCTCTCGGCGGTTGTTGAAATATCATCCGGGGTCACAATATTATCGGAATAGGCTTTTTTCAGATAATTCATGGCCACCCAGCCGGTATAGCCCTTATATGTGATTTTGCCCCAATATTCGATATCGCTGCCGGATAAGGCCGCCGTTTCATCACGGAAGATCTCTTCAACGGTGAGCTTGGTGCCGTCGCTGATCTCAAGATACACGTCGCTGCCGGTAGAATGATCTTTTCTGAATTTCAGCGAATACCCTTCTGTGCTGACCGCGTATTCTCCGGGTTTATAGGGAGAAGGCTCTTCCGTAGTGGGTTCTTCGGTTGTTTTTTCGGCTTCTGCCTGCTGAGAACTGAGTTCGTCCTCATGCGCTCTTACTGCGGAACGATTTCCGAACAGTACGCCCAGAATGATACATATTACCGCAAGTATCGCGTAGATCACGATAATGATCATACGCGTGCGCTGTACCTCTTTCTTTTTTTCCCTGCGGTACGTATACGTATACGTGTTATTGTCTTCCATGATGAAATTCCTTTCGAATGTTTATAAAGAAAAGCTGCATTCCACTGCCGTGCCGATGATCTCTAGCGAAGGTTCGTTAATATCCGCAAACAGCGGCGCAGCCTCCGGAAATGCGCCTGTAAATACGATGCCTCCGTTGCAGAAACAGATCTTTCTGAGATAAACGCTCCCGTTCAGCCGGAACAGTACCGTCTGACCGTCCATACACGATTCCTGCATACGGATCAGCACGAAAGCGTCCTTCGGGATGAGCGGGCACATATCCGCCGCGTCGTTCTGCAGCATGATGTAAGCAAAACCGGTATCCAGATACTCGGGCAGAATGCTTTTATAATACGCTGGCTCCGTACCGCTGCCGTACTGCGACAACAGAAAAACTGGGATATTGGTACGAACGGCACCCTCTTTTCCCAATACGGCGTCCCGGCACATCAGATAATCCAGGCTGCAGTCAAATATGGAACTGAGCTCCACGAGCGTATTGATATCCGGCTCGTTTGCGCCGAGCTCCCACATGCGGACTGCGCTGCCGCTTTTTCCGAATTTTGCCGCAAGATCATTCTGCGTCATACCGGCATTTTTTCTGAGTTTTTTCAGCCGAAGACCAAATCCGTTTTTGTCTTTCATCTTACATTCACCCACTATCGGATTTATTATACACGAATTTTACAAATTTTGCAAGACCGCAAAGAAAGATTATTTCACAAGGTCCCAATAGGAAACCGTATTTTCGGCATAAGAATCTGCGTCAAAATCTTTTCCCATGATTTTAACGGAATTCACCAGCTTTTTGGTTCTTACAAACTCGTTTTTTCCGGGACAGAACGGATAGATGCCGATCGAAGAAAATACGTACCACAACGCCATGCTGCCGTTATCCTCGTCCCCGGGGAAACCGTCGTCCTTCCACGAAAAGAGTTCATTGCAGATCTTTTCTGTCCAGAAAGCGGTTTTTTCAACGTTGCCCAAGGCGGCATAAATATACGGAATGTGAAAGCTCGGTTGGTTTGATATTGCACATTGCCCGAAATCCACCGCTGCCATTTCCGTCATCTCGTGGATCTCACAGCCGTATCCGCCGATCTCATATTCCGGGGCGGCGTTGAAGAGATCGTCGATTTTGCGCATAAGCCCTTCTTTGCCGCCGTAAAGCGCGGAGAGACCTTCGATATCATGCGGCACGGCGAACGAATTCTGCCATGCGCTGCCTTCCGTATAATCCAGGCCCCATGAGAAGGGATCAAAATTTTCCCGGAAAAGGCCGTCCTCATATCTGGCGCGCATAAATCCGGTTTCGGCGTCAAACAGGTTTCTGTAATTCATTGCTCTGGCGTAGTATTCCGATACCATGTCTTCTTTTCCGCGCAGCGCTGCGATTCTGGCAATGCACCAGTCTCCGTACGCCGCGTCCAGCGTCAGGTTAACGCTTTCCTTATGCGCTTCGATCGGCACATAGCCCAAACGGACGTAGCTTTCCGCGCCGCTCCGTCCGTAATCGTCATTTACGGAATTCTCGTTCGCGTGCTTCAGCATGCCTTCCAGCGCGATCTCCAGCGTTTTTCCGGTGAGGATGCCTTTTACGGCCGCGTCACACAAAACGGCGTCGATCAGCGTACTCGGCATACATCCGCGCTCGCCGATGGAAGGCCATCGGGGCAGCCAACCGCATTCTTTATAGTCGTTTACAAAGCCTTCGCACATTTCCCGGTATTCGTCCCTTGCAACTAACGCAAAAAACGGGTACACGGTGCGATACGTATCCCAAAAACCGTTATCTGTATATCTTACGCCTTCCCGCACAGCGCCGTCCGACGGGCAGTAATGGACCGGCTGATCGTCTTCGTTGATTTCATAGCATTTATGGGGATATAAGAACGCGCGGTACATACAGGAATAAAAGGTTTTCATCTGCGTTTCATTCCGCGGTACTATTTCCACGCGGGAAAGATAATCTTCCCAAAGAGCTTCTCCCTCTGCTTTCAGAAGATCCAAATCCTTTCCGTTCTGATCCTGCGCGAGGTTTCTTTCCGCCTGTTCATAGCTGATATATGAGATCGCGGCTTTGGCTTCCGCAAAGGTACCGTTTATTTTCAGATGCATGCATACGTCTTCTCCGCTGATGCGGTCGGCGCGCATAACCTTATCGCCTGTTTCAACGATCGTACCGTCCGCATCGATCAGACCATCATCAAAGCGGATCACCGCATACATTCTGAAATCAACGGCATTCGTATCGCGGCAGTTGGTTACGCTTACGTATAACGTGTTTGCATCCGCTTTATAAACATAATCGGAAAAACCGGAAAGCGGCAACACGGAAACATAATTTTCAGCGGGATCGTCAAACCGAATGCGGAACGTACAGCCCCGCTGTGTCGGCACAAGCTCAAAATCACTGCGGCTCCTCAAAAAACGCAGTTTCATATAATGCGGCTGCAAAACGGCTGTTTCCGGACGGTAACCGCTCCAGCGCTCCCCCGCGTTTTTTGCGGGACGGTGTTTCTGCGGCATAAAGATCAGCGAGCCGTAATCCGCGATCCAGGGGCTCGGCTGGTGCGTTAATCTTACGCCTTCCAGGCAACGGTCCGCCGGATGATAAAACCAGCTGCTGTCGCTTTTCGTCTGCGGCGCAAAAGCCGCCATGGCGAAGGGCAGCTGCGTCAGCGGAAGCGTATTGCCGTGGGAAAAGCGGTGGACCGAAGCGCTCCCCTGCCTGATATTAACAAACGGAATGTATTTCATATAGCCTCCCATAAAAGAATTGCCCGGAAACGGTTCCGAGCAATCTTTGCGTTATTCACTCTTAATTTCGATCTTGAAACCTTTGGATTCCAGGAAAGGCTTGATCTTCTGTGCGTGATTCAGAAGCGTGCTGATGGACATATCGTGGTTCAGCGCATCGATCAGTAAAGAGATGTATTTGGAAAGATCCACTTCGCAGAACCAGGGCCGCGAAAGAAGCTCCGGCGTGCGATAAATCAGGTTCGTGGTAAACACGCGCGAAATGGCGCCCTCCTCATAAGCTTTATCAAACTGCTCCAAACCGTTGCAGAACAAACCGAACGCGCAGCAAACGTAGATATTGCGCGCGCCCATGCTCTTCAGCTTCTGGGCTACCTCGATCATGGAATCGCCGGAAGAGATCATATCGTCCACCACGATCACGTCCTTGCCGGTAATATCATTGCCCATGAACTCATGCGCAATAATCGGGTTTCTGCCTTTTACAACGCGCGAATAATCCCTTCTCTTATAGAACATGCCCAGATCCAGGCCAAGCACGGAGGAATAGTAAACGCCTCTGTTTACGCCGCCTTCATCGGGAGATATGATCGTAAGATGCTCTTTATCGATCTTCAGCTCGGGGGTATTGTTTACAAGCGCTTTGATCATTTGGTAAGTAGTGTAAACGTTTTCAAAGCCCTTCAGCGGAATCGCGTTCATCACTCTGGGATCGTGCGCATCGAAGGTGATCAGATTTTCCACGCCGTAAAGATCGAACAGTTCTTTGAGCATCAGCGCGCAGTCCAGAGATTCGCGTGTGCTTCTCTTATGCTGACGGCCCTCGTAAAGCATCGGCATGATCACAGTGATCCGCCTGGCCTTGCCCGTCATAGCGGCAATGGCTCTTTTCAGATTTGCAAAATGTTCATCGGGAGAATACGGGACCTCGTGTCCGTAGATCTCGTGTGTAATACCGTAATTGAAACAGTCGCAAAGGATAAAGATATCGTATCCTCTGACGGATTCCTTGATCTGACATTTCGATTCGCCGGTACCGAATCTGGGGAAAGATGCTTTCAGAAGGTAGGTGTCTCTTTGGTAACCGTTAAACGCAATGGTATCCTTATGTTCGCTCTCACGTTTCGTTCTCCAGCCGACAAGATAATCATCGATCTTTTTGGCCAGTTCTTCGCATCCGGGTAGGGCAAGAATACCAAGTTTACCGTAGGGAATGTTTTGCAGATCATCGGTGTAAGCAGGCATACACAATATTCTCCTTTTATTTTATTCCCGGCAAATGAATCGGATCTGCCGGTAACATATATATTTTACAATAATTTACAGGATTTTCAAGGGAATTTGCCGGATTTTTGAAAGGCAATATGTAGAATAAAAACGATTTTTCGGCTTTGTTTTGTACATATTTACTCTATCGGTGAAAAAAGAATGCACCATATCGTTTCCGGTATGGTGCACAGATACTTATTATGCTTATGACTGGATATCGCCCTCGTCGAAGGGATCGCCGCATTCAGGGCAGAATTTCGGCGGATGCGTGGGATCTTCAGGCTCCCAGCCGCATTTATCGCACTTGAACAAGGGAGCGCCGGCGGGCTTTTTCGCGCCGCAGTTGGAGCAGAACTTGCCCTTGTTTTCGGCGCCGCATTCGGTGCATACCCATACGTTGGGATCCGCGGGTTTCGGCGCGCCGCATTCGGGGCAGAATTTACCGGTGGCGGTGGCGCCGCATTTCGCGCAAACCCAACCTTCGGGTGCGGGAGCAGCGGGAGCGGCGGGAGCGGCGGGTGCGGATGCGGCCTGTGCCGCGGCAGCCTGCTCGAAGAGACCTGCAACGTTCGCGCCCATTCCGGCAGCCATGCCCATTCCCATAAAGCCGCCGACAGCGCCGTTGGGATTGTTCGCCGCGCCGCGCATTGCGTCCGCCTGTGCCGCAGCGATATTGCCGGCAGCCATTGCGGGATTGCTGAGAGCAGCGCCGCGCTGAAGCTGCTTGATCATTTCCATGTCCTCATCGGGCAGCGTGAGCGTGCCGAGCGCAACGCTGACAACACTGATGCCTCTGAGCTCGCTCCATTTGCTTGAAAGCGCGGCGTTCATGGCCTCTTCAAGCTCTGTGGTATGAGCGACGATCTGGTTCGGACGGATCTGCAGTTCGGAGATCTGCGCGAAGGCAGGCTGCAGCGCCGCAACGAATTCCGTTTTCAGCTGCGCATCGATTTCGCTTCTCTTGTAATCCGCAGTTACGTTGCCGCATACGTTGGTATAAAACAGAAGCGGATCCGTAATTTTATAGGAATACACGCCGGAGCAGCGAACGGAAACATCAAGGTCCGCGCCGATACGGGCGTCAACGATCCTGAACGGAACGGGATTGGGCGTGCCGAATTTATTATCTACGATCTCTTTGATATTGAAATAATAAACTCTCTGATCTTTGCCCGTATCGCCGCCGTAGGTAAAACGTCTGCCGATGGCTTTGAAGGTTTCGAGAATGCTCTTGCCCAACGAACCGGCAAAAATACTGGGTTCTGTGGACGTATCATAAGTAAACTGACCGGGCTCGGCGCATACTTCAACCACCTTGCCCTGCTCAACGATGATCATGCACTGACCGTCGGCAACCGCAATCCCCGACCCGTTGGAAATGATATTATCGTTTCCTTTCGTATTGGAAGAACGGCCGGTTATACGCTTCTGGCCTTTGGTAACGAGCACATCTTTATCAAGCGCCTCACAATAAAAGAATTCTTTCCATTGATCGGCCAACACGCCGCCGACTGCGCCGACAGCAGCCTGAATCAGACCCATAAATAAGACCCCTTTCAATATTTGTAGTTATATAATACCGCAAAAATTAAAAAAAATCAATACCGCACGGGACGTGCAGATCATTTTTTTCGCAGTTTTTACGCATTTAAGGCGATCAAGCCGAAAATTTAGCTTTACAATATGCTGATTTCACTCTATAATTTAGTTAAAGCTATTTAAGGAGGCTCATATGAAAGATAAAATCAAAGTGGCCGTGATCGGCTGCGGTACCATAGCAAATTCTGCACATATTCCCGCTTATCTTGAATCTCCCGTTGCCGAGATCAAGTATTTTTGCGATATCATTCCCGAAAAGACCGACGCCGCGGTACAAAAATACGGCTGCGGAACAGCCGTTTACGATTATAAAGAGATCCTGGACGATCCCGATCTTGACGCGGTTTCCGTATGCACCCACAACGATATGCATTCCGTGATCTCCATTGATTTTATGCGTCACGGCAAGGACGTGCTCTGTGAAAAACCCGCTGCGCGCATACTCAGCGAAGCGCTGGAAATGGAAAAGGTTTCTTACGAAACCGGGCGAATCCTTTCCATCGGCGTTTGCAACCGTTATTCCAACGCGGTGAACCGTATCAAAGCCATGATTGAAAACGGCGATCTCGGAGACGTATATCACGTGTACGCCAGCTTTCGCGCGCACCGTTCCATTCCCGGGCTCGGCGGTGATTTTACGAACTTTGCCTGCTCCGGCGGCGGCGCGCTGATCGACTGGGGCGTGCATTATATCGATCTGATCATGTACTGTCTCAGCGATCCGAAGGTGCTCACCTGCTCCGGCGAGGCATTCTGCAAGCTCGGCGCAGATATGAAAAATTATACGTATGAATCCATGTGGGCGGAGGATACGTCGGATAAAGAAAACGGCGTATACGACGTGGACGACTCCGTTGTAGGCCTCGTACGTACCGATAAAGCCGTGATCAGTTTTCACGGCGCCTGGGCGCAGAACATCGGCGTAAACGAGACCTATATCGATTTTATGGGTGATAAAGGCGGCATCCGGCTGCAGTACGGCGGCGGTTTCGTTTATTACACGGCAAAGGACGGCGCTCTGATCGAAACGAAGCCAACCTTCCCGATGAACGCGATCCACCGCAGTGAGGTTCTGGATTTTGCCGAATGCGTATGCCGCGGGGAACGGAACCGGAACGATATCCGCTTTGCGGTAGGCACCTCCAGAATCATGCAGGCAATCTACGATTCCTCCGCTTCGCATAAAGAAATACAGCTATAAAAACGCAAAGGGCGGCGCAAATTAGCGATAATACAGGTTTTTCGCCGCACTTTTCCGCCCGAACTTTCCGACCGGTATAGGGGATCCGCCAGGATTACCCTATACCGGTCAGTTTGTTCGAACAAAAAATAGCTGGCGAAAAACTGCTTCGCACGCAACGGATGCAATTTTTGCGAAAGACAAGGCGTAGGGGCCGGATAATCCTGACGGATATCCGACCCCTGCAACGCAGTATTTCACAAACAAGTGCGCCGCTGCCGTTATAGTTTCCCTAATTTGCACCGCCCAAAACGGAAGCTTTTTTTATCTGAACGGTTGCGATATGAAGCATACAGGTCCCGTTTTCAAAAGCGACAAACACTTTTCCGCTGTTCCGGTCAAAACAAATATCGCTGTATCCGCCCGTTTCGGAGATCGGCAATTTTTCGCATATTTCTCCGCCGGAGCCGATCCGCTTAACCGTAAGCTTTTTTCTGGCGATCTTTGAAGCGCAGTTCGAGAAAAGCAGATCCTCTCCGCAAACGCAGATGCCGGCGCAGCAAACCGGATCGGGCAAACGTTCGTCAAAATACGGCGCGCTCCACGATATGCCGCCGTCTGAGCTGAATGATACGGCGCGGCAGTGCTTTATATTCTCGTTCCTGATATTCAATATCAGCGTTCCGTCCGGTTTTTGCGCGATACAGCACTCGCTCGGGTCGTTCAGCAAGCCTTTGCCGATGAAATCGGAAAGCATATATTTCCCGCCGTTCATATCTATTTTCAAGACCGTTATGACGGACGGATGATGCGCGAAAATATCATTCTGATTCTGACCGAACCAAACCGGGATCACTAAAGAATGATCCGCAAGCGCAATTCCGTGACCTGGGCCGACTGCCAATACCGACCAGGAAAACCGCACGGTCAGCGTTTCGATCTCATCCGTCAGTTCCTTCGGCGCTCCGAAGGTTTCTCCGGCGTCCTCGCTTTTGGTAATAAACAGCCGTTTATAATTTTCACAGAACAGAAGCCATACAGTATTTCCGTCCGCGATCAGAACGGGGTTATTCATCGTATTCCGGCCTTTGCCGGAAACGAGGATGCGTGTCGGCGACCACGTCTCACCGCAGTCCGTGCTTCGCTGCAAACCGATATCGATCGCGGACCAGTCCCCGCCGCGCCGGTATTCGCCGCAGCACAGAAGCGTTCCGTCCTGCATACATACGATGCCGGGTATGCGGATATTCGTATATCCGTTATCCTGAAAGAAAACCTCTCTGTTATAAGCAGAAAGGTTTTTTATGTTAAGAAGTTTCATTGCAGTATCGTTTTTGCCAGGCCGATCAGCTCTGCCTTTTGTTCATCGGTAAGATCGATAAACGGCGCGCGCACGGAACCCATAGGGATGCCCATATCCGTCAGTATGGCTTTTGCGCCGGCCATAACGCCGTATCTGCAAAGCAGCGTAATGATTTTATCTGCTTCCGCCTGCAGCTTAGCGGCGGCTTCAATCTCTCCTGCAAGAAAATGTTTATATATACGGATAAAAATCTCAGGCATAAAATTATAGGTACTGCCGATGGCCGCCTCGGCGCCCATGGAAAGCCCGGCGAGGAAGGTTTCGTCAAAGCCGTTGAACATGATCTTATCAGGAAACGCGGTTTTGAGCTGCCGCAGCACAAAATAATCCGAAGAAGTGTGTTTAATACCGATAAATCGCGGATCTTTCAGGAATTCCCCCATCTGCTCCACGGAAAACGTAACGCCTGAAAAAGCGGGGATATTATAGATGATCATAGGGATATCCGCTGCGTTTACGACGTCGTAATAGTACTTTTTGATTTCCTCAAAAGAAAACCTGTAGTAAAACGGGGCTACGGAGGATACCGCGTCGTATCCGCATTCTTTCGCAGTTTTCGCAAGCTCTATTGCGTCTTTTGTGGAAATACAGCCGATCTGCGCAATCAGGGTCCCCCTGCCAAGATTATAAGCAGCGGCGGCTTTGATCAGCGCTTTGCGTTCCTCCATAGAAAGCAGAAAAGACTCGCCCGTACTGCCGTCCACGTAAAAACCCGCTACACCCTGTCCGAGAAGCCGCTCCGTAAGCATTTGCAGCGCTTCAAAATGGATACGGTCGTTTGCGTCAAACGGTGTCAATAAAGCGGGAAAAATCCCCTTGAATTTATCTGTCATAATCGATCCCATTATAATTTTATACTGATCGCCTTTTCGTAGCTTTGCACCCATTTTTCCACGGAAGCGCTGTTGTAACGCTTGGGCATTGCGGAAGTAACGGAAATGACGGCTGCGATTTTTCTTGCAACGGACATCATCTTCTTAAGTAAAGCTTTATCCTTTACAACACCGGAAATCTTTTTCTTTACGCTTTCCGTATTGTTACCGCTGAAAATCTTCATCAGGTCCGTAGTATCGGCGTCAATGGAAAGATCGGAAGCGGTAAGCACGCCGTGGTCGAACAAATAATCAAGCTCAGTCGGCGTAAAAATCGTCAACGCTTCTTTCACACAGGCAAGCGTTGCGAAACCCGCGCCGAGCGCTTTATAATACCTTACCTGATACCCCCAAAGCGTTTCGGCGGAATATGCGCCCTGCGCGTCTTTCTCAACCGTTGCGCACAGCATTTTTGCAGCCTTGAAGCTGTTTGCGATACCGGAGCCTATGATCGGCACCGTCATATACGCGGCGTCACCGATGGCGGCATAACCGTCGCAAACCATTTTGGAAAGCGGCTGACGCACGGGGATCTTCACGAACTGCCCTCCCCTTTTCAGCTCCGTACCGAGGGAAGGATTCGCCTGACGGTAAAATTCAGCGGTGCGTTCGGCTTCTTCCAGATCAAAAGGCTCAAAACGGCCAACAAGAAGATCCGTATATTCTTCCTCCGTAGCCACCCAGCCGATGCCGAGCTTGCCCTCCGCAAACAGGCACACCTTATATTTATCCTTCACTTCTTCTTCCGTTGCGCGGTTATAGAAAGCGCGGTAAACGTAGAACTGGTTGTTTTTTCCTGTTTTGGGATTGATGCCGCAAACCGCGGGAAGCCCGTTTTTTACAGGGGAATCAATACCGCAGGCATCGATCACCAGATCCGCGTATGCGTCGCCCTGTTCCGTTTTTATTCCTACCACACGGTTTCCGAGAACGATCGGCCCAAGCACCGCGCATTCAAATACGAACTTTGCACCGTTCTTTTTCGCGCAGCCGATGATATGCGCGTAAATATCTCTGCGCTCCATTTTGATCTCGAGCTTATCCGCGGGGATATCCTGCCGGATCCCCGTGCGGAAGGAGGGACTGTAGAACGTCATATTTTCTTTATAGGAATACAGACTTTTATCGGGCATCGGCATTTCTATTTCATCAAAAGCGCCGGGGGCAAAAATATCCGTCCAATCGTAGCCCATTGCGTTTTCCGCGTGTCTTTCGTACACGGTCACGTCATATCCGCGCGCGGCCAGCATGGAAGCTGCGGCGATCCCGCCGTGTCCGCCGCCGGCAACAATGATCTTTTTCATAACAGCACCGTCCTTCATATAATAAGCTCATTCGGATCTGTATCGGTATCGTCATAATACTTCCAAAGAGAATCCGGAGAATAGATCCCGGCATCCGTAACCACGCCGGTCACCAAATGCGGCGGCGTGATGTCAAATGCGGGATAATACCCTTTTACGCCGTCCGCGGCCGTTTTTACGCCCATTGCCTGCAGCGTGAATGCAGGATCGCGCATTTCTATGGTTACGCCTTCCACGTTCGGATGCACGCGGTCCGGCGCGCCCGTAGCAAAGTAAGGGATCCCGTGATACTTCGCTGCAATGGCGATCTGATACGTGCCCACTTTATTTACCACGTTTCCGTCCATACAGATCGCGTCCGCGGCGGAAGTAAACACGTCGATTTTTTCTTTTTTCATTACGAAAGCGGGCATATTATCCGTGATCACGGTCACGTCCATACCCATATCCCGGCAAACCGTAGCGGTAAGACGCGCCCCCTGAAAATAAGGTCTCGTTTCCGGGCAAAATATTCTTACGCTTTCTTTGCCCTCTTCTTTCAATACTCTGCACATCTGGCCGACGATGGTTTCACCGAAGCATTGTGTCATCACGGATCCACCGGCAGGGATTTTTGAAACCAAGTGCTTTGCCATATTGTAAACTTTATTATAACGTATATTGTTTGTGCGGATCAGATATTCCACGATCTCCCGGGGAACGTCCTTACCGGCTGAAACTGCGTTTTTCGCGGTTTCGAAACAACCGTTTGTGATGAGAGCCATTCTGCGGGCCGTTGTAGGACGCGCGTTTGCAATATCGGCAGCGGCTTTCTGCAAAAACAAAAGCTGATCCGGTGCAGTACGGTTCCGGCATTCATACGCGGCCAGAGCCATACCTGCGGCGGCTGCGGTATACGGGCCCGCGCTCTGCGTTACCATTTCCCGCAGGGCGTCGATCACCTCCGGATACGTTCTGCAGGTCACGTAGCTGATCTGACGGGGATATACACGCCGGTCCAGAAGCTTTACCGCCCCATCCTCAAACCACGCGATATTTTCATACTGCAGCATAAAAGCCAGGTCTTTATCCGCGCGTTCCATCGTTATTCTCCCTTTTAAGCGTACAACTGCCGAACGGCTTCGGCGGTATCAAACCGCAGTTTTTCCTGATCAATGGTTAAAAATTCGCCGTCTTTATAAAGCTCTTTGCCGTCGCAAACAGTCAGACATACGTCTCCGGCGCCTGCGGCATAAACGATCAGCGAGGGGATATCCAGCTGAGGAAGCAGATGCGGCTGATCCGTATCGAGCGCTATGAAATCCGCGTGATAGCCGACTTCGATCCTGCCGCAGGATTCTCTGCCCTGCAGACGCGCACCGTTTTCGGTCGCCATACGGATCACGGTATCGTCCGTCATAACGGTGGCATTGCGGAGATAACCGTTATGTATAATGCCTGCAAGATGCATCTCTTCAAACATATTCAGATTATTATTGCTTGCGGCGCCGTCCGTACCGAGCGCAACGTTTATGCCGCGTTCGATATACGTGGGGATCGGTGCGAATCCGCTGCCGAGCTTCATGTTGCTGGTGGGATTATGAACGATGCTTACGCCTTTCTCCTTCAGCAGATCGATATCCTCCGGTTCCAGCGTTACGCAGTGCGCGGCAAACGCGTGAGCATCAAAGGCGCCGAGATCGTAAAACCAGCGCGCGGGTGTTTTACCGTATTTTTCCTTGCAGGCGACGTGCTCTTTCTGCGTTTCACTGAGATGGATATGCATATTCCCGCCCCGCGCGGCGCACAGTGCCGAATATCGCTCGGTGGTCGCCGAATTACAGGTATATTCCGCATGGATCGAGAAATCGATCAGCACTCTTCCGTTTCCCGCACCGTGATACGCGTTGTATAAAACGAGAGATTCCTCCATTCGCTTTTCCGCGTCGGGATCCCCTTCGGAAAACGCCTGCACAACACGCGAGATGTTTGCTTTCATGCCGGCATCCAGCACCGCCTGCACGGTCTGATCCGGGAAGAAGTACATATCAGAAAAGCTGACGGTGCCCCCCGCGATCATTTCGGAAAGCGCAAGATCGCTGCCCGCCCGGATCAGGGACGGCGTCAGTTTGTTTTCTATCGGGAAAACTGTATCATAAAGCCATTTGTCCAGCGGCAGTCCGCTGCCGACGCCGCGCAGAAGCACCATGGGAGAATGCGTATGGCAGTTATATAACCCCGGCATGATCAGCCGGTTCTGCATATACACTTTTCTGTCGTAAACTTCCTTCGGGCAATCGGCGCCGATATAGCAGAACCGGTCCCCTTCCACGCCGACGTATCCGTTTTTCAGCACGGTGTATTCCCCGTTTTTATACAAAAGAACGTCCGCGCCGCAGTATAACGTTTTCATAGATTTTCTATCACTTCTTTCAGGTAATCGCAGAAGCGGTCGGATACGACCGCAGCCGTTTGTGCTACTTCTTCATGGGATAACGACGCGTCTTTTACGATACCGGCCGCCATATTCGTGATTACGGAAAACCCAAGCACCGGCATACCGCAGTGGGCGGCAGTAAGCGCTTCCGGCACCGTGCTCATTCCCACGGCGTCCGCGCCGAGAATACGCGCCATGCGGATCTCCGCGGGCGTTTCGAACTGCGGCCCCGTGAAATACATATACACGCCTTCGTGAAACGTAAGCGGACTGTTCTCTGCGCACGCAAGCGCGATTTTTCGAAGCTTGGAGGTATACATATCGCCGACGTCAAAAAAACGTTCGCCGAATTCCGGTATATTCGGCCCCACCATAGGGCTTTGCCCCGTCAGTTTGATATGGTCGCTGATGATCATCACGTCGCCGGGATTATAGGAAAGATTTACGGCGCCTGCGGCGTTCGTAAGGATCGTCTGTTTTACGCCGAGCAGGCTGAAAACGCGTACTGGCATGCTGAGCCGCACGGCATCGTAGCCCTCGTAAGCGTGAAAACGCCCGGACATGCAAAGTACTTTTTTTTCACCGATCCGGCCGAAAAACAGCTTTCCTTCGTGATACGCCACCGTAGACGTCGGGAAGTGTGGGATATCCGCGTAATCGATCTCAATGCGATCCTTTATCTGCGCGGTCAGCCCGCCGAGCGCGGACCCCAGGACCACCGCGGTATCCGGCGCCTCTCTGACGATCGATCTTATATAATCGGCCGCTTCTTTATAATATGCAAAATCAAACGCATCCATGGCAACTCTCTTATTTTACGCTGAACAGGATCGCGCCGTAGGTGGGATAAGGCCAGGCGGTGGATCTCGTTCTGTTTTCCATTTCGTCGACAATGCTTCTGATATCATTCATCGAAGAGAAAATAACGTCTTTATAAAACCTTGCTTTTTCGCCGATATCGCAGAACACTTCTCTCTGCTCCATAGCAGCCTCAAGCGCGATCTTCTTCCGGTACAGCTCGCCCGTCATGGCGGTAAGCGAAGAAATCAGGCTTTCTTCGTAAGTCAGATCCACGTTCAGCCCGGTCGTCTTCTTCCGGTTATAAGCCTCGCTCAGTTCTCCCACAAAACCGGAAACGGCAGGAAGGATATCTTTGTTCACCATATTCAAAAACGTAAGCGCTTCGATATTTATGATCTTGCAGTAGCTTTCCATCTGGATCTCATACTGCGCGCGCAGCTCTTCCAAAGAGAAAACCTTATGCTCCGTAAACAGTTTTACGTTCTTTTCGTGCAGCAGATAAGGAAGGCAGTCCGGCGTGGATTTCAGATTCAGCAGGCCTCTTTTTTCCGCTTCCACGATCCAGCTTTCGTCGTAACCGTTGCCGTTGAATATGATACGCTTATGCGCCGTGATCGTCTTTTTGATCAGCTCGTGCAGATCCGTTTCAAAATCCTGCGACTGTTCCAGCTGATCGGAAAATTGTTTCAGCGATTCCGCCACGCTCGTGTTGATCATCACGTTCGCATCCGAAATGGAAGCGGAAGAGCCCAGCATTCTGAACTCAAATTTATTGCCGGTAAACGCAAATGGAGACGTTCTGTTTCTGTCCGTCGTATCTTTGGTAAACCGCGGCAGTGTATGCACGCCGATGCGCAGCGTTTCTTTTTCTTTGGTTCCGTATGATTCATCCTGCTCTATGGCGTCCAGGATCTCCGAGAGCTCGGAACCGAGGAAGATGGAAACAACGGCCGGCGGCGCTTCGTTTGCGCCCAGGCGGTGATCGTTGGAAGCAGAGGCAACACTGATACGGATCAGATCCTGATAATCATCCACCGCTTTGATCACGGCGCATAAAAACAGCAAAAACTGTGCGTTTTGCGCAGGCGTATCTCCCGGGTTCAGCAGGTTGACGCCCGTATCCGTACTCAGAGACCAGTTATTGTGCTTGCCGGAACCGTTGACCCCTGCGAAAGGCTTCTCATGTAGCAGACAGACCATATCGTGCTTTTTTGCGATCTTCTGCATCAGCTCCATGGTAAGCTGATTATGATCCGCGGCGATATTCGTCGTTGTAAAAATGGGGGCAAGCTCGTGCTGCGCGGGCGCCACCTCGTTATGCTCGGTCTTCGCAAGGATACCGAGCTTCCAGAGCTCTTCATCCAGCTCTTTCATAAAGGCAAGCACGCGGGGTTTGATAGCGCCGAAATAATGGTCGTCCATCTCCTGCCCCTTGGGCGGTTTCGCTCCGAACAGTGTTCTGCCGGTATAGATCAGATCCTTCCGCTTTTCAAACACGGATTTATCGATCAGAAAATATTCCTGCTCCGCGCCGACAGTTGTATCCACGCGTGAAACATCCTCGTTGCCAAACAGCTTTACCACACGCAGCGCCTGCCGGGATAAGGCCTGCATGGAACGCAGCAGCGGCGTCTTTTTATCCAGCGCGTGTCCACCGAAGGAACAGAACGCCGTGGGAATGCAAAGCGTATTGTCTTTTATAAAAGCGTAGCTTGTTGCGTCCCACGCCGTATAGCCTCTGGCTTCAAACGTGGCGCGCAGGCCGCCGGACGGGAAAGACGAAGCGTCCGGTTCGCCCTGGATCAGTTCTTTGCCGGAAAATTCCATGATCACTTTTCCGCCGGGGGCGGGAGAAATAAAGCTGTCGTGCTTTTCCGCCGTAATACCGGTCATGGGCTGGAACCAATGGGTAAAATGCGTTGCGCCTTTTTCAATCGCCCAATCCTTCATGGCGTTCGCAACAACGTTGGCCAGCCCCAGTTCCAGATGCTTTCCGTTTTTGATCGTGCGCTGCAGAAGCTGATACGTTTCTATCGGCAGACGCTCCTTCATAACGGTATCGTTAAAAACCTCTGAACCGAAGTAATTGCTTACTGTATTCATGATCGTACTTACCTCCCGGTCATATAAAACACAAAGGGCCACGGAACATACACGTTCCGCAGCCCCGTAAACGCTTTTATTTTACAATTTCAGCGTATCTTTGTCAAGCGTTTTTACCGCAGCAAGGGAATTTTTATTCCTGCGGTATGATCAGACCGTAGCCGCCGTCTTCTCTGGAATATACAAGCGCCACCGAGCCGTCCGCAGAATTGCGGAACATATAGAATTTATGGCCCAGCATGTTCATTTGCAGGATCGCTTCTTCCACGGACTGCGGTTTCAGCGGGATCACCTTTGTACGAACCACTTCGAACTGGGTCTCTTCCTCCTGCTCGTCGCCCGCGTCGATCTCGGGGATCGCGCCGCCGCGGAAACGTTTTTCCAGCTTGGTTCTGTTTTTACGGATCTGGCGAATCAGCAGATCAACACATTCATCCAGCGCGTCGTTCATATTTTCGGCTTTTGCCTGCGCTCTGAAAAACATGCCGTTATTCTCAACAGTGACCTCAACGGTCTGATACTTTTTTTCGACGGTTGCGGTTACCTTCGCACTTGCTGCGTCACCGAAAAACTTATCAAGCTTGGCAAGCTTTTTTTCCGCTCTCTCCTTAAAAGATTCTCTCGGCGTGCATTTTCTGCCGACAACTGTGATGTTCATAACCACATCTCCTTTACGGAAATATTAAACAGAAAAAACAGACGGATGCAAAAAAGAGTATTTTTCGCACCCGCCTTTCCTTCATGTTCAGTTGTATTATAGCATATTACACCGGATTTGTAAAGAGATTTATGAATGATTTTACAATATATATGTATATTAATGAGTTGAATTTGTAGATATTGCAATAATCCTTTTATAAAACAACGGTTTTATGCCTGGTAACGTGGCAGCCGATATTTACGGCCACCGGAAGCCCCGCGATGTGCGTAGGATACGTTTCTATGTTGACCGCCAGCGCCGTAGTATCGCCGCCGTACCCCTGCGGACCGATGCCGAGCAAGTTTATTACCGAAAGCATTTCCGCTTCCAGCTTTGCGTAAAAAGGATCCTTGTTCGGCTCGTCAACACTTCTGCAAAGCGCTTTTTTGGACAGAATAGCAGCCAGCTCAAAATCGCCGCCGATGCCTACGCCCACAACCACGGGCGGGCAGGGTCTGGCGTCTGCGGTTTTTACGCATTCTGCCACGAAACGGATGATATCCTCTTTTTTTGCCGAGGGCTGAAACATACGAACGGCGCTCATGTTTTCACTGCCGAAGCCCTTCGGCGCACAGGTCAGAACAACACGGTCGCCCGGTACGATCCGCGTATGTATGATCGCGGGCGTATTATTGCCGGTATTTTCTCTACGCAGTGGATCACGGACTACGGATTTCCGCAGATATCCCCTTTCGTAACCGGCAGCCACGCCAAGGTTGACGGCGTCTTCAAATCCGCCGCCGGAAAAATGGACCTCCTGGCCGATCTCCGCAAAAACGACTGCCATGCCGCAATCCTGACATATCGGGATCTGCAGTTCCCGGGCAGCCCTCAGATTTTCCTCCATATCAGAAAAAGTGTTCTTAGCGATAAGAACACTTTCTTTTTTCGCACAGGCACGGATTCTGTTTTCAAGATCGGCGGACAAATGCAGATTTGCTTCAATAAACGCATCCGCCACGGCATCCGCGATCAACTGAACGTTCAATTCTCTCATTAAGATTTGTTTCCTCTGCGAGAGGATCTTCCGCCGTCTGATGCGCGGCGGAGATCGGACATTTTTTCTTCACTGTCTGCTTTGAATTTTGCCATCATATCCTCAAAAGACATCGGCCCTGCGGAAGACGGACTCTGCGGACGTACGCTTTCTCTGGGAGCTTCGCTGCGGCGCGGTGCGGACGGTCTGGGCGGTCTGGCGGGATCCTTCGGTTTGTCCTCCGCCTGCTTGATCGAAAGGCTGATCTTATTGTTTTCTCCGATATTGATCACTTTGACTCTTACTTCCTGTCCTTCCGAAAGGTAGGAAGAGATATCTTTGACATAAGCATAAGCAACTTCAGAGATATGTACCATGCCGGTTTCGCCGTTGGAAAGCTTTACAAATGCGCCGAAGCTTGTAAGCCCCGTAATTTTTCCTTCGTAGATTTCGCCCACTTTTGACAGCATATAAAATTTGTATCCTCCAGTTTGATCCGATTCTTCCTACTGAATTAATATCAATTGCCCGGTGTTACGTTATAATAGATCTTTTCATCCGGATACACGTAACCGCGCTCTCTGGCCAGATGCTCGAACAGCTCTGCTTCGTCTGCCTCGTTGATCAGGTACTCAAGTTCGCCGTTTTCATCCTGCAGTGACTCCAGTTCTTTTTTAAGAGATTCCAGTTCGGCCTGCTTGGAACTGACGTTTTTTTGCAGTACGGCAAAAATAACGACGGCAAACACAAGCAAAAAGGAAGCCAATGCGACCAGAATTTTACTGTGTTTATTAAAAAATCCAGATTTCATATAAAAATCCTCTTTTGTATATTTGAATTTAGTTTATTATATATCAAAAAAAGAACGACATGCAATAGATTTTTAAAATTTTTTTATTGTTTTTCTCTGTGATGTCAATTGATATGAACCACTTTGTAAAAAAAGAAAAGTGTTCGGTATGGTTTTGCGTATGGTGGGCATCCGAGCCGGAGCCCGTAGGGCGGAGGAGAGGATGCCCACCATACGCGGCGGCCGATCCCTTTAC
>JAEEGL014551298.1_pt1 | contig 88547 bp, 99 predicted proteins | sample 9134231 | NCBI WGS metagenome assembly JAEEGL01 (sample SAMN16246548, study PRJNA631951) | gut metagenome | biome: gut microbiome; feature: rumen; material: fiber-attached | host: Bos | place: Iran: Karaj | collected 2018-10 | reverse complement strand
TAATAATTAAATCTAAATAAACTTCTTTATCAATATTATTTATTTCTCCTTGTGTAAGTACCCATCCTTCAATATCAGATATATCACTTGATTCTGGATTTCCATATATATCAAATAGGCAATTATATGCTTCTTTAGTTCCTGCTTCTACAAAATAATACATATATTTTAATATATTTTTATGATTCAACACCTTCTTTAAGCATTGTCTTACGAGTCTCTGCATTGCCTTTACCAAACCACTTCTTGATCATCATGTCAACAATGTTGTCTTTAGTGTAATAAGTAAGCTTTGGATCTTCCATCATTATTCTGTAATCGTCTTTGTTTTGAGTACCTACACCTTTCAAATACTTGATCACATATCCATTAAGCTTCTTTACATCTTTCTCATATTCCTCTCTTGTGTAATATCTTCTATGGTCTTTGCCCTTTGTAGCTGTAATGATTGGAGTAGTGACTCTACAAACAAGATGTTGCTCAAACAGCTCTGGGAAATGATTGAAGAACACAAACAACAATCCACAAATCTTGTCACCATCATAGTCAGCATCAGATGTGATGACTATCTTTCCAAACTTCAAGTCTTCTGCTTTGTTGTATTGTCCCCATTGAAGTCCGATGATGTTGACTAAGTCATTGAATACTTCATTCTTCATAATTTGTAGTGGAGTCATTCCAATGCAATTCAAAGGAACACCTCTCATACAATAGCTTGCTTGTGTGTTTGGATTTCTTGAAACTCTAAAACCTGTATGAGCAGAATCTCCCTCAAACACCCAAAGCTCCTTTTCATGAATAGTCCTTGAAGTGCAATTGACAAACTTGTTGCTTCTAAGAAGCTTCTTTGACTCTCTATTTAGTTTACGGATTTTTGCTAAGTCTTCTGCTTCTTGTTTTTGTTTGTACCAATCAAGAACTAATTCAACAATCTCAGACTTTTGTATCTTTTTTATGAAGTCTTCAGGAATCACAAACTCTTTTCCATCTTTGTAGAAATTCTCTTGAGCTGTTGTCAAGCATTCTTTTGTTTGTGAATCATATGATGGATTAGATATGTTGAACACTCCAAAGATGCCGTACTTTCCATCAATTCCTTTGTTTGTGACTTCAATCTTATGTTTCTTTTTGAGGACGTCAGCAACAGCATGACCAATAGGCAACCTTACTGCTTTGATATGAGTTCCCTTTGAGCATTCAGCACCATTCACAAAAGCAACATCAATAGAACTATTAGGGCATACCCATACTTGTTTCTGATCATCTTTGAAAGAAATCATGTCTTCTTCTTCAATATAGTCAGAATAAAGATCAATATATTCCTCAAACTTCTTGAACTTCCAAGTTGTCTCATGAACACCATCATTGTCAATAACATTAAAAACAACTTTAAGACCTAAATTTGCTGCAGCTGCATCAATGCAGCGCTTATGCATTATATTAATGAAGTCTTTAGTTATTCCCTTTTCTTTTTGGTCAAACCTGTCAAAATCAATAAGGAAAGTTGTTTGAGTGAAATGTTGCTTATATGGAGTCACTTCAGCTTTTGACTTCTTCTCCATATTGTCAGTCCATTCAACATTTATCTTGTTCTTTCCATCAGCTGACTCAATATGGAACAATTTTGAGAACACATTTGTAAGAGCTGAACCTACTCCATTTGTACCTATGACGTTACGGTCTTCAGTGTCGTCATAGTTTGAAGATGTTCTAAGTCTACCGAAAATGAATTCAGGGACATACATCTTAGCATCCTTATGCATCACAATAGGAATACCACCATTGTCCTTAACAGTTATATAGTTCTTTACTTTCTCACTAAGATCCACAGTAACCTCAATCTGAGTAAGACCCATATTGTCTTTACGACGAAACTCATCACATGAATTTGAAAGAATCTCATCAAAAAGCTTCAACATACCAGGAGAATAAGTTATGTCTTCAATAACCATTCGTCCTTGTTTGTCATCATAAATAAAACATTGTCGTTCTTCTTCTTTTATAGATCCTACCCACATGCCTGGACGTAAAAGCACATGTTCACGTTCAGATAATTCTTTATATTTGTCTTCTACTCTCTTTACCATAATTAATTATAGAAACTTTCGTTATTGTTTGACAATTTTAACTACTTGTTCATCACTGATAATGTCATCGTCTTTCAATTGGTCACATATCTTATTAGATAACCAAGATTGTACCCTACGAAAAGAATTGTCCATTGTCAATCCTTCATATTCCATGATTTTAGTGATTGTCTTGTAAGTTTGCAATAACTTTGCTACATTTATTATATCCATTTTATATCAATCAATTTTTTTCTGGTGTATATCTCCAATCTTCTATGACGTATGTCTTGCTCAAATATCTTCTACCTATTGGATCCTTTGCAAGTCTTAATACAGCTCCCAAAAGACATTCAAGAACAGAATCACCTCTTGATCTATTGTTCGTTGTCTTTGTGCAGGCACCTTCTGTATACCAGATTGGTGTTGTACAAGTCCAATAAATGCCATCCCATTCTATGTTCATTCCATAAGTTTGAACTGTCTTGTGACCAAATTCATAGTCTTCTTCTTGCCATTGCTTAGGCAACATTGACAAAAGATCAGCAATATCATACTTTTTCTTAAGTCTTCTGATACCATATTTCTCAAGAAGACTCATTTCAAAATCATCAATATATTTGCGTTCTGGTGTCATATTCAAGGATTTGATGAAACTACTTCTGAAACGATTCCATTGTCCCATGCAGTCTCAGCAAGTTTTAAAGACATTTTGTAGACTTCTTTTATCTGGTCTTCATTAAGTCCACAAGACTCTAAATATGGGACAATTTCATCATTGAAAATATCGTTGGGAGTTTGTTGTTCATCTCCCATGTAATTTTCACACCCAATATAGTATTTGTATTCTTTCATTGTAGTTCAATTTACACTATTATATAGAAACATTCTGTTTCAAATTCATTTTGAAATAGGAAACATTTTAATAATTTCATTTTTAAAAAACAAAAGCCACAATCAAGTGGCTTCTTTTATCCTAAAAGCAATGTTGTTATTATCTCTTTGTCTTCAGGTGATATGCTGTTTGCTATTGTCTTTAGTGACAATGATATTGAGTATTTGACTTTGTTTGGATTCATGTTCTCTGATGCGGCAATCTCATTCACACTCAAATTATATGGCAAGTCTATTCCAAAACGTTTCTTTATGATTCTTGCATCGAGGCTTGAAAGCTTGTACAAAGCATTAGAGACTATCTTCTTGAACATGTCTTTCTTTTCAAGGTTCTCAATGTTTGTGTCTTCAACTAAGAATGCCTCACTTGTTACAGGCGACAAAATGTCATCCTGATAGCAATCATTTGTGTATGGATTTATAGAGTCAAGAGATATGATGTTTATTGTTGACTTCTTGTTGTCATCTTCTTCCTCATCATCAAGTGTTGGTGCTTTTATGATCTTTCCATTCTTTGAAAGTTCAGCCAAAATATAAGCTCTAATCCATTGGAAAGCAACTGATGCAAACACTGCTGTCTTTACGTTTTTCTTTGTCCAGTTTATGAAGTCATCTTTTGTTGTGAACCCATCTTTTGGAAGTTTTCCCAATGTTACATCTAAGTCTTTAGAATAGTCAAAGCTGTCATTTATGACTTTGTTAGCATCTTCTAATGAGAATCCATCACCTTCAAAGTCTTCAATGTTGTCAATGATTTGTTTACGAAGCTTTCCTCTGTTTGTGTCAAACTTGTCAAAGGCAACACATAATCCCAAATTGCCTGCTTGTATCAAGTCATCAAATGGAACTCCAAGATTTCTGTAACGTTTAGCACAATTTATGACAAGTTTCAAGTTGTTCTTTATGAAAACATCACGGTTCTCTGGCAAGAACTCTAAATTGTTGCTTTCTGATTGTGGATGCATTATGTACTCTCTTTTCACATCATTGAAGTATATGTCAATGTTGTTGTCAAATGTCTTTTGAGAGGCATAATGATGAGATATTACCTGACGTGTTTTCTTTTCTAAAGTTTTGAAAAATTGTTCATTTATATCAATGTCTTTTTCTAACATAGCTTTCAACTCATTTATGTAGAATTCAACTATGTTTTTCTCTGAACATCCCTTCAGATTCTTTATCTCTTTTTTCAATAAAGATTCAAATTGCTCTATGAACAGATCTTTATTGGTTATTTTTTCAATCTTGTCTATTTCTTTTCTAAGTTTCTTAAGTTTTTGGGTACTTGTTTTATTAAGATTAACATTCATATTGGCTTATTGAAAACATTTTTATGTTTCTTATTGCCATTTCGTTAATATAAAAATATAGAAAAATCCGTTAAAAGAATTTAACAAAATGTCAATCTTTTAACGGATTTCAAGAAAAATATTCACACCTAACTAATTCTTATTGAAATATGTTGAAGTTAGATGTAAGACTAGTCTGTAGTTTCTGTACGTTGTTTATCACTTCTTTCACCTGATTTTGCATATCAGTGTTTGTGTTCTTTACCGTGGCTAATTTCCCATTAGCATCTTGAAGGCTCTTGTTTGCTGTCTCAAGTTGTTTGCTTAACTGTTCATTCTTGTTCTTTAGTGATTGTATATCTGCAGATAGTTTTTCTTTGTCATTGTTTGCTGTATCTAATTGTTTCTTCAAATTGTCTATTTCTCCTGCAGCTTTCTTCTTAGTCTCATTGATTTCACCTTCTGCCACTTTCTTGAAATCTTCTAATGCAGCATTTGCTTCATGAACTTGTTGTGTAAGTGTTTGATTATCAGCAACTTGTTTATCATATTGTTTCTTGCCTTCTGCAACCATTGTGTTTAGTTTGTTCAATTCAACAACTTGAGCTTCACATTCATCACATTTCTCATTATACTTATTCTCATAATCTTTGGCATAGTTTTTGTTGTTTATCGCCTCATTCTTTGCTTTGTTTAACTCAAGTGCTAAATCATCGTTTTCAATCACTTTGTCATTCCATTTTCCTTCAAGTTCATTTACTTTCTCTTCATATTCCTTCAACTTGTTATTGAGCTCATCATTTATTGTAGAATTATTGAGTTGTTCTTTCAAATTCTTTATTTCTTCTTGTTGTTCGGCAATCTTTGCATTCTTGTCATCAATCTGTTTCTTTTGATCTTTAAAAACTTCCTTAGCTTTCTCTAAACGGCCTGCTAAAATCTCGTTCTGTTTTTGTAATTCTTCCATTGCAATGTTGTTAAATTTATTTAAATAATATAGTATTTTTGACATCCAGATTTCCAAAATTTTAGACTAAATATACATTCCTTCTGATTATTGTGATTTATTTTTAATAAATAGATTTTTAAATACTATGAGCAAAGAAGGCAAAAACATATACATATACAGATCTTTAGATTTAGCTGACAAAAGTGACAAAAATGCTCAACAACAAGTGCTTGAAGACTTATATGGAAATGAGGCTGTGTTCATAACATGCGAAGATGAAAGTTTCATAAGCAATGATGATGAGTCAAGCATACTAATACAAGAATACATTAAATAAACAACATAAATTATATGGCTATTAATACAAGAAAAATATCAAGTTTGACAGAACTTAGTGAGATAACTGGTGATGAATACATCATGGTTGCTAAAAACAACCGTTCTTACAAAGCAAAGGCTGATTTGTTCACATCAGACAAGATCAATTCAATCTCTCAAACTATAGCTAAAGGAGATGATGCAATAAGCTATATCAATATTGCTACATCAGCTGGTGACAACTATAGCTTCACTGTAAAGAATGGATCAAAGGGAAGTGATGGAAACATGGGACAAACCGGACCAAAAGGTGAGACTGGTGACAGTGGAATAATTCTTTATGGCACTGATGTTGAAGACATGATAATTGACAATCTTGAAGGAAAGAATGCAGCTGGAGAAGAATATGAAGACAACCAATTGTCAACATACATTTTGAGTGCACGTCAAGGAAACATACTTAATGGAAAACTTGCAGCATTAGCTGAAGAATATGTTACACAAGACAGATATGACTTTCTATTGTCAAAAGGTCAAATTCAGGATCATGTCAAGTATTTCATTATAGAAGATGAAGAATAAAAATATACACATTTGAAAATGGCTTTATATGTAGACAACAAACCTATCAACACTATATACAGAGGTGAGAAAACTGTTCAGGCCGTCTATCAAGGTCTTAAGCTTATATGGCAATACATAAGAAGTTGTTTTGGACGTGGATATTGGATTAATGAAAAACAATGGTCTGAGTCAGATGGCTGGGCTAACTAAGAAATTAAACTTGACTTAACAAATGGGAATAATTCAAAAGATACATAAACTTACTGATTTGCCTGAGTTGACTGATGTAAGCAGATCAAAGATCTTGGTTGCATCTAATGGAAAGAACTATGCAATAAGCAGTGAGTTGATAAAAGGCAAAAAGATAGCAAACATTTCTGAAATACCTTCAAAAGAAGATGGTGGCTTGAACATCATAAACATATTGTTCAGTGATGGAACAAGCACTAACATATTTGTATACAATGGATCAACTGGCAACAAAGGACTTGAAGGTTTTGAAGGCCCAAAGGGAGACACAGGCAACAATGCTAATGCTGACTTGAGTGCTATAACTGGTGCAAAGGGAGTATTCACAGTTGTAAATGACTACATAATATCTAATGATCATGCTGGACATGATGACTATTGCAACAAAGCTTGGTCAGCATATAGAGGAAAGATTGCTAACAGGACTATTTCAAGCATAAATGAGACATTTGTTTCAGACAGCGAATATGAATTGCTTTGGAACAATATCAGTTACATTGTAGCTGAATTCACAACAAATGAAGAAAATCAAGAGACTACAATATTTACCAATGACACTAATGCTCACACATTCTTCAAGAAATACTGGACTTATGAAGAAGGTGATGTTGCAACATATTTTGTTGCTATATATGGAGAAGTTCCAGTATATGATGAGAACAACAATGTCATTGGGACAGAGATTGGAGTAGTTCGTTATGATCCTGTTGTTGCTAACCTTTGGACAGACATATATATGGGTGAAGGAAGTGGATATTTTGAAGCTTCAAACAACCAGTTGAAAGACATTGATCCTCTTTATGTCTATGATGCAAAACAAGACAAATATGTGCAAATACACATTGACACAAATCCAAACATCATAGATGAAGAGACTGGAGAACAGACAATAAATGACAACTACAAAGACAAGGAGTTTGACTATTACAGTGAAAAGCTCAAGACATACATTCATGCCAACTATACAAACTCTACAAACACTTGGACTTATGACTTAGCAATTGATGATGAAGACAGATTTGTAAAGCCTTTGTACACTGAGGTGTTAGATCAAGCAACAGGAGAGTCATCAATTGTAGAGATAGAGAACTATCTTGATCCATCTCTTCCAAACTACATAAAGATTGACTATTCTGGCTATACAAAGTACTACACTTCTTATGATGAAGAGTCTTTGATTGAGAACATGACAAAATATCTTGGTGTAAGTGAAGAAAGATGTTTTGTAAAAAAGAATGGAAAATATGAAGAGATTGAGTATGCAACTTTAAGTGATGAAAACAAAGCAAAATGTCTTAAAAAGTTAGAAGATGACTTTACAGAATACATATTTGTGAAGATAAATCCTGTTGAATACAGCTACACTTTCACATATCACTATAATGACACTTACAGAATGAAACTTGTAAGAAAAGAGGTGACTGAAGTATATCAAAGGGGAAACATAACGCTTTATTCATATTTTGAAAACAGAGACTATTTCACATCTGAAATCAAAGAGATAATTGATGAGACTGATGCAGATGGAAAAGTCATAAGCTCACATTATGAGACAATATACACAAAGATCATCATACCTTCATGGATTTATGCTGAATTCACTACAAATGAAGAAGATGAGAACATCATAGTGTTGAACTCTACTAAAGAGCTTGGCAATGAAGACCAATACAACCAGTACATTGACATAACTGATGAAGACTATGAAGATGTAAGTGATGATGAGATAGTTCCAACAAAATATTTGTTGTATGCTGGAATGAAGAAGATATACGTCTATTCTGGAGACAACATGTATGATGAAGTTAACTTTGAAGACATTGACATAACTGGTTCAACAGTATACTATGAAATCAATGGACACTATGAAGAAATAAGTGCAGACAAAGCAATCGATATACAACAACATGAAGCTGTATATGTAAAGTTAGATGAAGACACTTATACATTTGCTGATGCAATTGAAGCATCAAAGACTTATTACATTTGGAAAGAAGTTCGTACAGTCATTCAAGACATTGCTGAATTCATAAAGACACAAAACATAACAATATTCACAGGAATTCCAAAGCAACTTCCAATAAAGTTTGTTCCTGAGAATGCTTCATACAAGATAGCAACTATTGATTATGACTCAGACTTGATCACAATGTTTGAGAATGGAAGAATTTGTGCTATTGGCGAACAGCCGGATGAGAACAATGAGACACATACAACTCTTATAATAACTCCTAAAGAAGGAAATCCATTAGTGTTCAACATAACAATTCTTACTCCTGCTTCTTCAATACAAATGGGATTGGGAGAAAACAATGTTGATGACTTGAAGATAAACATCGGAGAGACAACAACAGTTGAATGTGTTGTAAGACCAATAACAACTTCAAACAAGAGATTGATATTCAACTATGGTGATTGCATAGAGTTGAGTGAAAAGGTAGAAATTCCTGAACAAAACAAGACCACAGCAATCATAACAGGTGTTGAAAAGGGAAGCACAACAATAAGAGCAATTGCATTAGATGGATTTGGTGCTGAACAAACTTGTGAGATTGAGATTGTAAAGCCAGTCACATCAATATCTTGGGATCAACCATTCATTGTTCCTGTAAAATATACTAGAACAGACATACAAGAATGGAGAATCAACTGGATGAACGAACATCCTGGTGAGACAATCAATGAAGATGAAGTTCCAACAACAAATGATGTGAAAGAGTATAGAATGACAATTCTCAAAGATGTTGACTATGAGCTTATACCTAAAGTTGAGCCAGAAGATTGCTCATATCCTGAGATTGAGTGGACAACATCAGACAATGTTGCAGTTGTCTCAACAAAATACAGAACAGTCATTGATTCTCCTGAAATATCATATATAGCAACTCAAGAAGATGTTGACAATGACATAAGAGTTGATGCTACTGGACATGTTGATCAAGAGAATGGATTGATAGTGTCTATTGGAGAAAAGATTATATTGCAAGATGAAGAAAGTCACGAAGAGAAATACTATGTCATCAGGGGTTCACATATCACATACATAATAGATAATATACCTGGATATATAGAAGACTCTCCAGAGTCAAACAGGATTATCTTGACAGGTCAATTGAAATACATATATGGAGATCAGACAGAAAGATTCCCAATAAATGCTTATGTTATCATTAATCAGTCTGTTGAGACTGTGACAGTAAGCCCTTCTACTTTGTCATTCAACATTGGCACAACTAAGAAACTCACTGCAACACTTGGCCCTGAAGATGCTATCAAGGACTTTGTATGGATTACAAGCAATCCTGATATTGTCACAATAGACAATGATGGTGTTGTAAGCGGTGTTGCACCTGGCACAGCAGTAATAACAGCCAAAGCAACAGATGGTTCAGAGAAATATGCTACTTGCGACATTACTGTCACTGTTCCTATGAATGACATCAACTTCATGAATGCAATCAATGGAATAGTTTATGTTGGAAAGGGCAAAGAAGAGACAATTAATGTCAATTTGATATACAATTCAGTTCCAAATTCTACAAATGACATCAAACTTGGTGTTGACTGGAACACTTCAAACAACAGTATTGTGTCTATATCAGATGCTGGTATTGATGGAAATGGAAACAGCTATTGCACAATAAGTGGTATATCTCTTGGAAGTGCTACAATAGTTGCTAAAGCTAAAGACAATTCAGGTACAATTGGAGCAATTCAGGTAATTGTCATTGAGCAAATTGAGAACATTGAGTTCACAGAAGAGTTAAGAAACATAACAATGGATGTTAATGACTCACTTTCATTGATGCCTGAATTCACACCAGCATACTCTACTAATCAAGTGTTGACTTGGTCATCATCAGACAACACAAAAGCAACAGTCAACAGTAGTGGTATTGTTACTGCAATTGCTTCAACTGACAAGAACAATGAAAATGAAGACATACCTGTAATCATAACAGCTACAACAACTGATGGTTCAGCTTTGTCAGCCGAATGCCACATTATAATAAACTAAGAAAAAACAAATAAAGACATATATGAAAACAACAATACAGTCTGAAAATTTATCAAGTATAATGATTTATACTGGCTCATCTTATTTAGATGCTGCTAGTTATTTGGCAAACAGAGAATATGGAAGCTATATTTCAGATCTTGGTTATCTTGGAAGAACACGTGACTTGAAATCATATTGGACAAACTATCCAGAATTGTTGTATGAAGAAACTGAATACAAGTTTGACAAAATAAAAGACATCTATGATGAAGCACAATCTTATTTGACGTCTCATGATGATTTTGCAAACAATGGAGTAATCACAATAACTGAATTGAATGGAAACAACAAGACAATATCACGTTATCATGCAGAATACAGTTATCAGACAAATTTGAACAACAATTTCTCAAACATTGTCCCTTACAGTGCTGAAGACATAAATGACTTCTTGTTTGCAATCAACTATCAGAAATACAACAAGGAAGTAATGTATGGAAGCGAATATGAACTCAATTCTGTTCGTATTGGCTCTAAGACATTCAACTGGCATCTATCTTCTGACATTGCTTACACAAATGTAAGTGTAGAGTCAACAGAACTAAGTTATTTCTTTGCATACATTATTGATGACGACAACAATGTGACATATTTCTACAATGCTGATGACTATTTAGCAAACACAATTTCTGGAACAAGCTATGCATACACTTATGACTATACTGACAATGTGTATACTTATGATCATTACTACTATGGAGCAAACAATTTCTACACTTATATTGGAAGACAATATTTGCCTATCATAGACACATTGAAAGATGTCATTGGTGAACAAGTTTCTGAATTTGAGAACAGACATGGAAACAATGAAGAATTGTACACTTATTACATGTATGATTGCTCAATAGACATTCCTATGACATTGACAACAAGATCACTTGGCACAAAGAAGTCAACATTTGAGCTAAGATATTCAAGTTTGTATGACAACTGGTTTGAGTACTCAATTCCAATGAATATGAAATTGAATGGAACAACTTCATTCACTGTCACTGCTTATGAAGACTCAACATTTGGTGTAAGAATGAATGAAAATGATAAAGTCACAGAATCTGATACAGTCATATTGGCTAATGAGACATCTCAAATAGAATTTTCACACAATTCAAATGACATTGCTTACATGTCAATACTTACTCCATACAGCATGAAAGCTCTTGATTTGTCAAATGCTGCACAACATATACAAGGAGCATTGAATCTTACTTATAGCGCATGGTCAACTCGTAAAGGAAATCATTTAGAGTCATTGATTATTGGTAGTGAGAACATTAATGGAAATATAACTAAGATACTTGGAATCAATGACTTATATAACTTGAAATACTTAGATATCTCAAACATATCTAATTTAGTTTCAACTCCTGCTATTGCAAGACTCAACAAACTAAGCACTTTCAAAGCAAAAGGTTCAAATATACAGTCATTCAAGCCAGCACAAAATACTGAGTTTGAACGCATTGAGTTGCCTGATACAATAACAAACATTCGTTTACAAAATGTCACTATAGATGAAGACAACTTTGACTACACAATAAACTCTAACTTGAACAGTCTTGTATTAGACAATGTTTCTGGTTTAGACACTTACAAGTTTGTATGTGAATGGAATTCATTATTGAAGACAAACAATAGTCTTGTTCCTCAGTCATTGATATATCTTGAGCTTAATGACATTGATTGGAACATAGTTCCTGTGACAATCATGGAAGACATAAAGAAGTTTGACTTGAATATCAAGAATGCTGAAATAAGTGTTGTTGGAACATCTATATATGGAATGCTTAGCAGAGAAGAATACATAAAGATGACAAAGCTTTATGGTGTCAATGCATTCTATAACTTGTCAACAAATGAGAAAGTGTTTCCAAACTTGAAACTCACAAAATATGTCAATAGTTTGCCAGACTTTGAATACACATTCACAATAAGTTCAGAAGGACAAACAAAGACATTCATAGCTGAGTTTGACAACACAGACAATCCAAACACTATAATAGCAGTAAATGCAGTTGTTGGGAATTTGATAAAATTCAATGACACAACAGGAGAACTTGAAGATGTCACTTATGACTTCACTATTGACAGGCATGAAAAATACATCTTCCATAAGTTATCTAACATTGTTGACACAAAAGACACATTGCCATCATCTTCACAACTTGACTATGGTGACATAGTGCTTTACAATGGTGACACAATCTTGATCATGATGGACTACATTGCAAATCCAAAGTTCCAGTTCATAAAGCTTGGAAATGTCAATGATTCAAGACAAGACTTGTTGTATTGGTTCCTTGATGAAAATGTCATCAACCTCACATTTAGAAGAAACGAAAAACCAAAAGTAGTAAGCAAGATAATTGTAAACTACAATGAGAATGAGATTGATGAGATTATTGAATATGAGACAGTATTTTCAGAAGGCATAGACATATTTGTAGATGTTGATGAACATGAAGCTACAAACAAGACAATCATTGCTCAACCAAGTAGTCTTGACATTGACTTGACAAACAATGGAAATGGAAAATACAATATCAAGCTTAATGAGAGAGCACAAATTCCAATGTATGGCAAGAAAGAATACACAATCAAGTTCTGTTTAGATGGAAAAGTCCCATCAACAAACATTGACTTGAAAGACATCATATATAAAGAGTTGAAGATTGTTGTCAAGTCTATTGCAAACACTGACACTTATGTGACTGAAAACATCATGGTGATAGATCCAGAAAATGCTTCATTTGATGATACCACTGGAATACTTACAATAAGTGAAGACACTGCTTCATTTGATGAGACAACTGGAATACTTACAATAGAATAAAAAATAAATATCATATATTATGGGAAGCATCAAACAAATCAAAATAGGAAGCACTGGTCAAGTATTAGACATTGATCCTAAACAGAATAATGATGTAAAAAGCTTTAGAGAAAGAATTGAATATCTTGAGACAGAACTACAACGTTTGAGAGAAGAGTTTGATTCTTATAACCAGACTGATCCAAGCGGAAATAATAGTAGCTATTAATTTAAGTTTAATTTCTTGATTGCAAATGCCCTACGAAAGTGGGGCATTTGTTTTATGTATGAAAATTTGTAATTATTTTTAAATTAGTAGCAATTATATTGCTCATAAAAAATATATATTACAAAAACATGGCTAAAGCACTTTGGGAACAACCTATTACCAAGAACGATGACTGGGGTGGTGGCGAATTCTCGCATAATGCACCTGTTTCTGGAAAATATGTTCAACAGTTCATCAAAGAGACTTTGAACAAAAAATTCGGATATCTCTACTATAACAGAGAGAACAACCAGAACAAGTATTTAGTGTTTGCTGACAAGGATGACTATAACAAATGGTATAGTGATCCTGCAAAGAATGCTGAATTGGTTTTGGCTACATTCGATGCTCCAGCTCCTGCTACTATCAAGACTAAGACACTACAACATGAATCTCCTGAATCAGTCATTGCAAGATTTGGTGCAGATATTACTCCTATTGTTTTCCACTATTACATAGAGGACAACTCAGGAAATGCTGTTGCTGAAGATGTGATAATGCGTATAACCGCAACATCTAAGAGTTCTGTTAAAAGTGAAGTCATTACAATTCCTTATGATCTTAAGACTTACAAGAAACAAGAGAAGGATTATCACAATGAATATCCTGAGTCATTAGATTATTTGGAGTCAAATGACATTATAGGTACTCGTTATGAGTATACTAGACTAAACAGATTGTTGACAACAGCTGACAAGTACAATATCGTCATCACATTGACTGGTGCAACTACACAAGTCAGCACTACACTTGCATTCCAATATCAACTTATTGACCTTCAATTGTCAACTGACTTCAATTATTTGTCATCAATAAAAGACAATGACAGAGAGTTTAGTCAAATGTTAAACATAAAGGGTGCCGAAGGTTTTTCAAAGATTTTCACATTAAAGATTGATGGAAAGCCACTTATTCAGAACCCTGACGCTTTAGGCATTGATGCTAGCCGTATCATCTCATCAGGAGACAGTCTTGGTGACAGTGCGGTTATCAACAATAAGAAACTTGAGATATTTATGCGTGACAGCTCTAACAAGCTTGTCAAATGGGCTGACAATAATGAACCTATCTTTGGTCCTGGCAAACACAACTTGCAAATGCAGGTTCATATTAACGTAGACACAACAACTGTAATTGAGTCAAAAGTACTTTATTTTGACTTTGTTGTTGCATCTGAAACAGAAGAGCAAACATTCTTGTTATACGCTTCTGACTTGAATGAAGAGTATGATCAAAATGAAAAGATTAAGTTGAGTGGAAACCAATATTCACAAATCAACTATTCTATTGGTTTGTACACAACTCAAACTCGTAGTGTTCCTGTAAAATATTTGTACCAAGTCCAGAGAGAAGTACAAGAAGTCGATATATATGGACAACCAATGTTTGATGGCAATGGTGATCCAATCATGACTACAAAGATGGAGACAATCAACGACACCACACATGCTTTAAGCAATGGTGAGATTGACGAAATCAAATACACTTTACGTGAATCTGGATTGATTTATTTGACAGTGACTGCTTATGACTCATTCGACAATCCTATAAACAGTATTGAGATTGAGATCAATTCTAAAGAGATTGAAGATGTTGTCATTGGAGAGATAACTGACGACAATATATTCAAGTATTCAGCAGAAAATAGAAGCAACACTGACCCAACAAGAGAAATCTGGCAAAACACTTCAAAAGCTTTTGGTTCACAATACCCAATAAGCGGTGTATTGAGTGACAACATAAGCTTTAACAAGCTAAATGGTTGGGATGGTGAGTCTCTTACACTTAGAAATGGTGCAACTATCACATTCCCATTCAACTTGTTCAATATGCCAATTTCAGGTACAAATGAGATCTCTACAACAGGTTTCACATTTGAAATTGACTTTGAAACATTTAACGTACAGGATGACAATGCAACAATAATGGACTTTTCAGAACGTGACGCTGATGGATATTTGAAGTACAACTCATTTATCTCTATCAAAGCTACATCTGCTGAAATGGGTTCTAACAATGGTTCTAAGATCAAGACAAACTTCAAGGAATCAGAAAGAATCAAGATTGCATTCATTGTCAACCCACTTAAGAACACTAACAACAACCAGTATGATCCTGACAATGAGGAGACTGATGACAACCCTAACACTATGTTCATCATGGTGAATGGTGTGCTTGATAGAGTTGTAAAATACGGTTCTGGTAGAGCTGGTTCTGACTCATTCAAATGGGCATATCCAACTGGTCCTTCTGCAAATAGTTTCACAATTGGTAATACAGATGGTAAAGCTGCTGTAAAACTTTACTCAATTAGAATATATGACAAAGCTCTTACACTTGATGAAGAGTTCATGAACTACATGAATGATCAGAGTGGAGAAACTTTGACAGAGGTGTTTGAAAAGAACAATGTTCTTGAGAACAATGAGATTTCATTCAACTTAGTCAAGAATCTTATGCCTACAATGGTTATGGGTATTGACTACGTATCATTTGGTTCATTCACTGCTACTGACAAGAAGAGCAACACTTTTGCTGAAGTACAGTTCTTTGATCCAACAATGGAAGATGGAAGCTTGAACTTCTATGCTCGTCAATGCTGGGTCTCTTGTCAGGGTACTTCTTCAATGTCATATCCTGTAAAGAATTTGCGTTTGTATTTCTGCAAAGGGTATACTCAATACAAAGAAGGAAAGGGTGGAACATTCCAGAAAATCAATAGATTGAAATATGAAGACAGTGACACTCCAGTAGAAATCACTGACAATGCAATATTGCCAATCATGCCTGAGTATGAGACTGAATTCTGGCCATATTCAGAGTACAAGAGAGAATATGCTGACACATTGCTTATTGGTACAACAAACATGGACAACTATTTGCCATATGCTGTAAACAAGAAAGTTGATGGTCCTGAAGGTTCAGCTATCCTTGTCAAGGGTGAATATGAAAGTGCTATACATGATGGCTATCACAAGATTGGTGCTAATAGAACAATGAAGGGTAAGATTGCAATGTTGAAGACATATCTTGGAATTCAAGAACTTGATCCAACTAGCATCAATGAAGAGACATTAGAAGTTTCTAAGAAACAAATAACTCTTTATATGGTAGATCCTCAAAAGAGCTATAAGACTGTAAAGGATGCATTTGACAACACTTACAATGTCTATTCAACATCTGGCATGGATTGCTATTTGAAGACTGAAGATGGCTGGTCTGACTATCTCACTGGAGATACTGAATTCTCATATGATGCATTCACTCATAAATGGACTAAAGCTGATGGTGAAGAGATTGAACTTACTGACTACTTGAATTCTATAAAGAATGACAATGAGCTGTTAGAGCAATTCTTGTCAGAAAATGACTTGTTCATTTCTGCATATCGTCCATTGCTGCATACTGGTGAGTCATTGAATGATGCTTCATATGAAAAATACATTGATGAACTTCGTTATTCTGGTGTAAAGCTTTATTACTGGAATGGAAAGAAGTTCAAAGCTTACAAAGGAAGCTTGAACACTCTTATTGAAGGAAACGACTATAAGAACACTCCACTTTGCAATAGTGGAAAGACATGGCATAACCAATTGTTCTATTCTTTGGGAGCTAACTGGAGACAATATGATCTTGAAGATGGTTCAAAAGCTGGTTATAAAGGAAAGCATGTATCTGGCTGGACAGACCGTTGGACCCTTAAAGCTGACTATGCTGAATCTTCAAACACTCACAATGGTGGTGTTGGTCGTCTTTGGGGCAATGCATTGTATAATGTAAACCTCAACAACAAGCCAGTTTGTCGTACTGAAGCTCAGAAGTTTGTAAAGAACAACATTGACATTCGTACATCTTGTGACTGTAAGCCAATGGTGTTGTTCTACAAGCAAATTCAGTATTTCGATGAAGTAAGTGGTTTGCCAGTATACAGTGATGATATCAAGTTTGCAGGTATATACAATATCATGACAGACAAATCATCAACTAAGTTGTTTGGATTTGAAGAAATCACTAACCCTTCAGGTACTAAGTGGTCAAAAGAAAGCCCTGAATACAATGGAAGCCATACAGAATGTTGGGAATGCTTAAACAATGGTTCAGACATTATCAAAGGTCTTTCTACTGCATTTGATGAAAAGGATGCTAATGGTGAAGCTGTAAGTGGTCTTGCAAGCAAGAAGAGCAAGATTGGTGAAAGCCGTCCATTATGGGGAACATATGAATCTCGTTGGCCTGACACTGGTCAAGAGAGACATGAATATAACCCAGTATCTAACCCACTTGGAAACAACTGGCCAGATGATGTCTATGGTGTAGACACTAAGAATCTTGAAGGATTCTTGCGTTGGGTGAACTTCTGCAAGACAGCCGTAAACTACAGAATTGGTGAAAATCAAGAAATGGATGGTTACTCAGCAACTATCTATCTTCAAGTAAGCAACAATGATGCTCAAGATCATTATGACAGATACATAGCTGCTAAAGCTATATATGAAGATCCAGAAAGCACTAATGCTGAAAAGGATACTGCTATGAAGGATATGGAGCTTCATATGCTTTACAAGAAATGGAACATTTCTGGTAATGACAACTATTCAGCTCTTGGTGAGACTTATGAATATATTGGTCCAGATCCAGAAAACCCTGGAAAGACTACAACATTGACTGCTGAAGTCACATTCGTAATCAATGCTAACACAGTATGGTATATCTACAACCATGATATCAATATGGAAGTAGTCACAAAGACTGTTAATACTGCAAAAATTGGTCACAAGATTTACACAGTCGGTATTCCAAGCTTTGACTCTAAGTATCGTTGCACAAATCCTGATGGAACATTCAATGAAGAAGAGTCACGTAAGCACTATGTAAGAACTTATGTATGGCCAAGCGGTACTGGTGACTACAAATACTATGACAACTTTGGTGATGAGGCTATACTTTCAACAGCTGAAGCTTCTAAGTATGACTTAGATCCAGACAATGAGCACAAAATCACTTTAAGTGAAGGTTCAGAACCTGTATCTTGTCAGAACATAACTTATATGCAATATTTCTCAGCTACTAAGAGAGATCACTTAGATCTTGAAAAGGTTGCTGCATATTATATCTACTTGTTAAGATTTGGTGGTGTTGACCAGGTCGTCAAGAACTCAATGATGACAACTGAAGATGGACAACATTACTACTTCATTAACTATGACAATGACACTATCTTGGGTGTACGTAACGATGGTTACTTGATTTACAACTGGGATATAGACCGTAACACATACGATGCATCACTTCCTGGTTATGCATTTGCTGGAGCTCAATCAGTTCTTTGGAACTGTCTTGAAATGGATGAAGACTTCATGAGACTTGTACAAGAAATTGACCAAGCTATGAACAAACAAGGTCTTCTTTCAGCAGAAGCTGTACTTGCTTGGTTTAATGAAAGACAAGAAGGTTCTTGGTGCCAGAGACTTTACAATGAACAAGAGAAAGTAAAATACTTGTCAACTGTAAAGAAAGACTTCACTACAGACAGATACTTGGGATTCATGCAAGGAACTCGTCATTCTCATCGTAACTGGTGGATCAATCACCGTTGGGACCTTTACGATGCTAAATGGTCATCTGGCATGTATTCATTGAAACAAATGAAGTTCATCATCACATTGTCTGCTGGTGACAACAACCCTAAAGACTTGATGATTACAACTGCTGCAAGCAAGTATTTCTTCACGATGATTCGTAACACAGCTAGACCATATGCTGACTGGTTCAAAGAACTCAATAGAGAAGAGACTGGTGTATTCACAATCAGACAATCTAACTCTGTAGGTGACCCTATCTACTTATATGGCCCACAAAAACTTAAAGTATTGAACTTGAGACCAAATGCAAGCTCAATAAGCCTTATGAACCTTGCTGAAACTTACACTATTGTTTTGGGTGATGGTAGCAAGAAGACATCAGACTGGATTGACGATGATGGTGCTATGATGACTAAGCTTTTGATTGGTTATGACAATGAGCATAACTCATCAACTGCTACAGACATCAGTGGTCTCAAGAAGATTTATTCACTTGAGGAAATTGATATTCGTGGTATGAAGAATCTTAATGGTGGTGTTCCTGACATCTCATCACTTGCTAACTTGCATCGTTGGAGAGCAAAGAACTCTAATGCTACAACATTCATTCCAGCTGGTGGTGTAACTTTGTATGAAGTATCATTAGGAAATGATGTCAACACAATTGAACTTGACAGAGTTGAGTTCAGATCAGATCCTAACCCATACGAATCATACCAAGACAAAGCGGTGTCAGGAAACACATCAATTGGCACTACATTAGGTACAAGGTATGGTGACATTCTTCCACAATACACTTCAATAAATGCTTACAAGTATTGCAAGTCATATGTATATGATGAAGAGCAAGAGTCTTATGTAATGAAAGAAAATTACTGGAATATTCTTGATGAAGGTGGAAACCCAACAAGCAACTATTCTGGTGACTACGTATTTGACTATGCTCCAACATCTAAACTTTCACGTGTTGTATTCAACAATGTCAAAGGTATTGACACATTCTTGTTCTTGACAGACTTGAAGAATGCTATTCGTACTTCAAGCTCAACTGCTAATACAAAACAATATACTGTGAACATCAATGGATTTGAATGGGCACTTGGTGGTGAAAATCCAGTACAAGACTTCATTGACATGCACCAGACATTCAATTACAACGATGATGAAGGAAAAGAACAATTCACTGGTACAGTATACTTTGACAAGCAATTGACACAAGAAGAATACAATAAGCTTATTGCAGAATTTGGTGAAGACGTATTCAGACCAGGCAATGCATTGACAGTCAACTGTAAAGCTGGTGTTCTCGTAAATGTCAAGGGTGGTGAAGCAAAAGAATTCAATACACCAGCAACTGGTAGAATAACAGCTTACAACACAGTACAAGACACTAAACTTGAAATTCTTGCATCTATTTTCCCAATGAAGGAGAATGACAAGTATGTGTATCTTCTTAAGACAATGACTGGATGGCAATACGCACCTGAAATAGTTCCATCAGGAACAGCTGGCAAAGAAGTATATACAGTATGCAATGGATCATTAATCTACGGTAAGTTGACTAACAACAATGGTTCAGCTACATTCTGGATGGATCCTGAATATCCTGTTGGCTTAGAAGATGGACAATTCTTTGAAGTTCATGTCTATCCTTATAATGCAGATGGAAGCATTGATCGTAATCATGAAGTTGAAGAAGCATTGACATATGTCAAAGTTGAAGAACTTGTAATGCCAGAGTCAAACGACATAATTGTCGTTGACCATACAAATGATGACACTCAAGTCTCATTCTTCGGAGCTCCAGTTTCTTCTATGAGCTCAATCTCTGACAATGAAGAACATGAGTTTGTGATCAAATATAATGGCTTGGTTCCAAACATTGATGTAAAGAATGTTGAAATCTCATTCAGTAACAGTGACAATCTTTATGAGTACATAAGAATCAATTCAAACAATGAAAGCAAACTTGCAGCTTCATTCATACCTTATGAAAATGGCAGCTATGTAGACATCAACAATGATGACTTTGAGTACTCATTCAAGATCAAACATGACATTGCACAATTCATAGCTGACAACAAGATAAAAGTCTACATCAAGATAACAATGATGAATGACACAGAGTTCAACTTGATTTTGCATTATCTTGTCAATTGTGTATATGCTAATGCTATGACATTCTATGAATTGAATGGCACAGAACTTGGTAATGAAGTTTCTATAAACAAAGCATTTGAGTTCACAGATCTTGGAACATACAGATACAAGATTGTTTACAAAAACAATAACACAATTGTTGTTCCTAATGTTGACTATACTTTGGAAATCTATGACAATCCTAATGTGCATGGCTGTACTGTTGAGATTGTTGACAATGACATACTTCAAGTAACAGTGAATGTCACTGAAACTAGACATGTTGATGACAGAGTAATCAATATCAAGGCTACACCAGATCCTGATGTTGTTGCTCCTGGATATATTGCAGAGTTCAATGCTTCAAGACAATTCACAGTATTTGTCTCATATCCTGACTATATTGAGATGAGTTGCACAAACTATGACTTGTTGACTGACAACAACCCATATTATGCAGACTCTAACTTGAAGACATACAGCAATCCATTGGCTATCAACATTACTAACAATTTTGCATTGAATAATGTAGACTTGGATTTGAAAGCTGTAAGCAAGTTTGGAGACACTCATCCAGTGACAATGAGCTATGCTATCGAAGGTGTAGACATAGTGTTGCGTGACACTAATGATGCTTACACTAAGTCAATAGCTTATAAAGAATATGACTCATCTGAAACACCAGATGCAAATGGCTACATTTATGGTGATGTCATAAGTGGATTCAGCATTGATCCAATAACATTCACACCAATATATGAAGTTGTTGAACTTGATGGTGTTCATATGTTATCATTAGTCAAACTTAGAATGAACTGTGATGCTGTTGCAAATGCAGTTTACAACCTTACAATGGCAATAAGTTGCAAGTTAAGATATGACAATGACAACAACACTATCAATCCAAATGGTGAAAGCCCATACTTTGACTTTGTAGTTGATGACTCAACAACTCAGAAGGTTACATTCACTCTTCCATTGACAAGAAGCAAGTGTGTTGCTACAACATATCATAAGCTTCCTTTAGTCAATATGGATGAAGTAATTGTTGACACAACAACTTACAGTTATGGATATAGATTCTATGTTGTTGACATCTATAACAGATTCTTTAGCATAACAGCTAAAAAGAAGAAGAATGAAGATGAATATGACATTGAGCCTTCATTCACAAAGACTGATGTTCCTAACTTGTTTGTAATTGGTTGTGGATTCAACGTCGGTGATGTTGTTGAACAAGATGAAGAGATAGTTGTGACTGAGAAACATCCAATATTTGTTTCATTCAAGCAATTCATTGGTTACAGTGTAGGTTACTATAGCTCAGATCCTCATAATGAAGAGTTCAACATTGGGCCTTATGCTTCAACCGAAGGTCAGGCTTGCAGTAACACTGGTTTGTATAATGGTCACACAATAACTTCTTTGTTTGCTGACAAGACATTCCCAGGAACAAGATACAATGAGCATAGAGGATCAATCTTTGACAAAGTATTCAACAAGAACACTGGTTATTCTATGAAGTTGTATGTACCATCTATTGCTGAACTTAACGAGATTATCAACTATGACACAGTTGCTGGTGTAGACATAGTTCCAAGTGAAATTTCTAAAGCACTTGATGCTGTCATGGCTTACTTGATACGTAACCGTTATGCAGAAGTTGAAAAGGACTACAACCCTTCATTCTATAATGCTGCTGCTGTTGAAGGATTCAACAATGCAACAACAGGATTCCCAATGAACCTTGTTGATGTCACAAAGATCATGAGAATATTCGGTGGTATTCAGAGTTCAGAATTGCAGTTCATATCAAGTACTAACTTCTGGGGAGCTACTGTAGGTTATGAATATCAGACATTGGAGGTATGCACATTACAGTGCACTTACAACATAAACAATGATCCTAAATATAACCTTCTTCCAAGTTCAGTAAGAAGATTTGACAATCACAATGGAACTTTGGAAGATGGTAGAAACGTAACGATACCATTTGTTAATGTCAAATAAAAATATGTGAAGTAAATATGAAAACAATATTCAATAGCAAGATTTCAGTTTCCAATTACAAGCCAATTTATAAAGCAAATGGCAAATGGTATGTATGTTTTGGATATAAAGAAATAATGGAACAAGCAAAGCCTGTGCTTAAGAATGGACGTTATGTAAAAAGTAACGGACTTTCAAGCACAGGTAAGTGCTCTTATTCATATTTCGTGTATGATGAGAAACCATTACCTGTTGTCATCAAAGATGATATTGAAGAGTATATCAACAATTATATCTCCAATAAAATCGTGAATGACTTTGTATGGGAAGGAAACAATGTTCATTTGACAAGAGAAAACCAGATGAACTATAAGGCAAGTTACGACTTGGCAATGCAAAGTGGAGGACAAAACCTTCCAATGAAGATAAAGACAACAAAGAATGGAAAGACAGAATACTTAGTGTTCTTCACTATCGATGAGTTGTCTAACTTCTACATTACAATGAACAAGTATGTAAATGATATGCTAGAAAAAGGTTGGAACATGAAAGACAGTATAGACTACTCTGTATATAATGTCTAAAACAGTTTGAACAATTTTAGAAGGTGGTGCAACCAGTTGTGCCACCTTTTTTATTTTTAAATAAGAAAATAATGAACTTAAGACATGAATTCATTAAAAGACTATTTGTACAAAAAAGTTTTTGAAGAATCTGAAACAGATACTGAAAAAGATGAGAAGACAACTCAACGTGGAAAGATAAAATTCACAATTTGGGAAGAACCAGACAAGAAAGTAAACTGGCTTGAAGACAATCAGAAATATCAGAAGATTGAATACAAGCTAGAAGATCAAGAGAACAAGTTGTCAATTGACTTTTTGCTAGGTTTTCAAGATGGCTCATGGAAGCTTTGGATAGGAAAGATTGGAAGCTGCAGCTATGATGATGATCCATACTGCTCATTCGATACTGACAAGTTCAGCGAAGGAATTGTTGCTGCATTAGACAAAGTTCAAGAGTTTTTAGACAAGATTGAAGAAGACCCAACAAACTATGTACAATATTACACAGAATAAAATAAATCTTTAACAATATGGCTAACCAAATAGGAATTCCAAAATATAAAGACTTGATCAACAAGTCAAAACTACAAGAATTGCAAAACAATGTAAAAGCATTAATGTTGAGATACAACATGGTAAGTTCCGACAAAGCAATATCAAATAGAGAAAGTGAGCTATACAATGACTACATGACACAATATATTGATGACATGAACAATATTGGGATGCTTCGTCAATATGCTCAAAACATTGTTGACATGTGCAATGAGATGAATTTCATCATATCTAAACGTTCAATAGAGAATCATGTATATCACTGGGATGATGAAGATGAAATATAAGTGAAACAATTATGAGATCTTTGTTAGAGTTCTTAAGCACTAAAAACATAAACATAATAAAAGCTGATGACACCAGCATACATGACATAATTCAAGAAGAACTTGATAGATTAGGTCATGATTGTGATTTGAATCATATTGATGTTAGTGCTGTAACAGACATGAGATGGTTGTTTAGTTGCTATAATGGAACATCTTTCTTTGGAGAAGACAATTTCAAATATAGAGACTTGAATCCTGACATATCTAGATGGAATGTAAGTAGAGTGACAAACATGGGTTGGATGTTTGCTGAATGTGAAAAATTTAATTGTGACATATCTGATTGGGACACAATTAATGTTGAGCATATGGAATACATGTTTTATGACTGCAGAGCTTTTAGTAAAGACTTGTCAAGATGGAAAACTGACAATGTTGTCAATATGGAGTCAATGTTTGACAATTGTGAAAACTTTAACTCAAACATTTGTGGATGGCATACTGGAAAAGTCACAAATATGTCAAGCATGTTTGCTAACTGCAAAAAGTTTAACCAAGACATATCTAAATGGGATATGAGCAAGGTGAAGAATACACAATATATGTACATGAACACAAATTTACCTGGACAATATCAAGCAAGAATAAAGAGATGAGATCATTATTTGAATTTTTAAGCACTAATGTAAAGCCAAACATAATTTATGCTACAGATGACACTATAAAGAAAATAGTGAAAGATGAGTTAGACAAGTTAGGTCATGATGCTGACTTAAACCATATAGATGTAAGTAAAGTCACAAATATGAATAGTTTGTTTAGTTGTGCAGATGGTGATTTAGGAAAAAAATATACTGACTTGAATCCTAACATATCAAAGTGGGATGTTAGTAATGTAACAATAATGAGTTTTATGTTTTTCGATTGTGAAAACTTTAATCAAGTCTTGTCTAAATGGGATGTAAGCAAAATAAGATATATGGATTATATATTTTATAATTGTGAAAATTTCAATCAAGACTTATCGGGATGGAATGTGGGCAAAGTAGAAAATATGAAAAGTATGTTTAGCGGTTGCAAAAACTTCAATAAAGACTTGTCACAATGGGATGTAAGTGAAGTAAAAATTATGTGGTTTATGTTTGATAAATGTGAAAAATTCAATCAAGACTTATCTAAATGGAACGTGAGTGAAGTGACAGATATGTCAGTTATGTTTAGAGGATGTAAAAACTTCAACCAAGACTTGTCTGGATGGGATGTAAGCAAAGTAAAAAATATAAATTATATGTTCGATGATTGTCCTATAAAAGAAGAATTCAAACCTAAGTTCAAGTAATTTCCCAAAAAAATTGATTCATTATATGTCAATAAAATAAACTCTAGTGAATTTTATCTAAAAGCTAATGGATTTATTAGATTAGATATTAAAATTCACTAGAGTAAATTCTTTTATCACTGGAAATAATTTATTTCATAGGAACATATTTAAAGTTTCTTACTTTAAATGGTTCATCTAAAAAACTTTTTGTTTTTTCTGGATCATCAATATTTATGTCAATTATTGCATCCATCAAATGTCCCTTTTGAGGATTATTTAGGTTTTTTGTAAGCATTTCAGCATATTTCTTTCCAACAATCTTAGTTACAATTCCATTAGCTCTGAATATGATTTGACTTGGAAGCCAGTCAACTTCATATTTGATCCAGTTTTCAATTGGATCAAGAGGCTGGTCACATTTCTTTATGTTCTTAGAGCCAAGATGCTTATGTCTAAGCTTCTTGTCATTGTAGTGTACATTGTAAGTAGTTCTCCAAGACTTTGTAAACCAAGGAAAATGGTTTGTTGTCTTCCAAGAATAGTTATTGTCTTCTGACCATGCTTCTACAATGTCAATTTCTGGTGGCCAGTTTCCGAATCCACTCAACCAGAATGCACAACAAATATTGAGACCTTTTGCCATTTTAGCCTCTATCTCAAAATGCCCATAGTCAAAATGTTGTTGAGTACGAATTAAAGCTCTTTCAATAGTTGGATAGTAAGTTTTCCCATCCCAATGTTTTATCTCTTTAGTGTTCTTAGCATATCTGAGATGCATTTCTCCATTTCTAAGTATAGTTATGACGTTGTCACTGTCACTATACCAAGCATGTGGATATGCAGTATGAATGATTCTTCCACCCTCCATCTTGCAACTCCAGTCGTATCCACACCATTTTATTGTGTTTTCCATAACATAACTTGAATGTTTATTTAAAAATAAAAAAGCGGCCGAAGCCGCCTTTTATAAACATATATTTACAGTTAATCTAATGCTTTATAGTAAAGCAAAGTTGGGTTGTTCTTTTTTACGCATTCGTCAATTGGCAATCCAACTGTGTCAGAATACTTCTTTGTGTTGAATGGTTCGCAAAGAAGATGGAATCCATGAACTGTTGGAATTACTGCCTTGATACGTCCAGGATCTTTTGTCTCAGAGCAATCAAGAATGATGTCAACATACTTTTGAATTGTCTCTTTGTCATTTGGGTCAACGTCATCAATGTCAACGATGTAGACTCTCTCATCCTGAATCTTTCCAGCTGCAGTAGAGAATGCAGACTTAGTCATACGATAAGACTCATTGTTCACCATTTGTGCAAACTCAAGAAGCATCTTGTTAGCAACTTTCTTGAAAGAACGTTTTGCAGGATGGATATAAAGTCTGCCATTGACAAGTTCAGAGATGCCAATCATCTCATTACGATGCTTCATAAGATCATCAACACTACAGATAGTGTAATATTTGATCATTCTGTTCTTGTTGTTTCCATTTATTCCGGCTTCCCCAAGATGCCCATCCTTGCCTCTTACCAAGACCTGAACAAAATAGAATTGATCAGGATTGCAAGGGTTTTTCTCAATATAGTCAGCTATAAGCTTAAAATTGTCAACTATTTTCATTTTTCTTCTTCTTTATAAATTATATCGTATTTGTCAAAAAGCATTTTTGCTATGTCTTCACTTATTTCATAGAATGATGTTATTCCAAGTTCGTATATTGATGCCCAAGTTCTTCTTTTGATAGTTGCTTTAATCTCTTTAAGACTAATATTTGTATTTTCATTAATGCAAAAACACAATTCTCCAAACATGTTTCCACTACTTGTCACTAGTGAATAAGACACAAAGAAATATCTGTTGCTTGTCTTCATTTCTTCTTGATTTTGATTATGTCATTTTCATCAAACAACATGTTAGCCAGATCTTCAGTTATACTCAACAAACTTACTATTGTTGGTTCAATCACGATAACTTGAGCATGTGCAGTCTTGTAGTTGTTCTTGTATTTGTTTTCAACATACTTTTTGATTTCATTTATTTTTGTGCTGCATTCCTCATTGTTCACAAAACACCAATCATCAAAGAATTCTTGTTTTGTTCCATCCCAAAAGATTATTGTTACAGTCGATACAAAAACATAAGAGTTACGGCATTTCATATTTGTTCAAATTTTGTTCCACCAAGGCTCTTCGGCATCTTCTTGTTCTATCTTATGAATTCCAAGTCGTTGCTCTGAAAGCATTATGTTATATTTTCTTACCCACAATAAGTCTCCAGCTTTACGGTTATGAGTTGGTTGAAGAATCTTTATTTTATATTGTGTCTTTGACTCATCAACAACTACACATCTGATTTTATGTTCATTGAAACAATTTCTATCCCAATCTTTGATTTTGAGAATATATGTTGCATCAATGTTCATATGACTTACTGTTTACAAATCTATATAGAAACATTGTTGTTCAAATTCAATCATTCAAGCTTTCTTCCACAAAATGGGCAATATTGTATTTCTGCCCAAGCTTCAACATGTCTTCCATGAGCAACTATCTGGAAATGATAGTCTTCATCATGAGTGTCACAATTATCATAGACCATGTATAATGTTGCAACATCTCCATTTCCAAAAGCAAGACCTGGAGTGTATTGATCTTTGCTGTTTACTTCTTTGTTGTTCAAGTCACAATATTTGCACATTATTCTACTTTTTTAAATATTACATCTTTTTTGTCATCTCTAAATGTGTGTGAGCAAAACCCAGCAACATCTTTATATTCATCTTGTGATAAGCAAAAACCTTTAAAATAACATCCATCACAGGTTTTATATACTTTGTCTCCTTTAGTCTCAACTACTTCAAGTTTTGTTATAGTTTCTGGCAGACCTGGATGATATTCTGTAATCCTAAATGTGTCTCCTATCTCTCTATACATATAACTTATTGGTTTTTATATAGTTATAAACCCTTTCAGGCATGAAATATCTTACATCTTTGTTTTCTTTTATTGATTCTCTAATAAATGTAGAAGATATTTCAACTATTGGTACTGGCAAGACATTGACTGATGGATGATTCACAAACTCACCGCCATCATATCCTTTTCTTGGACAAACTAAAAGCTCATAATTGTCTAATATCTTCTTGTAGTCTTTCCATTTGTCAATGTTTTGAAGACTGTCCATTCCACAAATGAAAACAAACTTGTAATGATACATCTTTGAAAGCTTCTCCAATGTGTCAATTGTATATGATGGAATTGGCATGCTAAACTCTATGTCATTAACAGAAAATCTTGAGTCATCATCAATAGCCATTTGAACCATCTTAAGTCTTTCATAGTCATCAAGAAGGTCTTCTTTCTTTTTCAATGGATTTTGTGGTGACACAATAAACCAGATTTCATCAAGATCAGAAAACTCAACAATATAGTTTGCCAGCATCAAATGGCCTACATGAATAGGATTGAATGATCCAGAATAAACACCAATTTTCTTCATATATCAACTTTTATGCAATATAGAAAAAATGAATAATTATTTTATTCCATGCTTATAATTGTTCTTGTTCAAATATCTTGACAAAGTCTTTTGACATTTTCTTAGTTCATTTATCTCTTCTTCACTTACATCTTCTGCACCATAGTCATAAATGTCTTTATGCATATAGTCTTCTGAAATCAATGTTTCCGTCTCGCAATAAAGCTGACCAATGACTTGCCAAGTCTCTCTAAGATAGTTATATGTAACTTTTCCAACTATTTCACCATAATATGAAGCAATCCATATATGTGTGTAGTTATCCGGATCTGTTTTCCAGTCAGCTTGAACTAATGTTATGTCTTGAGGCTTTATCTTGTTGAATAAATTGTCAAAAAACTTCATTGCATTTCAAAATTGTAAGTTTCAAATCAGGAAATTCTTCATTTATTGATTTTACATATTCTTCTGAGATCTTTTTAGAGACACCCATTATAAATGGCAATAATGAAGTCTTTGCTCCAGAAACTCTTGTATATAGATTGTCTCTGCTAGCATTGATCATCCATTCTTCTGTCATATTGTTTTCTAATACGCACACAACATGTGATCCATTTCCAAGTCTTTTTCCATTGTATATTCCAGTCTTGTTTATGCTTAATGCTTCTGCATATACAGAATAAATGTCACAATACTTTCCCATAATTTCTATTTCATATATCTCCAACCTTGAAATCCCTTCATTGGAATTGGATTGTCTAGTTTGTTGAATTTTCCAGTCCTTTGAATGAAATTTCCTTCCCAATGTTTTCCAGTTGTAGTGCAATCAATGCTTCCCTTTTCTTGAAATCCACAAACTTTTTGCCACCCAACAATGTTTCCTTTGTAGCATAGATAGCACTTGTTGATATAGTCTCTATCTGTCTTTGATGGCAAGAATGGAACTTTAAAATTCATTACTTGTGACTCATCTTCAACAGCTTTGAGTTCTTTCTCATATTCTGACCATTCAATAGAAGAAGGCAAAGTGATCACAATTGACTTCTCTTGAGATTCGTTTATATGTTCTTTAAGTGATTTCATGCTAGTTTTATGTATTTATTAGTTATTTTGAAATAAACTTTAAGTATTCGCAAAAACCATTTTCAAATTCTGAAAAGTCACAATTTTCATCAGCTGGAATAAACAATTGATTAAGAATTTCAATTTCATTATCAATTACATACGTAACAATATCATTAAAATTTTTATAGATATCCTTTTCAGGATTGTCAATTAAATAGTCTTGTATAATCTTGTCATATAGATTATCATCAAATGTATAATATTCTTCTTTAACTAATATTTTTTCCATTTTACAAACAAATTACCATTCATCGTACCACTCTGGGCAACATTTATTTAAGTCACTATATATACCTTCTTGATTAAGCCATGCTTTAACTTCTGGCTTGTTTGCTCTATCACAAGGACGAGTACCCCAATAATATACACAAGTTACACAATTGTCTTTGTATCTTTGTTCTTTAGCTTGTAAATATTCAAGCTGTTTTCTTTCATCATTAGTAAGCATAGCTAAATGTTTGTTCAAACAATGATTTTATATGTAATATGATATTCTCTTTTACTTTTGCCAATGTAGTCTCTTCAGCATTATCAAGTATCTCTTCTAAATCTTCTATATCATCTTGATCTTCTAAAAATGCACAAGGTATGTCACTGAATTTGCAATCTTCTACATCATATATGAGAACTCCATCAGCACCAGTATGTCCATTTACAGTCTCAAAAGTCACAATATAGCCAGTGAACACATAATTATTGTTTACTCTATTAATACTTTTTATATAGATTATTGCAGATCCATCTTCATAGTTTTCAAATTCAAGTGTCTTTCCTATAAATCTTGACAAGTCTTTTGTAGCATTTTCAGATTCTAAGACTTCTTTTATCTTTTTGCATTCTTCTATTACTTTATCACAATCGCCTAATGGATTATTCTCAAAATCAAGATACCCATTTATATTACAATGATGATTGTACTTCCTTCCTTCAAATTCTACGTCTTCATGAAGTTCTCTACCATCTGTCACAATATTGAGCACTTCTTGAATAAGTCTTTGCACATCTTCAGGATATTTTGTGTAGTCTTTATCTCCATTGTATTTCTTAAGCTTTGACTTTATTAATTTGCAATAAGATGTCAAATCTTCAATTGCATCTTCTGTATCTGTTCTAAGTCTTGTCTCACCTAATGGTTTCTCCCAATACTTGTTGAAACTAAACAGCCAATGCTCTAATAATTCAAAATGATATTCTTTTGTTTTCATAATTTTACTTAATTATATTTGCCATAACAAGTTTTGTATAAATCTCATGCACATTGTTTACTGTACCGCCAATAAATCTTTCTGGCGCAATATCTTGACAAAGTCTTAATGTAGCGTCCAATGACTTCTTTTGTCCCTTTTCAAAGTTTCCAAGTATGAACATTGCTACTTTGTCAACTTTTGTCCCATAACATTGAGCTTGCCAACAAGAATTGATCACTTCTGCAACACTGTATACTCCTTTCATTTCAGGAGTCAGCACATAAAGATGTACATTGCATTTGTTGTTCTTTTCATTTTCTTCATTTTCCTGACATTCAGGAGTCCAGTTTTTCACAACAGGATTAAACCATTCAACCTCATTGTTTTTCATATGTTCAATGAGTTCATCTCTCCATGTTGTATCGGCACAAGTGCCTCCAAGAAATATTCTATTTCTCATAGTCTATCATATATTTTTATATATTGAATATGTCTTTGAACTTGTATGTTATATAGTCTTCAATAGGTCCTATACAAGAATATCCTGGCTTGTATTTGCTTACATAATCCAATATGGCAATCTTTAAATCCAGCAATTTTACCTTTTCAGCTTCATTCATATTATTGTCTTTTTAATATATTTCAAGAATTCACTATATTTACACCAGTATTTTACATCTTCATAAGCAATCCAAGTTTCAAAACTGTCATTAACTCTAGCCCATTGCCATAGTTCAGTGTATTCTGGATGATGATACCTATATGTTTCTGCTGGATTAAATTCACCTATGACTAAATCCCATTTGTGATGAGATCTATTTTTGTAATATACAAGACATGCTATTGATTCATAGTCTTTAGGATATTCTTCCCTTGCGTTTCTCCAATGTATCTTCATTATAGTTCCCATATCTTTGGGTTTTGGAATCCAGACTCTGACAACTCTTCATCAGGATCGCCACTCCAATATTTCTCAGCTTCTTCTTCATCCATATCCATGAACTCTTTATATTTCCCGTACAAAGTGTTGTATTTCACCATTCCATCAAATTGTGTGTCATCTAACTGGTCTAAATAGCAGAACACAATGTTAGGATATTTTTCTATATCGTTTGGATCCCATTCTTTAGAAAATACTACCATTTGTATTGACTCATCATTATATCTGTGCCAGAATAGTTGAGCTTTCTCTTTATGGTTAGTCACATACATTGGTATGAACTCTTCAATCTCGTCATAAGGACGTGCTACAATATATATCTTCATAGTTTCTTGTTTTTGTTTTTGTTATTAATATGATAATGCTCCCATTTTTATGCAAAACAATGCAATAATAAGTAAAAAGATAATTATGCCAACTTTTATCCATCCAATAATTTTTCCTGCTTCAGCTAATCCTTTGCCTTGTTCATTTTCATTTATAGTGCTTATTGCTTTATTTCCAAAGACTATTCCTAAAATACTAAGGATAATACCGAAGAATAATCCTACAATGCTACAAACAAAGCTAGCAATTGCCCATCCATTAGTAGTTTTGTTTTCCATAATTTAATTAATTTTATATATTTGAATCGTAATAACTTCTATAATATGTTTTTACTTTATATTTTTGATGTGCTTTCTTATGGCAATTTTCACATAATGTAATTAAAGCTTTATTTGGATAATTCCAAGGATCTGCTCTGCACCCATTCGGATATTTTACATAGTATTTATGATGTACATTCAAATTTGATTTATTTCCACAGCATTGACATGTATAATTATCTCTTTCTAATATTTCTTTTCTTTTTTCTTTCCATCTATTGTCATTAAGTAAATATTCATAAGAAGATTTATTTGTATAATAAGATGATGATTTGTTTCTATAATAAGATTTATTTGTATGATAAACTGGTGATTTGCCAATATAACAAATAAATAAGACAACTAATAAAATTACAAAAACCAAAATCTTCATAATTATTAAGTTTTATTTATTGTTTCATTTCCAAATTGGTCTTTACATTCTTTATATGAATCAATTGTAAATATATCACAATCAGATTTTACTAGTTTTAAAATTGGTAGTCTTTTGTAAACATAATATCTTTCAATAGTATTATCTGTTTTATATTCTTTATATAATTCAGTTAATTTTGTACCTATTTGAACTAACTTATATTCACTATTATCTGTAAGATCTAAAGTCATATCACAAGTTTTAAATAATGGATATGTACGTATCAAACAATTAGTGTCTCCATTTTCTGCAAATCCACCTGTTTGTAAATGCCAATATTTTAAACCTAACCAATTTATAGGTTTTATACAATCTATTTGAGGTTTAAAATCTTTAACTTTATTAAATTCTTTAATTCTTTTTCCAAATAATCCCATTATTACGTAATAATTTATTTAATTTTTATATTCTAATAACACAAACTTTCAAATTGGTTAAATTTTATTATCTCAAATACTTTGTCTGCAATTTCATTGATATCATTAGTCTCAAACAATGGAATCTCAAACCTTTCGCATAAGTCTTTTACATTTTCAAAACGATAGAAGTTTTCAGTGCAAAACACAACTATCTTTTGGCTGTCACAAAACTCTCCAAGCTCCATCAAACTTACAGGTGACTTAGAGTCATCTAACAAAACCATGACAATTATGCTTGAATTCAATAAATGCTCCTGTTCCCAATTTATTTGTTCTCTTAATGTGTAAACATCTGCATTTTTGTTCCAATTGTCTCGTCTTGGGTTGAACACAATCATATTGTCTGGAAGTTCAGAATAAGTTTTGTTGATGAGCTCTCTTTGCCAGTTGGCAGACTGCCCATCATCAATTGTTCCAGCTAGAAATACAGAAAAATCATCATATTCTCCTTGTATTCCCTCAAAATGTTGTACTTTGTTTGGATATTCTATAATCATCTGTCAAATAACATATAATTCAATATTCTGTTCTTGTTCAAAATTATCTTGTAGTCTTCTCCAACAAGAAATATGAATCCATCTGCAGCTGGAATGTGTTTGCTCATTGGAAATGAACCTAACTCTAACAACAAATTGTCAATTGTTTGCTTTCGTATCTCTTTAAGATATATTTGGAAAGAATATGACTTTATATGTGGATATTTTTGTATGTTTGTGTCAATTATGCTTTTTATTGTTGTCTCTATAGAATACATTGTCTTTTCACATACTTGCTCAAAAACAAACTGTTGCAAAGCATCTTCAATGTCAGCTATTATAGACCACCAAATTGACTCATTGTATTCATTTATCATTTGAAGATCTATTTTCTCTCCTCTATTTTCAAGTTCTCTCTTTTTGATTTCAAAACTCTCAACAGTGTCTTCTATATGTTTTCCTATCCCGGCTCTCCAACCAAAATTCAATGGTATTACGCTTTCATGTATCTCTATGTTATTCATTGTTCCAAAAAGGATATTTTAATATGCAATCTCTTATTATGACTTGTGTGTAGTTTGGCTCTTTTGCTTGATACTCATCAAAAGGAATCCATTTGTCATCAGGATTCTTTATTTCTCCTGTTATGTCATAAAGCACATCATCAATCATAGTAGCAAAATGACCTGACACTTCGTTGTACATTAACTTTGCACAATTGTCTATGAATCTTGTGTACAAAATGAATGCAAACCAATAGCAACAACCATTGAGAAACACATCTATTGTCCCTTCATTCTGGAAGTACTTTATAAATGCTAGTGGATTTTGTTTTGTTTTCATATCTTAATCGATAAATCTATACTCATGATATCGTAATTGCCATTTTCATCTTGAATCATTCTTGGATTGAAGTCAAACTTGAAGTTTGCATCTAATGCCGTTTGCACTATCTTTCCATTTGGAGTATCAAGCACATCAACTTCACCAATCAAGTCTCCATTCTCAACATTCAACTCATTATATTTGCAGGCAACATCTTTGAGATTCAAGCATGTTGACATGTTGTCATCTAATGCACCAATCATCATGCTTGAATTCTTGTAGTTCTCTAATGCTTCTTCAAATTTTTGAGGATCAATGTTTGACTTTAGTGTAGTCTTTAATGTTATAGTTTGACCCATAATTACTCTGAATATTTGTATACAGACACAGTTGCATAACGAATGATTTTTCCATTCCCATTATGCTTGTAACCCTTCACAATAGTGTTAGCTATACAATTGTCAAGCTCCTTGTTGTTTGTGTATTCAATATGTACAGCGTCATGATAGTCTTCATTGAACTTCTCTCCAGAAGTTGGGTTTATGATCTCAATAAGGTTGTTGTTTAGAATCTCATTGAGCTCTTTCACCATGATGTTGAAAGCAACTTGGTCAAATCCATTCTTGTCCATTCTGTCAAAGTCATCAAAAAATGGCAACAAAAACTCAACAACAGAATTCTGCCCATCAATGAATGCACCTTTGTATTGCTTGTCAGAATTTTTCTTCAAATTGTCATAGTCAGCCATAGCTCTGATATAACGATTCTTGTAGTCATCAAGTTGTGTTTGCAATAACTCATACAATGACATTTTTACAACATTAGGGTTTTCTTGTTCTTCTTCAACAATTGGATTTTCTTCGATGTTTTCCATGTTTAAGTCATTCAAAATATGATCTCTAAAGCTAGATCCAAAGTCATCATTAATTTCTTTCATAATAAGACAATTTAATTCTAATTAATATAGAAATGGCAACCCACTAAATATAATGGATTGCCATTTTATTGATTGTTAATAAACAAATTAAATTGTCAGATTTTCATAGTCAATATCGCCGTTTGTCTTGACAAGCTTGCATTTCATTTCAATTATGTCTTTTGTGTCAAAAACAAACTCTTTTGAGTTGTCTTCATTGTCTATCCTTGTATAAGACAGATTTGTCTTTGATATGTCTAAATCTTTGTATATAGGATTTCCTTTATCATCTACTCCAGGATAGAAATATAAATGGACAACTTGATCTTTGTCTTTATATAATGTGACGAATCCTGGGAACATGACTACAAAAATTTATTCATTAGTTAGAAGAGCTTCCTTCTCCGCTTTCTTCTTCATCATAATCTAAGATTGCATAAGCTTCACTAAGAACATCTTGTGCAGCCTTGTCTTCAGAATCAGTAGTGCTGTCGTTGCTATTGATGTCAATGTTTGCAATATCGGTCTTGCTAGTAGAGACTCCACAAGCACTTGCTAAACCAGTCATTACTTCACCATACAATTTGATAGTTTCTGACTTCTGACCTCTCAAAAGTTCAGTCTTTCTCATAGCACCTTTAGCAACCTTCCATTGCAACTCATTGTAAGCCTTTGTTTTATCTTCAGCTGCTTCAATATAAGCATCTACATCAAAATTGTTGATACCCGTAAGCTGTTGAAACTTATTGTTTAATTCACTCATTTTAACATTTTATATTTTTATTGATTAATAATAACTATAAAACTTGTCAAAAAAGTTCAAGCTGGATTGTGTTAGAGGCATTTACCAACGGAATCTTCATGACTTCCAAGAATCTGTTTATTGGATCAATGATGTTCTTTTGCCATTGTGTAAGCTTGTCAATCTGTGGAGCCCATTCAGGAAGCTCACCAGCTGGAAACCCAAAATATCCAGTGTTCTTTCCAAGAGCAATATTGTAATACTTTATCTTTCCAGCATAAACACATTTACTGTCTTGTTCATTCTTGTGAGCCATGTAATTAAATCTTGCTATAGCATGGACTGAAACTGGACATTGTTTTCCAAGAATCAAGAACTCTTTGTCATCAACTACATATTTCTTATAGTCACCAATGCCTACTGATTGAGATATGTCTTCAATTGGAGCTGAATAAAACTTTTTTCTGTAATTAGCAAGTTTCTCATTGAATTGCATGATATACATGTCTCTCGATTCTTGAGTTGACTCGTCGAAATCAAACATAAGGCTTTTCATAAGGTCCTTTAGTATCTCACGACAAAGTTTTGGAGTTGTTGACTTGATAATCTCGATGCCTGTACCTGAAATCTTTGGCTCTTTCAAGAACTTGCCCTTGTTGAATACAAGACCCTTAAGATATTTCTTTTTCTTAAGATATATTCCAGCTCTTGATATTGTCTCCAACTCAAAGTTATGTATGCTGTTTGCATGTCTTGGTGAATACATCTCTTCACACCATTTAGTGTTTTGCTTGTCCAAGAACTCCTTGTTGAACTTCAATATGAATTGAACTTTTTGATCATCTGTCTTGTATCTTTCCTGTGACTCTTTAGTCATTGCTTTGAACAAAGTTCCATAAGTTGTGTACACAGAATCAGTGTCACTATATATTGAGACAGTTTGTTGTCTATACCAGTCATGTTTAGACTCATCCAATTCAAAATTGAATTGCTTTTGTATGTCTTTACGTTCCCATAATGTCTCATGAAAGAACTTGTCAAGATTATGCCACATTGTCTTAGTCAATACTCTACATTCTCCAGTTATGTCTCCAGCCAACTTGACATTATAGAAATAGAAAGCGTGGTTTGCAGAAGCACCGTAGGCTGCGTTTCCAAGAGTCTTATGTGCGCGCTCTAAAAGATCATATTCATTTCTTAATAACAAAACTTCTTCACGAAATTGTTTAAGTTCATTTAAAGACATATTATATATATCTTTATCATTACACCTTTCATGTAAAAATGTTTTAATATTTTCATTAAAATCCATATCTATTTATCCATGTTTTTAATTCTTCTAAATTCCAAAATTCGATGTAATTTAAATTATTTTGTTTAGCAATATTTCGTTTTTGTACATCTCTTTTTGTCCAGCATTCTATAGCATTAATATAGTAATTTGAATTTTTACTTTTCCATAAGTTAACTTTTTTATTATCTTCTTTTGAATTTTCAAATGGTTTTCCACCATGTGTCCAATGATAGTTGCATTCAATATATAAATCTAATGAAGGTATATAAAAATCACAAACAAATGGATATTTTTCTGATTTATAGTGTTGTATTACATCTGTAAAAATTTCTTTTAATAAGTTATATGAATCAATTTCTATTTTTGATTTATTAAAACTTTTATTTTTCTTTTTAGTTATATATTCTTTTCGTTTTTGTTCTTTCCAATCAAATTTTTCTTTAACACTTTCAATTTTCATTGGATTGTCAACACCATAACGTTCTAAAAATGTTTTTGTTTTCTTTTCTTGAATTTCTTTTTTATGTTCTTTTATATATTTAGAAACTATATCTTTACATTCATCAGTTTTTCTATAATTATCAACGCCAAATTTATTAATTGTTTTTTCTTTACAATCATTACTATTTAAATAAAATTCACTTCCATATTTTTCTAAACATGTTTGTTTCATTTTTTCAATATTTCTATAATTTTCATTATTATATTTATGTTTGCATGTTTCTTTAATTTCTTTATGTTTTTCTGGAAGTTGCAAAACATATTCTACTCCATATTTATGTTTACAAGTTTCAATAATTTTATCATGATTATTTGCAGATCCATATAATTGACGTTTCTTATTTATTGATTTAGTATAAACTTTTGGATCTGATTGTGCGCAATGTTGTGAACAGTGATTATAATAACCTTTATATAAATTATTGAATGGTAAACAGTTTCCGCATTCACATTTTGGTTTTTCTTCAATATCATTTAGTATTCTATATATTGATTCTTGTATAGATAATGAATCATTAAATCGATTTAATATATATGCATATATATTCTTATCTAATGTTTTTGTTAATATTTTTTTATTAGTCAATAATAAGTTTAATATATATTCTTTTACTATATTATCATTTATTGAAGCATTATCCATTGTTTTTATTGCTAATTTTATAAATAATAATAAAAATAAAGAGGCAAGCCTCTTTAATTTATTATTTCAGAAATTTTGACAATCTTTATCTTAGACATCAAGAACTTGTTGTATGCTTTTTGAAGCAAGTCATAAAACTTGTTATATGACTTTGAAATAATTGTTCCAAGTTTTTCTGGATTTTCAACTAATGGCTTCATGAATTCAACATCATCTTTATCAAGATATTTGAAGACTGAATCGATATAGAATTCTGGATGCTCTTTTATGTATTTTGTGCTCGCGTAAGGATGAATTGACACATTAAGTCTATGCTTTATAGCTTCAAATGCCTCTTCTTCACTTTTGAACATACATTGACCAGAATATGTAGTGAAGATATTTCCATCAACTACAGCAATATACAAATTGTTTATGATGTCTCTGTATGGCTTATCTAAGTCAATGTTCTTCATTCCATCATTGAACATCTCTTCAAATGAGTTCTCAATTGGTTGTGCTGCTCCCATAGACACCATCATCTTTTCATTTGTCTTGTTTGCAAACTTCTCTTCAGGAAACACAATGTTTGTTGCTTTTTCTGAAAGCTTGCTTATATTGATATCTTCAAATATTGTCTCATATTGGTTTGTTGAGAACAGGCTGTTCTCCCACTCGTAAAGCATTTCTTCAAGCAACTCAAGCTTGCCATACTTTCTTAATGTGTATTGCAAGTCTTCTTCAATTTCATTGAGCTGGGCAGTTATCCATGATGTTGGCCCTGCATACTGTTCCCAATCATCTTCTGACATCATGTCTTTAGGATTTCCAGCTATAAGCATTGCTAGTCTCTCTCTAATCTTGTAAACATCTTCTTGACATTGTTGCTCTTCACTTTGCACTCCATCTAATGACTTTGAATTGACACCTTCGAAATACACTACTGGATATCTTGGACGAATATATACTCCTTCTGAACTACTCATAATCAAATTATTAAAATGTATTTTATATAATATAGTATTTTAACGAGTTGATGACAATTAAAATTGAAGTTATTTTTAAATAAATTAACATTCTTTGTAATGGCTGGAATAAAAATATCTCAATTACCTAAATGGTCTGTTACTGACCTTGAACAAATTGATGCATCTGACATTCTTATTCCTGTATCTGTAAATGGTGTCACTGGTTGCTTGAAAGCTAACACTTTGGTTAATTTGTTGAAGAACACACCATCTGACATTGACGCTGTACAAAACAACAATATTGCGAACTTGAATGAAAGATTGTTGTATTTGTCAACAGTTTTGGATAACTTCATGAATGAAATGAACAGAAAATATGAAGCATTAGTTGAAGTCATAAACAATATGAGTGGAAGCGGATCTGAAGAGCCCGAACCAGAAGAACCTGAGCCAGAAGAACCAGAGCCTGGAAATGAAGGTGACTAATGATAACAATATATGAATATTAAGCTATGATTGAACAAAACAGCATAATAAAAGTAAACAACTCTAAAAAGATTTCTGAACTTAGAGGAAGAGACACAATCACTTACCATCAGGATCATAGTTGGCTAGCAGTAGCTCAATACAATGACAGGATAAATGCCTATCATAACATTGCTATGAATGTTGCTGCTATAACTGGTTATGCTATTGAGAACAGCACATTAGCTTCATATGAAATATTTGACAACAAGCTACATGAATACATAACATCTTACAACCTGTCAGACTTGTATGACTTGAGCTACATGACAGGATATTATGACTATGACAAATTCTCATATTTCATACAACCTGACACCGTTGCTTACAATCTTGTTGCATACACCAATGAGTTCACACAACAACAATTGATGTGGTTGTATTACCCAAGTATTGATATTGGAAGCATAAAATTGGATTACATAGTTACTGACAATGAAGACTATCTTTTGACTGACAAGGGTAAAAAAATAAGAATAGAGGAAGAATAAAATGGCAGCTAATTTGATAAATCTAGAAGAAGTACAAGCAAGCGTTCAAAGTATAGACAAAAAAATCATATTAGTTGATTCTTCTAAGTATACTGACGAGGCTTTTGAATATTTGCTTGATATCATCGATGAGTCAAAGATAATTGCATTCATTGTAAATGAGAGAAAGATATACACACATGGTGAATATTTTGGCGGAGATCTTTGGGAAGACACTTTGAACTATTTCTCAAAGTATGCAATTCTTGACGAAAACAACAAGATAAAAGATCAATTCTTTGCAAACAGCCCTAAAGAGGCTATAGAGCTAAAGGGTGAAGGTGGTGTTGTCATATATAATGACTATGACATTGATAGAGATGCAAACATTATACATATACAATATGACTTGAATGCTGCTATTGATGAATCATCATACATAAACATAGGTGACAAGTTCATAAAGCTTACAAAGCATGATGACAAACTTGCTTTGGATTACCACGATGCTACAAACATTACATTAGTCAAACCTTCTTTGATAGAATATGACAGCGGAAGTGTTGCAACAACAATACCTGTCATTGTTGAGCGTGGAAAAGGTCTTACAAAACTCGAGATATCTGCTGATGAAAATGGATTGCCAATATTCAATACTGAAACTGGAAGCATATCATTGTTAGTTGTCAATAATGCTATCACAACAGTAACAGTAGTATATGGTGACGATTTGATCACTAAAGAGGTTTCGGTTGTTCAAGAATGGGGATATGCTTATGCTTATGGAGTTCTTGGAATAGTTGAAGACAATTTTGACTCATTCAAGTCAGATGAAATTGAAAATGAGTTTCATGAAAAGACAATAGAGCTAGACATACCAGATAACAAATACGGGTGGTTTGCATATCCAGCTGACACAGCAATAAGATTTGTTGACATTGACAGTGACTTAGCTGGAGGATGGACAAAAAGCCATGTGCTGTATAGATACGATAGAAACATAAAATATCAAGTGTATAGGACAGAACAGACAGGACTTGGAAAGACTAAATGGAAAATAACTGAAAAATAAAGCTTGTAGTTATGGCAAAACTCATATATAACAAAAACAGATTTACTCATGTTGACAAATATGATGCTGTCAATGACAGCTATAAAGGAATATTGCTGCCAACAAAACTAAATCAGAAGAATGGTCAAGACTATAAGCTTCTTGATGCCATAGACATTGACTGGAATAGAGCTTGGTTTATTCCAACAGCATCATACATCAACACAACTGAAGAACTTATTGAAGCTATCGAAAGCCTTGACAACAGATCACAAGTAAACATCATTGGAGATCAATTAGAAGAGATAGCATACAGTTATGTGACTCAAGAGCAATTAGCAGAAATAGCTACAGGGCTTCAAGGAAACTTGATAGCTGGAAAACATATCCAGATAACTAGTGACAACATCATTTCTGCTTATGGAATAATCACTAATGATGAACTATATGAATTCTCACAATCTTATGTGTCACATTCTTATTTCAATGAGAATGCATACACAAAGGGCCAGACTTATGACTTGATAACTCAAAGAATATATGACTTAGTTGGAAATGCTTATGAAGCATTTGACACACTTGAAGAGATATCTTACTGGATAGTTGGACACAAGACTGAGTTTGAACGTATAGATGAGACAATTGGACATGCTATATGGAATGACACATTTCAAGCATACTCTTACACTGGAATTCTTAAAGAGATAAATGACTTGCATTATATAGACAATCGCATAATAAATGTGATAAACTCATTGACTGAACAAGTCACAACAGCATCTAACTATGCTTCAATGTCATACGAGACTGCAAACATATCATATTCACTTTCAAACACAGCTTATGAACTAGCATATGAAGCTTACAATTCTTCATTAGACTCATATGCAATGGCTTACTATTCATACACAACAGTTGGATTCAAGTCAACCCCTGGATATTTCAGAGAAATGACAGATGAAGAAAGAGATGAAATTGAAGTTGGAACAAATGTATATATTTATGACGAAAGCTTACACTATTATAGGCAAATCCCTTATGTTGCAAATGACAATATAGAATACTACATATATGTTGATCAAGTTGAAGGCACTGGATTATGTAAAGATGTTGAGAATGCTTTGACAACAGCAAACACTGCATTATATAACTTGAATGTTGACAATTCTAACTCAAGTTATGTCAAATTGTCATTAACTCCAGCTTCATATAGCGGAGATCCATCTAGAACTTTGTTGATAACAACAAAAGAAGCTCAATACACTATAGTCAACAACATTATAGAAATAGATGGAAATGAATATGATATGCAGCAATTTGACATGACTAAAGATGGAATTCTAACTGCATACCAAATAAATGAAATATTGTCATACATATTTGAGATTGAAAAAATAAGCTCAATACATTAATTTATAAAGGCTTAATTGGGATTTATTTTTAAATAAGACAAATTGAAATATAATAAATATATACATTAAAGTTTAAATGGCTAATAACATTAATACTAATTTAGCATCAAGGTTGTTTGCTTATATTGAACATAATGTTGACATAACTGACAATATTAAGAGTATCTATGAGAATTCTATGATTTTCATAGGTGATGAACAACAGATCTTAATACCTAAGTTCAACGCTTATGTTGGTATAGGAATGTCATCTTACAATAGCATATTTGCTAAGATTAATGAGATACAGAACGACATTGCTAATTTTCAGAATGATTTGGGTAGTTACGCTGTTAAGAGCATTAATGTTCAATGGGCTAGTGGATCAGTCAATTCATTATATCCAACTGTAAATGCAAGTGATTACAGAAGATTATATGGTGAAATAACTCTTGCATCTCTTGATGACTATAATCCTGAAACAGGTTTTGCATATAGAGGAAGCAAATACTCATATGTAGCTGATACCGGTACATGGCAACAGTTTGGCATTGAAGACACAACAAAGCCACTTGTCAATGCATCTTCAGGTATTTCTTTGACATATTACTATGATGAAGAAGACTATGTCACTCCTGATGGAACTGTATTGAAGAGACCTGTAAACAATAGAATTGTCATTGATGACAAGAAGACTTGGGCATACATGACAAATGCTTACACTTATTCTATGAACTTCTCAAGAAACTACACCAATGAAAGAATTGAGACTTTGTATCATGACATTCTTGGCGTTGGTGATTCTGTTCTTGTACCTATAAGTGGAGCTGACATTGTTGAATATGACAATGTATCACAGCAGAATGTGTTGGCAGAAGGCAAGTATGTGTACTGGGTTGGAAGTGGAAGTCCTATAATGCCTGATTCAACAACTATCAATAGCTGGGTTTCTGGCACTACTCCTACTGGAAACTGGAAGCTTGTCACAACAATACCTTCTAACTTAGAGCATTCATACTACTCAATCAGCACAAATTACAACAACACTTACAATATCAACATAAGTGATGGTATTCAAACTTTGAAAGAGATTGCTTATATCTTAGATGTTTTGAGTGATGGAACTCTTGGATCTAAGAAATACATTGACAAGACAACTTGGAACAACTTGACTGGCGGCAGTGAAGCAAATTCTGCAACAGTAGGTGGTGTTTCATATTACAGAGTAATTTCTGCAAATGGTGAGCCTACAACAAATATGAACCAATATGCATATTATGTTGTTATTGACACTGATGCTGAAAACTTGGGAATTCAAATGGCATACTCAATTGCTGACAACAATTCTGCTATTCAAGACTTGCATTATCATATTGAGCTTAATGAAGAAGGCCAAACTTCATTAAGAAGCATTGGTCATTACAATTTGCCAAATAGCTTGGTAAGCATGTACCAGTTAAGCAATGTAAGATACATTAGACAAACTGACACTGGACAAAGCATTGAAAATCCTGGAGAAGCTGCATTGGTAAATTATACTTATACATTGGGTGACACAAGATTGTATACAAGACTTGATCTTGCAACAACATATGTTTCATATAACAACAATCTAAATGCTGGAGTTGCTGGTTCATTAGATGAGAGTGTCACTGACAATCTTCGTTATGGCTACTTTGAGAAAGTTGACTATGTAGAGCATTTCCACAATACTTCATTGCGTAACAATGGAACAACATATTATCAACGTGAAAGCAATGGAACATTCACTGTCATAAATCCAGCCAACTGGGCATCTTGGCCATCAACAATTGAGGAAGCTATGACAGAAGCTACTTATTTGTACTGGATTAATCCTGAAACTGCAAGAACATCATATCAATATGCTAATGAGACATTCACTTATGTTGACTACAATGATGTCTTAGACAACCCTTCACGTAACTATTACATTGCTAACAATGGCAGATTTGAACTTGCACAAAACATAAGCAACCAAAACTTGAAATATTACGTGATGGATAGAGAGCTTACCGGTGTTGATGAACAAATGTTTGTACAACAGGCTGTAATTGATGGAGCTAACCATATTGCTACAACAACTTGGACAATGGCATTTGTAAAAGACATCAATCAATCAGTATCTGGTAAGGTTGAGAATGTGTTAGAAGAAGCTAAAAAGTATACGGACAGTAGAATTGATGCATTGGACAACAACTCAATGTACTCATACGCTAACTTCTATACTTACTGGGCACAAAATGGTCCTTCAAGTGCAACACCTGGCACAATAACTTATGAGAATGCAGCAGCTGCTAAATTTGAAGAATGGGTCAACTGGTTGAATTCATTGACATTGTATGACACATTGTCAGCAGGTGCTTCTTACTCATCAAACTACACTTCTTGGAGAGATGGATCATACACATACAACACATCAAGAAGCGAATACATTGTAAATATTGTTCAAGAAGATGGTAAAGTGACAACTCAAACAAGAGAGTTGCCAACTGACATGGTTGAAGTAAGCTACAACATCTGGAACTCACAACAAAATGGTGTACAATATACTCCATTAGTTGTCAACATACCTGCTACTGATGATGACACTGATGCTGCTACAACATTCATTGAAGCTTTGTTTGATGCAATATATGATGAGACAACTCATACTCACAAGACAATATATGCTAAGAATGGAACTGACAAGGCTAAACAAAAGATTGCAGCTGCAGACTTGAACCAGAACATAACATTCTATGTAATGAACAATGATGGAACATTCTCAATTGCTTCTACAGAGACAATACGTTCAGTAAGAAACAATGACACTGGTTCAATATACTACAAGCAACTTTACAAAGAAGTTGATGCATTGTATGAAGTCAAACTTGACAGCATAACTCTTGACAGTACAAATGTCAATAGCATCAATCACTACATTGCTCATGCTACTATACTTACTCCTAATGGTGAAGTTGAGATTGCAATAACTCAGCCAGCTGCCGGAACAACAGGAAACTTCACAACTAACTTGTATGAAGCAACTCAAGCAAGTGCAGAAAGCAATAAAGTAAAGTATATCAGTGGTTCTGTTGAACATTACAAGTATGATCAAGAAGGTGGTGCTGGTCAAAACAAAGTAAAGTTAGACCTTAACATTACTCGTATTGAAGATGCTACATTCAACAATACAGGTTTTGCTGATGCTTATGATGTAAGAGAATACATACAAAACATGTTTACTTGGGTCAACATTTCTGCTTCAGTAACTCAATCTCAATTAGAGTCAACTGATGGATTCTACAAGTTGTACCCATTGCAATCTGCAACTTCAGCTGACTTTGAAGCTAAGGTTGCTGGAAGAAAGATTTATGTAAGAAAGACAACTGGTGGTACTGTACAATATGTTGAAGTACTTGATGAAAATGGCACAAGTCAGAATGGCACTTACACAACGACATACATTGGTAAAGACTCTAATGGAAACTATGTCACTGACAGTACGGCTCTTCCTGGTTCAAAGCATTACGAATTGACTTATGGAGGAAATCATGTATGCATAACATACATCACAAACCAAGTTGCAAACATAAATCCATTGAACATGGAATTGACTCGTGTAAGATAACTCTTATTGCATGCAAAATAAAAGCCACTCTTCGGAGTGGCTTTTTTATTTTAAATAGTTTGTGAATTACAAGTTGATTATGTGAGACTCTAGATTGTTGTTTTGATTTTCTGACTCTGGTTGAATTTGTTCAGTTATTGTTTCTGGCTCTGGTTGTTCTTCCTGAATCTCTTCAAAATCTTGATTGTCTTCTATAGTCTCTTCTTCAGATTCTTCTGTAGTCTCTTCTTGTTGCTCATTATTGTCAAGATATGATGTAAGCATTGCAGTCATCAAAAGAGAAACAATTGGCAATATAGCACCAATTATGTATACTAATATCACATTAGCATTTTGATCAGGCATATTCTCTACCCAAACAAATATTGGCTCTTTGAAATATCTTAGCTTGTCTTCTGAATTCACAATAAGATATTTGTATGATGAGAATATGTTACCCAAAACCTGTACAATAGTCAAAACACTCATAAGAACCCATGGCATGACTTGCTTACGTTTCTTTATGTCAGTCAATATACTAAACAACACCGCTGCCTGTCCAACCTCAAAAGCTAAAGCAAGAATGACAGCCAAGGCCATCACATTAGCTAAAGCAAAAAATGAAACAGCATGAATTGTTGATACAAGACCAACACATATATAAAGTATTGCAAACAACACAATATATATCTTCTTTTTGTTGAATCTATCCATGTGTAAAATGCATTATTTTTCAGCAATATCAAATTCAGTCTTCTCTGAATTGTATTTTATTGAGAATTCAAAGTCATTCACTTTGTCATTGTCAGTAGCTTTGAAAATCTTTTCCATCGTCTCCTGAATTTGATCATCAGTCTCACAATAGATTTCAAAGTCACTGAACAATATGATGTATCTCATGTTTGTTATTTTGAATACACCCAAGTCTTTGTCTGTCCTTTTCTCATCATATTGCTTGTCCCAAGCAATGTTGATTTTGTTTGACTCTTTGTCAAAATTGTTTATATGCTCAAACTTGTCATATTCAAAATAAGCATCATCAATATATCCTGAATTCTTTCCAAACAATCTTCTTGCATTGTCATGAGAAGATGGCATGTTTGCACTTGCAACATCATTGATATAGATTTGCAAGTCACTTTCAGAATAGTTTGATGGTGTTTCTATATAAATAGTCTCAGGCATGATGTCATAACATACCTTCACATTTTCTAGTTGCTTTCTGTCAAAACGTTCAAAAATGAACTCTCTTATTCCCCTCATACATTCATGTCATCATAATTTTCTTCCTTGTCTTCCATAATCTTGCCATTGACATTTATCATTGAGTCATTTTGAGTGTCAAGATCATCAATGTCTTCTCTATGTTCACGCATAAGCTCATAAATGTCAGTAAATCTTGCAAACATTGTCTTGTCTTTCTTGATGAAGTTTACAACCTTCATTACCTCAGCAGTGATAGAAGCTGGTGACTTGTAACCATATTTTGCGGCCATGTCTTTACCTGAAAGAGGCTCTTTGTCTCCAAATCCAAAGTGATTCAAGAAAATGTCCATTGTCTTAGTACCGAACTTCTCCTCAAGTTTCTTAAGAATCTGACTCCAAAGCTTGTCAAGTTCTTCCTTGTCAATCTTTATTCCAGGGTTTTCAATTCCGCCAACAATGTCAAACAAGCTTTGTCCTTCACCATCTTTGCCATTACCCATAGGCTGGTCACCAGATACTGAATTTGACTTAGCTATCATGCCATTTTCTTCTCTTTCTTTATTCTGTTGTGAGATTGGAATTCTAACTAAACGTGAATCTTTCTTGATTGCATCAAGTATGCAATTTCTCATCATTTGAGAAGCAAAGCTTAAGAATGTATATTCTCTATATGATGTCAAATCAAGTTCTTCTTCACCTCTTTCTTCTCTCTTTTGCTGTTTTTTAGATTTCTTTCCATAACCATTTATAGCCCAAATAAGTCCTTCATAGGCATAAGAAACTAATTGGTCATAGTCAAATGCACTCTTTCCAACCCATGAACGAGCAATCTTATGCACTAAAGGAGTATATTTCTTTGCTATTTCATTTCTACCGCTTTCTGTATTGAAGTCTAAAAATACTTCATCAGGAGATATGCTTTTTGACAAAATGCCTTCAAACTGTTCATTAGTCATGAATGTTGGAATCTCAAGCAAAGACTTCATTTTGTTAAGTTTGGCAATTGTCTTGTATAATTCACCCATAGACTGATCCTTTGGCATACCCGCATTAAAGAAGTCAACAATTGGATTTGTTGATCCATTTTTCTTCATTTCTTTAATCCAGTCTTCATGAGTAATCATGAACTTGACAACAAACTTTGCTTCATCAGTGATGAACTTGTCTGTAATCTTCAAATACTTTTCTAATCTGGCTGTGCTAATGATGCCTAATGCATCTTTCTGAGCATTGATTTGTTTTGCTTCTTTAATTAAAATTTGTGAAAATTTCTTCATATATGCATACAATGATATTTATTAACATTTTTCACTTAGTTAAATATAGAATCATTTTCAAAAAATTCAAAATTTTTGATTGAAAAAACCGAATTTTTTAGTCAAAAATTACTATTTTAATTTAAATGAAATATTTTTATTAATAATAAAAAATATAACCAATTATATACTTATGGGAATATTTAGTTGGCTATGGAGACATTCTTTTTTGTACTTTATAATCAACACAATAAGATATAGACACTATTTGAGGAAAGATCATAAAAAGTATGGTAAAATTTTTTATGGTGGCATGTTCACCACAATAGTGAAGAAATATCTTAATGTTGATTTGACTTCAGACTGGATTGGAAGACTATATGGAGTCATAAATCCAAACATAGACATAAATGGAAAGTTTGATCCAGCTACAATGATAATAGAGATTGATGGAGACAATACAAACAACAATGAATATGTTCATTCTTGGATATACAAACAATTGAATTTAGTCTCAAATGTTTTTCATTTCGATGAGATGTATGATGCTATAAATGTTGATATCCAGCATGTTGGTCCAGAAAATCAAGACAACTTCTTGATTGTGTTTGATTTTGCAAATAGAGCAGACTTAGCTTACTGGAGAAAAAAACTGATTTGGAGAACAATTATTTTGGCAATTATAGCAACAATTTCAATAATAGTTTTATTATAAATTAAATAAATATACTTACGTTTAATATGGATAACTTACAAAAAGTTAAACAAATCAATGATTTCAAGCAATCATTAAAGGACATGACAGTTGAAGAGCTTAGAGAACTTGAACAGAAGAAGATCAAAGAGGCAGAGGAAAATGATGAATACACTTCTAAACTTGAGTTTGATGTTCCAAGTGAAGGATATTTTGATGCTGCTACAGGAATTAGAATGATCCTTAACAAGAAGACTGTTGAATGGAGATTCACTCTTGGTCTTGTATCAATGTATGACTTCTGGAATCCAGAAGAGCGTCAGGCTAAGATTTCATATCCTATGTTGGACAGCACTCTTCGTACTCTTGGTGACATGCAATTTACTGGATATACTGAGTGGGCAGCTGTTGTTGTTGTCAACAAGTACTTTGAGCAATTGCGTCAACAGTATGTAGATGCTACTGAAAAGATTTATGACATTGCTTCTGAGCATAGTGCAATCATTGATGAGTTGAAGATCAAAGATCCAAACTTTGCAAATGAAATGAATGAGCAAGGAATCTGATCTTTTTATGAAGACATAATAAAAAAGCCAGTCTTTCGACTGGCTTTTGTTGTTTAATATATTATATTATAAATTTACATTGAATTTTGTACTGAAAAATGTCAAAACTTCAATTAAGTCATTTGCTTCTCCAATGCATTCCCAATATAAAGAGCCACCTCTTTTATTAGGAAGTCTAAATGACATTGATGATTTGTATGAACTATCTTTTTCTGTTAAAGCATCTATAGTTACTTCTACCTTTTCTCCTCTGTTTTTATAAAAGTAATTAAACCAATCTTCATATGTTTTAAATAATTTATAACTTTCATCATAATTATTTAATGAAAACAATCCATCAGAAGCTTCTAAAGCATCTTGATCAGTGCCATTAAAATATGTAAAAATTATTTGTGCTAATGTTACGGTAACTTTTGATTTTTTTTCTAAAACTAATCTATTTTTAAGGTTTTTCATATTATTTGTTTGTCTTTTATTTGTTTCTGCATATTCTTCTGTTTAGGGTTGTTCAATTGGTTAGCCCAATAGCCACCTTCACCCCACCAAGCAACTAAAGCATCAATGGCAGACAAATTCATGCTACTGTTGTCACTTATGTCATAATACTCAACATCATCTGGAAGCTTGTTTTGACAATCTGTTATTGACTTTCCAAAAGCAGTTCCATTACCTGTGCTTTTTGCATAATATTTTATGACATATCTTTCATTGTCTCTTAAATATTCATTAATGTGTCTCATTGGTCTAGTGATTTATGTTTTTTTCTTGCAATTCCAATTTTGAGTTTGTCTCATCAACAGTCAAAACAGCTGACTTGTATTTAGATTCTTCATTTGTGTGATATGAGTAAACATATGTTGTCTTTTCACTTTTGTTTATCTTTGAAGAGTCATAAAAAATTGCAGTTTCAGGAGATCCATTTGAAGTGCTTTGTCTTTCAATGAACAAAATGCCTCTTTCATCTTCAGGAATAAGTGTTCCAAAATATTGTTTGATGTTAGGATCTTTTGGAATTGTGTCTCCACTGACTAAATATATGAATGTTGTGTTCTCTTTATAGTCTTCTAACAAGTATTTTATCAAAGCAGCTTGTTTGTCTGTGAAATGATATTTGTTAAAATTTTCTGGAGTAATTTGCACATTTGCATTTTTGTTAGCTTCAAATATATAGTCTGTTTTTGACTCATTCAACAAGTCTTTTAAGTTTTTCATATTTATTAATTAACTTTATTTCATTATCAATTATCAGCGGTTATCATCATCGTCATCTTCATCATCGTCATCATTGTCACCATAATACCCAGTCCAGGATTCACCGCCATCAAAGTATTTTTCATTAGCATATTCTCTTGTCTCTTCACACAATTTTTCAATCAACTCATCAATTTCATCACTCCATTTTTCAGAAACATAATTCCAAATTTCTTTAGAATCAATTTCATCTTCAGGATCATCAATATCACATAAGAAATCATCAATATAGTCATCACATTCATTCCAGAACCAATCTACAGCTGTGTCTAAATCTCTATTCATATCTTCTGGTTCATCCCATGAAGTTTTCCAATCATCAAGATTGTTCTGCATATAATTAGAAATGTTGTCTAAAATGCTTTCTTTCTGTTCTTCCATGAATGCATCTTTATTCTTGTTCCATTCATCGATAGCACTTTCACATATAGATTCTTTGACTTTCACTTTGAATTTCTTTTTTAAGTTTTGAGTCACTTTTTCTAGTTTCTTTTTTAAGTTAATGTCTTTTGTCTTATATTTGCTATGAAATGTCAAATCAGCAATCTGTTTAGTATTTTTATGAACAACTTTTTTCTGTTTTTGTTTTGCTTCACCTATTAAATAGTCATTTATAGATGACATTTTTTCATTTAATGAAACATAGTCTTTTAAGTCTTTCATATTACTTATATTATTTTTTGTTATTTAATAATAACTTACAAATTCACATTTATCACGTCATAATCATATTGATTCTCTTGATAAATCTTTTGGCGTTTCCTTCCTTGAAGCCATATTCTCTTAGTGTCAAGAACATCTGCAAACTTGTCAACAATGTCATAGACTTCATATCTGTCTTTCAATTTTGAAAGTCCAAGTCCTCTACCAAGGCTTTGCATATTCAATGACTCACTTTTGAATGACTCAAACAATACGCCAAAGCAAAGATTTGACAATGTGATTCCAGTTCCAACACAACCATAAGAAGCAATCAATATGCAATTGTTGTTCTCTTTCAAAGTTTCTTTGATTTTGTCTCTTTGTTTTGATCCAGTACTTCCTTGAATACAACAAACTATCTTGTCAGGCATTCTTCTTGTGACTTCATCAACTAAATATTTGATGTATTCAGTATGATGTGCAAGAACCAATGTGTTGTATGGGCATTTGTTCAATATGTTGTTGCATAGATAGTCAACTCTCTTCTCCATGAAATGCACCATCATCCTTTCAATGACTAGTCCATTAGTTCCAATTGAGTCACTTACAAACTTGTTAAGCAAGTCAATGTATTCTTTGTCTTTCTCGTCTTTAGTCTTCTCAATATCTTCTCCATTGACTTCTTTAATGTTAGATGATGAATATATTGTCTGTTTTGCTTCTAGAACACCATAAGGCATTTCTTTCTCATATTGGAATAAGAATTTAGGCTCTGCTAGTTTCACTCTTTCATTCTTTCCAGTCTTTGGATTTTGTATCTCACAATAGTTTGATATTGCATATTCTGCAGCTTTGATGAACAACTCTTTTTGCTCTTCAATGTTTGAGTTGTATTTCAATATGCATTGGTTGATATGTATGTCACTTATATAGCCAGCATCCATCAATTCTCTTGGCTTGATGGTTTGTATCTTAGCACCTATCAAAGAAGACAGGCAATAGTATTCAATAGATTTCTCTGGAGGCAACGTTCCCGTCATTCCATAGGATATCTTTACTTTCTGCATGAATGGCTGGCTGATTATCTCTTTAGTCTGAGCAGCAGTTGCTCTATGAACTTCATCTACAAAAACACAATCATAGTCATCAAAGAAATGTGGATTGTATTTCTTGTTTGGTTTTCCTTTTGAGTCTTTCTTTTCTAAGAATTTTATCAAAGACTGGAATGTTCCAATTGTCAAGTTTGATGACTCAACTAGCTTTCCACCACCCCATACACATTCAGTCTTGAAGAACTCTTTGTAGTCTTTGAAGTCATTGTAGCCTTGCTTCACCAAGTCAATAGATGGCACAATCATCAATATTCGTTTCATGCCCATGTATTCCATCCCATAACGGAACACCATATATGCTATCAATGTCTTTCCAGCTCTAGTTGCCAGTTGGCTTAGACTTCTTTTCCATTGCAATATCTTGTATGCTGACTTATATTGGTATTCTCGAGGTTGTATGTCCATTTCCCAGTTGTCAACAATCTCTTTGAATTCTTCATAAGTATGTTGTATTTTGTATTTGAATCTTGTTTGATCTAATCCATCATAAGGAACATTCTTATCTTTCAAGAACTTGTATATGATTTGCCAAAGTCCAATTGAGCAATATAACAATTCATCTCCAGATATTTGCTTGAACTTGAATATGAAGTCTTGAGTTATTGGTGGTCCAGTCCAGGTCTTCAAATAACATGCGGGATCTGTAAGGTTGATATGCTTTATTAATGCATCAAAGACATGGACATAATATTTTCTTTTAGTTGACTTGTCAATGCATTCAACTAACTCATCATTTGTCTTGTCACATTTTAAAAACAAATATCTTGTATCTTTGTCTGAAAAAACAAAATGTATCATTAAACATAATAGAATAAATTTAGAGACACTTTTATATGTAAGTTATATGTTCTATTAGCCTACATATAAAAGTGTCTTAGAGTGCTCTAGAATTATTCTTTAGGCATAATCAAAGCAAAAATGATATATGCCAATAATCCACTACCAGCACCAAGAAATGCTACAAGAAAAGCAATTCTAAACCAAATTGGATCAATGTCAAAATGTTCTCCAAGCCCACCACAGACTCCAAAGAACACTTTGTTTATTGATGATCTGACCAGTTTTTTCATAGTATTGTCTTAGTTTTAATTAAAAATAGAAAAATTTTTATAAAACGTTCATCCAAGTTATATTATTATAGGAACAAAAATATTGTTAAATGAAATGAACTATATAGATAATGAAAGTTTTTTGAACAATGAACTTATTCCTTTGATAGATAGTCAGATTAGCATGTATTTAGAAGAAGAAATAAAGTTTGTTGAGTCATCATCAGAATTAGAAGACATGATGTATGACAATTGCCCAGATGACTTGAAGAATGACATATTGTCAGAAGTGTCAGAGTTGATAGACTCATGCATCGATGACTATGATATCATTGAGCAAGAAGATGAAGAGTATGAAGACAATTTAAGTGCATTGATTGATGCAGAATTCGAAAAATGCAAGAATGACATACTTTCTCTTGAGTTAGAGTCAGTTGAGAAAGACAACTTCTTTGATGAGTATGATGAACCAGAATACTAATGTATTAAAATTTTTTAAAATAAAAAAGCCACTCAAGAGTGGCTTTTATTTTGAATGCTTCAAAGCTAGAATTAGTGACCTTGTTCTGGCCAGCCAGGGTTATTGACATCATTTCCAGCTGAACTATGCAATTCTTGAGGATTATTTTCATAGTCAACAAGATCATAGTTGTAGTTAGCAGGCATGTCGTTATAACCACCACCAATTTCTTCATCCCAGTAGTCTGAACGGAATGTGCAAGTAAGCTTTCTAGCTTCGTTTTGAGTATAGTCCAATGTATCTATGCCGGTGATACCAGTCAACATTACATCCCAGAAAGATGCTTTTCTCCATACAATACCATTTCTGTTAGCTTCGTAAATTGTCATAGAACCACAGTATTGTCTCTTAAGAGTACGAGCACCACTAAGAAGGTCGTAACCAGCTTTTGCCCAAAGTTTGAAGACTCTAAGAACATAAGCATCAGTGACACTTCTTAAGTTCAAGTTCAAGTTCACTGTAAGTTCAGCATATGTGTTATCAAGAACAGGATTCAAGAATGATACATCTACTCCCAAGAACTTTTGTTGTCCTGCAGCAACAGTCTTTTGCAAAGCATCAAGACCAGCAACATCAGTAACCTGTTCTGAAAGTATAACTGCGTCATCAGGTGCATTAAGTGCAGTCTGTACCATTTCTGGTAACAAGAATTCAACTCTAAATACAGAACTGATCATTGGATCATATTTTTCATAACCAGCTTTTACATTTTGTATATGTGGTAACATTTTATAAATTGAATTATATTTTTGTTATATTCTTTTATTAAAAATAGAAGAAGCTTGAAACTTGTGATCAAGCTTCTTCTTTTATGTATTAGTCTGATATAGCAGCTGACATCTGACCTGTTCTGTAAAGAGTAAGTTCTTGAACCATCTTTCCACAACCCATACCAGGTTCGATGTGAGTTGAAAGAACTGCCATTTCGTTGTCAATGATTTCAGGAGTGTTGTTAGACTCATCCATGACATTCAAATATGCTTGTATACCGCCATTAGCAGCAACTCTAGCGCAAATCATGTCAGCCTTAGCCTTGATAGCACTTCTTGTATTAGCATTATTGAATTGCCATTGATATGCCTGAAGAACCTTTTCAATCTCATCTTGAATGTAGATAACCAATTCACGAACATTGACCTTTGACAAAGCTGAAACAGGATTTTGTTTAGCAGTCTGGTTAGCGTTGATGAATGTACCGAAACCTGGACGATAGATCATGCAGTTTACGCCGTAAGGCTCAATGATCTGAAGCTCTTCTTGTGAGTAGTTATAGTCAGGACCAACTAAACCAGTAGCACGAATGTTACCATAGTTAGGACCAGCAATAATGTAATATGGTTGACGTGAGATATATTTCTCCATGAACAAGTTAGAAACCAAAGCTGCAGCTGGAACGATTGTGTCAATGTAACCATCTGAGAACTTCAATGGAGTATAGAATGCGCAGAATGAAGCACCTTCTGAATCTTCTGGAAGTGAGAATTTCTTGCCAGCTGGCTTCTTCTTGTTGAATCCCTTTACAATGTAGTCAACATTGAATACACCCTTTGAATCAGTGTATGATGAGTATGGGCATTTTACAAATGTCTTTATTGCTGGGAAGTTCAAGATTGCAAATGCACTCTGTTTCTCTTTTGCCAAGTATGAAAGAATCTTCTTTACTGAACTATCAACATATGTCTCAAATGTGTCAACAATGTAACGATAGTCAATGTCTGACTTGTTCAAAAGGCCAGTTCTAAGTCCTTTGTATTCAGTCAAAGCTGAAAGGATGAAGTTTTGCCAGTTAAGCTTGCTTTGCATGTCTGTCCCTTCTGGCTTGTAGTTGATGTATGTGTAACCTTCAAGGTACTTAGGCATCATCAAACCAGTCTCTTGGTTAAGACCATTCTCAATCTTTACATAGTAAGTTGAGTCACCAGAAACAAACTCCATAGGAGCACCTGTCAAGACAATGACATATTTTCCTTCTTCATTTTGTACAATCTTCTGGACATATACGTTGTCATAGAAATTGTCAGTTGGATCAAGCTCTCCATCTTCGTCTCTGTCTTGAGAACCATCAGCAGCAACCAAGCAATCACCAACAGAAAGAATTGTTCCAAGTGATGTGTCATAAATGTTTTGAGCAACTAAGCAAGTCTGACCAGCAGCAATTGTCTCAGTGTCAGAAACATCATAGCCATCATTGTTGATGAACATTACTGATGAACCGTAGATGTTAATGCTTTCATTCAAGACTGACTTGAATGAGCATTCAACATTGACGATTGTGACATTCATGTTCATGTCAATGTCAGTGTAGGCATTTGCACTGCTTGTTTGCTCGATACGAGTCAAAGAAGTGATTATTTCTTGTGGTCCAGCTGGAGTGAACTCTCCATCTTCAATGAATGCTGGAGTTGCACTTGTCCAAACAGTACCAACACCATTGTCAAAAACAACAGGAGTGAATGTATCACCATTTGCTTCATAGCTACCAGCATGAAGTTTCTTAAGTGTCTTGCAGAAGTCTTCAGCTGATGAGAAGCCTGAGATTGTGATTGTGTCTTCTGTACCAACTTGTCTCAAAATGATTGATGATGATGCAGCAGCTTCATCGTCAAATGATGATTCAGTATTTGGATTGTATGTGCCAGTAGTAACCTGTTGTACATACAAGTCACCACTTACTCTACGAGCAGTGTTTGTGAATTCATTTACAGCTACAAATTCATTGTTTTCATTCTTCTTTACAACGTTGTTGTAAATCTCTGGAGTGTCAACAACTACCTTTGCATCCTTGTTACCAAGCAATGAAGTTACGGCATTGCCTGCATACAAGTTATGTAATGTCAATTGACCAGCTTCTAATGTGTCATCTGTCTTGATTGCAAAACGTCCTGACAAGTCTATGCTTCCAAGACCTTCATCAAGCAAGTCAGTATTGAAGCTCATCATCATGTTATGTACATCAATGTCAGCATTGAACAATACATCTAATGATACATATTGTCCCTTTTTGTTCTTGAAATAAGGAATCAAGCAACCAATGTAGTGAGCAAGTGGACTTGCTGTGTCTTCAGTGTACAAAGCGTCAAGTGTGTCAACTGCATCACCATAAGCGTTTGTCATATAAGGCTTAAGTCTCAAACCTGGTTTTTCATCTGCTCCCTTTACCATGCCTTCTTCATTCAAGAGTTGACCATCTTTAGATGCAAGCTCAAAGTAGTTCTTCAATGTTGAAGAAGCAAGAACTTGGTCAGCTGTGAAATGTCCTTTGAATACATAAATCTCAGCAAAGAAATCAGAAATCTTACTGTTCTTGTAAGGAAGAAGATATTCAGGCATTTCTTCAATTCTATCTGAATACCAGTCACTTACTGAAATATTGTATTGATTCAACTTGTTACCTGAAGCTTTACGGATAAAGAATGTTCCTGAAGATTCTTTAGTGTTTGTTGTAGCAATATTGATATATTGATCCATAGAAGTTTTATCTATAGCCTTAAGTCCAATAAGCTTTTCAGCAGACAATTCCCAGAAACGTGATGTGTCATAAATGTCTTCAACATTAACTTTTACAGTATCAATTATCTCAAATGAAGGATTGAAGTCTGTATTGATAGTTGCTGCGCCAACAGTTTCACCTGCGAACTTCTTCAAGTTAAGGCAAAGTATAGGACCTGCTGCCAAAGCCTGAATAGCCATTCTGTGGAAGAATATGCCACGTTTTTCAAGTTTCTTAGAAACATCTCCATAAATACTCTTGAATTCAGAAACTGACTTAATATAAACAGGAATATTAAAAGGACCAATTTCAGAATAACCAACAACAAGTCTAAGAATTTCACTGTCAACTCCCTGAATAGTTGATTTGTCAAAAACTACACGGTAAATACCAGCAGCCTTAAATTGTTGTAAATGTACAGGAATAGCCATTTCTAATTTATTTAAATATATTTTTTATAATTTGCTTAATATGTTGATATAACCTACAAAGTTTAATTAATTAAAAATAAAAGTTTCAATTGCAATTGAAAATCAAAGAATGCCAATTTCTATATTTATTAAATATATGTAGTAAGTAAATGATACTAAGCATAGACTTTAGGACAGATATTCCGGCGTTTTATTCTGACTGGATTTTAAATCGTTTCAAAGAAGGTTATTTGATGTTCAGAAATCCAGTATACCCAAGCAAAGTGCATAAAGTCATACTTGACAATGATCATGTTGAAGGCATAATGTGGTGCTCAAAAAACTATGCACCAATACTTCCAAGATTGTCAGAGATAACTGACAAGTTTCCAAGTGTTTTTCATTACACTATAACTGGGTATGGGAAAGAGATAGAGCCAAATGTTCCTGAATTGAAAGACACAATCAATTGTTTCAGACAAATGTCTGAAATTTATGGAAAAGAGAAAGTGATATGGCGTTATGATCCAATTTTCTTCAATAGTAAAGAAGACATACTTATGAGAGAAGTGATGTTTGGATCTATATGTGAAGACTTGAAAGACTATACAGATAGAGTTGTCATAAACTTTTTGACACTATATGAGAAAGTAAAGAGACATATGCCCGATCTTGTGACAATGAGTTATGATGACAAGCTTCATGTTGTGCAACAATTTTTGAAGATAGCTAACTTTAATGGATTGAAACTTCAAACATGCGGAAATGGATTGCAATTCAAAGACTTAGAAGGTGTAGAAGTAACAGGTTGTCTTGATACTCATGCTTTAAGTCTTATGGGAATAAACACAAAGTTCAACAGAAAAGAAGCAAAATGGGGTTGTCTATGTTTCCCAAACACTTCAGTTGGAGAATACAACACATGCTTGCATAAATGCAAATATTGTTATGCTTCTGCTGACTTTGACAAATGTGATGAGAATTACAAGAAACATAATCCAAACTCTCCATTGCTTATAGGTGACTTGAAGCCAAATGACACAATTGAAGAGATGAAACCAAAACTATTAGGGACTGACCAATTAACATTGAATTTCTGATGAGAATAATATCAAAATACAAAGACTTTTATGACTACACCTGGATTGACAATGACCCAGACTTGATATATGTGAGAAAAGAGAAAGTTTGTTTTTCAATGCCGAACATTGAGTCTTCTTATAATCAACATCTTGGTGAAGGTGTAAAGACATACTGGGTGTCTGGCGGAGGGTATGTAGACATAGTTGGCTATACATTTGGAATATATCCTTATGTATATACCGTTCCTGCAATGAGTGTCTCAACATGTAGTTACTCATACATGTTGAAGCTTTTGACAAAAGATGACATGGAGTTTCTTTCAATATTGAAGACAAAGAAAGAGATTCATGAATTCTTTGAGACAATATGCAATACAATGTTCACAAATCACGATAACAAGCCAGACATTATTCTTAGTTATCCTATTGATCATAGGCCATATCAAGAAGCAATGAGGTTTTGCTGGAAAAAAGAAGATCCAGAATTGTTCTTGAAACTTGATGCTCCGGTGTTTGTGTTATATGACAATGATGTTCTTGGCCAAACATACAAGCATTTAGACAATGTCACATATGATCAAAAACATATAAGTCAGATACAAATAATCAAAAATGAACCAATATACAAAGATCCATATAGTGGAAAAGTGACTCCAAAACTTATCACTAATGTTTGCTTCAATAAACTTGCACTTCCAGTGTACAAATATTGGTTTGATGAAATGCATGATGTGTATTCTGACATTGAGAACTTCTTAATGACTTCAAGACTAGATCCAGAGCCAATAATATCAAACAATGGAAAGATAATAGCACATGGATTTGACTTGAAGACATCATTTAGAAAAATGTGATTTTATCGATTATTTTTAAAAAAAATCAAATCAATATAATGCCTATCTTAAATATACAAAACGACAAGTTTAGCAAGAATTTGTATAAGCCAATATTGAAATGTTCAAACAAGATTTTTGATAATTTATGCGACAACATTGTTGACATACTTCAAGACAAATGCAATGAGATTGGAGAATTCACAACAAGCATTGATGGCAATGATGTTCTTATTGACAATATAGTTGTCACTGCTGAACATTCAAGAAATTGCAGAAACTTGATAACAATTTGTTTGTTTTTCAATGAGACAATAACTGAGAATGAAGAAGAAAAACCAAATTGTGTGGCAAAATATAAAGTTGTTCTTGATATCAACAACTATACTATAAAGACTTTTGCAAATGAGTTCAAAGTATGGGAAGACACAACAACAGACAGTATTGATTCATATTACTTCTCTATATTGCAATCAATCATATCTACGGAGATATATGATGCAATTGGCAATGCATTAACAGAATTAGAGAACTTGAATGATGATATTGTTGTTAGTGCTACTGTATTGCCACTCGGTTATGGTACTGTGCAGATATCTCAACCATCTCATGTGATTGAAGACTCAAATATACAACTTTATGAAAAGGATGAAGACATAACAGTTACAGCTACAGCTAATGAACATTATGATTTCAGTAACTGGACAATAAATGGAAAGATTGTTGCAACAGCCGAAACATACACTTTCAAAGCTAAAGAGCATACAACTATTGTTGCTAACTTTGTCAAAGAAAAATACACTGTAACTGTTGCAGAAAAGAATGATGGTCACAGTTATGCTATACTTCTTGGTTCAGGAACATTTGAATATGGAACTCGTGTAGAAGTGTTTGCAAAACCTCTTGATGGATTCACTTTTGTGCATTGGGAAGATGAAAATGGTGATGAAGTGTCAACAAGTGCTTCATACATATTCACAATTGAGTCAAATATGAAACTATATGCTGTTTTTGAACAAAAGAATACTGATTCTCAAAACAATGGTGGAAATGGTCAAACTCCACTTAAACCTTTTATACCTGAATATGATACAACAGATGAAAACAATAATGGAAATGACAATGATGAGGATGATGGACAAACTTTTCATTTAGATCCTGATTATGAACCATAATCATAATATTCAAATAAGTATATAAAGCCGGAGCAATCCGGCTTTTATTTTGTCTTTTTTCAAGCATAAAAAAAACCGGTTGGATTCGAATCCAACCGGTACAAACTTACGTTCAAATTATATATAGAGGCAAGGAATTGCCTCTTGTTATTAGATGATATCGAAGTCTGAGTTGACACAGAATGTGTAGTACTGTGCTTCTGGGAAGAAACCAGCATCAGCAATAGTGTAACGTGAGTTGACAAGCATCTTAGGAGCCATTGTACCTTCTGCAGTAATTGATACTGTATCAGCAAGGATATAAGGCATGAAGATTGCGCCTGGTTCGTTACCATTACCTTTACGACCAACACAGATACGAGTGTCGTCCCAATCCATGTAAGGATCAACATAGACATTCAATCCAGCAAGTCTTCCACTCAAGAACAAGTTCTGTGAACCATCTTGTGCCATATTGTTTGCCATAGGAGCAACTACGTATGAAGATACATCCTGCAAAGCAGTAGCAATCTTAGCATTTGTAATGATCCATGTAGCACGACCTCTACGACCAGTCACCTGGATGAAGTTAGCAGCAGCAAGAATTCTTGAAGAAATTCTTCTCTGACGAGTAGCTAAGTTCTCAGCTGAAGTGTTAGCTTCAACATTCTTAATCATTCCCCAAGTTGCCTTGTGGTCTTGTCCATAAATGTCAGTGTAGTGCTTGATTGGAGTAGCAGCCATATTGACATCAGCGTTACCCATTTGCAAGTTAAGGTCAACACCTTGATAACCTCTCTGGTTAACAGCGTTAGTTACACCAAGTGCAAATACGTGTTCAAGAATACGAGCATTAATTGATTGAGTGATTTCATTCTGCAAAGCTTCCATAACTTTAGCAACTGCATCAACACCATAAAGTGGAAGGTCTTGAAGCTGTTGACGAGTTACAGTACCAGTTACTTCATATGAACCCATCTGGATCCACTTGCTGAACAATCTCAAACCGATAACGTTACCAGTACCAGTCTCGTTTTGTGCACGAGTCATAGGTTCTTTCTTACCGGTTGCGAAGTTAGCGAAACCATCAACGAAGTCAACCATTGTCTGAGCAAAGTCAACTGATGTTACTGTACCAGTGATATTACCAATAGTGATGTTTGCAGCGTTAGTGCCATCAAACAAGTCAGCGATAGCTTTGTTTTGTGTATTGTCACCAGTTCCTGAAGTGCAAGACTTGACAGCAACAATAAGACCACCGTCCATACGACCAAATTGCAAGAACTTACCGACGAAAGTTACATTGTTACCAGTGATTGTAACAAGACGACCAGTTTCATCTGAATCTGCAAGATGTCTCAAAGTGTCAATAGCAGCATCTTTACCACTCTGCATATCAAATCCTAAGAACTTGACATATAATGGCTTGTTCTCTGCACCTTCACCAATACCATCAATACCAGCAATTTCGTTCTTACGACCCATCTTACCACCAGCATATGGGAAGTCCATGTATGACAACATTGTCCAAGGACCCTTAGCATTTACTACTGGAAGAAGTTCAAGACCGATAGTAATAAGAGCAATGTTCAAAGCCATTGGAAGTGTGCTGACAGGAATGTCACCAGAACCAACTTGATAGCTCTTATCCCACTGATTACCAACTGCGCTTGGAGTCATTGAACTTGGATTTGGGTTCATAGGAGCGCTTGGGTTACCAATACCCATTGTGTTCAATGGAGTAGCATAAATTGGATTAAGACCCTGTGAAGGAACAAATCCACCATTGGTTGGTCCCATAGCTGCACCACCTACACCCATTTGTGATTCATGAATTTCGTGGATAGCTGCATATTCGCTAACCCATCTTAGTTTTTCAGAATCAGTAACATTGAAATTTTCTTTCAATATCTTTGTCCACATTTGTGCACCATTTTGTTCTGTTATAAACATTTTAATTTACTTAAAAATTTATTTGTTATGTTTTCTTTTTTATTTCGTTTTTATATTACTTTAATAAGCAATTATTGAATAAAAATAAATGAATTTTGTGTGATTGAAAAATACATCAATTTATATGATTAGATGTTGTTTCCAAAACGTCTCATTTGGCTAACTATGTTTGTGTAATAGTTGGCTGTAATGTCTTGGTTTTCATTTACTTGCTGAGGTTTGTCACCAGTGTTGTTGAAATCAACACTTGCCCAGAAACTCTCAAGTACACCATCCTTTGTGAAGTCATAAGCCTTTGAAATTCTCAAGATTTCGGCTTGACGTGCTTCAGTAAGAGTGTTCCAAGATGGTTTGTATTCGTTTGGCATGTTTTCAATAACGAAGATTCCAGCATATTTGTCTTTTGCCTTCTCTTCTTTCATGATTTCAAGAGCAGCATCTTTGTTTGATGACATGCTTTCAAGAAGAGCATCAATTTCATCTAACTTAGCATCTTTCTGAGTTTCCATGAATGCATTGATGTTCTCATTGATCTTGTTTTCGTGTTCAGGAGCAAACTCCTCGGTAATCCATCCTTCTAATGTTGGAGCAAATTCTTCAGTTACCCAGCCTTCAACAGTTGGTGCAAACTCTTCGCATACCCAGTTCTGAACTTCTGGTGCAAACTCTTCGCATACCCAGTTTTGAACTTCTGGTGAGAACTCTTCAACAATCCAATTCTGAACTTCTGGAGCAAACTCTTCAACAACCCAATTCTGAATGTTTTCTGCAAATTCTCCGCAAGCCCATTCCTTAATTGATTCAACCAACTTGTTGTTGATCTCTTCTGAATTAAGCTCTTCCATCAAAGTGTTCTTGAATTCAGGAGCAAACTCTTCTTTTACCCAAGTTTCAATTGCACTATAATTGATTTCCTTAATAGAATCTAATCTTTCTGTAAGTTGTTCAATTTCTGAATTCTTTTGTTCTAAAGATTCCTGAGCTACATGAAGTTCTGCTTCTAATTGAGTTACTTTATCAGTAAGCTTGTCAATAGATTGTTTAATTTCTTCCATTGTAGTGTTATTTTCTTTATTTTTGTTATTTTCGTCATTTTCATCAGAAGACTTCTCTTTGTTTTCATCTTCTTTTTCTTCTTTGTTGTCCTCTTTCTTCTCTTCTTTCTTCTCATCTTTTTTGTCATCTTTCTTGTCATCATTGTTGTCTAAAAGACCACTATCATCATCTGACTCAACAATAGCATAGCAAATGTTACCATCTTCTAATGATTCATTCAATGACTCCAAAGTCTGATTTTGCTTTAGACGAAGCTTTGCTTGAGAAAAACCAGGTGTTCCAACTAAGTCATAAGTCTTGATAGTGCTTAAAGTTACGTGACCAGATTCATCAATATTACCAGCTCCTCTTGATGAGATATATAAAGGCAAACCACCTTCGATGATTGCTTTTGCTATCTGACCCTTAGGAGTGTCAAGTAATAATATTGTACCAGTTATTGTTCCATCTTCATTCATTTCAATTGACTCAATCTTATGTGACACATTGTTCAAGTCAATATTCATTGTATTTGGATGCTCCAATTCACCAGGGCAACCTTCAGAAGCAATTACTTGTTGCAAGGTCTCAACCATCTTTCCATAATTCTCCTTGTCATAGATTCTGTTATTGCCATTCTTTATGCCACAGACACCAAAAACACCAGTAAGACGAACTTCTTTGTCATTTGCAGATTCCTGAATTTGCAAATTCTTTACGCTTCCAAGAGTCTCAAATACTAAGCATTTTTTTGTCATATCATAAACATATAAAATATTTGGTATATTGTTTCCTATAAATAATAAATTATTTTGTTTTTGATAAAAAACGCAATAATTTAAGATATTTATTAAAAATAAAGTGTATGATGAATTGTAAAAAACAGCTACATTGCAACAATATCTGAATAAGTTGCTTCTCCCTCTATATGATTATTTAATGAACTAGTTGTTTCAACTGTATTGTTTTCTTCAACAATATCTTTATTCTCTTTGCTTCCATTTGTTGCAACTTGATTAGTGCCATATAATTGTTCATTAAGTGTCTTGATGAACTCTTTGCTGCCACGTACAACCATAGAGCCATCTTCCAATGATTGCTCTTTAGGCTTCTCTTCAAATGTCTTCTCACATTCAGCTTGCATTTCTTTGAATATCTTCTCAAGTTGTTCAGTCAAGTTGTTCAGCTGGTTTTGAATGCTAAGCATTGAGTTTTGCAAGCTTGTAAGGTTTTGATACAATGTTCCCTTACCCATATTCATGCTTATGCTTTGTATCAACACATCTTGAGCTTTCTCATTCACAACAAGCATTTTCAAAAGACGACGAATATTGTCCATCTCTTGCATTATCTTTGATGGAATGTAAGGATGGTTGTCAATATATTTCTGGTCAAAATAATAGTTGCTTAGACGCTCAGTTATGATCATAGCTTGCTTTTGAGCTTCTGAGTTGACTGAGTCTAAGTCAATTGTAAGTGTAGGTGTCTCTAATATTTTGTCAGCTGAATCACATCCATCTGCTAAATTTGATACAGAAAACAAATCATCAAACAAACTATCTTTGTCTTCCTGTGTTAATGCACCCATTTCAATAAACGATATATTTATTAAAAATAAAAAAGCCAAGATAATAACAAATTATCTTGGCTTTCATGTATTTTTGTTGTATTGTTAATTGAATTTTGGTCTTTTATGTCTTGGCCAATTGGCATTGTTGCAGCCATCAAAACAATGTTTATGACTAGTTACTTTTCTTGTGTCCCAATTGCTTATGTCATAACTGAATGTCAAAGCTTCATTGAACATGTATTCCATGTCCCAAACATTCCCAACTTTCCAACTAGATATGTCACAATCAAAACTTTTTGCAATGCTGAACATTCCATTCATTCTTAGGCATGATGAGACATCCCAATCACTCAAGTCAGAAGAAAAATCATAGCAACAACAGAATGTATAGCTCATATTTTCAACATTTCCAGTTTTCCATTCACTTAAGTCACAATTGAATTTTTCACAACCTAAAAACAAACTATCAAAATTAGTTGCGTTTTCTGTATTCCATCTAGAAATATCTGGATTGATTGTTTTATATTTTTTCCCAAGTCTTTTTGGCTCACCAGCAATGTCTTCTCTTACAGCAAACAAACCAGCAAAATTAGTGACTGCGCTTACATCAATATGATTCAAGTCAGCATCATTACCTAATCTGTCTATTTCTGACTTTACCATATCTCTTATAGTCTTGTCATCAGCATGAATAATGCTTTGCTTTACGTTTGTGCTTAAAAACTCCAGTAGTGATCTCATCTTAATACTTTGCCATCAGATTTTGGCTTGTAATTTTTTTGTATTGGACAATTTTTAAATATTGAATGGTGTTCTTTAACTTTATCAACATTCCACATTGATATGTTTTTATTAAAGTTTTTACAGTCAGAAAACATACAGGACATCTCTGTCACATTAGAAACATTCCAGTGAGACAAATCTTGATTAAAATTTTTGCATTCACTAAACATGCCATACATAGTTGTCACATTAGAAACATCCCATCTAGAAATATCACAATTAAATGTTTCACAACCAGCAAACATAAAATCCATTGCTATAACATTAGAAACATCCCATTCAGAAATGTCTGGATTTATGATACTATAATCAAGATTTGCATATCTACGATCAAGTGTTTTTGAGCTAAACAAAAATCTCATTTCTGTAACATCAAAAACATCAATATGATTTAAGTTTGCATTATTGCCTAATCTTTTGATTTCTTCTTCAATAATTTTCATTATATTTTTGTTATCAGCTTTAATTATTGGTGATGATTTTGGCTTAATTGTTAAATATTCAAATAATGATTTCATTTTGGTTGAATAAGATCTTTTATTGTATGAGTTATTTCTTTTATAGCATCTTGTTCATTATTGAAATGTTCACTACTACTATCATCAATATTGCCATTACAAAACATTTCATAATCTACATCAATGCCATCATCTTCTATTTTAACTGTAAAAACATATTTATAAGTACTGTCATCTCTTGTCAATTTAACTTTATTGTCATCTATTTTCTTTATTTCATCAAATATTCCTTTGACATTTATATTAAACATATTCATAAATGTGTCAATATCAGATGACAACTTTATGTTTTTTGTTTTCAGATATTCTGTAAATAGTCTCATTATGCATTAGCAATGTATTTGAAAATATATTGACTTATTTTGTCAATCACTTGTTCTTTGTTTGAGTCATTTATAAACTCATCATCAGATGGCTGGTAAGCTACATAGTTTGAACCATCCTTCTGAGCAATATATTGTGACATCTCTTTCAAGTCTTTCATCTCAAAATTGTTCAAATATTCAGCTATTGTCTCTTTTGGTGTCTTTACTCCCTTCAATACAGTCATCATAAACAAACCAAGAGAGTTGTCTTTTGACTCATTTATATAATCTTTTATTGTCTTCATTCCCATTCAAAATGTTTATTTACTTTGTTTCTGAATTCTTCATATGTCTTGCAATGCTCAACTTCAGGTATATGATCATGTCTATACTTTGTTGTCCATTTTATTGAGTACTCATTTTTTGATGGATCATCATGTATAATTGTACAACAAAATATAGGGTTGTCTTTAGTTATTTCTCCTGCATTATGAAAAGCAAAATAGTTGTCACAATCATAATAGACTTTCTTGTTGTCTTTCACTTTGAAAGATTCATGAGCAAATATTGGGTATTCTAACGAATTGTTGTAATACACTTCATAATACACATCATCAATGTCATAATCTTCAAAAACTTCTATAAAATGTTGTGTTCTTAAAAAATTGAAAATGTATTTAGCAACTGGTTTTTTAGGAAAACCAATCGTTATTTCTTCTTTATTAGTACTAAGATATTCAATAATGTGTCTCATATCATACATCATTTATTTGAATCCATCACTTCCAACAAGTTTTCTAGCTGTATCATTGACTAACAAATGCTGGTTAGTTGGGTACATTTGAAGAATCTCACTTACATTGTCATCATATATGTCAAATACTTTGATGTTAGTTATCTCTCCATTGAAACTATATACTATTATCTCTCCCTTCTCTACTTGTGTCATCTCTAAATCATATTTTGAGACTTTTGTTTGCATATGATCAATGTCAAACCACCAGTGATGGTTTTGCAGTTTGTATATTGGGACATTGGCATGAACATACTTTGCTGAACTGAACTCAATTATGTTCATTGACTTTGACCATCTCAAATATATGAAGTATGTCTCATTGTTGTCAAGCTCTAATGAGAATCCATTCAAGTTATTGATATCTATTGTTGTCTTGTTTATAGTCTGGTTTATTTTCAAAGATATTCCGGCAACATCAATCAAGTTTCCATCATAGTTTGCTGGATATGTCTTTATTATGAATGACAAAGTTCCCTCATCTCCACAGTATCTTCTTTGGTATACTATTTTTGAGTCATTCAAGCAACTGAATATGTATTTGTCATCAGCAATCATAGTGCCTTTGTAATAAAGTATTCCATTTGAGAAGTTTATAGTGTCTTTAGATATGTATTTTCTGTAAGCATCACTCTCAATCACATTGTATAAAGCATTAGGATTGTATCTTGGAGATGACAAAGTGTCTGAATTTGTCTCTAAAGTGTCTTCATCTCCAAACAAGTCTTCATATTTGTTTTTGACAAATGAGTCTATAGTTGACTCTGCAAACCCATAGTCAACTGAGTCTTTGTTTTGATACTTGACTAATGTGACTTTGAATGTTGTAGCATTCCACATGAAAGCATCTTTCTTCTCTTCATAAGCTTCATTCACCATCCACATACGTTTCATCATAGGAACGTATATCAAGTCTCCTTCCATTGGTTGTGCAGTAGGTCCAAAAGCTGTAGCAAACATTCCCTTTGATATCTCAGTCTCCCAATCAGTTTGCCAGTCTAGTCCCCAGTCATTGAATTCTGGTTTAGAGCTTGGCATCTGGTTGTCCATCACAATCAACTTTATTTGCTTTATGTCAACAACATTCATAAGTGTGTATTCTTTGAATGTTATGTCTGCTGAACTTGCTTCAGGTGCAAGCTTGAAATAGTATATTGGAATTCCAAACATGCATGCAACATTCTCTGTCATTTGTTGTTGAAGACTTATAGCGCAATCCATGTTTGCATAAGGATTGTACAAGTTAGATGATGTTGAAGATGAACAATATGAGAAATTGAATCCAGAGTCTAGACATGTTGAGTAGTCAGTGAATTGCACTCCACCAATTGTCACTTTTCCAATTATTCCACTAATCTTTATACGTACATAGAAGTCAGTCTCTAATCCAAGTATTGCACTCAAGAATGCATTGTAGTTCATATAGCATGACCAGCATATATTGTCAACACTATATGCAAACATTGCTTCATTCAAGTCATACTCATTGTCACAATTGTCATAAATCTTCAAGTCTTCAAGATCATTGAAAGCCATGTTGAAGTTTATGATTTGTATAGGGTTACAAGTATCTAGACAAAGTGCTGTAGTGAATACATTTCCCATAATTAAAAACTTTTATTCTATTTAAAAATAACTAAGCTTTTTTTACAGACTTTTTCTTTTTCTTTTGAGTGTATAGACTTGTTTCAATGTTGTTTTGTTGCCCATTGTTACGTTTGTATGAGTTCCTGATTTTGTCAGCAGCTTTTGTAGATGTGTCATCTTTTATGTTCTTTTTGAAGTCAATTCCCAACTCTTCTAATGAGAAGTCTTCAAGTCCATGAATGTACTGGTCAAGAATAATGCTGACACATAATTGCTGTGCAAAAGAGTTCATTGCTGGCTTTCCATTGTTTTGTCTAGTATGTACCTTTTGATATATTTCTGCTGTCTTTTTTGCTATGTCAAACTCTGGATTTCTTGCTTGTCCAGCTTTCCATAAATATGATGCTGCTAAAGTCTCAAGATATTCGGTGTCTCCTGTAAGATCTTCTCTTATTAGTTTCTCATTTTGCTTTTGAGCTATGTCTTCCAAATATATCTTAGCAATCTTTCCCCAATATTCTTCATTGAGGTCACATAAATGTACGTATGGTCTGGCATCAGTGACTTCTTTTCTGTATATCTCTATGTTTGAGCTTACTGGTGGAGAAGTTATTCCAAGCTTCTTTATTATTCTTTCTTTTTGTTTCCAGAATGTTATTCCAAACAAGCCTTCACCACAATTCTCCCAACCACTTGTACCAGGCTCTCCTCTTCCACTTTTCTCTAGCTTGTTGTATACATTCACATTCCATCCACATTCAATGAAAGTTGCACCGGTCAATGCTACAGCTGAATAATATGGGTACTCGGCTTCAATGAAAGCATCAACAATAGCTTTTCCCTTTTCTAACAATTCTTCACTTGTTGGCAAATTGTCAAGTCTCAATTCACTGTTGTCATAGCATTCTTTTATGAATTGTCTTGCTTCTTCAGGAAGATAGAAGTCACCATATTGAAGCATCAATGCTATTGTAGCATCTACTGACAATTTGCTTGAACTGCCTGGAAGTGGACCTTCAACAATGTCGTTTTTGTATACAATGTTTTTCTCTTCTACTAAGTCATGATCTGAAATAACTTCTCCTGTGACATCTTCAAGTCCCATTTTGATAATGCTACGACGCATTTCTTCTAATTCAGAAATCATCCAGTGTGTAAGTCTATCACCTCTCCATTGTACTGTCTTCTCGTTACTCATATTTAAAAATAAAAAAGGAAAGGATCCCGAAACGATATGGATCCTTTCCTTTTTGTTTGTTATTTGTCGTTATTAGATTAAAAGTAAGATATTATTATTTGTTATTTGGTAGGAGCTCTTGGCATTACTTCGAATTTTTTCTTATTAAACTTCTTCTATATTAAACCGACTATTACTTTGATGTTAGTTTTTGTTCGGCGATGCTCGTGTTTTCATTATTCCGAAATTTAAGGGTTTGACTTGTTCTATAAAAAATCTACTATTTACTAAGTTTTATTTGTTCGGCGATGCTCTTGTTTTCATTAGTTAGTTCTTTTAGCGATTCTACTTTTCTAAACGAGGACCTAATTAAAATTCTAGAGTTTTTATATCGGAGAAGCTCTTGTTTCCATTATTTCGAAGGTTTAGAGGTTTGACTTTGTTTTATTGTTGTTTTCAATTATCATATAGTAACAAAACAAAGCAAATTCAAAAAATAATGAAAAATTTGAAAAATTAATTTTTGATGTTTTCAGGTAATGTAAGAAGCTGAGAAATTCTCGAACCAAATATAGCAAATTTCTCTATAACTTCATCCTTGTTCTTATTGATATACTTGATTTGCTCAATATGTTTATTGTTGTATTCAATGACCAATATGCCAAGCATCTTCAGTGTATTATAGTCATATAAACCAACAAATGAAACTTGTAATACATTAAACTTATTTATAAAGTCATCATATAACACTGGAGCTTCATTATAAAGCGTTTGTTTTTCATCTTCATTAGACAAGTTCAATATGAATACACGCTTATTTTTGTCTTCTGTATTCATTATCTTGTTAGATATCCAATTCAATTGGCTTATGTCTCTGTTGTTTATCAAATGGTTTATTGATGGTACTCCAAGTTCTTGACGTTCATATTTCATATCATAAGACAAGAATCCAAGACCTGACAAATTAATGTTAGTGTTATGGAATTCAAGAATTGCAACTCTAGTTGCTTGTGTTATAGCGCTCAATTCTTTCATTATATCAATTATTTGTCCAGATATGTCTCTTCTGTATTCTAATGATTCAACATGCTTTTTATCTCTAATGTTCAATATATGTTCAATTAGTTTTCCATTTGTATCTTGAAGAGTTGACACTAATTTAGAGTTTTGCTGTGAAATCATGTCTACTATGCTTTCGTTTTGCTCAGCAAGTTTCTTGCTTAATACATCACCTAAAGTGACTCCCATATTAGTTATTGACTCTTGGGTTGCCTTCTCATTCTTCTTGTAATATTTTAAGAATATAATAATTGCAGTAACAATAATTACAGCAATCAAACCAGGCCACCCATATTGTTGAAAAATACCAACTGCTTCCATAAAATAAAAAATAATATTAAAACACTAATTCTCACTACATATATTCAAATTTATATATAAAAATAAAAGGCTTTCAATAAAAGACAAATGCTTTGACAAAATTTTGCCAAAGCATCTTATAATCAATAAATATATGTCTTTATTTCATAATTTTGCAAACCATTGCAAAATTGTTAGTCTCGCCTATAATTCCAATTTTTGTTGGAACAATCTTCTCCTCAACATTCAAACAATCTATAGGTTGATTCAAGAAAATAGATGGCCCTCCAACAGGATTAATCATTGAAATTTCACCATCAGTATGTGCAATTGACTGTACTGGATATTGTGTGCATAACTCATAACCTTTTTGTCTATACTCTCCATATTTGTCAAAAACATTTCCAAAGTCAGCATAGCATCTAAGATAGTTGTCAACATGCTCATGTGTGTTAAGCATTATTGTCTCATTGTTGAATTCAAGTTCTGAATGCAGCAAATTGTATACTTTCTCAAACAATTCTTCATAAGTTCCATTATTCTCAATGACATAGTCCCAAGAGTTGTCATAATCCAAATCATGTTCAGCAACATTGTCTAATTGTTTAATTCCTTCTCTTACAATATTGATAGTCACTCCATTATGCTTTCTAAGATATTCAACTTCATGAGTGAAACGAATGTCAGTTATGATAATGTATTCTAATTGAGAATTCTTAAGTATTTGTTCTTTGATCATGTTGTTTACAACATTGACAAATATCTTCTTGTTTATGTCTTGTTGAAGCACATAAGTACCGACATATACCAAGATCTCTCTAAGTGACATCCATTTAGCTTCACTTTCAGGCTTAGCTATGTCAGATATGTTGTAGTAGCAAAAGTCTGCTGTTATTATTTGAGAGTCATCAGGCTTTATTTCAGTATACTGAAAGTCTTTGTTTATGCAAATCCAAGCTGTTGCTTTATTCTGGTAAAATCTCTCTACAGGAATTCCAAATATTGTAGAGCATATTGTCTTTAGCTGGTCAGCAAAAGCAATACTGAAAACATTATGACTATCATCAGTAGGAGAAGAGAAAGTAGCTGATATCCAAGGATTGTAATAATGTTCCTTGTAGATCTTCATGCAATCTTCCAATGACAGTGTCTTATGGCCAAGTATGACACGTATCATTTTTGCAACCGTATCTTTTCCACTACCCGCCAATCCATTCAACCCTATATATAGTTGTTTGTTCATGCTAAAAAATTATAATTTTTTGTTATTTAAGATAGTAAATTTTAACATTATAGTTCATTAAGATGATGCTGAAGTCATTGCGTTAAGAATCTTTTTAGTCTTAACAGTACCATACATATCGCTATTGTATTCTTCGTCATTTTCATCAACAAAGTCTGAGAATGCATTCTTGCTTGTACCGCCAATGAGATTGAGATTGATTGTAGTCTGGCCTTTAGTGAACATGTTAGCAATTTCAGCAGCATCTCTTGGTTTTGCATGTTTCAAGTTGACAGTTACTTTGAATCCTGTTGGGAAGTCATCAATGCCAAGCGGCCCATAGAACTGGTAGTCAGTGCTGTCTATAATCAAGTTACCCATAGCTAATATTGGATTTCTTGGGTTGCCTATTGTGACATGCCAAAGTCCAACTGGTTCTCCAGAAAGCAAAGCATGGAATGCATAAACTTGTGGACGACCAAGTCCATTCTTTAGCATACCGCTTAATCCTTGTGAGAAGATCTGGCCAATCTTTATAGCACCACCACTGCTTAATGACTTCCAAGCTTGTTTAGCCATGTCAATGAGATCTCCGCCAGCTTCTCTTATTTTTGCTCCAGCATCTTTTACAGCCGTTCCTTGTTTTCCTCCGCTAAGCAATCCAGTCAGTAATCCACCACCAGTCGCTGCAATACCATCAATGAACTCATTTGCCATTTTCCATCCATTAGCCATTCCATTTCCAGGTGCACCTATCAATCTATGTGCTCCACCCCAAAATGTCCCTTTTCTATAGCATGTAGACAACACATTGCCAAGCAAGTCTAAGAAAGCAGCCTTAGGATTGATGTTCTCATAAGCACGTAATTCATAGTCAAAAACTAACCTAAATGAGTGTGTGAATTCAAGCTTTCCTTCATATATATGAGTCTTTTGCACAGTTCCTTTTGGAGTATATACTTTATGGGTGTCATAATGTGATCCATTCATAGCTGGATTGAACTCATATTGAGCTTTGTTGCTAAGGAATCCACCTTGTCTTCCTGCAAACATTCCGAGTATTCCATTTCCAGTTCCTGCTGTTCCCTCTGCTACAGCTTGCATGTATTGTGGATTTCCAAGACTGAACAATGCTCCAAGTGGTGTTGAGTCTCCTTGTCCTTGTTGCTCGTCATCTTCTGCATCAAGTTCTCTCCATGTCTCTCTTGTCTGGAACTTTATGATGTCTTCTAACTTGTTATCATTTCCAAGCCAAGCAACCATTCTTCCAATATCTGGAGCCATGTCCATCTCTTCACTGTCTTCAGTCTCACCGAATCCAAACCTGCTGAATATGTTGTCTCCAATTGGATGTGGGAACTTTCTCAATGTTATTAGCATATTGTTAGAGTATTTTCCAAGATCTTTGCAATACATGAAGTCAGCCCATTTGTAACGAGCCATTCCAAGTTTTGAGCTTTTGTATGTTTTTCCATCTTTTACTGGTTTTGAAAGCTCAACTAATGTCTTTATAGAACAATCAGACACATTCTCATGTTTTCCAATCTTGTATGTCTTGTTGTTTTCATCAGGAAGCATTTGATTTGTGCCATCAGTGTCATTAGGGTTTGGCTTCCATTGATCAATCTCAATGCTTATTCCATCATCTTCATCTTCTGTCTCTCTATTTATTAATGGCACATTCTCCATTGGACCAAATGCATTTATTCCCAAGAATGGATTGAACAAAGATGGAGCAACTGGCATATTCACAACATAAGTGCTCATATATCCTGATTTCTGATTTCCACTTGCAGCCATCTCATAAGTATGTATTGCAGCTACTAAGCTTTTCTTGTACACATATTGGTAACGATTGACATATGTCAATGAATCAAGTGAAATCTTGAATGGATTCTCATATTCAAATGATGTGCCATTTGTTTTCTTTATACGTGTAGTTGTGTATTCTTGATGATTGTCTATGTTAGATATTGACATATTCTTGTCAGTATAGTCCCAATTTCTTACAGTCTCAAGATCATCATTCATTCTTGGCAAGGCATTGTATTTGTCCATTTCAGAAAAATCAATTTCTCTTTTACCATATACATTTGTTATGTTGCCATAAAAACCATCATTGCGAATTCTTCCCTGTTCACTTGAACCTTTGCCCGTCAACTCCTTTTCTGAGAACATCTCCATTGGCAAAGCTGCAGTGCTTGTAGTGAAATAGTTACTAGCTGTCAATATGCTTACGTTATGAATTGTTGCCATATTTTGTTTGTTTTATTTAATACCAAGTGATCCACTTGAATCTTTTTATTTTGTCAATGTATTTGAAAAGCATTACACAACGAACATCAATTAATTGTATGAAAGTGACTAACAATGAGTTTCCTTTGAACAATATCTTTGGCAATGACTTTGTCAATATTCCTTCTTTAGCATAGTCATATGGCTTCATGTCTACTATGTCATCAACCTCTCTTATAGATTGTATTCTTATGTCATTTGCATTCTTTATGTCCATGTTACCAACCAAAATAATTTTTCACATCTTTCTTAAAGTCTTCAAAATTAGTAAAATGAGAAATTGTTTTGTCTCTATAGTCACAAATTTCATAATTGATGTCTTTTTCATCAGATTCGGGTATTCTCCAAAAAAATATTTCATTTTTTCCACCCTTTCCAAATCTTACCCACCATTCACTATAAGTTTTATCTTTAGCTATATAAAACAGCGGTGTTTTAGATTTTTCAAACTTATCAAGCATTTTACCATAATCAGAGAATTCATTTTTTTCAAATCCTTTGTTTTCTAAAAACTCACATACATCTTCTTTTGTTTGAAATTTTACAAAATCATCTATTTTCACATTAGCACTAAGATATTCATTTAATGATTTCATTATCTTTAAAATGTTTTTATACTTCTATCTTGAACTTAGATATAATTACCACTTAAAGTAGTTTACTACTATTTCTTTAAATTCTTTCTTTGTTTCAATTACTTTTGTAGTTTCTCCGTCTGAAATCTCAAACCTGAATTCACCCTTTGTATTTTTCATAAAAAACTGTGGTGACTTTTTAGAAGGAACTCCTCCCTTTGTAAATATTACAAAATATAAATCTTCTTGTGAGTCTTTTTCATCATCAGAAGTTAAACTTCCATAAGAATATATTGGAACCTTAGAATTTTTGCTGTCTGAATAGAATTTATTAGGACCAGACCAAGGAACCTCTTTAAATCCTTTTGATACTAAAAACTTAATGACTTCTGTTCTAGAAGTATCTTCTAAAAAATCTTTTTCTTTTATAGTAGCTCTTGAAGATAAAAATTCACATATATGTTTCATAATCAATTAGATAGTATTTGTATTAAAGAAATAGTCAGCTGAATGGTTGTCAAGCATCCATTGATATATTTGATCCATTTCTTGTTGAGCTTGATCTCTCCATGCCTGATAGTTCAAAGTAATTCCACCAGGCAACTTGAACTCATAAGTACCCATGATAGTAGCCATGCTTCTAAGGCCTAAACATACACAATATCTGAAGAAATAGTATGACTTATAAAGATCTTGTATCTTCAATCTTTTGTATACTTGCAACATGATGTCAGAATGCCCAATGCTTCCAAGCAATACTAACTCATTAGAGAACTGATTGTAGTTGTAAGTTATAGGACAATCAAACATGTATTTGTATGTCTGCACTTCATATAGAGCTCCCATGACATCTGTCAAGTTATAGCCAGTTCCTGTGCCGAAGACATCACTAAGTGATCCACCAGCACCGGCCGCTAAAGCTGAATTGTTTAGAATCATTCTTTCTAGTGAGAAGTCTCCAAGAACTCCATAATTGAAAGAGTTGTTAAGCTTGTACACACCAAAGACACTTATTATTTGTGGAGGCAATTTGATGATTCTATTTGGTCCACATTTGTTTATAGCAGCAAATGGTATGCAATAGTATCTTTCCTCAACAGACTGGTCATCATTCTCCCAGAAAAATTGTGCAGCCTGAAGAATCAAGTTAGGTATTGCAGATGCTGGAATTGGCACGTTCAAAGCACAACTTTGAGTAAGCTCTTGAATTATTCTTTGAATGAATTGATAGTCAATCTGGTCTTCAATTTGCTGTTGTTGTCTTAAATACTCTTCCATTGTAGTGTTTGGAACAGAATTGGCTTGTAAGTTGTTATTTTCAGTAGCACAATTTGCCATAATATAACTATATTAATTTATTAAAAATAATTAATTTATAACTTATTTAAGTGTTGCTTTTATTAAATTCGTTTATCAAAATTAACTATTAATAATTAACATATTTTATCAAAAATATTTGGCTTATGAATGTTTGAAAATTCTTATACAAATACAAGCAATTACATCAAAAAGCAAAATGACAATTTTAGAAGTCAGGACAACAAATCAATAAATGATGTAATAAAGAATTTCCAAATCATCCAGAACGATTTTAAGAACATTATAGTAGAAGATGAAGAACGAATAACATATTCATCTGAAAGGCTTGATTTGTGCTCAAAAGATGAGATGCTAGCATTCTATAATGACCAGCTGCAAATGATTGAGACGTTGGTCACTAACTCTATTTATGAAAAATCAGGTATGATCTGGAACTGGGGAAACATTTATAGATTGACTCGTGATCCGGAATATGCAAAAGTTGACAAAATAAACCGTAAAGTAGTCTATCCATCATCGGGAACACAACGCCCAATTGGTGACAACGCTTACATGATATGGAATGGACTTCAAATCATTGACTTGGATATCAAAAATCCAGAGATATCAACAAAGCTTAAAGATGTCTTGTTTGATGAGCTAAAGAAATACTCATGGTTCTTGGGTGTATCAAAGTCTGCATCAAAGAAGTCATTGCATGTATGGACAAAGATACACCCAATATCAATTGACTTCAAAAGTCGCAAGATTGAATATTTATGCAATTTCAGACATAAATATTCATATATCTATATAGTTTTGTTGAAGCATAAAGACAAGATTGGCTATACAAAGGATGACATCATACAATACATTGACATGGCTATGTGCAAGCCTCAGCAGGGTATTTTCATCCCTTCTGATCAGTCTTACATAAGCACAAACTTTGTTGACAAAAGACTTGATTTCAACTTTGAAGACTCAATAAATGATGGAATTCAAAACACAAATTGGATATTCCATCAGGACTTGAATGAGATATTTCAGAAACTTGAATGGTTCAACACAGAAGACAAAAGAGAGAAACCAGCTGAAATAACTAACTTTGGTGAAGTTCTTGACAAAGGATATGATGGCACAAAGAATCCAAAACACTACAAACATGCTCAACGTTGGCAATTGGCTAACACTTTGACAAGCATATTTGGGCCTGAGCAGGCGTTTACAATAATGTGTAACATTTGCAAAGACACACCAGAAAGAGAATTGAAGGGAGACGTAAGAACTGCTTCTATCCACAACAAGCCTATCTCTAATTGGGCTATTGATGAGTTAAATAAGTATCATGGCTTCTCAATAAAAGTTAAAGAGGATGAAAGTGTAGTGGCAGAGAAGATAGAAGAGATTGACAAGGAGATTGCTTCAAATCCAGATGATGTTGACCCATTGAAAGTAATTAATGACAAAATCAAAAAGGTCAATCTTTACATCAGGAAAGATCAATATCTTTCTGACATCAAGGATGAGATACTTGCAAACTTGGGAAAGATAACATTGTTGGAGTCTGGAGCAGGAACTGGAAAGACTGAAATGATCAAAGCAATGAAAAAGAAGACACTTTTGATATTGCCATTCACTTCAACAATCAAGGCTAAAGTTGAGTATTCTGAGACAACAGAAGACTGGCTTTACTACTATGGAAACAAAAGGCCAACTTTGGATGAACTTCTTAGTGACAAGTCAATGGCAATGACAATTGACAAATTCAGTAGATTGAACATCATTGAATTGGACACAGCTGCATTTGAGTATATTGTCATTGACGAATCTCATTTGGTGTTCACTTCATCATATAGAGATGTCATGGGTCCAACAATACAAAGACTTGCAAATTGCAAGTCAAAAGTCATAATGATGTCAGGAACACCAACAGGAGAGATCATTTTTTTCCCTACTATTACGCATATAAAAGTTGACAAGGAGGAGACAAGAGAAAAGACTTTCTCAATATTCCTTTGTGACACACAAGAAGATGTCTTGTTGGATATGGCGGATGAAATGGCTAAAGCTATTTTGAATGGAAGGAAGATATTGTACCCAACAAACAAAGGAAATATGTACTTTGAACAGATAACTTCATTGATTCAAAAACGCATGAATATGTACCCAAACTCAAAAGAATTGAAGAAGTTCTATTACAAAAAGTCAAACTATGGGGAGGAGTCAATGAACAACATCAATATGAACAAGACAGTTGGTGAGAATGACATCATCCTTTGCAGCACATATCTAAGTGTTGGTGTTGACATTTGTGATGCTGATGACTTTGAGGTATATTTCAGTGAACTTTTTATTGCTCAAGACATTGAACAGTTTGCTAACAGATTGAGAAACAAAAACTTGCATATAAAGATATTTTTGCCAAAGTTCAACAATGATGGATTTATGAATAACTTCATATCTTTGGATGTGAAACCATTGGACTTGTCAATTGACAAAAAGGAGCTTATTTTGGCAAGAGACCTTACAAAGACTTGCAATGACATGATTGAGAGAAACATTGATGAAGCAAAATACAATCCATTTGTATTGAACATAATTGCATCTGCAAAGTACATAAAATATGATGAGACTGATGCAAAGTATTATATTGATGAGACAACTTACAAATTGAATGTGTTTGAGGAAAAGTATTCTGAATATGCAAAACAATTGAAAGTTCTAATCAATGCAATGAAGGAGTTCAAATACAATGTTTTGCCAATCATTGAAAGAGAAGCATTGATAACTAATGACACTGACAGGGAGGTCTTCAAAAATGAGTTGTTGTCTATAAAGAATGCACATTATGTTGAAGAGACAGAACAAATCAAAAAGTTCTTAGATCACATAAATGATGACAATATTGACATATACAAAGAGATTTTGAAAGGAAACTATGAGATATTCAAAAGTGACAAATATGCTGAATACAGAGGTGAGAACAATTTGTATGTTGACAATATTGAGGTTTTAGAGAAGAACACTCCAATTGTGCTTCAACTTTACAGATTCTATGATTGCAATACAATAAAGCAAATATATGACTTTTGTCTTGACAGAAAAAAGAACAAAATCAATTATGCAAAGCTTAATCGTATCAAAAGACTAATCATCATTGAATATAACAAGCAGCGTAAAAAACTTGACTTTCCAATATTGAAGTTTGTCAAGGATGCATCTCAATTTGCATTAGACAATCCAGAGACAACAAAACAAACAATAACTGAATGGCAAGCAAATTATGCAGCAAAATATGTGAACAGTATTGGAGGACTTGTTGTAGAAGACATTGACTATTTTGAAAGCATATATAATATTGTAAAAGACTTGTGGTTGGTTGTTATTGATCAAGGAAGACCAAAGAATGGTACAATACATATAGCTCCATTTGAATTGATATGGGAACGTAAAGACATTATTGAGAATCTTTATGGTGACATCAACACTAAGGAATTCTTGTTACAGCAATTGATGGAGAACATCAAGGTTGAAAATGATGAAGAGCCATTAGCTGACTTTGATGTCAAATCACAAATAAATGAATCAGACATTGAAGGAGAGATTCCGAACATTGTGCATAAAGAGTATGAATACGATGTGTATTCTCAACTTGATGGAAGCAATGACAGATTCATTCGTAAGCAACAGAACACAAGCAAACTTGACAACATTCTTGGAAAATCTAACAATGACACTGAAAATATTGTCAAAAATGATGATCTTAAGTTAGATTTGTTTGACTAATTTGTTATTTTTTATATGTATTTATTATGTTATTGATATGAATGAAGACACATTGAATATTGTGCTTGCTAAGATAAATGACTTGAACAAACTCTTTTTAGACAACAAAGACTCTTCAACGAAGATACTGATGTATTTGGCTAACAAAGCAAAAGAGCTTGATGCTAAGGTTATAGCTAATGAGAAAGACATCATATTAGTGAAAAGTGACATTAATGACATTGTTGAAGCTGAAAACAACTCATACAATGAGATACAGTCATTGAAAGCTGAAGTGCTTAAGATAAAAGACTTGCAAAACAAGCAAAATGCTAAGATAAAAGAGCTTGAAAGCAAGTTGTCTAAATACAAAGAAGAGAACAAGATTGATGAATTGAAAGTTGAGCAAGCAAAGATACAAGATGCAATAAATTCATTGAATAAACAAATAAATGCAATTAATGAAGACATCTCTGAAAAACTCATTGAGACAAAAGACTACATTTTGTTTGATAGAAACAATTATGAGATGTCAAAATTCAGAAAGTTCATTTACAAGATTTTCCATTATAGAGAGATAAAGAGACTAGAGTTGCAGAAACAGGAAGAAGAAAAAATTAGACAAGAAGAAATAAAACAAGAGTTAGAAAGAAAAAAACAAGAGGAAGCAGAAAAAATCATAGAGAAACGTAACCAGATCAAAGATATCTTGAATTCTACTAAAAAAACTTAACTTAAATACTATGACAGCATCAATTTACATTTTACTAGCAGTAAACATAGTATTGTTTCTTATTGACATAATACTTTTCAAAAAAGACAAAAAGAAAATCGATGAAAAAATCGAAAACCTTTTGTTGAAAATAAACCAGACTGATGAGAATATTGGCAAATTAGGTGTCAAAGTTTCGAGAAATGGAGATGATATCCAGAAAATAAGGCAAGAAAAATTTGCATTAAAGAATGAATTGAATTCTATACATAGTGTACTAGAGACATTAAACAATGGATTTGCAATTCCATCATATAAGAACACATAAAGAAAGCCACCCGAAGGTGGCTTTCTTAATTTAGTCTTCCTAAGAATGCATCAAGGTCATGTTGGAATTTCTCAAGTTGCTTTTTGAACTTCATGTATTTCTTTATTCTGTCAACATCTTCATCGGTTATCTTGTCAAGACGACTAAGATCTAAGTTATCATTCAAGTCTTCAATCTTCACAACTCTGGCAATATAGAATGAGTTATCAAACTCTTCATTATGACACATTCTGTCAATGAATTGCCCGTAGCTTTCTCCTTCTTTTCTTGTCAACAAGACAACTGAATCAACAATTACCTTTGGAAACAATTTTCTGAGCAAATCTTCAGTAACCCACGTATCCTCAAGAACATCATGAAGAATTGCTACAGTCTTGAATGTGTAACAATCAAATTTGCCGGCAACTCTCATTGGGTGCTCTATATAGTCTTTTCCAGCTTTGTCTTTCTGGCCTTCATGGGCCTTAAGTGCTAGAAAATATGCTGCAGCAAAATATTCAGAATCTGTCAATTCTTTCATTTTAGTTTTCTTTGAAATTATTGTTTCAATTTCCTTTGAAATAGATGTCATAGTCTTTACGAAGCTCTTTCACTTTGTCCCAGAACTCACCAATGTACATTTCAGTTGGATCTGCCCATCGTGGCCATTTGTTGTCATCATACTTTCTTTCAAATTCTTTGTTGTAATTATATTCATAGTCATCTTCAAATCCAACTTTTTTCAAGTTATAGCCGCGATATTCATCACCACCAACAGTGATATATGAATCTTCATCAAAAAGAAGTCTCTTCAAGAATTCTTTGTCAGTAATTACTCTTTCAAAAAAACCATTGTCGATAAAGTCCTCAACATGATCAACATAAGCATCATAATTTTTGATTAATGCATTCAATTCATTAAAGAAACTCTTCAAATTGTCTTCATTGAATGCATTTCTTTTCATCCATTCTTCTTTAGGATTTTCAAAATACTCTTTTGAAATCTCAATGACTGTATTAATGAAGTCTTCTTTAGTATAGTCAGGATGACGTTCCATTACTTCATTGTCTTTCCAGCCAATCAAGTCTTCAACAACAATATACGTATAGGCAAGTTTGTTGCATAAAGAATCAACAAGTTTGCTTTCACAACGGCCAAAGCAATACCCTTCATAAGAGTGTAATTCTTTATATTCGGTATTGTTTTGCATCTCTTTAGTCACAACAATTGCATGTGTTGAGCTAGAGTTTGTCTCAAATAATAAATTTCTAACTTGTAACATAATCAAATCTCACTATTATATTCAATTGATAATGCTGTCACTCCATTGAATTGCTCAATGTCAGCACTGTAATATCCACCAGCATCAAGCATCCAATACATGACAACACGACCTTCAGCCCAATCTTGACCACTAGTCAATTTCCAATCGCAACATAAGTCATAGAAGTCTTTATATTCTTTTCCATCGAATTCGGGTTTTCCATTGTCATTAAGCTTCACTCCATGCTTGACAATGTCAACTGTTGGATTAATGAAAACTTTTCTGTAAAGGTCAAGACATTTCTTTCCATTTTTGAAATCCTCAAAGTCTGAGTTATTGCACATAACAAGACTATGAGTGCTTGAACTGTTTGTTTCAAACAACATTTTTCTAACTTGCATCATAACTTATTCTGTTTTATTGTTGTTATTCCAAGAGATGACAAGATTCTCCTCATCACCCTCCTGTTCAATCTTAATGAAATATGCTTTAAAACCAAGATCAGTGAAGTACTTTATAGCATATTCATATAACTTTCTGTCAACTGGGTCAACATCAAAAATGACTTTATGCCACTTTGAACTTGTGCTTACACGAGTATTGATGACACATTTCATGTCAGCAATAAGTCTGTTTAATTGTGCCTCAACAATAGCTGTTTGTCTGTTCAAGCAATTTTTAGCGTTAAACTTTTTCGAATCTCTAAATTTAGCAATTCTTTCCTTTAAGTTCATATTTGTAATTTTAAATGTAACATTTGTCATTTTCAGAATATACTGGCTTTATATTTCTTACAGATGTATATCCGCAATTAGCCCAATTAGGATGTTTGTCAAATCCTTCAAACTTAGTGAAGCATACTCTTGGATAATACTGGAAACCACTTACCCATACAAGTTGTCCATGATGATAACCAAGTTTCATAGAAACGGTCTCTCGATGCCATGGCGCCACATCTAAGTCACTTTTGCAATCAGCATAATAGATATTACCATCATATTCCCAAGTGTCAGAGAATGAATTCCACATAAGGTTGAGACGTTCACAAATATTGCTTTTGCTGCCTGTGTATTTATCAAACCTATGTAGACGCAAACCAGTTTCGATAAAGTCAACTGTTTGCACTAATGGCTCTTCCTTATTGTATCTTGGACTGACAAGAAAGAATAGATTAGCATTCTCAGAATATTTCCAGATTCTAATCTTTTTCCAAGGACCTTCTTTCTTGTCAGCCACATATTTGAATTTCGTGAAATCTGTCATTATTGTAATCTTTGGTACTGATCAACAACATTGTCTTTGTACTCTTCACGTTCAATTGCAATAGGCAATCTCTTACGTTTGAATTCAGAGTTCATGTGACGATTTACAATCATTTTGACGCTTTCCTCACCATATTTGTCGCATATCTCATAATAAGAATGGCGAACATGTTCTGGCCACTCTGCTTCACTATAATTCTTCCAGTAGTACTTAATGTTGTTCTTTGGATTCAAGAACCAAATAAGCACATCATCTACTTGATCATAAGTGAGGCCAGGAGCAATTTGAGCAAGGTCACCACCAACCTTGACACCATTGCCATCAGTAGGAGTGATGACAATAGCTTTTCTCAAAGCGTTGATGCAACGACTTGCTTCATTTCCCATCTGCTCCGGAAAATCATTATAGTATTCATTTGCAAGCCACTTTGCGAGGCCATAAACCTCATGCTTCCAAAGGCCACCGATAGGATTGAAGTCACCAACATCACCATGGATTGTCCAGAAACCAAGATAGTGTTCAGTGAGATTGTCAGTGTCCATCACAATACCATTAGTAAGTGATGCAAGATTATAGAGATACATCATTCTCAAACGAGCTTTGATATTACCCTGCGCAATCTTTGTCTCTGCAACCTTAAGCCAATTATAGTCATCTTCGAAGGCACCTCTAATCATAGAGAACTCTTTTTGCAGATTATGAGTGATTGAATCAGTGTATTTGCAGAATGCACCAATTGTTGAGTCTGCGGAATCACGTTCATCTTGTGCATTGCTTGAACAAGGAAGCGAAACACCAATTAAACGATATTCTGGGTGTTTACGTTGTACTTCTCTACAAATAGCTGCAGTCACTGTTGAGTCAATGCCACCACTGATACCAAGGATCATAGTCTTAAGACCATTGTTTTTCAAATATTCATCGGTCTTAGTTACAATCACTTCAAAAATGTTTTTATAGTCATTCATATAAGTTTGATTTTAAAAATTTATCCGTAAATCCAATTATCTTCATTGTCTAAAAAATATTCATCACCATATAATGTTTCAATCACCTGATTAACAGTATATATTTTTGAAGCACACAAATGATATCTATCACAATGCCAAACATCTTCATGTTCTTCTCCATTCCAGTATTTATGTTTTTGTCTTTCTAATGAAGTTACAAAATTAGTTTCACCATTACTAACTCTGACAACATATAAGACAACTCTTTCATCAGAAGTAGTATATTCAATATTAACTGATAATTTCATTTTATTTATTGTTTAGTTTGATTCTTGTGAAAAATTTATGATTCTTGCATACACTATTGTCACTTTTCTTGTTTTCACATCCGTAACAATACTTGCAATTACAACATTTTCTCATCAGTTTCATGGCTTTAGAGAATTAATTTTGTCATCATTATTGATAATTTTCTTAAGGTTTTCTGCAAAACCCTTTACTTCTTCATAAGGATGATATGTTTCCTTTTCAAGATAATTAGAATAATAGTATATATTCCAATATAATTCAATTAATTGTTTCTCTTGTCTTTCAGATAATATCATAGTCTCCTCCCAATTATTTTTTGAGCTTCATCAATATAGTCTCTGTAGTTTTTCAATCCAGCATAAGTGTCTGGACTGTCAATTATGTCATGACAATGCATAATGAACTCTTCAGTTGTGTCAAAGTCAATATATCTATTTATCCAAGCCTTTTCTCTATCAGTAGGTTCTGGCATGTCTTTTGGAAGTTCAGGCCATTTTTTATATTTTTCTTCAAGTTCTTCAATGAATGTTTCAGCTGATGTCTTGAATTTCTCATCAGATATAAACACTTCATTGAACCAGCTTATTGGCCATGACTTGCATTTGTATGTATGTATATCCCAATTATCATCTGCTGCATCTAATTCATATTCTGAATCTAAAAGATCATTGACAAACTTGCGATATGCTTCATTGATTGCAGTCAATACATATTTGCAAATATAAGAATGATATTCTAAATACTGT
>JAEEGL012081910.1_pt1 | contig 88565 bp, 60 predicted proteins | sample 9134231 | NCBI WGS metagenome assembly JAEEGL01 (sample SAMN16246548, study PRJNA631951) | gut metagenome | biome: gut microbiome; feature: rumen; material: fiber-attached | host: Bos | place: Iran: Karaj | collected 2018-10 | reverse complement strand
GTAGAGCCAGGGCGAGGCCGAAAGGTCGGCCCATCCGCCGCAGTCGCCGGGGCCGAAGTTGCTCTCTACGGCGTGGCCCTGCGTGGCGTTGGCACTGGTGTTGACGGGTGTCCACTCGTCGTCGGTGCCCTGTGAGCCGAAGTCGAGGTACTGCACTTCAAAGAGGCTCTCGTCGTTGTTCTCGTAGGCAGGGCCTTCGCGGAAGTTGTCGCCATAGTTGGCCATCAGCTTATAGGTGCCGTATTGTCCGCCAATAATGGCCTTCAGCACGGCGAGGGCTTCATTATACTTGTGGCGCATCATGAGTGCACGGGCGTAGTAACCGGCAGCGGCACCGCTGGTGGCACGGCCTTTTGACCATTCGCCACCGGCATCGCGGCTGGGCAGCAGGGTCATGGCCTCGGAAAAGTCTTTCTCCACCTGATCCCATACCTCGTCATAGGTGCTGTTGGTGCCATAGAGGCCGTCGAGCGTGGAATAAGTGTTGTAGTCGGTAATCAAGATGGGGTTCTGATAATAACCGGCAAGGTTGTAGTAGCCCAGGCCTCTGAGGAAGAGCATCTGCCCCTTGATGTGCTTCATCTGCTCAGAGAGAACGCTGTTGTCCTCGCCGCAACGCGACAAGGTGAAGTTGCAGACGTTGATGGTGTAGTACCAGTCGCGCCACGACCACTGGCCAATCTCGTCGGTGATGGGTTCGTCAAGGTCGTCGAAGGGCATGTACCACACCTGCGAGGAGTTCCATACTTCGTCGCCGCGGCATACGTCGATCGTGTAACCCACACGGGCGTAGGTGCCTTCCATTCGGATGTGGTTGTAGGCTGCAATCACGTTCTCCTCCAAATCTTCGGCGGAGAAACCGTATGTCCCTGTGGTCTGCTGGTTGGGATTGGTCAGTTCCAGCTTGTCCTCGCACGAGGTCAGCGTGCCAAGGCCCAGCAAAAGAGCGAAGGATAATTTATATAGTTTCATGATAATCAATATTTTATATCTTAGAAAGTGAAGTTAATACCTGCCATAAAGCTGCGTGCGCTCGGATAAGAGCAGTAGTTGTAGCCCGGAGTGAATGTTCCGCCGGCGTAGTCCACGTTGTAGCCTTTGTAGCCAGAGAAGGTATGGAGGTTCTGGGCCGACACATAGAGACGGACACCGCTGACATAGTTGGCAAACCACTTGTTGGGCAGGTTGCAGCCCAGTTCCACGTTGGCAATCTTCCAGTAAGCGGCGTTCTGTATCATGCGGCTGCTGAACAGGTCGTTCCATGCCAGCGAGGCGTTGTTGGCAAGATAGGTGCGGGGAACGCTGCTGATGTAGGTGCTGCCGTCCCACTGGTTGGCGCCGAGCACTGCAACGTCCTTGTTGCCATAGCCATAGCTGGAGTTGATGGCGTTGTAGATGTGGTCTGACACATGATAGTTGAGAGCGCCGAAGGTGGAAATGCTCAGGTCGAAAATCTTGTACTCCAGGTGTGCGCTCAGGCCGAAGTTGATCTTGGCCAGGCCGCTGCCCAGCACCACTTGGTCGTCGCCGTTCACCACGCCGTCGCCGTTCATGTCCTTGTAGAGGCAGTCGCCAACGTTGGCGCCGTCCTGCATGGCCACGGCATTGTGGGCGTCGAGTTCTTCCTGAGTGCGGGCAATGCCTTCATACACCCATCCGTAGAACTGTCCCACTTCCTGGCCTACATAGGTGGCATAGGCGCCGGAGATGTACTTCTCGGTACCGAAGCCCAGCGAGGTCACCTTGTTGTTCAGGGTGCTCAGGTTGGCGCTGATCTGATGTTTCAGGGCATGGTCGTTGTTGCGGTAGGTGAGCGAGAACTCCAGACCGCTGTTGTCCATTGAGGCGGCGTTCATCGTGACGCTTGTGTTGGCAACACCGGCACTGGCGGGCACTGGCACGCCGTAAAGCAGGTCAACCGACTCGTTCTTGAACCATTCGGCGGTGAACTCGATGCGGTTGTTCAGCAGGGCAAGGTCAATACCGACGTTGGAGGTCTTTTTCTTTTCCCAGGCAATGTTTTCGTTGACGTAGGTGGAAACGGCAGAGCCGGTGACGGGCTGGTTGCCGAAGCTGTAGGTCATGTTGTTGCGCATCATCGTGGCCTGGTAGGCGTATTCACCGATGTTCTCGTTACCCAGTTCACCATAGCTGGCCCTTATCTTGAACATATTAATAAGGTTATGGTCGAAGGGGAAGAACTTTTCCTTGTCGAAGCGCCAGCCCAGCGACACCGAGGGGAATGTTCCCCAGCGGATGTTCTTCGTCAGGCGCGAGCTGCCGTCACGACGAATCACTGCCGAGAGGAGGTATTTGCCGTCGTAGTCGTAAATCAGACGTCCGATGTAGGAGGCCAGGGCATGCTTGAACTCTGAGGACTCGGCCGTGCGGTCGTTGGCATTTTGCAGCTGCAGGAAGTAGGGCTCCGAGAAGTTGATGCCCGTGCCGGTCAAATTAGCCCAGTTCTCCTCTTCGTAGGTCTGGCCGGCCACGATGTTCACATGGTGCAGGCCGAAGGTGCCGTCGTAGGTCAGCGTGTTCTCTATCAGGGCATCGGTAATTTTGCGATGACCCTTGGTCAGGCGCTCGTTTTCCTTGGCCAGATAGACGCGGTTGCTCTGAATCCATGCGGGAATCCAAGTCTTGTCGTTGCAGTGGGTGGCACTGTACGACAGGTTGATTTTGTAGCCGAGCTTGTGGTTCTTGCTCTTGATGCCAACCATCTCCAGCAGGTCCACGTCTGCCAATGCACTGCCCACGAAGCGGTCAACCAGCGTGTTGCGGGTCAGCATGTTGTTGATGAGCAGGGGGTTCGAGGCAGAGATGTCGCCGTGGATGGTGTCGTAGTAAACGCCATAGCCGAAAGCGTCGTAGCGCCAGCTGCTGGCCGAGCCCACCATGTCGTCGAGCACCCAAGTCGAATCGTCGTATGCCTTGATGGTGGGCTGCATGGTCAACACGCCAAGCAGCACATTGGGCAGGTTGCCATAAAGGCCCTGCACATACTCGTTGGCATTCGAAATGGAGGTGTTGTCCTGGTCGGAGTGCGAATACACGAGGCTGGTGCGGAACTTGATGAACTTGGTGTCCATGGTGTTGTTCACGCGGGCTGTGTAACGCTTGTAGTTGGGTCCGGCACCTTCCAGCGTTCCTTTCTGGTTGTAGAAGTCAAGACCTATATTATATGTATTGTTGGCACCGCCGCCGCTCAGGTTCACGTTGTGGTTCTGGCGGATGCCCGTCTTGAACACCTCGTCAAACCAGTCGGTATTGGTGTCGTCCTGGAAGGCGTAGCCCTCGGCAGTAGGCCTGTAGCCGCCGGGTAGCGGGGTGCCCGAGTTGGCAGCGGCCACTCCAAGATAGTTGGTGTATTGGGGGGCATCCATCACGTCGTAAACGCTTTTCGAAATCTTGTCGATACCGAAGTAGCCCTTGTAGTCAACCTTCAGCGGCTGGTCTTTCTTACCTCCCTTGGTGGTGATAATCACCACGCCGTTGGCGGCACGTGAACCGTAGATGGCGCCTGCCGAAGCGTCTTTCAGCACTTGGATGGTTTCAATGTCGTTGGGCGAGAAGTCGCGGATGGTGGTGCCCATGGGCACGCCGTCGATGACGTACAGCGGGGCTGTGCTGCCGAAGGAGCCGATACCGCGGATGCGCACCGACGGGTCGGCACCGGGCTGGCCGTCGGACGTAATCTGCACGCCGGCAACCTTACCTTCCAGCATCGAGGAGATGTTGGAGTGGGACACGCGCTTCAGTTCTTCGGCGTCCACAATGCTGACGGCACCCGTCAGGTCGGCCTTCTTCTGAGTACCGTAACCGATGACGACCACCTGGTCGAGCACCTGGCTGTCGGATTCCAACTGAATTTGTCCAAGGTCGGAACGGCCGCGAACGGCAAGCTCACGGTCCTTGTAACCAACGTAACTCACCACGAGAGTGGCATCAGAAGGAGCTCTTAGCTCAAAGTTACCGTCGTAGTCGGTGATGGCTCCGATTTGGGAACCTTTCACCTTGACAGTAGCACCAATGAGCGCCTCCCCCTCCTGGTCAATAACCTGACCTTTGACCGTTATGGTCTGCTGGGTCACTGATGCCGTCGCCTGAACCGGGAAAGCCGTCAGGCCACCCAGCGTTCCTAAAGACAGCATCACAGAGAATAATACTTGTTTTCTCATTGATAATGGTTTTTAGTTTTTTTAAATATTAGTAGAATTAGTAAAATTTTTGGCAAAGATAATAAAATATGCGTGGATGGAGGGTGGACAAAACGATTTATTAGGTGGATAAAACGGTTTAAGTGCATTTCAGCGCGTTTTTTCACCTCTTGACGTATGTCAACCTTTCTCCGAGGTGCCATAGGCGCTCGGACTCATGCCGAACATCTTGGTGAAGCAACGGGTGAAATATTTCGGGTCATTGAAGCCAACGGCAAATGCAACCTCGGTGATGTTGCGTGTGCCCGTCTTGTCGGAGAGCAGCTCCTTGGCCATGTTCAGACGGTAGTTGCGTATGAACTGTCCAACGGGCAGCCCGGCCTCGGCGTTGAGGTGCTTGCTGGCCACGCTTCGGCTCATGCCCAGGGCATCGCAGAACTCCTGCACACCGAAATCGGAGTCGCTGTAGTTTTGCTCCATGATTTCCATCACACGTTCCATCAGCGGACGTGTGGTTTTCATTATTTCCTCCTTGTCGGCCTCCACGCTCTTGGTGACGCTCTGCTGATAGCGCTCCTGGTTGCCGAGGATGTTGCTGATGCTCTGTTGCAGCTGCTTGGGGTTTTTCGATTCTGCCAGCACCTTCCGTATGGGGCTCAGCAACTGTTCTGCCTCGCGGCGTTTCAGTTCCACTTCCCACCTTTTATATATATATATGGCCAACCCGATGACGAAAAGCAACATCAGCAGGCGGAACCACCAACTGTTCCAGAAGTGGGGCTTCACCACGATTTCTATCGACACAGTGTCTTCCTCCGCCGACGAGAACGCCGAGCGGTATTTCACCTCAAAGGTGTAGTTGCCCACCGGCAGCACGCTGTACCTCACCGAGTGCTCTCCGGGTTTCAGCCGTGTCCATTCGTTGTCGAAGCCTTTCATGCGGTAGCTGAAAGTTCCCTGCGACTCGTTGCCGTAGTTGAGTGCCGAGAAATCAATGGTGAACGAGCGGTTGCCCTCGCTGAGCGTAATGCGCCGTGCGATGGAGATGTCTTCGTCCAGATAATCGCTGCCGGCCACAATGTCCTGGTTGTCAACCATCAGGCGTGTCAGCGTAAGGTTGCCGTGGAAAGTGGCGTCGAGATTTTCGCCGAACACCTCTATCAGGCCGGCCTCGCTGCCAAGGTAAATCGTCCCCGAGGGTGCTATGGCGGCCGAATTCCAGTAGAACTGTGCGCTGGCCAGGCCGTCGGCCTCCGAGTAGTTGGTAAATGTTTTCAGGTGGGGGTCATACACCGAAAGGCCGTTTTGCGTCGTTATCCAGAGCCTGCCGTTCTGGTCCTCCACAATGCCTTTCACGGCGTTGTTCACCAGTCCGTCTTCCTGTGTGAGCACGTCGAAGTGCTCCTTGCCGTGCTTGTCAACTATGCGGTGGTAGAGGCCATAGCCGTTGCTGCCCAGCCACAGCGTGCCGTCGCGCGTTTCGCAGAACGAGGAAATCTTGTCGTAGATGCGCGAGCCGGGGTTGTTCAGCTTGTATCTCAGGCTTCGGTAGCTGAACTGCCCGTTTTTCCGCGATTTCAGGTCAATGGCAATGACGCCTTGCAGGCATCCCATCCAGAGCACGCCCTTCCGGTCCACCAATGCCCCTATGCAACCGCGCACCAGCTGGCAGCTGTCGAAGGGTTCGGTGAGTTTTCTTGTCTTCAGGTCGTAGAGGAACACTCCGTCGTTGCTTCCTATCCACAGCCCGTCGTTATAGCTGTCGTAGGCCAGCGCGCCGATGAAGTTGGTCAGTCGCGCCTGCTCTTCCGTCATGGCCACCGGCCTTACGGTTCTTGTGGCCAGGTCCACCACGTTCAGCCCGCCGCCCCAGGTGCCAATCCAAAGTTGCCCTTTCCCGTCGGCCACCAGTGCCGAAACGCTGTTGTGTGAAAGGAAGGAGTTGGCGCTTGTATAGTGGGTGAAGTCCTGCTGCCCCGGCTCTTTCCGGTTCAAGCCGCCTTCCACCGTGCCTGCCCATATCGTGCCGTCGGGTTCTATGTACATGGCATTCACAGGGTTGGGCGAAATGGATGTCGGCAACGGGCCGTGTACAAAGTTTTGCAACAGCAGTTGTCGTGGCACCAGCTGTGCTATGCCGCCCGACTCCGTTCCCACCCATATCAAGCCCTTGCCCAAGGTCATGCAATGTACGAAGTCGCTGTTCAGTGGCTGACGGCTGGCCGTATTCCAGGCTGTGAAGCTGTCGGTGGCATCGTCGTAAATGTTGACACCGCTGAGCGAGCCCACCAGCAGGCGGTTGTCGGGCATCAGGGCAAGGCTCGACAGGAAGTCGTGCGACAATTCCCCCGCGCTGCCCGTCGTATGGCGGTATCGGTCCAGGTGCTGGTGGTACGGGTTGTATCTGAACAGGCCGTGGTTGGTGCTTATCCACACCTCGTTGCCGCGGCCCATCATGTCGGTGACATACAGTCCGTTGAGCTCCCTGAGCAGCGGCGAGATTTCCTCGCGCACCAGCACGCCGTTCTTTTCCACCATGCGGAACAGTCCGCCGTCGATGCCTATCCAAGGCTTACCGTTGCCCTCCACGTCGCGAATGTTCACGTCGGGCGTGTTTCCGCGGTAGCTGTATGAGCAAATTTTCTCCAGCTTGCCTTTGTCGTTGAAAGTCAGCCGGTTCACATTGGTGAATGTGATGAGCCAGATATGTCCGAGGGCGTCGCAATAGGTTTTCGAACATGGCTCTTGCAGGAGCTTGAAGAGCGACTTGGGCAGATGTTCCTGCGATGTGCCGGCCATCGTTTTCAGGTCTATGATGTCTGTGCCCTCGTCGAAAGCCACCCAGAGCCGTTTGAAGCGGTCTTCGGCAATGCTCTTGCATGAGTTGCTGCTCAGCCGCAACTTCGGCGAGGTCATACCGTAGCCGTCGTAGCGCACCAGTCCGCCGCCGTAGGTGGCCACCCACAAGAAGCCGTTGGAATCCACGAAGACGCTGCTGATGTTATTGTGCGGCAATCCGCTTTTCAGGTCGAGAAACGACACATTATACCGCTCTGTCAGCATGGCCTGTTGAGCCATTCCGACACCAGCCCATAGCAGGGCCCAAAGCAGCAGGAGTGCCCGCTTTATTCGTGTTCTTTCTCTCATTTGCAGGGCAAAGATACTATTTTTTGGCGACACCGCCAAGAAAACGCCCTTTTTTCGTTTGCGGGGGCTTTCCCAGGAGCTCCTCGGCTCTCCTAGGTTCTCCTAGGATTTCCTAGGTCTTCCTAGGACTTCCTAGGACTTCCTAGGTCTTCCTAGGACTTCCTAGTTTTTTCTAGGCTCCCCAGCAAATCCTCCAATTCCATAATCCTCCGCCTCAGCGAGGAGTTCTCCTCTTTAAGCTGCCTGTTCTCGGTTTCCAGCAGTCGGAGACGGTCGTCCTGTGCTTTCCGGAAACCGGTTCGGGCTGCGTACATACGCTCTTTGATGCCTCCCTCCTCCACGAAGCGGCGTTCCAGCTGCTCAATATAGGAGCACATCATCTTGTCCGTTTGGTGGCAGAGGGTGATGGTCATGTTTGCCATCTCCTCATCGTTCATCTTTCCTATTAGCCGCTCATAGTCGGAGTAGTCGTTGTGGTGGTGGCAGAAGTCGCGGAGGCGCTGTTGGCGAGGGCTTTCCGGCGCCCAAAGTGAAAGGTGACGGGTGTTCAGGTAGTCCTGATAGTCGGCGCGAAGTTCCTGCAGGCTGCCGCGTGCCACGTTGAGCAATTTTATCTCCATCTCCGAACTGGTCTGGCCGTCTTCGCTTCCTTCCACAATGTTTTGCTTGCCGCTGCGTGCCGCCTGCACCATCTTGTCAACGGTGCGGTCGCCGTGGGCGGGCAGGAAGCGGTGGCAGAACTCCACGGTGAGCTGGTAGAGGGTGTCGCTCTTTCTATAAAAATAGAGGTTTTTCCATATCACGGCGGGTTTAAGCACCTTGCCTTTCGTGTCGTCGGTCATTGGGGGGTATTAGTTTGTAAGAGTTTTGTTAAAAGTAGAATTTTGCAAATTTAGAAGATTTCCGGAAAGATACCAAAGAATCAGCTGAAAATTACCGGTTTTCAAGGTTTTTCCTAGGTTTTCCTAGGATTTCCTAGGCCTTCCCAGGTCTTCCTAAGATTTCACTCAAGAAAAACCAGGCGGTTGTAGTTGAACTGGGTAAGCGGCGACTTTTCGTCGTCGAGCTCTTTCATCAGCCCGGGCGTTGCCTCCAGGCCGTGGCGCTCGATGCAGTCTTTCAGCCGCCGCGTCCATTTCCCCATCACCGCGTCGATTTCCTCCTTGGTGGCCTCGATGCCGTAGTCGGCGGCCTCCTGCAGTTCCGAGATAATCATCCCCGAGAACAGCCCGTGAAGGCCGTAGCGCCTGGCAAACTTGTCGGCGTGGCACCAGATGCCGATGCACGTCTTCTCGCGGAGGAACTGCACATGGCGGTCGGTTATCAGAAAGCGGTTGTAGCGGCCGTCTCGCCCCGGTGTGGAAAACAGGCCGTATTCGTTTCCGTGGCCGAGCATCATCACCGTGCCGGCGCTGCGGATGGCACGTTGCACGGCGCCGTTGGTGCTCGTTTCGGTGATGATGCACACCACGTCCTCCCGCTGTTCATATAGCAACGAGAGAACCTGCGTCGTGGGGTCGGTGGCATGCACTACGGTCATGGTGTTAAATGTTCAGGCGAATGAGCACTCCGTTTTGTCAAGATTTTTTATGGATTTTTGTTTTCCCCAAGAACTTTGACCGCAAATTTCGAGGAGAGATCTTGAAGTTTGAGAGGAGAGATTTGCCAATTCTCTCCCCGAAAATTGCGGTCAAACCACAGGTGTTTTGCAAACCTTTGATTTTCAACAAGTTACAAAACACTCGAAAAAGAGGCGATTTTGTCAATATTTTTTACCAATTTTACCCTATGTCGCTATCCACCGCAAAATGCAGAAAACAGGACTCAAAGCTTGCAGATGTGAATAATGTATTCTGTTATAATCATCCCCTTCTTTTCAGCACCACAATCTCTGCGTCGGCGCCGTCCTTGCCGTATTCGCTCACAAGGATGTAGCGTTCGTCGCAGGCAATGCCGAAACACCGGCAGTTGCCGCCCTCCTTTTCCACTTGGTTGCCCCAGTAGCTGGCGTTGTCGTCAAGGATTTTCACGCTGTTACCGTTGAGGTGGTACGCCAAGTTGACGAATGAGCCCTGCAACACGAAAAGGTTGTCGATGTGTGGCATGCCGCTGATGGCCAGGGCGTTGACTTCGTCTATGAGTTGTTGTTTCAGGGGCGACGTGGCATGGGGAAGCTCATCGGCGGGCAGCTGCCAACGCTTGAGGCTGGGGTAAAACTGGCGGAGAACGGCCTTGTACTCCTCGCGGCTGAGGCTTTGACCGGTGTTTTTGTTGTACTCGTCAACAAATTGTGAACAGAAATCCACCATTTCCTCCATGGTGAAGTCGCCTGTGAAAGCGCCGTCTTTATAGCAATAGATGCAGTATTCCTGATTCTTGCTGCCGTCGGCCTCTGTTCCTAAAATCTCCTCGGTGAGCGGCATGCCGCAACTTTGACAAAATTTCATTTCATTTTCCATTGTAATTGTTTTTTTTGTTATAAATTTGCAACTGCAAAGATACATATTTCCCGCCAAACCAGCAAATATCTGGGATATTCAGTTCGTTTTTGGGATGAATGGCAGGAATATAGGAAGCCCTGGGCCCTCCTAGGAAACCCTAGGACCACCTAGGAACTCCTAGGCCCTCCTAGGAAAACCTAGTACTACCTAGGAAAACCTAGGGCCTCCTAGGAAAACCTAAACCCCTCAATTAAAAACAAAAAATAAAGATTTTATGAAGAAATTGCTTCCCCTTTTCACTCTGCTGTTCCTGATGGTTTCAGAGGCCGGCGCGCAGGCCTACCGGCAGGCCAGCGACATCAGCTACACCCGCAAGACGGACAGCTATGCCCGTGAGCGGCTGAAACTCGACGTGTATTATCCCGAAAACAAGGCGGGATGCCCCGTCATCGTGTGGTTCCACGGAGGCGGACTGGAGGCCGGCAACAAGGAAATTCCGGCCAGCCTGAAGGAGAAAGGCCTCGTGGTGGTGGGCGTGAACTATCGCCTGCTGCCCAAGGTGACCGTTCGCGAAACGCTCGACGATGCCGCGGAAGCCGTGGCGTGGGTGTTCCGAAACATTGCGCGCTATGGCGGCGACCCTGCCAAAATAGTGGTCACGGGGCACTCCGCCGGAGGTTATATCTCAATGTTGCTCTGCCTGAACAAAGCATGGTTGGCAGCCTATGGTGCTGATGCCGACAGCGTTATGATGTATGTGCCGTTCAGCGGCCAGGCCGTCACCCATTATAACGTGCGGAAGATGCAGGGCATTCCGCCGTTGCAGGCCACCATTGACGAGTTTGCCCCCATTTTCTGGGTGCGCGGCGACTGCCCGCCCCTGGTGCTCATCTGCGGCGACAGGGAGCAGGAACTCTACGGGCGCTATGACGAAAACCAGTATCTCGCGCGGATGATGAAGCTGGCCGGCCACAAGCAGACATACCTCTACGAGCTCGACGGCCACGACCACGGCGCCATGGTAGGCCCCAGTTTCCACATCCTTGAGGCCCATTTGAAAAAGATGCTCGGCAATTGATTGGCAGTTTGGGAGATAGTTGGTTCGTGGCTTGAGAGATTGGGGATTGGCTGCCCGTTTTTCAACTTTTCAATATAAATAAACCGCGAGCATCCTTCGGCTTTTGTGCCGGGGATACTCGCGGTTGTGGTGTTTAATTACGCTTAAGGATTAGGACGGCATCACTTTCCTCTGCGCCGGGAATTGACGACCTTCTTGATGATTGTTGTCCCGTCTTTCTTTTCCTTCATGATGATATTCACGCCTTCGGAAAGGTTTTCCGTCTGCACACCGGCAGTGTTGTAGAAGCGAACGCTCTTCACGTCGTCGTCGTCGGTGTTGCCGTCGATAGCGGTTGGAATGATGGCCTTGATGACGGCTCCGGGCTTCGTGTAGGCATAGTAATAAATGTCATAGTCCCTGGCATTCAAATACATTTCGTGTTGAAGGGTGAATGCCTTGTCCAGGGCATCGTAGTTAAACACGATGGCATAATAAGCACTTGACAAGAAAATAGGACCGCCATTGTACAACCCCATGTACTGTCCGTCGGGAATAGTGAGGGTGTTTCCTTCGAGTGTGCCTTTTGCCCAGGCGTCGGGCAAAATGACAAAGTCGTCGTCGGCAGTGGCCAGTCCCTTGATGTAATAGTCGTTGCCGTCTTTCACCACTTGTACCGTAGTGGCGAAGTCGTTGGTGACGCCTCTGTGGTAAGTCGTGCCTTCATAGCTGTAGGTGGCGGGCCTGATGCCGCTGGGTGGCGTAATCGGTTCCAGTGTTGCGGATAGCGTGAACACGGTCTCGTAGTCGGCGACGCCAGTCCACGCATTGTTATAGTCCCACACCGCACCCAACACATGTTTCTCGCTGCTGCCGTTCAGGCTGATGGTGTTGCCGTCGATGGTGAAAGTGGCCACCGACTTCGAATTGTCCATGGTGCCTACAGACGGGCTGAACGGCGCCGTTGTCCTATCGGGAATGTCCACCCAGGCCAACATCAGGCTGTGGTTTTGGTCATAGACGGACAACTTCTGATACAATGGGACGGTAAGGGTGTTGCCCTCTATCCATCCGCGGACATAAAGGTTTTCGTAAAGATTACTGACGAGGTTCGGCAGATAAACGAAGCCGTCGTTACCATAGACAATGGCTAACAAATCATCTTGACTGGTCTTGTCGCATTGGCTGTTGTCAAGAAGCGTATAAGCGCCGCCCGAACGGGTGTAAAGCTTCACTTCACCCTCGGGAGCCTCGGTAATCGGGTTGTTCAATGGCGAATCGTCAGATTGTATGGTAAGGCCAATATAGAAACCATAATAGTTGTATTTGTTTCGTGTCGGAGTCTCTAAGATTGCCATCGTGGAGAGGATGAATGTCTTGGCATAGCTGTTGTAGGTGAACTCTATGTCAGTGACGTTGCTGTCAAGGTCTAAGCCCACCATGTATTCCTTGCCGTTGGAGGTGGTGCCCACATATTGACCGGTGGGGAAGGTGGCTACGTTGCCGTTGATGGTTCCTTTCAACCAGGCGTCGGGAGCATAATATGGAATGCCCTTGATATATACGTCGTTGCCGTCGAAGGCCACCTGGGCGGACCTGCTGACAGAGATGTTGTCTTCCTCGGAAGTATAGAAGTCGCCTACAATCTTCCAGCCGTCCTCTATCTCCACGCCATCGGGAACATTCACCAGTTGGTCGGGGTCTTTGTCGGCGCTGATGGTGGCACCAATCTTCGTCATGGTATAGTAATTTGCCATGTCGCTCCGGTTACTGACATATAATACATTGCTCAGAGTGAAGAGGTCGAGGTGAGGGTTGTAGATGAACTTGACATCTTGGAGGGCATTGTCGAGCGTACCCACTAAGTAAATGGGCTTATTGTTATAATAGCCCACAAATTGGGTCCTAGGTATGGTGAGGATGTTGCCGCTGAGCGTTCCCTTAACCCAGGCATAGGGCAAAATTACATTGTCGTTATCGCCGGCGGCCAGCCCCTGAATATAGACATCGTTGCCGTCTTTCACTACGCGCACCGTGGAGGATAATGGGTAATCCTTGTCTGAATGAGTTGTACCGTTGTAATAATAAATGACAGGAGACAGGTTGGCGGGCGGAGAAATCGGATTGAGATTTGTCTCTGTATAGACACTCCCGTAGATGCCGGTGCCGTACCAAACATCGTAGGATGACCATACGGCGCCCAACACGTGGGTTTGGCTACTGCCGTTTAGGCGGAGGGTGTTGCCGTCAATGGTGAAGGTGGCCGTTGTCGTGGAGCGGTCAACGGTGCCTACTGACGTATCCATTGGCGATGAGGTGGCGCTGGGAATGTTCACCCAAGCCAAATCAAGATTGTTCCCGGGGTTGTAGTAAATGCTCTGAGGCAACGGGAAGGTTAGCGAGTTGCCTTCTTTTGTGCCACGGACATACATGTTTGTGGGGAAACCAGATATGGGGTTGTACATATAGACGTAACCGTCGTAGCCGTAAACGATGGAGATGTAGCCTTCCTGTTGGCCTAACTCAGCCTGGTGATCATTGTTTAGTTTAAAGACGCTACCAGAGCGCGTGTAGTATTTTGTCACGCCATCGGGAGCTTTGGAAATCAGGCCGACGACTTCCGACCCTCCATAATAAGTTTGGCCGTCGCAGGCTGTGACGGGATAGTTCCAACGGCCTTCAACCTCTTCGGCGTTCACCGCCATGCCATCGGCACCGGCAATCAGCTTGTTGCTGTTGGACGGCACCGTAGTGGAGCTTTCATATAGATAATAGGTTTCGGTGACGGTGCCGCTGGCAGTGCTGCCGTCATTGCTCAGTATGATGGGATGATACTTGCCGCCGCTTGTGGGCGAGAAAGTGCCTTTGAACAGACTTTGGGTGATGGTGAACTCCAAATCATCGCACCAGCCCACCAGTCCGGCGGCAAAGACATTGAAGCCGCTGATGGTTCCGGCGAAGTAACAGTGGTTCATTGTCAGGCGGTCTTTCCCGCCATGGCCAACAATTCCGCCGACATAGCCCACACCGGTGACATCAGTGTACACTCCGCAGCCATAGATGGCACTATTTCCGGTACAAGTTCCCACAAGTCCGGCAGCATGGTAGCCTCGGCCGTTTACGGTGCCTCTGACAATGAGGCCTGAGATGGTGGAGTTGGAAATTTTGCGGAAAGGAGCCGCTATCTGTGCCGAGGCGGAGTTGCCAGACGACGCTTCCGGACCGGTCATGTTTACGGTGAGGGTATGGTGTTCACCGTTAAACACACCACTGAAGGGATGGTCTGCGTCGCCCACCATGGTCGTCACGCCGCTGACATTATTTACGAGTTTGAAATATTTCCCACTATAGCTGTTCCCATTGTTGACATTGGCCGCGAATTGGTTCCAACTCTCCAGATTATGAATGACATAGGGTTCATTCGCGGTGCCATAACCCTGAATGATGGGGGGCGGATTGGTGGTGAAGTGCATGTAGATGTATTCGCCACCGGCTCCTTTGTTGAGGTCGTAGCCGGTTGAGCCGCCATTCACGCCAACGGCACCGGATTGGTTGGCGTTGAAGGAGATACTGGTAACGGCACGATTGTCGGGGAAAGCATCCGTGGTGTAGTAGAGATGGATGTAGTCGCCGCCGCAACCATGGTTCAGGTCGCCTTTCGAATTTATAAAAGTTGCGGTTCCATCGCAGCTTGCAAGTTGATAATGGCGGCCATTGTGGTAAACATTGTTCGGAGCATTTTCTTCATTACTGATGTAAAAGTCGGTAATGTACTCATAGGCGCCATTCAAAGTGCTTGGGCGCGTTGAGTAAAGCAGATAAATGTAAAAGCCACTGGCGCCAGCATTCAAGTCTTTATCGACAACCTTCCACCCCTGGTCTTGGTAGTTATCCTTGAGGTCTTCTATTTGATGTTTGGTCATGGAACCAATGACCTTTACATAAGTGATGTATTCCGTTGCCAACGCCGGCAATGCTGAGAAAATGGCGAGAAAGACGCTGAGCGTCAGCCTCGCGAAATTGCGGTTTGGAGATTTTGGCAGCATAATAGTAGCAGTTTAAAGATTTTTGCCACAAATATACAACAAATTGTTGAAACTGCCAACAATTTGTTGTATCTATTTTTAACTACAACCTATGTTTTTTTATTCATTGCGAAGGAACCGAAAAACATGGCTTTATATATTTCCTTTGCCACTTCTGAACTACACCCTGTTTATGTATAAAAAAGGAAAAGAATAATCTTTTCCTGAATAAAAAAAAGCGGGCGCGAGGTGTCGCGTCCGCTTTTTTAAGGTCTTTTGCAAATACTCTTTACCTCCTGTCGCCGAGAATGCGGAGAAGATGGAGGAAGAGGTTGATGAAGTCGAGGTAGAGCATGAGCGAACCCATGAGCGCTATCTTCTGCGTGCTGTCGTTCACCGAGTCGGCATCAATCAGCATCTGCTTGATTTTCTGAGCGTCGTAGGCGGTGAGGCCGACAAATACGATGACGCCGGCATAGCTCACGATGAGTGAAAGCATGCTGCTGTGCATGAAAATGTTCACCACCGAGGCGATGATGATGCCGATGAGTGCCATGAAAAGGATTTTTCCCCAGCTTGTCAGGTCTTTCTTCGTGAAATAACCATAGGCGGCCATGGCGGCAAAGGTTCCTGCGGTAATGAAGAACACCTTTGTGATGGACTCTGCGGTGTAGATGAGGAAAATGCTTGCAAGGGTAACGCCGTTGAGCACCGAGTAGAGCACGAACATCAGCGTGGCCGTGGTGAGCGAAAGCTTGTTAATGGCTGCACTGAGCGCTATCACCAGCACCAGTTCGGCAATACAAAGGCCGATGATGAGGCCGCTGGAAGTGAAAAGCGTGGAAATAATGCCGGGACTGTTGGCCACGAACCACGATGTGAAGCCGGTAATGGCCAGCGCCAGGGCCATCCAAGTATAGACCTTGCGCATGAGGACCGGGAAGGCGAGACTTCTGTCCCAGCGGCTTTCCGCCACTTCACCGTTGACTACTTGATTTTGAAATTGTCGTAAATCCATTTTCTATTATAATTATGGTGTGAAACATTTAATGCCTTAGATGCAAAAATCATGCCGGATGATGGTATGTCAAATTGTCCACTCGTAGGTGTCGTAGCATACGCCGCGCCCTCCGAAGCCCTCTTTTTGGAAAATCAGCGGCTCGTTGAGGTTGTCGCCATGCTCTTCGGTTGATTTCCCAAAGTCGAAATAAGGCATGTGGCGGTAGTCGTGGTGCATGATTCGGTCGTAGATAAGGTCGATGACGCCCAGTTCCTTTCCCCGGGGAGTGGCTGAACTATACTGTGCATGAACCACTTGCGGCGACAGGTAGAGCATCACTCCGCCCAATGTCTGCCCGTCCTTGCGTGCCACATAGAGCGGCATGTTCGGCCGGAAACGCGAGCGCAACAGCCGTATCTCTTCAAGGGTGTGAACGGGCCGGATGCCATATTTCGTGCCGAGGTTGTCGGTGAGCACCTGCCAGAAAGGTGCTTCGTCGTCGGTCAGTTCCACGGTGACGCCGGCTTCTGCGGCTTTCCTCACTCCGCGCCTTCTCAACCTGCTCCACCTGATGTCCTTTTGCAAGCAGATGGTGGTGGAAATTTCCCTTGAGGCCAGCGTCATCTTGCATTGTCGGAACATGGCGTAGAGGTCTTCCTCGGCGGGCACCTGATGGTAAATCCAGGGAATGGCCTTGTATTCCACGCGTTTGATGCCCTGAGTCCTGAGGAACTCGTTCATTTCGCCAAACAGCGTCACGGTGTTGGCAGCAGTGGCCTGCAGGTCGGTCACCAGTCCGCCGTAGGTGAGCCCGCGGTGGGAACAGAGCGTCGCCCCGTCGATGTTGGCCGGCAGAACGGCATAGAGCCGGCCGCCCCGGTAGAACATCAGTGAATGGTCGGCGAAGCGGTCGCTATGGTAGTCCATGTAGTTGCGGTCGAAGAGGAATGTGCCGTTCTTCGACAGAGCCACGAAGCGGTTCCACTCGCTGCTCCGGCTTGCGTCATACCTTACGATGTCGAACATGAATGTTGGCTTTTTCTCAACGGTTGCCGTACATCTGTTCGTAGTATTTCTGGTAGTCGCCGCTGGTCACTTCCTCAATCCAGTCCTGATGTTCCAGGTTCCACCTGATGGTTTTCACGATGCCGTCCTTGAACATGGTTTCGGGGAACCATCCCAGCTCCTCCTTGATTTTCGTGGGGTCGATGGCATAGCGCATGTCGTGCCCCAGCCGGTCGGCCACATAGGTGATGAGGTCGTCGTTGATCCAGTCGATGCTGATGTCGCCGTTCTCGTCTTTCACCTGCTTCTTGAGGACCTGGCGCAACTGTTTGTCGGCGGCCATCATGTCGTGGATGGTCTTGATGGTGAGCTTCACGATGTCGATGTTTTTCATTTCGTTGTGGCCTCCCACGTTATAGACCTCTCCCTCGCGTCCTTCGCGCACCACCAGGTCGATGGCCTTGCAGTGGTCTTCCACATAGAGCCAGTCGCGCACGTTCTCCCCGCGTCCATAGACTGGCAACGGTTTTCCGCTGAGGATGTTGTTGATAATCAGTGGAATGAGCTTTTCGGGGAAATGGTAGGGACCGTAGTTGTTGGAACAGCGGGTGATGCTCACCGGCGCATGGTAGGTGTCGGCGTAGGCCTTCACAATCATGTCGGCCGAGGTCTTCGACGCGCTATAAGGGCTGTGCGGGCACAGGGGGGTGTCTTCGCGGAAGAAGCCTTCGGCCCCCAGCGAGCCATAGACCTCGTCGGTGGACACCTGGTGGAAGCGTTTTCCTGACATCCACACGGGGTAGCCGTCGTCGCCTTTCCCCACCACCCATGCGTGGCGTGCGGCATCGAGCATGTTCTGCGTGCCGAGGATATTGACCGAAAGGAAGAGCTGCGGGTCTTCGATGGAGCGGTCCACATGGCTCTCGGCGGCGAAGTTGACCACAAAGTCCACGTCGTTTTCGGCAAAAATGCGGTTTACGAGGTCGCGGTCGCGGATGTCACCCTTCACGAAGATGCAGCGGTCGTCGTCGATGTCGTCCTTGATGGTGCCCAGGTTCCCGGCGTAGGTGAGGGCGTCGAGCACGATGACGCGGATGTCGTCGTGCTCATATTTCTTGTGGAGCAGGTATTTCACATAGTTGGCTCCGATGAATCCTGCACCGCCAGTCACTAAATAGGTCTTCATGTTTTTTTCCTTTTTGTTGTTAAGTAGTAGGGGGCACGGGCGGATTGTTCACATGTTGGCCGCCAGCGCTTCCCGTTTTTCACTGCAAAGATAATGAAAAAAATTGTTATGCGTGCAAAAAAAGGGGGTATTTATGCCATAAAGGGACGAAAAGGGGCTTTTCAACCAAGAAGGCCGCGCTTGTGGCGCAGCCTTTTTGGTCATTATGCAGGGTTGTGGGAAATTCAAAGTTCCTCCTCGTCGTCTTTCCAAAGGTCGGGATTGGGGTTGTCGCTCTCTTCCTCCTCAAAGATGATGCTGGGACGGGCTTCTATGTCCCCGCTGTTCTCTTGGCTCCAGTGCACGGGGAACCCGTCCATCAAGTCGTAGCGCAAACCCACCACGGCAATGCGTGGGGCTTCATATTGTATCTTCTTCATAGCTTTCGGCAACAGTTATTTTACGACGATTTTCTTTCCGTTCACGATGTAGATGCCTTTTTGCAACCGGCCTTTTGCCTCCATGCGCCTTCCGCTGAGGTCATAAATGCCGTTGACGCGAGGTGCCACATCCACGGTGCTGATGGCCGTAGCCTCGCCCTGGTAGAAGTCTTCATTGCCCATGTCCTCAAGGAGAAACACCCCCTTGGCGGCATTGGTGGTTTGAGTGAGTTCTTCCGACACGTCGATGCTGTTGAGGTAAGCCTTGCGCTCGGGAATGGTGCGGCCGGTGGCCAGTTTGTAGAAACCGTAGTTGTTATAGGGATCGGTGGCCGTCCAGTCAGCACTCTTTTGGAACACCAAGAGGTGTTGCGACTCTTGCGCCACCACCTCGCCGTAGCTTGGTCTGAGCAGGTTGTTCTTGGGCTTGGCAATGAGGTCGGAAGCGGTGGCAATGACGAGCTTGTTCTCGCCGGCCATGCCTTTCAGGATGATGGGCGTTTCGGCGGGGATGAGCGTTTCGTTTTCGCCCACTCCGAAGGCGGCAAAGACGGCACTTTTCTCCGAGAACTCTGTCACCTTGTAACCCATAATGGTCTTTCCCTCATTGGCTTTGCTCTCCATGGTCTTCTGCCAGTCGATGTCGTGCTGCACCACGTATGTCACATAGCCGTCGGTCTTCATGTTCACAATCTCGTAGTTTTCTTCCTCGCCCTTGGTGGCGGTGACGGAGAATCTCAGCACGTTCCAGTTGCCGTGCGGATCGCCGGCGTCGAGGGTTTCGTTGCTCACGTCGAAGAAGAAACTGATTTGAATTTTGTCTCCAATATAGCCCGACAGGTCTATTTCGCCGGAGTTGGTTCTGTTGTATTCAGCCTTGCCCGACGAGTTGAGGGTTTGTTCAAACCAGTTGGGAATGGTTATTTCGGTCCACGTGGCATCGGTTTCTCTCTTGATGCACAGATGGCACTCTTTCTCCTTGATTTCCTGGTCATCGATGAATGTGTTACCCGACCTTTCGCCAAACCAATGTCCGGCGTGAACGAAGCTCATGGAAACCGATTCCAACAAGTTGTCTGTGAGGTCTATAAGGGGCGATATCAGTCGTGCCGTTCCCACTTTGTCTCTACCGTCCACCCTTGCGTAGTGGCGTGCTTCGCCGTATGTGGCAATGAACGCTTCATCGTCGTGTTTATCGACGAACCATTGTGGCGGCACGGTGCCAGTGTATTCCGTGGTGAAATTGCCGAGACTCTCGTCGAAGTTCTCGTAGTAGGGCACGTTGACGGTGCCGTTATAGTTGTAGGAGGCCGTTGCCACTTCGCTGGCGTTGCCGTCGTCGTTCACGGCCACCGCGTTGATGGTGGTGGCTTTTGCCAGATTGGCAATGCCGGTGGCGGCGTTATAGGCGATGGCGGCTCCGGTGAGGTCGCCGTTTTCGTCAATGGGGTCTTCGCTTCCTGTTGTGTAGTAGATGGTGCAGCCCTCCGGACCTGTAAGGTGAATGGTGTAGGGTTCGGCGAATGTGGTGCCCGATGCTTCGGTGAACACCGGGGCGTCTATTTCAATGTTGATGGTGATGATGCTTGTTTCAATGCTGCTCTTTTCGTCACCGTTGATGGCGATGGCCTTCACGGTGTGGGTGCCGTTCTTTTTCAGGATGAAGGGCGCGGTGTATTCGGTTGAAGAGGCGGTCGGCGTGCTTCCGTCGGTGGTGTAATAAACCGTTGCCCCCTCGGCATTGTTGGTGATGGTCACTGTTTGTGCCGACGTGTAAGTGCCTGTGGCGGGCGTGATGGTGGGGCGGGGGAGGGTGAGGGAAGCGCCGCGGTAGTATATTTGCACATTCTCTTGACCGCTGGCATAGCATGAGAAGAGAGCGCTGCTTTTATTATACCTTATAATATTTCTGTTGCCATCGTTATGGAACTGGATGGTTGCATTGCCCGAACTAATCGAGATGGAAGCAATGGCTTTTTCATCAGGGTCGTCGGTAGTCCTCAAATAGTTGTTGCTTGAACCACCTGCGGCAAAAAGATATTTGTCATCCAAATTAAACATCCAACCGTCCGTATTGTTGCCCTCAAGGATGAAAATCTTGGCATCGTTGCCGGGAGTGGCAGTATAGGGAGTCGATGTTTTGTCGAGGGAAATAGTTGTGGCCTTGAAGTTGTTGTTTTGTTGCTCGCCAAATGTGTAATTAACATTTTGGTCTTCGTGAACAATGATGACCTCCATGCCGTCAGCGAGTTCCGTGACGGAAGAAGCCTTGACAAACACGTCAGATGAGATTTCACGGATGGTATAGGTTGCCTCGGCCACTTCGCTTGGTGTCATCTCTCCAAACATGGCAATGGCCTTTACCGTAGTGGTTTCGGCAATGCTCAGGGGTGACGAGTAAACGGGCGACGACGCGGTGGGCGTCGTGCCGTCGAGGGTGTAATGGATGGTGGCATTCGGTGTGGCACTGGTTATCGAAACACTCTGCGTGGAGGTGTAAGTGCCGCCGGCAGGCGAGAATGTCGGGGTGGCCACTTCCAAGGAAATATCACTTTGGACCATGTCGCTTGCATCGAACTCTCCGTAAATGGCAATGGCTTTCACGGTGGTGGTGCTTGTAATGCTGATAGGCGACTCATAGACGGACGACGACGCGGTGGGTGTGGTTCCGTCAAGGGTGTAGTAGATGGTTGCACCCGAAGTTCCACTGCAATACATGCTCACCTCCTGTGGCTTATCGTATGTTCCTGTTGCAACTGAAATGTAAGGTGTGGCAGTCTTCATTGTATAGGTGGCCGTAACAACTTCACTGCTTGCGGTTCCTTTAACGGCAACAGCCTTCACCGTGGTTGTTTTGTTAATGTCAAAGGCACCACTATAAGTTATCGAGGATGATGATTCGGGAGGCGTGGTGCCGTCAAGCGTATAATAGATGGTGGCACCAGAAGTCGCACAAGAGAGTTCTACACTTTGTGTGGTGTTATAATTGCCAGCGGGAATGCTGAATGTTGGGTCTTCGACAAAGTCGCCCTCGCCAGCATAAGTCACTGTAACTGATGCTATTCGACGATTTCCGTTTTGACCTCCAATTGTGAATTTTACGCTATTGGCACTGCCTGTCCATGTGGATGTGCTGAAAGAGCCTACGTCGGTAGAAATTGTGTTGCTTCCGTCGCCACTTCCGAATGTGAGTTTTATTTGTGTGATGGTATGGCTGCTTAAAACCGTAAAAGTATTCTTTGCATAAACACGGACTGCCGTACCATTTGTATAGTATTGAGGATTGGTACTACCATTACCTCTGCTGAATGAGATTGAGAAATGTGAGCCTTCTACGGTTTCATTGTTAAGAGTGTGGTTGGCATTAAACATCTCGGAAAAGGTGATGGTTTCCTCATCACCCCACGCACTGCCGGCGAAAACTGCGAGCAGCAGGGTCATCCATATACGAAATTGCCTTTTCATATCAGTGTTTGTTTTTTTATAATGTTTCCCGGCTTTTGCTCCGGGCGTTATATATTTATATAATATGTATTAAGTTGTTGAAGTCGGAAATGCGTATAGGAAATTTGCCTGAACAGATGCGGGTCTGCCGGCTTCCCCATGATGCCTCTGCGGGCAACTCGTCAATTCCCGGTCTTCAACCATGCCGTTTTCAGGCCTCGGGCCGGGAACAGTGGGCGTCTATATTGATGTATAACGAAAAATAGCAGTCGTCAATATACTTTTTGACGTGCAAAGGTAAATGTTTTTTTTGGATTTGTGGAGTTTTACCCGACATTTTTCGTTGTTTTACAAAATTTTCAAAGATTGGGACTGATAAAACGACAAAACGGTCAGAAAAAACCTCGGATTGGGGCTGTGTTGGTTGTAAAAACGACACCTATATGGCGCGCGGTTGTTTCGCCCTGTTTCATGTGCCCGATTTTCGGCCTTCGAAGATGGATAACAGGCTGGTTAGAATTTATGAAAAATTTTGACAAAATCAGGAGGTTTTCGACGGGAAATATAAACCGCTGAAATTCAGCGGTTTACAAAACCTTCTGAACTTGACCGCAAATTTCGGGGAGAAATCTTCAAGATTTCTCCTCTCAATCTTCAAGATCTCTCCTCGAAATTTGCGGTCAAACTTTTTGGAGGGTGTGGAATTTGTTGAAAAATCTTGACAAAACGATGGCGCTTCGCTAAATGCTAATGATAAAGTCGGCGGCAGTTTTTCATCGGCCCTCTGTTCCGGTGAATTTGCCTTTTTTTTCGGATATTAGTAGGGACATACTTTATGTATGTCCGAAATCACGAATGTGCCGAGGCAGGCGGACATACATAAAGTATGTCCCTACATGCATGAATTTGCCCTTTTTTTCGGAATATTTTATGTGTGTACGAAATGTCCGGAATGTGCTGAGGCGGGCGGACATACATAAAGTATGTCCCTACGCTTTCGTGAAAAACTTGAAATTCGGGACATCGGTTGTGGGCGTGATGTGTCATTCAACAAAAAAAGCCTGCGGCACGTTGGGGTGTGCCGCAAGCTTTTGGGTAATGGGTATGCTGGACGGGCCGGGGCTATTGCCCTATCTGCCCGTTCCATTGCAGGTACCAGTTGCGCGGGTCGCTCAGGTCCTTGCCTATTTCTCCGCGCATGGCGTCGATGTTGTCCTTTCCGTGTCGCGAGCAAACCTGGCGTTGCAGGAACTGGCCCGGGTTGGACTGCTTCATGGCGAAGCGCATGATGTCGTAGAAGCGTGTACCCTCGAAGGCGAGCTCGAGTGCGCACTCGTCGAGGAGCAGGCTGTCAACGAACGCCTTCTGAATGGGGTGCAGCTCGGCCTCGGTCATCAGCGAGTCTTCGGGCAGGCGGTAGTATTCGTTCATGGGCGTCCATCCCGAGCCGTGGCTGTGGATGCCAATGGTGTTGTGGTTGGCCGTGGTGCGGTCGTAGGCCAGTTCCTCCACGGTGAAGATGCCATAGAGCCTTGACGGGAAGTCAATCTGCTTGATCCACAGGGAGTCGGCCTCGGAGCAATAGGGGAACACCTTTGTTGCCATGACGTCGTTGTTGAGTCCTTGCGAGAGGATTTCGAAGGCGGCACGCGGGAAGCCGGCGCCGTTGAGGGCCTCGGCCAGGCGCAGGTAGAGCATAGAGCGGCGGTAGATGCGCACATGCTGCGTGTTTTGTTTCGAGATGTACGACACTTCGATGCGCTCGCCCGTGTTTCGGTCGTAGGTGTAGCCTTCGTCGTAGTACCTGTAGAGTCGCAGGTCGCCGCTCATGTGGTTGCTCAGGCCGCTGGGTGCATAGCTCACGGTGGTTCCGGTGGAGCCTATGCAGCAGTGCTTTTGCGACTCCGAGAGGTTGAACATGCCTGTTGAGGGCACGAGGCTGACGTGGTAGTTGTTGTCCTCGCGGGCATAGAAGAGGTTGCGCAGCTCGCTATAGTTGCCCTCTGCGGGGATGGAGTCGCCGGCGATGACGGTGATGACTTCCGCGTTGTCGTTATAGGCACCGGGTTCGAGTGTTCCCGACGTCCAGCCCACGGTGTTGTTCCAAGTTGTGGAGCCCGGCTTCCAGGTGTAGATGTTCAGCCCTACGGGATAGGATGAGTTCTCGCCGTTGCGCTCGTTGATGTACTTGTAGTAGCGAATGGCCGCCTGGCGATACTTGGCCTGGTCGCCGGTGGCGCTGGCGAGCCACAGGTTGAGGTCGCCCAGCACGATGTTGACCGGGAAGAAGAGCAAACGCGAGCTGAGACCGCGAATGGTGCCGTAGCCGGGATACTGGTTGCCCCAGCGCTCGGCCAGCGGTGCGAGGTCGTTGATGAAATATTCGCAAACGGCCTGCAGGTTGTACTTGGGATAGTCTTTCTCGGTGTCAATCTTGTTGAGGATGGGCTCGGTGACGAAGGGCACGTTGCCGTAGTTGAGCACCAGTTGCAGGTAAGTCCATGCGCGGATGGCTTTCACGGCCACATATTCGCGCATGAAGATGTACTCGTTGCGGTTGTTCTTCAAGGCCGTGTCGGCATGGGCGATGAAGTAGTTGCAGTTGTTGATGACGGCGTAGTAGTCGCGCGGCTGGTTGTAGCGGTTGTCGTCGCCGATGTTGAAGAGGGCCACGTCGCGCAGGTCGCTCGTTGAGGTGCTGGTGACATCTACGAGGTCGCCACGCACCTCTCCGAGCACGATGGTGCGGTCGGCAATGGCCTGCAGCTTGTCGAGAATGCCGGTGACGCTGTAGATGGTGTCGGTGGCATTGTCCAGGTGGTTGACATCGGTGAAGATGACATGCTCTGACTGCTGGTCGAAGAAGTCGGAGCAGGATGCACAGAGGGCACAGAGCATGCCGAGTGCCCACAGTCTGCCGCCTTTTATTTTGATGCTTTTTGTAATCATAATTCCTGATATCTAATTGCTCATTACTTAATTACAGTTTAATCTTGATGCCTGCCACGAAGGAGCGGCTTTGTCCGAGCTGTCCCACGTCGATTCCCTGGCCGATGACGCTGGAGGTCATTGAGAACTCGGGGTCGCTGCCAAGGTATTTGGTCAGTGTGAACACGTTGTTGGCCTGCACCCAGAATTGCAGTCCCTGCAGGTATTCGCTGGTGAGCGGCAGGTCGTAGCTCAGCGTGACGGTCTTCAGCCGCAGGTAGCTTCCGTCCTCAATCCACCTGTTGCTGAATCGCGAGTTGCCCAGGGGGTCCTGGAAGGTGATTTGCGGAATGTCGGTCTGCTGGCCTTCCACCTGCCAGCGGCGCACGAGCGCGGTGGTCTGGTTCATGAACCGCGAGCCACCCTCGAGCTGGGAGCGCTGGTAGTTGAACACGTCGTTTCCGGCGGCGTAGTTGAAGCGCAGGTTGAGCTTCAGGCGATTGTACGACAGGGTGGTGAAGATGTTTCCGTAGATGTCGGGGTTGGGGTCGCCGATGACCATGCGGTCGGCGTCGGTAATCTGGTGGTCGCCGTTGACATCGACGTAGTGAATGTCGCCGGCCTTGTAGTAGTTGCGGTCGATGCCGTTTTCACCCAGCACATAGAGTCCGGCAGCCTCTGCATCGGCCGTGGTGGCGAAGACGCCGAGCGACTTGTGGCCGTAGAACAGGTTGGCGGCCTGTCCCACCTCGGTGCGGATGGTGGCACCGTAAACATTGTTGTCGATGTGGCCGACGCCGTCGGGCAGTTGCGTAATCTCATTCTTGTAGTGGCCGATGCTTCCGCCCAGTTCCCATTGGAAGTTCTTCATGGCCAGCACCTTTACCGTTGCCGAGGCGTCGAAGCCGATGTTCTTCAGCTTGCCGTCGTTGGTCCAGTTCTGGTTGAGTCCGCTGAGGAAGCCCAGCGACTGGCGGGTGAGGAGGTTGTCGGTGGTGGAGCGGAAGGCGTTGAGACCCAGGCTCAGGCGGTTGTTGAACAGGCTGGCCTCCAGGCCGATGTTCATGCGGCGGGTGGTTTCCCACTGGATTTTTGTGTTGCCGATGCCGTCGAAGCTGACGCCTGCAATGGTGTTGAGGAATTGCGAGGCGCTGAAGTAGCTGCGTGCGGCATAGTAGTCAATGTCGTCGTTGCCGCTGACATCGTAGCCGGCGGTCAGTCGCAGGAAGTTGACAGCTTTTACCTTGGCCATCCACGGCTCGTTGCTGATTATCCAGGAAGCCTGCACGCCGGGGAAGATACCCCATGCGGCGTCGAAGAGGCGGAGGTCGCCGCCGTCGCGTCCGAAGCGCGAGGAGCCCTCAACGGTGAGGTTGGCCTGCAGGAAGTAACGGCTCTTGAAGTTGTATTCAGCTTGGGCGTACCAGGCCAGCGAGTTCCATTTGTCGTTGGTGCCGAAGTCGTTGGAGTTGGCCAGCTCGGACTTCATGAACGGCGTCTTGTCGTTGCCGGTGTTGTAGCCCAGCAGTGAAGTCATGGAGTAGGTTTCCCAGTTGATGCGGGCGCCGGCGAAGAGGTGGATGAAGTGTGCGTTGTAGCGGTTGTGCCAGTCAAGGCGCGTGTCGCTCATCACCGAGTTCTGCTTGGAGGCCAGCGAGCGCACCTCGTTGTCGCGGTAGGCGCCGATGCTTCCCACATAGTAGCTGGGCGTTCCGTTGATGGGGATGTAGTACGTTTCGTTGGAGTTCACCAGGTTGTAGCTGAAGTGCTCCTGGATGAAGAAGTTGTTGGTGAACTGGTACTTCGGCGTCACCGAGAGGTTGAGCATGGAGTTCTCAAAGCGGTTCTTGTTCTCGGCCTCGCTATACTCGTTGATGGCGGCGGGGTTGCCCAGCTTCCAGTTGTAGTTCTTATAGTTGACGAGGGCCTCCGAGAGATACGACTCTTCCTCAATGTCGTAGTGGGTGTCGGAGAGCCGGCCGCGGCCATAGCTGTAGGCACTGAGGAACGGGCTCTTGGCGTAGGCAAGGAATGCCGGGGCCGTGGGCGTGCCTTCGTCGTAGCCGGCGGGTGCGCCGTCGTTGCGGATGTCGCGGGTGATGTTTCCGAAGGAAGCGTCGAAGCGGATGCCGAAACGGTTGCTGAGCGTAATGTCGGTGTTGAAACGGATGTTCAGCCGCCCCATGTCGTTGTACTTCAGCGTGCTCTGCTGGTTGACGTAGCCCACCGAAAGGTTGTAGTTGGCCACGGCGTCACCGCCCTCGATGCTGATGCCGTAGTTCTGCGTCAGCGCCGTGTTGCGGTAAACATAGTCTTTCCAGTCAGTCTGCTGGTGGTACTGCGTGTAATAATAGTAGTCGGGGTTCTCGTTGAGGAACTTGAACGTGCGGTTGCGGGTGTTGGTGGTTTTCAGCAACTCCGACGCGTAGCTCCTGTAGTGCTCGGCATCCATCATTGACAGGAACTTGGGCTGTGTGACGACACCTGCCGAAACATTGGCCGTGATGCGGGTGGCCATGGACTTGTTGCGGCGGGTTTGCACCAAGATTACGCCATTGGCACCCTTGGCACCGTAGAGTGCCGTTCCGTTGCGCACCACGGTGACCTTTTCAATGTCGGAGGGGTTGATGGCCGAAAGCACATCGTTGAAGAATCCTTCGTGGAGCATGGTGCGGCCGTACTGCTGGTCGATAATGACGTCATCGACGACCACCAAGGGCTGGGCGTTGACATTCAGGGAGTTGAGACCCTGAATGAACATCACGTTGCCAATGCCGGGCGTGCCGTTGCGCGTGATGCTGTAAACCTGTGCGCCCAGTTGGTTTTCCACCTCGTCCTTGATGTTGACGGAGTTGGTGTAGCTGAGGTCTTTGGTGGAATAATCGCCGCGGACATTGATTTGCTGACCATATTCGGGCGAGAACGCCGTGGGGTAGAGTTTCACTTCCTGCTGCACCTCACCGTCTTGAAGTCCAAGCCGCACGGGGTTGAAGTCGGGCGATTGGGCAAAAATCGATGATGTGAACACGGGCACTTCCAGTCTGAAGATGCCGTTGTCGCCTGTGAGCGTGCTGTAGCCTTCTATGTTGTCGGCACTGATAATCGTACCAGCCACTGGCATTCCCGTGACGGCATTGACAACCCGTCCGCTCACAACCCTTGTGGGATATTGCTTATGCTTGGGCTGCAACTTGCGTGAGAGGGCCACCAGGACATCCTCGTCTTCATCGTTCTGCGCAGCAATGTACAAGGGGAAAGCCATCAGCATTGTCAGGCTGAATATAATAAATTTCTTCATATCTTTAAAATCAATTATCATGGTCATTTCTCGTTTACTTCATCAACCAGTAATAGCTGTCGCCATCACCGTGGGGCGCTATGACGAACCGCCCGTCGGTGATATTGGCAATGCCGTGAGGTACAAGCATTATGCAGTCGATTGTCATGGTGCGTGTGAACTCGCGGTTGCGCTGTTCCCTGGGTGAAACATTGGTTTGAACGGTCAAGGTCACTTGCGGTTCCGACTCATAAAGGCCGTAGGAGCAGCAGGGGAACTTGAAGTCCTCGGCAAGGAGCAGGTAGTTCACCTGGTCGAGCTCGGTGGTGATGGCCGACTGCAGGATTTCTTCCTTGACGTTTCCGTCTTGGTCGTGGAAGCCCAAAGTACACCTCAGCTTCATCGGCAGGCGCTGGATGTCGGTGGCATTGCTGTCGTTGGCCAGGGCCGGTGCCGTGACAAGATAGATGTCGTAGCCAATGTTGGAGAGCACACCCTCGATGTTGAAGATGGCCGTGTGGTTGACGGTGGTCTTCGACTGCTCGAACTCAACGAAGGCATCGCCCCACACTTTTCCGTAGAAGGAGTTGTCGTTGAGCACCCTGCGCACAAGGGGCGTCACGGTGCCCTCCATGTCGTGGGTGGTAGCGTTTTCTTCCTTGCTCACATCCTTGATGCTGCCCTGGTCTTCGGCTTCAACAATAATCCACTGGTAGAAAGTGTTCAGCTTGTTGATATTCCAGTTGCGGGTCTTCATGACCTGTCCGTTGGAACAAATCACATTTTCGGTGCCGTTGAAGATGCCCTGGGGACCGTACGGCTTCTTGGTGTTGCCGTTGGAGATGCCGCCATACTGATAGTAGTGGAGGGCGTTGCTGCCCCAGTAATACTGACGCGACAAATAAGTCTCACAGGCCGAGGTGGAAAGGGCAGAGTCGGTGAGGTGGACATCGGTGTTGAGGGTACGGCTGAAAGTCGTGCCGTCAACAATGGCAAGGCGGGCGTTGGTGTAGGCCAGCGAGTCGCGGTACTTCACCTGGTTGTCGTAGTTGAAATAGGGCTGGTATTCCTCAATGAGCTCCCTCCACACCTCGTTGGTGGGGGCAACCATCCAGTAAACGCTGTCTTCTTCGTTCAAATCGGCATAAAGATAATCGAAGAGGTCGTTCTGCTGCACAAACACCGAGTCGAGGTAGAAGGTCTTACCGTCGATGAGGCCGCCGGGGACGCTTCGTCCGGGCACGAACTCCTTGCGGTAGAACCGGCTGTTGTAGAAGAAGTTGCCAATGCTGTCGAGGTCGGGGTCCTTGCGCAGGAACTCAAACACATTGGGGAAATACTTGGCCTTGTGGTCAATGGTAAAGAGGATGCCGTTGTTGTAATGCTGATTGGAATTGGTGATGGTGCTTCCTCCGAAATTGTTGGAGGAGAACGTCACTTTCTTGCCGTTCATCATCACCAGCGAGTCGTTGCTGGCTGGCGATACGGAATGATTGTACATGGCAATGTGGTTCTGGATGAACTCCTTGATGACGGTGTTGTCATCGTCGTTGACCTTGCCTTTTTCAGCATTGTAGGCTTGTATGAGCTCCTCTGCCTCCTGTGCAGAGAAGTTGTCGTTGGTGGGTGCAAACACGGTGAACACCTGGCTGCTGCCCAGCGCCTTGTCGTAGCCGCAGGCCTGCACGACCCTGGCGAAGTTGCTCAGGTTTCCGTTCTGCGAGATGGCCTGCCAGAGCGAGCAGTCGTTCATGCCCTCGCCTTGGTTGTCGTAGTGGTCATCCCACGTGTCGGAGCAGGCTGTGAAAGTGAGGGCTGCCAATGCAAGTCCCAACACCTTATTATATATATTATATCTTTTCATCATTGTCAATTATTTAGAGGTCGTCTTCCATTTCGTTTTCACCGTCGCCGCCATAGACACTCTTGGGCACCAGTTCCAGGAAGTCGAGGGCGAACTCGTTGTCGTTACCTTGCTTACCGTCGGAGGCCACCCTGATTCTCATGAAGTGGTCCTGGCTGGAGTCAAGATACATTTGGCTGATGATGCGCCGTATTGAAATGTCGTAGGTGATGTCGTAGCCCCTGTTGCCGGAGTTACCGTTGTTGCAGTACAGGGAGCGCGGATAGGTGTAGGCACCAAGGTTCTTCAAGGTTTTCTGGTATTCGGCCTTTTCCTCGGCACTCATGTTGTCGTAGTCGGAGAGGCTGTTGATGAAACCGTCGGAACCTAAGTACATCTCAGAGGTCAGGCTCTTGGTCATGTCCAAGGGGATGCCTTGCGGAATGCCGTCAATATAGAGCTGGGCGACACCACGCGTGGTCTGGGACGTGAAGCCGAGGCGGATTTGCCATTCGCCGTCAAAGGGAACGGGCGGCAGGCGGAAGGTGATGTCGTAGTTTCCGAAGAGGTTGAACTCGTCCCACTGGTAGATGTCGGCCAGTGAGTGGGGACGTCTCCACAGCAGCACGCAGTTGGAGAATGTCACGCCGTCGAGATAACCGGCTGGGAAATACCAGTTGGGGCCGTATTTCTCTTCCACACCATCCTGGAAGGGGTCGCCCAGGATTCGCAGGCTGTTGCCGATGAATTCGGGGAAGATGGTGTTGAAGTCCATGCGGATGCGGACATTGTGCACTTTTTCCTGAACATCCTCGCTGAAGGCCACGATGTCATCGACATAGAAGTAATGGCCGTTGAGACCGTCGTAGTTGTAGGTGGTCTCGTTTGTCATGTCGTCGATTTTCTGACCTTCAAAGGAGTAGGTGTTGTCGTAGCGACGGTTGATGTAGCGTTGGCCTTTGATGCTTCCGCCCAGGTATTTGTCAACGGTCACTTTGTCAACCTTGATCATGGTGTGGGGCAGGAGCGTGTAGTGCCAGTCACAGGGGTTGATGAGCGTTTCGTCAATGCCGATGGCGCCTTCAAAGCCAGCCTTGTTGGTAATCTCCAGCGGGGTGAGGTCGTCGGTGCCGCCGGTGATTTTGTTCAAGATGTGATATTGAATGAAACGGCGCAGGGGATTGACACTGTCGGTGAGGTTCTCAAAGCTGTGTCCTGGTGCGCTGATATCCTGAGGATAAACCTTGTCGTAGATTTCGCAGGCTTTCTCATAGAGTGCGTGAATGTCACCCTTGGCAATGCCGTATTTCGACTCCAGCACTTCGTCGGGCTCAATGAAGAAGGTGTAGCCGTACTTCTTGGTTTCGGGCACCACGAATTTCTCGAGGTTGGTGAAATATTCACCCGAGCCTTTGTAGTAGGGCTCGTAAGCCTTGGGATTATAGTCGGGGTCATCGACCAACATCACGTCGTTGATGACTCCGGTGGCCACCAGCGCTTTATAGAAAGTGCTGATTTTGGGATTGTCGCGCATCAGGTCAGAGATGTAGCTGTTCGACTTTTCGATGACCATGTCGATGGGCTGCATGATGCCGTTTTCCACGGAGTCGTCTTTCAAGTCGAAATAGATATGAGCCAGTCCTTCGAGCATGATGACAGCATTGCTGTCGTTGTCGAAGCCGGCCGAGGTGGCGATGTAGCGGCTCATCATGTTGACGGTCGGCAACTTGGTGCCAATCATGTCGTAGGTGGTGTACATGTTGTTGACCAGGTGGGTGCGGGCGATGGTGTCGCAGTCGGCATCGCTCAGCTGTGACACATCGCTGAGCCCGCGCTTCTGAAGGAAGGCGTTGATGGCATCGTTCGACGGCACAAAGCAGGTGTAATGGCCGTAGGTGGAAAGAAGGTCCATCAGGCCAGCCCTTTCCACAATGGCGGCAAATTCGCTGTATTGCGGACGGTCGGGGCTTTTCAGATAGTCGCTCATCATCTCACCGGTGAAGGTGTAGAAGTATTCGCTGTCAGGCTCGTCAGAACAACTGGTCAGTATCAGCGTGTTGAGGGGAGTCAGCATGGCAAAGAGCAGCCCTCCCACGATTCCTTTTAATATAGTCTTACGTCTCATATCGTTCTTTGTTATTTAGTGGTTTTCTGGTAACTTGTATCCTCGCCACTGCCGAAGGCCGGGTTTTGTACAAGGTGCGAGTTGACTTTCATCTCGGCATCGTTGTAGGGCCAGTAGATGGCGTCCATCTTTGTCAGGTGGTTGGAAATGAGCGATGCGCCGATTTTGGCTTTTTGCAAAGCGGCGGCCACCAGCGTCGTGGTGTTGCCTTTACGCTGTGAGAGGCGAACAAGGTCGAACCATCTCTTGCCCTCGAACATCAGTTCGCGCTGGCGCTCCCGAAGGACCAGGGTTTCCATCCTTTCCTTGGTGTTGTATTGTGCAGCCACCAGGGTGTCGGTAAGGTTGCTCTGGCAGAGGGCACGCTTGTTAACGGCGTTGACCAATGTGAAAGCCTGGTTCAGGTACGACTTGTTGTAGTCGAGCGTTTCTTGGTCGTCGCCCTCGCGAAGCAGCTGGGTGAGGGCCTCTGCTTTCAGCAACATGATGTCTGTCAGACGATAAATAATCCAGTTGGAGCCGTTCTGGTCCTGCGTGTAGAGCGAACCGTAGGAAATGGTCGGTGTGGAATTGGTCGTGCTGATGTCGATGGTGCGCGTGGTGAACTTGTTGATTGACTGGTCGTCCACGTCGCAGTTGAAGTACATCCTTGAGTCCAGCTTCTTGTTGCGGTCGTCGAAGACGGAACGGTCTGACGTCTTTTCAATGTCGCTGAAGATGTAGTCGGAAGGAGCCACGAGGCCTACCGTGGCATTGGCATTTCCGTAGAAGGAGTTGACGGCACCGTTTTGTATCATGCTGTTTACACGCGGCTCGTCGTCGAAAATCAGCTGGAAGATGATTTCCTGGTTCTTCTCATCCGTATTGCTCCTGTCGGCACCGAAAAGCACGGTGTAGGCATCTCCGAAATAGTTGCTGGTGGTGGTGTTGCTCACCAATGGGAAACCGTTGAAACGGCTGTCGCCGTCGCTGTTGGTGATAATGCTGGAGTTGCGCTGCTGACGGTTCTCTTCGGCAATCTTCTTCTTCGATTCAATCACCAGGTCGGCATAGCGGATGCAGCTCCTGTAGTCTTTCTTCCAAAGATAGAGTTCGCAGAGCAGCGAGTGAATGGCGTCCTGAGTGATGCGCCCTGTCTGGTAAAGAGGCTTGGTGACGGGGTAACGCTTTACGGCATAGTCCTTTACGCCTTCCAGACTTGTGATGAGCGAGTCCAACACATCGTCGAACTTGGTGGCGGGCAGATCCATGGGCTGGTCTTCATCAATGTAGGCCACCGTGCTATAGGGAACGTCGCGGAAAGCACGTATCAGGTAGAAGTAGCACAAACTGCGAATGGCCACCATTTCTGCAATGTTTGCCTGCAGTTCACTTTCGGTGTAGGCCGGGTCTTCGGCGGCCACGCCGGGAGCATATTTGATGACGGTGTTGCACCGGTTGATGACAGTATAGAAATCCTTCCACTTGGTGTAGCTGTTTTTTGCATCAATATTCTCCATGAGGATTTTCTCAAGATGTCCGTCGTTGGAAACGTTGCTGCCGGCACCGATGTTGTCGCTGCGGAACTCGCCCCATACCATCATGCGCTTGATAACAGCTTCTTCCTGCAGGCCTGAATAACAGCCGGCGATGACGGCATCGACGTCGGCCTTTTCGTTCCAGAATTTCTCAAAGATAATTTCATTGAGGGGCTCTATCTCCAGGAAGTCGGAGCAGGATGAAACGCCGAAGACAGCGCAGAGAGCACCTAATATATAATAATGTATTTTTTTCATAATCATCTCTCCTTTAGAACTCAATGGTGATACCTAATGTGTAAGAACGCGAACGAGGGGTCTGCGCGTTGTCGATAGCCGGAGAATAACCGCCGCTCGAGATGTCGGGGTCAACGCCCGAATACTTGGTAAGAATGAACGGGTTGTTGGCACTGAAATACAGGCTGGCGCGGTTCAGGCCCAGCGGCGTAAGGTATTTCCTGTTGATGGCGTAGGAAACCTGTGCATATCCCATACGCAGGTAAGAGCCGTCTTCCACGAAACGGTCGCTCACGAGCGTGTTGTAGTTAGAGTTGGAACCGTACATGGCACGCGGGATGGAGGTGATGTCGCCTTCTTTACGCCAGCGGTAGTTCACGGCCTGGCTTTGGTTGTCGTTGCCAATCATGGCTTCGGCGTGCAGACGAGCGCGGTTAAGAATCTTGTTGCCCACGCGGTAGGTGAACTGTGTGCTTACGCGCCAACTGCCGTAGTTGAAGTTGAAACCGAAACCACCGGTGAGTTTTGGCAGCGAGGAGCCCAGATAAACGATGTCGAGGGCGTTAATCTGGCCGTCGTGGTTGATGTCCTCATAGATGGCGTCACCACCGTTGAAACGGTAGTTGCGGCCGGTGGCGTCGTTCGTGTAGTTGAACATCATGCGGACCGGATTCCCCTGTCCGTCAACAATCACGTCGCCATTGGCATTCATGGCCACGGGCGCGGTCTTGCCCTCTGCAAGGAACTGTGCACGCTCTTCGGGAGTCATGCGCTCGAAGGTGGTGTAATTGTACTGATACACACCCTTGTAGCGGAAACCGTAGATGGCTCCCAGCGGGTTGTGCAACTGTACGCGCTGCAGGGTTTCGTCGTTGGAGAAACCATAGACGGAATTGAGGTTGTCAAGCAGGTTCTCCTCCATTTCCAGGAGCTCGTTGCGGTTGTTACCGAAGTTCACGTTCACATCCATCGAGAATTTCTTGCCGATGGTGATCAGGCGGTTGGAGTTGACGTGGAATTCCCATCCCGTGTTGCGCATCTTGCCACTGTTCCTGTAAGGCACGTTGTCGAAACCGGAGTTGGAGGGAATAGGATAGTTCGACATCAGCATGTCCGACGTGGTCTGCCGATAACCTTCAATGGTGAGTTGCAGGCGGTCGTTGAAGAATCCGAGGTCAATACCTCCGTTCCAGCTTTCCACGATTTCCCATTTCAGGTTGGTCAGCCTGATGTTGTTGGGCCTCATGGCCATCATGTCGATGTACCTGTTTGTGGAGCTGTATTTAGAAGTGTAGAGGTAGTTCTGGCCGGGCTGATGTCCCACGCGTCCCCAGCTGGGACGAATGGCAAACATCGACAGCCATTTCTTCGTGGGTTCCATCCACGGCTCGTCGCTGATAATCCATTTCAACGACAGCGAGGGGAAATATCCCCACCGGCTGCTCGGGCCGAATTTCGTTGTTCCGTCGGCGCGGAGCGAGGCATCAATGATGTAGCGGCCTTTGTAAGCATAGTGTGCGGCGGCCGTGTAGTACATGGAGCGCGACTGGCCGAAGTTGGAACTCAGGCCGGTGATGTTTCCGCCGCCCTGGGTGGTGGAGATGCCCGTAGGTGCACCCTGCTTGTCTTCCGACTGGCTCGTTGACGAACCGCTGGTCAGCTCAAAGCGCCCCATCAGCATGGCCGTGTGGTCTTTGTTCTTGAAGGCGGGAATCAGGGTGAGGGTCTGCTTCGTGTTGAACGACACACTCTTCGATGAACTGTCGTGGGTGGTGTTCACGCCGGCATCCCAGCTCACGGTCTTCAGTTCCTGCGGATAATATCTTGTCTGGTAACCGTTGTTGATGTTCATATAAACCGAACCTCTCCAGTTCAGCTGCCAGTGGTCTTCGTCCATGCCTAGCAGGCGGTACTGGATGATGAGCTCCGGCGTCATGTCGTAGGTGCTTTGCTTGTTTTTTGCCAATTTGGCGCTGGCCACCGGGTTCACATAGTCTTTCTGGTTGCGGTTGAACACGGAGCTGGCACTCTGCAGCATGGAATAATAGGCAGAAGTGTTTTCGCCGGTGACGGGGTCTTGCTCATAGATGGTCATGTTCGGCATCTTCTTCATGGCAATGTCGAGCAGGCCGTCGGAGTTGCGGAAGTTGTTGGTGTAGGTCAGGGCGAAGTTGGTGCTCACGCGGATGCGCTCACTGACGTTGTAGTCGAGGGCCACGCGCGTGGAGAAACGCTGCAGCTTCTGCTCAATCATCGTACCTGTTTCGTTGTCGAAACCGGCGCCGATGCGGAACAGCGCCTTTTCGCCACCGCCCGAAACCGTGACGTAGTGGTTCTGGCGGAGACCCCACTGGGTGACGGCGTCGCGCCAGTCGGTGTTGTTGTTGTACTGCTCATACTCCGAGAACGACGGGTCGTAGTTCAATTCCGGAATATTGGCGGCGGCGTCGCTCTGCTCGGGGTTGAAGTACGACTCCTTCAGCAGCATGGTGTAGTCGTCACCGTTGAGCAGGTCGTAGCCCTTCGGCTGATAGGTGCCCGTCAGTTTCAGTGAGTACTGCAGTCTGGGCTTGCCCATCACACCGCGCTTGGTGGTCAGCTCAATGACGCCGTTGCCGCCCAGTGAGCCGTAGATGGCGGTGGCGGCGGCATCCTTCAGCACGCGGATGTCGGAGATGTCTTCCGGGTTGATGTTCAGCAGTTCGGCAAACTTCTCGTTGTTGGCCGATCCGATGTCGAAATTGTCGAGGCTCACATCCCTCACGTTGCCGTCAACCACAATCAGCGGGTTGGCATTTGTCAGCGTGGAAAGTGAAGATGCACCGCGCAGGCGGATGGTGGACCCGGAACCGAGGTCGCCGGAGTTTCCGATGATGTCCATACCGGCGATACGGCCTTGCAGGGCCTCGTCGATGGTGTTGAGGCCCAGGCCTTCAAACTCCTTCGTGGAGATAATCTGCGTGGCGTTGGCCACCTCGCGTTGCAGGATGGGGAGGCCGTTGCCGCCCACCACGCGCTTCTTGGCCTGAATGACCACTTCGTCGATGAGCTCGCCCTCAGAAACCATGATAATCTGGTAGTTGGTGCGGTTGATGGGCTCCGTAATGGTTTTTGAACCCACGTAGGTGAAGCGCAGCTTGTCCTTGGGGTTGCGGATTTTCATCGTGAAGTTACCGTTCAGGTCGGTAATCGTCGATTCGATAACACGTCCGTTGGCGTCCATTTCGCAGACGCTGGCTCCCACGAGCGGGCCCAGTTCGTCGCTCACGTTTCCGTGGACGGAGGTGATTTGTCCTTGCGCGCTGGCCGCTGTGGCAGTCATCAGGGCGCATAATATAAATATGTATTTAAGAATTCGCATGCCTTATTTCCTCCCTACATTATTTAATTTATCTCTCCAGGGTGTCATTGTTTCACACATCAGCACGCCATCAATCTGATGGACGACGGCATCGGAAGCCATGTAGGTTGTGGCAGCATTTCCAGAACCCTTGAACCAGTATTCACGGCAGATGCGGTTGTAGAGCCCGTCGGTCTTCACGACATTTCGGGTGTTGCCAAGCACGTCGCGCACCCACATCTGTCCGCCCTGGTTGTTGACAACAAGGGGATAGAATCGTCCCGTCGTGAGGTTGCGTCTCATGGTTTCGTATGAGTTTTCGTATTTTCCGCCCTCCGGTGCCATGTTGATGGCAATGGAATGGTCTTGGATGTGATAGCGGATGAAGCTTACGATGATGTCCTTGATGATGTCCTGTGCCTCCTTGGCAGCATCTTCCGAACCCCATACCTCGGCCGTCTGGTTCTCATAGTCCTCCCAGGTGGGCAGCAGGCCGTCGTCAATCAGTTTCCGGATTGACTCATTGGTGGGCACGTAGATGGTGTAGTTGTAGTTGTCGAGCAGGCGCAGGTTCTTGTTGCCCTGGTTCGACAGGCCGGCATTGTAGGTGTTTCTCAACTTCAGCGCCAGCAGGTCGGCACCGTCGTGGTCGAGAAGGTCCAGGAATTCATTGAACTCGGGCCTTTCCTGCAATGTCAGGTAAATGGATTTCTCCGTGGTCAATGGCATCTGGTCGTTGATGACGTAGGATTTACCATTCTGCTTGGTGTATATTTCATCCTGATTAACGGCCAGCAGCTTGTTTTTGTGGTCTATCTGCCATCCGCCGGAGAATGCCAGGCGTCCGTCGGGAGCCTTGGTCACGCGTACCAGCGTGCCGCCCTTCGACTTGTAGTATTCGTGTCCGTCCTCAATGTCGCCTACAATAATCAGCTGGTCCATCAGTCGGCTCAGGCAGTCGTAGATGACGGGCATGGCCACGGTTTCCTGAACGATGTCGCCCAGGGTGATGTTGCCATATTCGTCGATGGTGCATTTGTAGCGACGTGCCTGCACGCGCTGGTCAACGTTTTTCCTACCGTCGTAGTAGAATGCGATGACTGTGGGCGACTCCATGCCCGACTCGCTGTCAACGGCGCCATAGCTGGCGGGGTCGAGGTACCAGAGCATGGCATCGTTCGACGGCAACAGGAGGCTGTACTTCGAGTCCATGGAAAGCAGATAGGGCAGGAAGTTGAGCTTCAGGGCCTCGCCGGTATAGCTCGACGACTGGAGCGAGGCGGCCGAAATGGCCCAGTAGATGACGTTCATGGTGGTGGGGTGGGCCAGGGCAGGATAAGCCACCGACGAGAACTCGGCCGGTGTGAACACGCGGTTCACCATATAGACCACGCCGTTGCAGCCCATGAAGCAGGAGTCCACATCTTCTATCCTAATGCCAAGCTCTTCCTTGGCATCGTTCAGAATCTTGTCGAATTTCGAGGGAATGGCCTCCGTGAACACCGGCAACATGTTGACGTTGATGAGCTTGGCCAGTGTGGCTTCGGGAATGCTGTCGATGACTCCGTATTCCTCCTGAAGGTCCTTGCCTTCTTTCTCCCACCAGGTCTCAAGGGCCTTGTTGGTGGGCACGAGCATGGCGCCGGCATCATAGTTCAGCGTGGTGTTCGTGGTGTTGTTGATATATTGGTTCCATCCCGGGTCGAACCTCAGCATGGCCGTAACGGCCTCGCCGTCAGGCGTGGTGACATTGGTGCCGCCGGCCGACATGTTGCTGAAATAGTGGAGGGTGAACAACGAGTCCTCGTTGTTGTACAGGCGGTTGTATTCCCTTGTGCCGTCACTAATAAAATAAGGTGCACAGAAACGGTCGAGCAATTGCGACCACCGCGACAGGTCGGGGTGCTGGCGGATTATCTCTGCCATGTTGGGCGACGACTCTATCACGCCGCTCACCTTCTGTATGTAGCCGTTCTTGCAGGTAATGTCGCGCTCCACGACTTTCTTGCCGTTCACCCAGGCCTCGTTGATGTCGTCGGCCTGGTGGTTGGTAAGGATGTCGAGGTCCGAAACCGTTATCTTGTTGAGCTTCATGAAGGTGGGCAGGAAGTGAATCATCGGGGCGGCGGTGGCATCCTTCAGGATGGGAATGCTTTTGTTGCGGCCCTTGAATTTGGCCCATGCCGGCGTTGACGGCATCTGGGCGGGCTTCAGAATCTGCACCGAGTCGAAGATGCTGGTGGCTGTCTCGCGGCGCATGGTGCGGCCCTCCTCAGGGGTGTTGGCCTCACCCTGGGGCCGTCCGTTCGACATCAGCTCAATAAGATAGGCGTTGTTCACCATTGAGTTGTTCAGCAACAGCTTCTTTTGCGACAAAGAAAGCTGTTCATAACGGCTCACGCCCCAGTTGTTGTGGGCGAACCATTGCTGAAAAGCCTCGTCGTTGGCGGCAAACAAAGTCTTCGAGCCGGTATGGCTGAGCACTTCTTTTTGCCCCAAGTCGTCAATCAACCTCAGCATGGTGGTGTAGTTGCCGTCTTCCTCGAGCCGCTCGTAGATGGAGTTGCCCAGCCATTCGGGCTGACCTGTCAACAAGTCATCTTGACAGCCCTGTAAGGCAAAGGCTCCCATCAGCAGGCCGAAGGCGGCAACCTTCCAGCGATGCCGTTGTTTTGAGATTTGCTTCTTTTCCATAAATGCTTATAATTTTTGAAATTTGTTCGTGCTACGGTAACAGCTTGTTGAAAAATCGCACACGTTGATTTAGGTATGAAATGAAAATAGTTGATAATAATCAGAGTGACGTGATTGGGCATTTTCTGTCCGTATTGATGCAAAATTATAAATTTTCTCCTTATTTTATTTAATTTTTTATTCCAAATTTCATATAATTAAAACCATTGATACAAAAAGTAAAGATTTTGTAATATAAAATAATTTTTGTTTCGCCAAAAATGTCTACTTTTGTGCTAAATCTTTCCCTCATGTATTTTTGGGTGAAAACATACGTCGAAATTTTCAACAACCTTTACACATTATTAATATTTAATAATCATGATTATGAAAAAAGTTTTTACTTTGATTGCTGGCGTGTTGATAGCATCGAGTGCTTTCGGACAGGCCAAGTGGACCTCGGTCATTACCAATGGTGACTTCGAGGGCGAAGATTTGTCGAACTTCTGGGTGCAGGAATACCGAGAACCCGGAACGGGAGAACAAGTGGCCGGTGCCCCGGCAGTGGCCGAGGACGTTAAGAACGCCGGAAACCATTGCGCCGTCGTAAGGGTGCGTAGCAAGGCTGAGGCTGGCCAGGAGGACGACCTCCAGCGCTACGACACACAGTTCTTCGTGACCACCGACCAGGAAATCACAGCTGGAAAAATGATGCGCCTCTCGATGAAAATCAGGGCTGAGGGCTCCACACACCTGGGAACTCAGGTACATGCCGGCCCCGGTCAGTACATCAACTACAACTCGTTTGGCGAGAAAGACGTCACCGAGGAATGGCAGACCATTACTTTCGACGAAATCCAGGTGCCCGTTGACGGCTCATGGGTGAACGGCGATAGCGGAGAGGGCGTGCGCACAGTGGCCTTCGACCTTACCACCAACCAGGACGGCGCCGTGTTCTATTTCGACGACGTGACCTTTGAGGTGAAAGACGGCGAAATGCCCCACGACCTGACGGGCTGGTTCAGCCTCATCCGTAACGGCGACCTCGCCACCGACAACACCTCGAACTTCATTGCCAGAAACGGTAACACCAACTTCGGCGGTGAGAACAACGGCCAGGGACCGGCCGAGAGAATCATCGACATCGACGGCAAACCCGCCGTTGTGGTGCACTCTGTCAGCAACGCCACCTATGAGACCATGGGTGTGGTGGATGCCGACGGCAACCCCGTAGCCATCACCGACTGGCAGTCACAGTTCTTCGTAACCGGTAACCACGAGTTCAAGACCGGACAGAAGATGAAGTTCGTCATCTGGGCACGTGCCGACCATCCCACAAACATTCAGACCCAGATTCACCGCAAGACGCCGGGCGACTACCTCCACTACCAGATGTTCGGCGACCTGAACCTCACCGAGGAGTGGCAGCGCTTTGAGTTCTCGGGCGACGACGGCCAGGGCCTCACCATCAGCACCAGCCAGAACGGCGGCTACACCATCGCCTTCAACTGCAACGTCTATAAAGACGAGGACAACACCTACTACTTCCGCGACATTGAATACTATTGCAACGAGGCCGACGTGCTCGACAAAGACCGCATCGTGGCCAGCGAACCGCTCATCCTGCCTGTGGGCGAGCCTAACGGCGACACTCCCATGGTGGCTGTTGACATGACGGAAGCCATGAAGGCCCTCGAAGCCAACAACCTCTCGGAAATCGTGAACGGCAACATGAAGATCCTGGCCAATGAGGAAGGCGGATACTCGCCCGCCATGGCAGCCACTTCGGGCGGCGGCATCGGCGACGACGGCTACTACAAGGATGCTGAGGACGGCGTAATCTTCGTTTATATCGATGAGTCGCTCTCGTCGGGCAACACCGCTTACTTCGTTGTTGACAACGCCGCCGACGTATTCCCCGATGACAAGACCGTTGACACTCAGATCTGCCTCATCAAGGACGGCTGGTACTACGCCTTCGACGTGCGCCTCGTTTCACAGGCCGTTTACACCGGCATCAGCGAGGTTCGTGCTAAGCAGGAGAACAACGTCATCTACGACCTCATGGGCCGCAAGGTTGCTCGTCCCGCCAAGGGCATCTATATCATGAACGGCAAGAAGTACATCATGAAGTAATCCTTCCCGCCGACTGATAAGAATAACAAATAAACGGGTGCCGTGACGGCCATGTCACGGCACCCGTTCTATTTGTTTCCTATGGCTGACCTTCCAAAGGGGCCGACGCTTCCATAGGAGCCGACGCATCCATCTTCGCTGACTTTTCGGCGCTTTCATAGGAGCCGACGCTTCCAAGCGTCGGAAAAGGCCAGTCCAAACCGCAAAAAACTCCAGTCGTTTTGCGGTTTGGACTGCAGTCGTTTGCGGTCTGGACTGCAGTCGTTTGCGGTCTGGACTGGGCCGGACTGGAAGATTTTGTCAATTAAAGTGCTGGAACGCAGAGGGTTTTCGATAAAAAGGAAGATTGAACTCCTATTCGGGTCGTTTTCCGACGTTTGGAAACGTCGGCTCCTATAAATCGTCGGCTCTTATTCGAGCCTTTTTCCGACGTTTGGAAACGTCGGCTCCTATGGAAGAGCCGGCTCCTATGGAAGAGCCGGCCCTATGACCATCAGTATTGTCTGAGCCCTAATTTCAATGCTCAGAACTCAAAATAATTAGTCCTTCAGCGAGTAGGTGATGGTTGTCACCACGCGCAGTTTCTTGATGTAGGGCGTGTTCTGGTCGCGGTCCTCAATCTCGAACTGACCCTGTCCGGCCGTCTGAATTTGCCCGAGGTCCGAATTGCTGGCCTCGGCAAACTGCTCTGCCGTCTTCTGGGCGTTCTTGATGGCTTCTTCCATCATTTCAGGCTTCATCTGCTGGAACGACGCATATTCGTATTGAGGGTCGCTGTTCTCGATGGCCACGCCCTGTTTGAGCAGCTCCGCCTGCTTGAAGATGGTCTTGTTTACGTCAGCCACCTTGTTCGTGGCAACCGTAATCGTCGTGTTGACGATATAGCGGAAGTTCTTCGTGTTGTCGCCCCATTCGCGCGCTTCCAAGTCGCTGACGGAGGGCGGGTTCACCGTAATCTCCTTTCCTTCAAGGCCATTCTGCATAAGGAACCTTTTGATTTTTTCCGTCTGCGCGTTAATACTCTCGTAGAGCGAAGGCAGGTCGTTTCCCGTAACCTTCGTTCCAATGCTCCATGTCACCTTGTCGGCAGGCACTTCGCGCTCTGCCAGCCCCTTCACGGTTACACACCGGTCTTTGTTGGCAAAGTTGTCGATGCCGGCCTTGATGAACCACCCCAGACAAAAGATGCCCACAGCAATGAGGGCCGATGCAATCATTCGATTTTCTTTCATAAACTGTTCATTTTGGTTTGACCTTGCAAATATAGAGTTTTTTCCTGAATGTCAAACCAATTGGGCGAAATTTTTTTTGAGGAAAGAAATATTTTTTCTTTTGTCGGAGTTCAGACAATACTTCCAACGTCTGCAAATTGACGAAAAGGGAACTTTCAGAACTATTGGGGCATCTGGATGTGAAAATCAAATAACAAACGAATATGAAAAAGAAAAAAGTAACGACATGGGTTGTTGCATTGACCGCTGTTGCAACCGGTTTCACGGCATGCGGCCTCGACATTCCCAAGGAAACACCCTCTTCGTATGAAACGATGACGGTGCAGAAGACCGACATTAATGTGCCCATGAAGTTCAGCGCCAAGATGAAAGGCCAGTCCGACGTGACCATCATGCCACAGGTGAGCGGCCAACTGATGAAAATCTGCGTGACGGAAGGTCAGCAGGTCGGCAAGGGACAGACGCTGTTCATCATCGACTCGCGCAATGCCCGCCACGAGGTGGAAGCCGCCCAGGCCAACCTGCAGGCTGCCCAGGCCAACCTTACGGCTGCCCAGGCGCAAGCCAACAGTGCCAAGTTGGAATTTGAGAGCAACCAAAACCTTTACGACAAAAAAATCGTGAGCAGCTATATGCTCGAGAACTCCAGGAACAACTACAACCAGGCGCTGGCCGCCGTCAGCCAGGCCAAGGCCTCCATCACACAGGCCAATGCCGCTTTGAGCCGTGCCAAGGTGAACCTCGGCTTCTGTACCATCACCGCGCCCGTCACCGGCATCATCGGTGAATTACCTTGGACGAATCTGGATGGAGCACCATCGTAACCTATAAAAATGTGAATAAGCCCGACGACTTGGAAGCATACGTGGTGACAATGGTTTCGAACAAAGACAATGAAAAGGTGGCTTACGTCAGGCCTGTGGAGGCTCTGAAGGGCGGTGTGCCTTATCTGCTCCATAGTGAGAATAGCGGAACGTACACCCTGACCGTGACTAACGACGAAATTCCCACGCCCAAGCCCAACATGCTGAAAGTTAGCGAGGAAGAAATTGCCGACGGAGTCTATGTGCTGGCCGATGATGCACCGGAAGGATACTTCTGCATCTGGAACAACGGACTCTTAGGTTCCGGTCGTGTCTATCTGCCCGCTGCTGTTGGTGACAACAAGGAGCGTATCCTCATAAACATTGGTGAGCCCGAGGGTGTTGTCACAGGCATCAGCGAGGCAAACGACAATGGACAAACGACTACAGCCAGAGTATACGACGTTCAGGGACGTCCCGTATCGGTGACGAAGGGACAGCTCAAGAAGGGCCTGTATATCGTGAACGGAAAGAAAATCGTGGTGAAGTAACAACATCGGTTTCGTAATGCCAATGACCCATTTGCAAGCAACTTGCAAATGGGTCATGGCGACAACCGAGGGAGCAGCAAGAGCCGTCAAAATTGTTTGGATGGCCGAGTTGCGACAGGGGAGGATTAGCATTCAAAAGGTCGAATGGTACTCAACCACGATTAGCTTCCTGTTGTACCTTGATCTGTTATGAATCGTATCGGATAATAAGCATTAGAATATGAATAAACAAAGTGCTTTCTTTGTTGCGGCAGCCGTGAGTTTACTGCTCACCGGCTGCGGAGTTTATGATAAGTACACGCAAAAGAACGAGGCGCCTGCCGACGCCTTTGGTACAACGCAGGACATCAACGTGGCAAGCAACGGAAACTCGCTTGCCACCATGTCGTGGCGCGAGTTTTTCACCGACCCCGTGCTGCAGAGTCTCATCGACATGGTGCTGACGCACAACACCGACGTGAATTCCGCACGCATCGCCGTTGAGAAGAGCGAAGCCTCGCTCAAAATGGCGCGCATGGCCTACCTGCCGTCGCTCTATTTCTCACCACAGGGAACGATGGCCAAATTCGACGATAATCCGTGGTCGAAGACCTATAACCTCCCCCTTGCAGCTGTCAATGGATGTCGATGTCTTCGGTTCGCTCACCAACAAGAAACGTGCCGCCAATGCCGTGCTTCTGCAGGCGCAGATGCGCGAGGAGGCCATCCGCACCAATCTCATCTCCACCACAGCCCAGCAGTACTACATGCTCCAGGTCCTCGACCGCCAGTTGGAGATTCTCACGCAGACCGACAGCCTGTGGAACGCTTCACTCGAAATGCAGAAAACACTTTGGGAAAATGGCAAGGCATACTCGACAGCCGTGAACCAGATGGAGTCGTCTTACCTAAACGTGAAGGCACAGATTGTGGACACGCGCCGCAACATCCGTGCCACCGAGAACGCCATCTGCCGGCTGCTCGCCGTCGCACCGCAGCACATCAACCGCAACAAGTGGGGCTCATCGGCACTGCACCACCCCGATGCGAAGGGAAACACCGGACAGCGCATGTTCGACACGCAGTTCCTGAAGATTGGCGTTCCTGCGTCGATGCTGGAGCTGCGGCCTGACATCCGCATGGCCAACCATGCCATGGAGGAGGCTTTCTATAACACCCAGGCCGCCCGATCGGCTTTCTTCCCGTCCATCACGCTCAATGGTACCGGCGGATGGACCAATTTGGCCGGCGCAGCTGTTGTGAACCCCGGAAAGCTGTTGCTAAGCTTCGTTGGCTCGCTCACGCAGCCCATCTTTGCCCGTGGCAGTCTGAAGGCAAACCTGAAAATCAACCAGCTTACCGAGGAAGACCTGATGCAACGATATGCGCAGACCGTCGTCGATGCCGGCAACCAGGTGAACGAGGCCATGGCCGATTGCCAGGCCGCCCGTGAAAAGCACCAGTTCTACAGCCGTCAGGTTGAGGTGCTCCATGAGGCCTATACCGGCACGCATGAGCTGATGGACAACGGCAAGGCCAGCTATCTCGAAGTGTTGACGGCACAAGAGAGCCTGCTCAACGCCCAGCTCAGCGAAGCCATGAATATGTATAAAGGTGCTCAGGCCGTCATCGCCCTCTACATCGCTCTTGGCGGTGGCACGACGACTCCATGACGTGAACTTCCAATTCCGATGACACGCGACCAAGCCCGCACTTAGGTGGCCTCCGCCATCCAGAGTGCGGTGACAGCTACAAACGCGACCTCGTCCTCGAGATGTTGCACAGAAATACCATGCCATGCTGAGTGCTTCCACATTCAGCATGGTTTTGTTTTTATGCTGCCACCCTGTCCAATCCATGGCCAGTTTGACAAAGAAAACAAGTTCCAAGTATGCGAAATCATTAGTGTTTAGTCGCCTACGGCGAGAATTTCTTTAATTCTTCACAATTCACACAAATTTGTTTTTTAATAATTCTGTCACGAAGTGGCACTTATTGCCAGAAATGTAGAACTTGCAGAAGTTGAGGCCTTCATTTTTGGGGATAGCTGCATAGATAAAATTGGTAAAATTATTTGACAAAACGGGCTGCTTTTGTGTTATCTTTGTAAGTTGATGGATTTCAACGGTTTGCAAATACAGCAAAGTTTGACGGAAAATTTCGGGCAGAGATTTGCCAATTCTCTCCTCTCAAACTGCCAAATCTCTCCCCAAGATTTGCCGTCAAACCTCTTGGGGAAACCCAAAAACCATGAAAAATCTTGACAAAATGAGGCGCTACGCTAAATGAAAAATGCTGAATGAAAAATGACAAAGTAGGCAGTCGTTATAACGGGGCACATAAATAAAAAACTCATTCACGTTTTGCAAATTGGAAAGTAACCACTCATCACCCTCAAAATAATCGTACTAAGTGATGCCCTTTTCGTGTCAGAATATGTTTATGTGCAACGTTATCTTCCATTAAGTCTTGCTACACAAATGTAACAAAAAAGCCGAAAAAGGCAGAATAAGCACAGAGAAAACATGGGCCTATAAAAAGCAAATGGCGTGTAACTCACCAGAGCTACACGCCATTTGATAGTGTTTTGTTATGTCTTTACTTATGCGTCTCATTTGACCTCCTCAAAATCAGCATTGATTGATAATCAAGCGATTACAAAGACGTGTCGCAAATATGCCGCAAAATTTTAATAATATATGATATGTGGGGATAAGTAACGATAAGAACAGTTTCTCCCTTTGTTATTCTTGTGGCTTGAGGATAACCCATCTGCCATCCTTGCGACCACCTTCACGGGTGAGGAATCCCTTTTCGTGGAGAGCAGCAAGTTCTCTCATAAGAGTCCTTTGGGAGATTCCAATCTTTTGTGTCAAGATGCTGCTTGTTATAGTCTCATCTTGTCTTATCAAGTCTAAAATAACCTCTTGACGTTCAGTTAGTTCTTTTATGCCATCTTTTATGCCATTTGTTGGCACAAAAGAATCATTTCCCTGCCTCTGTCCCATTGCTGGCACCGGCAGAACCAGTTCCACCTCATCCAGTTCTATCTTGTTCTTCAATTCAGGCTCACCCCAATTGGTTTCTTTCCAAGCAGCAATAATCTTGGGGAAGCCGGAGCCGATGTTCTCGCCGAAGCCCACCATACGGAGCATATTCTGGATGCGAGGGTTACGGGCCTTGGAGTTGCCACCTTCATAGATTTGCTCTATGGGTAGTCTCAGTAATCCTGGATTACGGAAACATAGACAGTCATCATGCTTTTCTACTCGCAAGATACCAGCATCCATCATCAGGTCGGCGTGAATAATGGCGTTCGTAAAGGCTTCGCGTACTGCTTTGTGCTGAGGTGTGTCATCCACTCGTTGCATTCCTTCCATACGGAATGGTCTCGGTAGGTCGAAAGTCATCTTCGGCAGCACGATACTGAAGAACTGATACAGATTGTTCTCCCAACGTCCGTCGTAGGTCAGGCGGTCGCTGTAGCGTTCTTCACCAATGAGGTTGCAGAAGTTAAGATAATCCATACGGAAGTTATCGAAACGTTCCCTTATAGGCAATCCTTTTCCAAACATCATTAGTCCAGCCATTGAAAGGCCCTCTTTTCCTTCCTCTCTGTTGACGATATAGCCTCCAAGGTTCCTGAGAAATGTCTTGTCATCTACCTCATTCCACACATGGTCATTGTTCCATACCCGGAATAATGTACGATAGCGATGCAGCGTGTCAAGGTCGATGTCATCCATATTGTAGTGCTCAATCAAGACACCGTCGTTGCCGTCCTCGAAAGAGTCACGTATCATTGTTCTCACTTGCCGTTCTGTACAGTGATAATCACCTTCATGGTTCCGCCTGTATGATCCTTTATAGACGTTACCGTTAAGATAGATGGGTTTCATGCGGAAGTCTGCCATTGGGACATGGATGCAAATTATCTTCTTGCCTCCCATGTCCACCACTTCAACGTCCTTGTCAGTGAGGATGTTTTCGCTCACTTTATCACTATTAATGGTGTTCCAGAAGTCTTTGAGAGTTTTCTGGACATCTTCGATGCCTATAATTTGGAACCTCTTGCTTGGATCCTTCTCTTTCAGATTTTCATCTACACCAAGCAGTATCAAACCGCCAATGGTATTGGCAAATGCAGAATAAGTTTTCCAAAGTTCCTTTGGAACTTCCGACTTTGCCCGTTTGCATTCCAGAGTCACCCGCTCACCTTTGTGCAGTGCTGCTTTTATCGCTTTCTCGTTCATAATCATATTTCGCTTGCAAAGTTACATCATTTTCTTGTTTTCGTCCTTATTCTTTCTCACTATCCGTTTGCTTCTTTTATCACCACATGCAACTCTCCCATTACAGGTTCTATAAGAGTAGAATCCATAATAGACCATTTGATGGTGAAATTGCTACAATGTGCTATATCAATATAATAATCTTCTTTCCTGTTTTCAAGAGCATATTTCATGCCATGAATTAGTCTCATCGAACTAAATTTCAATTCCTGATGGTCTATTCTCTTCTTCACATCCCACAAATCATAAGTTTCATAGTGTTTATGATTGCTATTAATGATGCCCATAAGGCTTTGATTGTATCCAGTAAGATTATTTTTCAATATCGGTTCAGCAGGGTCTTCACATTTCACGTTCACCTTACTCTCTTGAGTATAAATAGCAATATTTTCAGGAAATTTTATGAAAATCATGGTGTCGCCTAATGCCGCTGTACCGATATTACTAAGCCAAAATTCCAGTTTAAAAAAACGTTGTTCCAGGGACTGTTTTATAAGTTGGACTTCTTTGAGCGTAATTTTCTTCTTGAAATACTCATCCAATTCCATATTATATTCTTTTCGCTGAGAGGGGGTACTATAAGTCAAGTTAAGAGTTTGGTGCCCTAAAAGCCCCATATTGCTACAAGGCTCATTATCTGTAATAGATTGATAGGTATGACTTGATCTCAATTGCTCTTCGTATACCTTAAGTTCTTTTTCTATATCAACAAAAGTAGGCTTAACGATAGTAAGTAAATCAGTCTCATCTTCAAATTCTATTTTGGGCTCAGGGCGACGGTTCTCATATCTTGCCAGTTGCTGTTTCAACTGCCGTATCTCTTTTTCTTCATCCGATGGTTCTTCTGTCAAAAGTAGATTATCAGGCATCAAATAGTATCCTAACCCATGATTTTTAGCTTTCAGTAAAATTCCATTGTCACCAGATGTTATCATAATATCTGCATCATAATGAGTAGAATGAAGGGCTGAAAGAATAATCCAGTCATCATTGATATCCTTGTGATATTGCTCATCAATAAAAGCAGAAGATGGAGGATTATCTATCACCTCTACATCAATCTGAGGCGTTACTCCTTGTAAAAATATCTCACTAAAACGAGATGATATTTTCTTTGCCCTCTTCTGTATTTTTCCTCTGCTCTGGTCTTTATGCTTGTCTATTTCACCAAGAACAACTTGCGCCACACAAATAGTTACATCATCCCCCACCATAGATTTCCAATCTATCTGCTCGAAATCCTTGTAGTGCAGAAAAACATTTGTATCTAGAAATAGGTATTTCATACATCAAAATTATAAATTTTTATTTTTTATTCTATACACTCAATTTCTTCATGCTGATTCCTTTTCCGATTTCCGTCTATCATTATTACTTTCTTGCCCATAGACGCATAAATCAAGGTTGAATGAATATAGGTGGACTTACGCATACCTGATATAGCCTCCTTCATAGTGTTACCTTCCGTATTGGCTTGCTACAGACTCTCACAACATATAAACTGTCAAACACATTCAGTCCCGTCAGTTCATTAAACACAGGTTTTATCCTTGCAAAATAGTTCATAATTTCGTCTTTTTAACTATTACAAATTACTCTCAAATCGACTCCTGTTCTTTCTTCCAAAAAGCCGTGGGGTGACTTCACTAGTTTGAATTCTTCCAAGATTTGCTGGCATCTGACCAGCAAATCTGGATTGCTTTCGTAGAGTGTTCCCAGTTCTTTGAGCACGTCGGCGATGGCGAGCGGAACCCTGATGGCCTTCGACGGTCTTCGTTCTGATTCTGGTTTTGGCTTTCTCCCAGCGTTTCTTGGGTTGCGCACTTCTTCTGGTATGGCATCCTTCTCGCGCTCTCTGGCGACCCTTGGAGAGAGTTTTTTCACCGATGGGTCGTTGGCCAACCGCTCCTGATACAACGCCTCTAATTCTAAGGAACGAAACGCATAGCCATCATCCCATCCTTCCTGGTACCTGTCGTTAAACAGTGGGGATTCGATACTGTCGGCAGTGGGAGCTTCTGCTGTTATGGAACCATCCTTCATAAACTGGATGACTTCCGGACATGCCATGACCTTGTTGTCGGTCAGTTCCCCGATGATCCTCATACCGGCAAGGGTTTTGCATCGGCTCAGCGACACATAGAGCTGACCGTAGGTGAATATGCTCTTGACGTTCACATTCACACGGTCATAGGTCTGTCCCTGGCTCTTGTGGATGGAGATAGCCCATGCCAACTTCATTGGAAATTGATTGACGGACGCCCTCTCACGTTGCACAAGTTTCTTCTCACCTTTCTCGTCATCTTCCAACTGATACTCCATGATTTTCCAGGTGTACCGCTCAATCTCCACAGTATTCCCGTCCTCGATGTCGACACGCATCCTGTCCTCGTCCTCGACCAACTCCTTCACAGTAGCGAAAGAGCCGTTGACCCACCGCCCATCAGGATCGTTGTTGAGCATGATGACCCGCGCTCCTTCACAGAGCCTCAGCTCCTTTTCTGTTGGCCATTCTGAAGGACTGAGAGACCCGCTCACCTCTGCGGTATAGGTATGCTCTTTTGCGCCATGCTTGGTGAGTGTGCGCAGGTTCTTGTCATTGATGTTGAAGGCTTCCTTGTTGGTTCCGCAGATGGTAATGGCCGAGGGATCCTCTTTGTCAGCCTGGCATTTTGAAAGGACACCGAACTCAGGGATGCCTTCTCGGATATGGTCAAGAGCGGTGACAAACTTCTGGTCTGATTGCCGCATTGATTCCACCAACACAACAGTCTGTAGTTTCAATTGGCTCCATTGAAGGGTTTGGAAGGCAAACAGAGCATTTCCATAAAGTCCCTCGTATGCAGGCTTCTCTTCCTTGACGAGAACCGGTGGCAGCTGAAAAAAGTCGCCGACAACCAGAAGCTGTATTTTCTTCTTGTACTCTTTCTCTACGAAGAGGATTGTATTGGCGACATAGCAGAAAAGATCAGCCCTCACCATGGATATCTCGTCGATGACGATGACGCTTGTCTTCTTCAGTTTCTTTATTACCTTTCCATCAAAGCAGCGCTTATTGCTGCTCATGCTCCCTTTGGTGTCGATGATGCCTACAGGTGCTTTGAAAGCCCTATGGATAGTGGAGCCTTGTATGTTCTGCGCCGCCACACCAGTTGGGGCGCATACCATCACGGATTTGCCATTGCCCTGGCACCATTCAATGATGTGGCGGGTCAGAAACGACTTTCCACTACCTCCCTTGCCTGTCAAGAAGATGTTCGCACCATTCTTGAAAAGGTTGAAAGCATTTTGCTGCGATTTTGTCAGTGAAGTAGCCATAAAAAAATAGTTACAAGTTCTGTTAATTACATTTGCAAAAATAGTCATTTTTAATTACATGTACAAATAATTAAAGTTAATTTTTGCTATTATTTTAATTACATGTACAGATAAATAAAATATGGAAAAAGTAGATAAATGTTAAAACAGGAATAATTTTTGGTTAAATGAACCATTTTTGTACTTTTGCACAAAAATTCACGTTATCATGATTTGGTTATCATATCCTTTGCTTCTTGGCATTTTAGTATGCCTTTTCATTTCTTTATTAGCAATATTGTCTGTGGTCAAACAAACAATGTTGAGATTGAAGATTAGTATAGGGCTTGCTATTGTCATTGTTCTTTTTGTTGTCTTTTTTCAAGACAACTATATTGATGATGCATACAGACAAGAATGGAAATTGGTGAAGGTGGTGGAGATTATAATGAGTGTTTTGTTGGTCGTGGCTGGAGTAACTGGTTATTTGAGAGGAAAGCAATCTGCCATACCGGATGAAACCAACAGTATTCGAAATCAACCTTCTCACGAAGACGTGTCAATCGTTGACGATACGGAAGACAACAAGGACGGTGGTGACAATAGAGAAGATGAAGGGCACGAAATCATTGATATAGAAAACGAACACCCAAATGAAAAAGTAACGGCAAACAACCTGTCTCAAAATGAAAATGAAGATGAGGCAAAAACGAATCAAGTCGAATTCAATCCTGAATGGAAAGAAAAGATTTTCGACGTTCTCAAACAAAAGTTGTTTAAATTTTCAGAAGAAGAAATTCAGTTAATCTTGGATTCTTTGGATTATTTCCTAATAAATCCAACTGACGATGCATACTTACCAAAAGAAAAGATTTCCCTCAAAATAAGATTGTATACTCAACGTGATCTTCTAAATGCGTTTGGCATATTGCTTCATTTGCCTTTAGCACGTGGTGTCTGTGCACGATTTATGAAACATATGTTCTCAATATTTGATAAGACAGAAGAGTCGACCATTGAGTCAAAAATAGGAGGGGACAAAGTGTGGCCAAAAGAAAAAATAGATGAATTGCGGAAAGATATTCATCCTTAATAATGTAAGGATTAGAATGTAAAAATATTGGGATGGCAAAAGATTTCCACCCCAATATTATCCTTTTTCGCGTTGAATCATCCAACCTGACAGAGTCTGTGAGACCTAGTTTGGTCATTTGACTGCTTTCTTGTTAAGCGTCTTAACTGTGACGAATCCACCATGATAGTTTTTGCTTCTGAGGATCAATTCGATTGAGTCATTCGTGGCGGAAAGGTACCAATAGTAGTCCTCATCCATGATACCACTGATTTGATTCAAGAACGACTGTGAGAGGATGGTGTCTTCACCCTTCTTTTCCAATTTCATTGTGATTTTCTCTACAGAAAAGAAGTTCTTGCCATCTGATTCTACCTCGGGAATACATTCGATGACAGACAAGTGACGATCACTTATCTTTTGAAGAGAGATGCAAAGATCATTCACTTCTGCAGCCTGTTTAGGGTGCAGTTTTGAAAACAGATTTAAAACTTCATCCATAATTCAAAATTATTTTAGTTAGACAAATAGTTGCTCTTAATGAATCAAGTATGGGCAGATAAATGAGACGTCGAGTGCTATCAACGCATGTCTTTCGTCTTCTTTCTTTCTGCTCTGACAATGCTATCTGATTTTTGAATCAAAGCCTGCTCATATTCTCTCACCGTCGTGGTGATGTATTTTAGTTTTTCAGAGTCGTTCTCATCAAAACTGTCATCAAGGAATTGCATTGTTACCGGAATCTTTCCAGTTGCTCTTATGAAACGATATTTCATATCCGAATCAAGAAGCATCTTGTTCTCATTTTTCAGATCGACATACAGGTAAACACTTATGGCCATTGAAACAAGAGTCATCCCAACGATAAGCAAAACACAGAGGTGGCGATTGAGGAAAATCCATCTGAAAAGGTGTTTTACCCATTGCTGAGTAGCCCAGAAACGTCGTTCACTGGCCAGTTTGTCATATCTTGCTTGCAAGGCAAGAATGTTTTCTGCATATTCCATTCGCTTTTCTTCTGATGCCTTTATCGCATCCTGATGATCCTTCCATGAAACCATGCTCTTGGAGGCTGTTGCCGCTCTCTTTGACAAAACGGCTTTCTCAGACTTCAATTGCCTGATCTCTTCCGTCAGTCTTGTATTCTCTTTTTTCAAGGCGTCGTTCTGCTTTCGAGAATTTTCCAACTCATTAGCAAGCACCTCTTCTCTCTTTTCGGTTGTTTTCATATTCTTGCGTCTTTCAAATTGTTAACGATTCATCTGTTTATTCCCTTTTTCTTTTTTCTTCGTATACCGTATTCATCGATGTATTCCTCGTCAGCCAGGTCAACCCCAGAGGTTCCACCTCCGCCAACAGACGTGCCCTTGGATGGGGTAGGTGTGGTGGCATCTATCACTCGATTTGCTGTGGATGCAGCAGCGTTGGCCATTGAAAGGGTTGTTCGTGTGGCTGCGGTTGTCATAGAACCTACAATCCTGACAGAGTTATCCGCCGTTGAAGAATTGTCATGCTTGGTACCTTTGCCCATCATTTTAGCATTCTGGTTCAAGGTGGCGGATAATTTGGAATAACTGCATTTCTTGTCTATCTGAGACCCTTTATATCGAAGACCGTTCATTTCGAAGGTCACCCCCTGAATGGTGCTTGTCTTGCCTTTATACACGAAGATGGTTTCTATACCCTTTGCCTCCAAACTCATCTGAAGTTGATTCCAACTCGTACAAGTCTTCATGGCTTTGGTCAATGCATCATATATCTGATATCGAGTCGCATCGGGTTCCTTCAAGCGTTCTCTCTTCACATTCTCCTTTCCTTTTGCAATATGGAGATCGTATTTTATTGTTAACTCCTTGCAAATTTTGGCGCTACGTTTACGGTCATTGCTGTCGGAAATGACCTTGCCTTGGTTGTTGATTCGATTGAACACAAGGTGGCAGTGTGGGTGTTCGCGGTCATGGTGTCTGACAAGGATGTACTGAGTGTCTTTTATCCCCATCTTTTGCATGTACTCCTGCGCTATCTGCACCATTAGTTTGTTGGTGATACGATTGGTATCCTCAACTGAGAAGTTAAGGGAGATATGACCAACCACCACTTTCACGTCAGGATTCATCTGACATTGAAGTCTGAAAGACTCGATGATGGATTGCCTATCATTGGTAAGCACTCCTTTTGAATCAATTTGCTCGGCTCCTTTATCATCGCGCATCACATAATTGATTGTCCCGGCGTGGCCGCTACCTTTGGTTATTTTCGCTATCATTGAATATTTTCCTTATTAGTTGTTGAACCTGATGAGCATTGTCATGATATATCTCAGCATCATGTGCATAGCCATACGTGTTGGCTTGGTGCGCCAATTGGTTTTGGTTGTTGCCGATACCAGCCAGTTGGCGATAGAGTTGCAGATGCTCAGTGTTGATACGCTCCATCACATATCCATACAGAAGACATTGACGTTGGTATTCCGTCAGTGATACACCCGCCTCCTTGGCTTTTGCCTTCACCATGAAATAATCGACGGTTGACAACCTTACATGGGGCAAGGTGTATTTCAACTTTTCCGTGGCTGCTTTCTTGGGCCGACCACCTTTTTTTCTGTTGTTGTTCATATCTATTTGTTATATAGACCAGCGGGATTTTGCTCTGCCATAGGTGAGAGCAAGGGTTTCGAGGGTCGAGAAACATAAACTTGCTACTCAGGACATTCATATCGTCAGTAAATTAGAACGGAGAATTTGAACATGCTCTTCTCAGTAGGTGATCATTGATATTTTCAATGGATGAGAAGTGCGTCCTCTCCTTCTCAAACCGACATAGGAATTCGAAAGTTCCAATATTCCGACCTTTGGCGATTGTTATGAGCGCCGTTCCCTCTGGGTCGTATGCTTCATATTTTCCAGTATAAAACAAGTTATATAATTCGGGACGATAGATAAGGATAACTACATCACCCGTTTCTTCAATCTGTCCACTCCCTCGGAGCTTTGCTATATTAGGCTCCATGGAGTTGTCCGTAGTTCTCGATATTTGAGATAGGAGAAAGATAGTGATGTTCAGTTCCTTTGCCAGATTTTTGAACCTCCGTGCGGCCATGCCGAAAAATTGTTCTTCGTTCTGGTCCTTTTTCCTGTCGTTGTTTTGGAGAATCTGCAAGTAATCTACGAAAACAACATCTATGTTCTTTTTCCGATGAAGGAAGCGAATGCTGGTAATGATCTTCTCAAGACTCATAGTTGCGATATCATCGTAGTAGATAGGTAGGTTCTCGACCTTCCCGAGTCCCACTTCTACAAGTTTTAAATCGCCGCCTTCCAGGGGAGAACGAAGGATTTTGGCTGATGAAACGCCTGTTTCAGTTGCCAGCATACGAGCAAATAGTTGAGTCGCTTGCATCTCGAGAGAATAGAAAGCACATATATGCTCATTCCGTGCAGCATTCACACAGAAATCAAGAGCCAGCGAACTTTTTCCTTGTGATGAGCGGGCTGCGATTATGACTAAGTCTGAGGGATAGACACCGCATTTATCATCGATTTCAGGAAAACCAGTGGGTATGGTCTTCAAAGTCTTCATTGCGAGATTGTCACTGATGATCATACTCACCTCCTTGGCAACCTCGAAATTACTTTGAATTTTCGGAGGATTCATGATGTCGAGCGAAAGAATGGCTTCGACAGACTCCCGCTTTATCTCCTCTATATTACCCAACTCGCTGGTTCCTATCTCCATTAGTTTAGATCCAATTGCCATAAGTTTTCGTCTTTGCCACAGAGTTGCGATTCTCATACAGTTGTCTCTCAGAGTGTAAGATGTCGCTATCTGTTCTGTTGAGTTGAGGATATCTTCGAAGCCGATGTCGTTTCTTACCTGTGCGATTCTATTGTATACGGTTATGAGGTCGATTTTCTCATAGTCCTCGTTCATCTTTCGTATCGTTTCGAAGATAAAAGCGTACTTCGGATAGTAGAACATCTCTTCCTTCAGGATTTCGCCTATCTCTTGATGCCGAAATTCCTCAGGGTACACGATAAGCGTGCCCACCACGAATCTCTCGCAATTGATGTCATTTATGAGTTGTTTGTCCATAGTCATCCATACGGTATTTTAATTGAAATATCCTCTTTTCGCCCATGCCTCCAAGGTGTCGTATACGCTTCGATGGCTCTCCGTGCAGCTTTTCGAATTTTCCATTTTTTTCAGAGCCATAGCCATCTTATCAGCATCCCCTTTGAATAGATCCAATGCCATATAGAATTGGTCTTCGGTCATCTGTATTTCCATCGCAGCTAAATGAGGGCACTCTGACTGAATGAATGTATTGAATTTATCATATCGAGAATGCTCGGTGGGTGTATGGGCTGTATTTTCTTTTTCTTCTTCTTTATATTTATTAATAGGTGTGTCGCAGCCATCAGTCAATTGATCAGTCAACTGAGCGGTCAATTTTTTGGTCACTTTTGTAGACTCATTACTTGACAGTAGAGTGTATAGGGCTGGTTGCCCCTTCCCCTTTCCTTTGGTGAAATCGATGAGCCCTTTCTCTTTCAATTTTTCTCTGGCATTGGTGATGTTCTGTTTTGATGTACAAAGTCGAAAACAGATGATGGATGTGTTGCAGCAGAAAGGCATCTTCCAGCGTTGCCGGTTTGCCTCGTGCAACAGGAAGAAATAGAGAGCAGCCTCAGTAAGAGAGCAAGGGGCATGCTCATTCTTCGACCAGAACAGATGATCATAGTCATAGATGCTCATCGACCCCTTCCTTTCTTTTTAGAAATGAAAGTCACGGCTTCTTGCCGTAACTCCTCATTGTTTTTCCTCCGTCCTTGCCTCAGCCAGTCATCGATTTCCGAACGCAGAAACAACAGTTTCTTAGAATTTTTGTAGAAAGGGATGATCTTCTCGTTCACCCATGTATACACAGTCTGTTTAGCAGGGCGTGTGGGAAGATACTGGCATAGTCCATCGATATCCAGCCACTCTTGCTGCTCAGGGACATCTTTCTGAGAACTCATCTCTTTCACTTTCTGTTCCAGGCTTTCCACCTTGTTGATAAGGTAGTTGATAGCCTCGGGCAGTTCGTCAATTTTGCTAATTGTCTTTCCCATATAACTCGCATTTAGAATTTTTCGGCGAAGCTACATTTTTTTTGAATGGTGGAAATTTGGTGGTTTGGTGGCACCAAATAATTTTTCCTTTTTTAAGGATTAATACTTGCAGACGAAAAATTATGCACAAAAATGCATGAATATCCGTTGTTTTAAGCGCAAAAAATGAAAATTAACAAAAGAAATGGTTTGGTGGGGTGGTGAAAAAGTGGTGGAAAATGGTGCCACCACATTTCCACCACTTTTGTTAACTTAATTTTAATTAAATGGTTTGTATATATATGCAAGACCGCATTGTATAGTCAATAAATTCCTGATACTGGTTAAGCCAATCCTCGATGTGGAACGTCCACAACCCAAACTGGTTTAGAAACAACAGGGCCAACAACGCTCCACAAGTCTTGGTCTTGGTCGCGCTTTCGACAAGGTGGCCAAGCAGCGTGGTGATTCCATCGACAGCAACCGTGAATGGGAAGTATGCTGCCGTGACTATGAGGATGATGACAGGTCAACGAAGGGGTAACAGCATACTAAGAATAACTATTCTTGTTTTTACACAGAGACACTCTTTCTCTCAACAGATGATACTGTGTAAAGTTGACACCACCTTTTCCTTCTCTCCGCTTTCAATAGTTTTTAATCGGAGTAAGGGAAGACCGTATAGTTCAAGAATATGATTTTTCTTCAAATCACGTTGATGCTGTTCTGTTTTATCGTTATGGTAGGTAAAGCCATCTGTCTCTATTGCCAGAACTGGCTTTTTTGTTACATGGTTAATGATGAGGAAATCGAGATGCGTACTAAAATGTGAAATATACTTCTTCTCTTCATCATTAAGCAACGACCAATTATGTATAACATTTCGCAATGGTGTATGACACAAGACTCCCAAGTGTCCGAACTTAGGATATTCAGCGAGAATGTTTTCTATTAGAGAATAGGTAAGGTTTTCTGATTCATATTCGGATATGTTTTTATGCCCGGCGAGGAAAGCCATTCGTTCACTTGTGTATTGACTATAGAGGTAATCGAAGATTGAGCAAATCTTACTTTCTGCAACAGTAAGATTGTTATACTCGATATAATCAATCAAATCACTGATATTGCCTTCCCGTTCTTGTTCGTTACCCGTCACTACCAGACAAAAGCGTTTTTTCGCTCTTGATATGGCGACATTGATAAGGTTGGAGTCATCACTGAATTCTGTGATGATATCATCCACCACGCTCATTATTATCGTATCTTTTTCTCTTCCTTGATACTTATGTATCGTCGCAGCCGACAAAGACGGGATTTGACGATTGAACTCATTTACTTGGTCATTATATGGCGTTATGATACCTGCATCTTCTGCTTGACCGAGCTTAGGCAAGACTTCGTTCTTTACCACATCTATTTCCCTTTGGTTATAATGACCACGCGAATGATGTCCAGGTACTGTTTTTAACGCCATCATCACATCTTTTTCATCATGGTCTTCAGTCATAATGAGAAGATTGCCGCCATAAAAACGCTGATTGCAGAAGTTTATGATAGTCGGATGGCATCGATAATGCTCACGGAGAAGAGTTTGTTCTACCTTTGAAAGAATGGTGCATACAGAATGCAAGAAACTATAATCGGCACAATTAAAGCCTTGTTTCACTTTATACTCCTCGAAGATGCCGTTAAGTTTGATTCTATCCTCCTCTGTGACTACATTAGGCAATTGCATGGTGTCACCCACAATCACCGCGTTCTTTGCACACGTTAATGCTAAAGCTCCTGTATCAATCGACACCTGCGATGCTTCGTCCATTATGATATAGTCATAGGTGCAATTGGGTATCGCAGTCCGTGCTGAAAAAGTTGTACTAAGAATGACTGGATATTGCTTGCAGACATCTTCTGAATACAAGCTTAATTCCTTCACATCATTATAGATATGCCTTTGCTCTTTGTGGTATTTGTCGAACAGATAATCTTTCAACAAAGAGAGGGACATGGATGTAAGGTCGTTGGTCAAAGACTTGGCGTCAACTGATTCCAACTCTGATACAATCTCTTCTTTTCGTTTGCTTAACTCCTTCTTGCGTACAAGATAATACAAGGCTTGGATTTCAACAATGGTTGGTTCAATGTTCGATGGATCAAGTGGTGACTTTATCCCCAGTATGTATTTACGAGTGAAATTCATCCAGGTCCATTTAACACGGTCTTTCAGCTGTCTCCATAACCCTTTTGAATCCATTATTGCATCCTCTGCATACGTTTGGTATTGCAGCCATAATTTCATCAGACGTTTCGCCTTGGATCTACGTGTGGGTGCATAGGTGTTTTCATCCAAGGAATGGTCGAGTCTAAAATGCTTCCATTCCAGTTCGACAGCTTTTAGTTCTTGTTTGACAACCGCAAGTTCCTCTTGAAGTACATAGATTTCTTTAAGTTTTGCTATTGTTGATGATATGTCATCCTTTATTTGCGATTTCTCTTTTGTGGACATTTGCCAAGAGAAAAGAATCTTTGGAATTTCTGGCTGGTTATGGATGAAGGCTATTTTGTTCTCTCTCCTTCCCAAAGGTGCAACAATGAAGCCAAGTTCATATTTTTGTAATTTCTCTAAAACATTGGCCGTGGCGGAGTTGTTGTTTGACACCACCATCACAGTTTTTCCCTTTATAAGTATATTGGCAATGATATTAAGGATGGTCTGGGTTTTTCCCGTTCCCGGAGGCCCTTGAATGACACTGATTTGATTTTCAAAAGCAGCTTTGACAGCTCTTTCTTGACTGGCATTGCATCCAAATGGGAAAATAAGGTCACGTGACTTCATCCGCCTAACCTTATACTTGGACGAGTCAAGATAAGGTGCTATGGCCATATCTTTGTCTATGAAATCTATCTTTTCATACAGGGCAGGTAGAATTCCACCATGTTCCTCGTCCTTGCCCAATTCATTTACCTGAGCTATACGTTTGAGGTACTCAAATGTGTTTTGGGCAATGGCATCACTTAGACATGATTCCACCACTTGAATACTTCCATGCAAATAGTCTCTAACATAACCGTTGTCAAACGTGATTCGCCAATGGGTATATTCCCCTTGTTGGAACGAGCGTACATCTGCAATATGATACTGTTCACGCCCATCAATATACACTTTTACAATTTGATGGTCGTGCCAGACAGCTTCTTTCAACCATACCACATCATCATAACGGTAATGGTATGTTTTCGGACTATTCTTGAATTGTATGGCATACACCCCATGCTCTCCAATAGAAATCCTTTCTATTTGAAGAGCTTTAGGTTGTCCTTTAATTATAATAAAAGTGTGAGGTGTAGCCATTTTCAATTTGAATGGAACAAAACTCTTTTTGAATGGGGTCTCTTTGTTTCTTACTTAATCATCCTCCTCCTGTTCTTCTTCATATTGTGACTGTCCTTCATAGAATCCTTCATCATACCCCTCTTCATACCCCTCTTCGTATCTAGTTTCATAATAGTCGTAGTAACTATTTGAATCATCATAGTTACTGCCATGGCTATAGCCGTTACGGCCATCTTCTAATCCTTGCTCATAACCATCATCATACCCTTCGTCATACGCATCATCAGGTGAGAAACCAGAAGATGACCTTACGACTGGCTGTGATGGTGTGTTTTGAATTGGTGGGTAATTCACTGCCGGCGTGTTGGAAATAGGTGTGCTGTAACTTGAATTTGTATGAGATGTTGGTGTATATGAAGGCGTTGGTGGTGTGTATGAATTGGAATTGCTAGACGAACTGCTATTGCTGCCACTATTGGCAATCATTGCTATGATAAAGATGCCTGCAATAATTGCAAACAACCACCAGCATCCAGAATTGCTGTCGTTATTACTCATATTTCATTTTGCAGTTTATATCATTCCTATATTTGGCAAGAAATTTAGACTCCTTTTCTAATCCTTCAGCCAAATTATCTTTTTATAGTGATTCTTTTTCCTGGCATGGAATTCATATTCACTTTATGTATTCTGAAAGCCCCCCCAAATTCTTTATCACAAAAATCTTTAAGTTTATTAAATTCACCATCAGGATAATTTATATCCACTTCAACATCCACAATCACTTTACCCCAATCTATTTCTGGATAAATTTTATTATCTTTTATTGGTGTGGGAGGTATTAAGAAATATCTTATTTCCTTCTCGTAATCAAAAACATCTCTTTTGATTAGCAACAAGGATAAATAGTTTTGTAGATTGAATTTATTTTGAAAAAAAAGTTGATGGTATGGATTATCTTTACCAGATACTTTTCTTTCATGTAAATTAAGAATGTCGTAATCAGATAAGCTATAGTCAACGATTCCTTCAAATATTTTATATGTTCTTTTCTGAAATTTACACAATTCTTTACTAAACAGTTTCCTGTTTATAACCAATTTCACACATAGCCCCTCGTCTTTCAATTTTTTATCTTGAAATACTTTCCATGCTGCGTATGATTTTTTGACAGAAGAAAAACAACAAGCATACAAACGGGGGTGAAGTTCTTTCTTTTTGGTAATATTATCATATTTGGCAATATAAAACCTTTGTTCAAATTCATCATCCCATTTATTTGGCTCAACGAATTGTATTGTTTTCTTTTTTGTACTGCCATCAAAGTCGATACACTTTTTGAATGCATCAACTGTCATATACTTGGTTAATTCTCTTTTACCAAATTTCTTACCGTTATTTCCTAAGCAAAAACGATTTTTATTTTCAGAATAAGGTAAAATCTGCTTCAACAAATTATTATTTATAGCCATAATTTATGTTTAATATGTTAAAAACTTAGTTCCATGAACTTAATATTCTTCTGTTCCTCGGTTTGGATTGTTCCCTAACCGTAAGTTCACTCTTCAAAAGCTATTTTCCGAAGAGCATCCAAAAGCATCTCTTTCCTTTTCTCTACAAACTCCAGAAAGTGGTCAAAATCATAATTGTCAAGCTGAGGAATGTGATGACGTGTCTTGAAATTCTCATCTCTATCGGCCAACCATTCTTCAAATGGCTTGGCATTCTTTATTTTATTCTCACTTTCGTCAAGCAGCTCTAAATTGAGAATGGTGTTATAACATGATTGATATTTCTCAATGGTGTCATCATCATATCCTCTCGCTTTAAGTTTCTTTCTTTGAAATTCTGTTTGCGGGAAAATATGATCCTCATGGAATGTCTTGTCTTTCCAGTCTCTTCCAGGATAGAGCAAAGACAAAATCAAATAGCTATATCTGGTGGCATACTTCGTTTGAAGGATGCTGTCAAGTTCCATATCATTAAAGGAAGATTCGATAAGCAATTCTCTATTCAGCTCCGCGTAAGGAAATGTATCATATTTCAAATCAACAATTTTCCGCATCTGGGTGAGTTTAGTATCACTTGACCCGCCCAATCCATTCTTTAATATTATGAAGATAAGCCACTTTTGAATATTGTTTTGGTCTATGACATCATCTACCTTTGATGACGATAAATAATTCTTGCTACCGATGTTCCTCAGATATTGGGCAATAGGCAAAAGCGCTAATTTGGTGACAAGATTTTTGTCATTAAAACCATATCGACTGATGAGTGTGACAGTATTCCTTATTGCTTCTTTGGTAACATCCCAATGGTCTTCAATTTTCTCCAAGTTTGATTGGGTAAATGAACTGAGTTTATACTGTATAGGCAAATCTTCTGTAAGATACATTGCCCCTTTCATAACAAAGTCTTTTCCGAAATTGTAGCCTATGCCTATCTTGTTGATTTCATCGGTGAAACTGTTGATTTCTTCACGCGCATTGAGATTTCTCCATTTAGCAGTAGCAGTAGAAAGCAAGATGTCGCTATACTCCAATTTCTGTCCACCTGTATTTGTTCTGATGAATATTTCCAAAACTTTGTCATAATCATCAGATTTCTCCTCGTAATAATTGATAATCTTGCTAACATTTACCACAGAATGCAATTTTCCTATCATGCGCTTTGCACGCTTTTGCTCTTCCTCGGAATACCCGAACAATTTATTCTCAATGGCATCTTTTGCATCTTCTGCATCTTCATAATTCAATATATCACCAACACGGTACCAATATTGAGCATAGTTTGTTCTTGGCAATGGCTGGTCATCCTCTTTGAATAGAAATTGATATGTCAATTCCTCAGGGTTGTCGTTGTCATGATTCCATAACAAGTTGAGATATAGGCGGGTTTTCCTCCATCTCCTATAGAAGAAACGATACGAGCCGCGTAGTCCTATGTTGAGGGAGGTTATTCGCTGCTGACCGTCCAAGACAAGATAAATATCTTGGTTTACACCATCAAGATTGGTTTCTATGTTATGAGGGGATGCGGCGTCAAAGTCCCTGATGAACTCATAAGAAATCCAGTCTTTCTTGTTTTCTTCTCTTATTCGCCAGAATAAGAAAGAACTGATTGGATAGCCACACAACAAGGAATCAAAGAGTTTTTCCACTTGGTAAGGACTCCAGACATATTCACGTTGAATTGCAGGTAGAAAGGTGTTTCTGCCAATTTTCTCTGTAATGAGATCTCTAATGGTTGTATTTAAGTATGACATATTGATGTAATTGACTTTTAAGTGTTAAATGGAGAATGTGAATATTTACCGAAAATCATTCTACAAAGCAGAAGTAGCTGTGGTCGCCATAATCCATTTCTTCATTGAAGAGAGGATTGTTGATGAAGAATGATTTCTTATAGAAATCCTTGCATGCTGAGGTACGGAATTCCAATTCTGCCTTTTCGTAGATGCCATCTTGTGGGCGAACTATCAAACCGGCATCAATCAGCATAGGAAGAATGCAGTAGAGGCCATTGGGAGTAGCACGGTTGCTTCCGTATTTGGCCGACATTCTGCTGACGATGACTTGTGTGTTTACCTGGCGTTGGATTTTAAGGAATTTGCCAAGCAAACTTGTGGTGTCATACCCAAAGGGATAGGCGGAATTGATGATGGCAGCATAAGTCAATGCCCTGTCTCCCTTGAAATGAAGACATTCATTGAATTCTTTCTCATGCTCCTTGATATATGGAAAGAGAGGATTCTTTATCGTCAGTCGGTTGAGAATGGTCACACACTTCTTAATCCGATTTTGTCCTTCATACTCACCGGCAGCAAGCGACAATGCAAGTTCAGCGTTGTAAGTACCGGCAAGTGCAGCCTTCATGGCCATTTCAAGCATCGAAATGCTTATACGTTGATTGATTAATATCTTGTTTTCCATATTATTACTATTCTATTGTGATGAATGGAACCACCATTTCCATAAAGTGGGAACCACCATGGGTTATTTCTTCTTTGGGCTTGAACATCTGGGTATTTCTCCAAACCAGCCAGTTGTCCTTTATCAACCAATTCTTTTGGTCGTCAGGATGTAAACTGACAAAATGTTCAAGATATCTCTTTTGGTCAAATCGCAGATACCTCTCGCCACGGCTGGCATCGCTATCCTTTTCTTTCACAAGGAATGTCTTGTCATGTTGATTGAGTGACCAACCATCATGGGCTGAGATATTGCCATGGTCTGTTGCGATGTAGATGCAATAGCCTTCATCATGAAGCCGCTTGATACGAGGAAGAATCCTTTCTACCCAATTCTCTGTTATGCTATATAAATCTTTGGTGTATTGACACGCATGGGCTGTTTTGTCAAGATTTACATCCACATAAGCAACACGGGGTTGATATATCACTTCGGGTATGACGTCTTGATAGATATAGAGTATATCGTAATCCGTCATCTGTTTCCCTTCTCTTTCGCTTGATGTCCAGTATTTGTTCCAAAGTTTTCTCTCAGATGGTGGACATTGTATGTAATCATCCATTGGATAATCGCCACGGAAAATGGCCTGACGGCTAAGTTCCGTAATGGAAGGCATCCATGCAAACAGTATGTCATTTTTTGGCATGAGTCCTTCTTCTTGGAGTCGATTGGCAAGAATGGTATATTGCCAATAACTGAGACAGTCCACCACCACCAAAGCCACCATGTCATAACGGTTATGTTTATTGCAGATGTAAGACAGTATCTTTGAAACCACCTTCGGCTTCCCATAGGGTGATGATGTCAAAGTACTGAAATAAAACTCATCCACAAAACGTTGGAAGTTGGCATTAATCTCATCAAGAGCCGGTTCAATTACCTTGTATTCATCCTGCATAATGGCTTTCACCATAAGATTGCAGATTTTTTCCATGGTTTCGACGGATGTCCAGTTTAATTCTATCTCCAACAACTGCTGTTTCAATTCTGCCGCATTGGCTCCCAGTTTTTCTTTCTGAGTGTTGATGATATCCTTAGTCTCTCTGGCACTCAGATTACGCAGGGTCCTCTTCTCAAACAACAAACAGAGAAGAGGAAAAGACGGCTTGGCGTCAACCAATGAGGCTATATCATAGCACGAGAACAAATCGGTCACCTTGAAATCTGTCACATATGCATAGTACATGATGTCTGGCATCAAAGTTTGTCCCGTACCAAGCAAATAGCAATAATGCTTTCCTGTATCATTCTTGTGCAATTCAAAATGAAAGCGCAGTTCTATATTGCTTCCCTTTACGAATTCCACTCCAGACTCCTCGCCTATACGCGAATGGATGTCTTCGCGTATCAGCAAGGCATCAGCAGAGCGAACAATGCTGATGCATGAATCCTCCCGTATGATGTTGTGGATGATATTGCTTACTAAACTATCCATTGATCCTTACAGTTAGAATGTGTTTTACATCAGGAACGACACGATGGGCATGAATCATGCTTTGTTCAAACAATTCCCTTTGTTCTTGCAACTTTTTCAATTTTCCCAGTCGTATGTTTTCAATCCCGATTCTACGAATGCGGTTTTCTGCCACATCCAATGCGTGACGTTTCTTGTCGAGTTTGGCTTCCACGCCACTTTGAATGTCTGCTTCAATCTTTAAGAAGACGGCGTGAAGGTTCTTTTGCAGTTGAGCATTTTCAAGCATTGTGGGGTCGGCAACCATATAACCGACTCCTCGGTACTGTGGCTTGCGTTTCACCAGCATGTCCCACAAGGTCTGTCCGTAAGGCGCAAACACTCTTCCTTGGTCACTGATGTATTGGGCTGTATAGCAAACCTTTGTTTCATTGTCATTTTTGCCAGTTACCTTCCATAAAGTGAGAAAGCCAGGACGCTCTTCTCCACTCAGCGATTGGATGATAGGTATCTCCTTGCCCATACCACCATCTATGTCACGCATAATGTGCTGTATGGTTGGGTATTGCAATGTGATATGAATGGCGGTCGGATTGTCCTCTTCCCATTTAACATCAAAGATGGCACCTATGTTTCCTTCAGGAAGGTGGTACAGTGTCAAGCCATTGAGCATCTTGTCGTAATAGCCTTTCACATTGATGCAATGCAAATCCATGAGGTCTTCCAACCAGATAGGTAGTGGACTATATTTCACCTCCGAAGCGGCAGTCTTGTTGATTTCGGATTCTGAGATGGATGGAAGAGCATGTTCGGTGGAACGGTAGTTGCGCAACTTCTTCTTGATTTCGTCCAACCATTTCTTGCTGTCTTTCTCAAACTGCCTGGGGTCAAGAAGCGACTGAAGATACAGTTGGTTAAGATGGCTCATCTCTATTGTGGAATCAAGAACATCGCTGGTTTTGTCGATGCCCAATTCGTCCATAATGGTGTCGAGCTTGGTCATGATGGTGTTGTAGATGCGGTTGTCCACACTGTTGTCTGTAAGCATATTGATGGCTATTACCTTGTGCTTCTGGCCGATACGGTCGATACGTCCAATACGCTGCTCCAATGCCATTGGATTCCATGGCAGGTCGTAGTTGATGACGATGTGGCAGAACTGCATATTCAGAGATTCGCCTGCCGCATCCGTCGCCACCATCACCGGCACCTCTTCCTTGAAACGCTGGAGGGCATTCTTCCTTGCAGTGAGCGACATGGAACCGTTGATGCCAACACAGTCCAAGCCAGCCTCTTTTAAAGACATTATCAAATAATCCTGAGTGCCACGGAACTCCGTAAAGACGAGCACTTTTAGATTCTCCTCTGTAGGGTCGCTCCTTAACTGATAAATCTTGTTGAGCAAAGCCACCATCTTGGCATCCTTCTCAGTACGCAGCACTTCTTCCGCTTTTCGAATCAGTTTCTCCAATTCGTCTATCTCGTTGAAAGCCACAGCCGCATTATAGACGATATCCATCTCTGCCACCATGAAAGTCTCTTCTTCATAGTCACCAAACTGAAGGCTGTCCGTCTCTTCATAATCCTCCAATTCGTTTGCGTCTTCACCTTCTTGTAATCGACAAAGACGGTTGCGCATAGCAGAAAGAACCGCTGCGGTACTGCTGCTGGCCAGTTTCTGGAACATCACCATCACCAGTCCCTTGGCATAACTGTTCATGTCGAGAGCATTCTCAAAACTGCGTTTCACATATTCTGTGACATCCTCATACAGTTGTCGCTGCTGGGCATACTCCCATCGCTCTGTCTGTATGTCCATACGTTGAGTTTCCCTCTCTTGAAATAGTTTCTTGCCGTCGTAGTCAAGCGCATACCGTTTTTCTGAGCGCATCACGTATGGTTGTATCTCCTGGATGCTTGGCATACCTTCACCTGTGAACGCATCTGGGTCAATCAGTTGAAGCACACGACGGAAATGGTCACTCTTACCCCGGTGTGGCGTGGCTGAAAGGAGCAACACATTGGGCACACTGTTGCAAAGGGCATCGGCCATGATGAATCGTGATACCTGTGCGCTTGCTCCACCCATCTTGTGTGCTTCATCAATGATGACCATGTCAAACTCGGCATTGAGAACTGCTTCCAAACGATACTTGTTGTATTCATCCACCTTGGCTTGCGACCAACCATCACGGACGGTCAAAGGTTTCAGGGCGTCGCTTGATACGATGATTTGGTTGTGCTGCTTCCAGAAGTTCAGTTCGTCATCCGCTTCAAAACCAGCAAAAGTGCGGGCCATTCCATTGATGAATGAGGAATCGTAAATATGAAAATTCTCGCCAAAATGCTCTCGCAGTTCCGACTGCCATTGCAACATGGCTGACTTCGGCACGACAAGGAGGACTCTTTTCACTTCCCCCCTGAGTTTTTTCTCTTTCAACACAAGGCCGGCCTCAATGGTCTTACCCATACCAACCTCGTCAGCCAATAGATAACGAGTCTGCAGACCTTGCATCACTTTCTCCAGCACCAATATCTGATGTGGGAGTGGTGTGAGAGAACTCTCGTATGGGGCAAGAAGACGTTTCTGAGCAATCTCTCCCTGGATCCTTGCTGCTATTGCGACATAACGGGCATAAGAGAGGGCATCAAGGTTGCTGTGGTAGTCTTCGATTTCCTCCAACATCACTTGCTTGAATTCATCATCTTCGAGGATGTGAATCCAACATAACGTCTTGTCAAACAATTGACTCTGACCAATGATTTCTATGCTCTTGCCCCTGTACTGCATCTACAATTAATTATACGTGGCGTGTGGCTACATCGTAGTAGCGAAGTAATTGCTCGTCTTCTTGTAAAAGATTTTGAGGTATTTTGTCCCCCACCTTGATGATTGTGATAAAATCCTTCTTTTTATAACACTCCCTGAAGCCTGCACGAACTGCTTCAAGTCGTGCATTTTTTATTGGCTTGGCTTTGGGCTTATTAACAGCTTCCACATAGATATTGAACTCTTTCAGCAAACTCTTAAGATGAATCTTATCCAAGTCTGCTTGCTTCTCTGGGTCTGCAATACGCCATTTGCCATCAGGTTCTTCGATAAAGTTTTCTTCCAAGATGTCACGTAATTCTGGTAGAATGTCACCTTTTCGTAATCCATTTATGGCTTGCATCCAATCTGGACTAATTTCAGAATATGTTTTAGGATTATTTCGAAGAAGATTCTTCAACCATTCAATACCATTTGCTTCATCACTTACAATGATGCCCATAGGAACAAATTCTGGAGCAGACTTCTTTTTCTCAATATATTCAGCAGCTTGTTCAGCAGTAAAATACATACCATCACGCTCAACATATCTTTCTCGTAATCCTTGCTGGAACTCTTGTGCATCCATTGGGACAGGATAACCATGCTGAACGTAATAACTAATAAGACGGTCATACAAGATCTTCGGACTGCGCTCAATCACCATTGTCGTGCGATTACCTTTTATCACATGCACAGCTAAATGACTCATATGCTCTTGGATGAAGTCCCATACATTATTTTTCTGTCCTCCTTCGTTCCTTATTTTTTCTTCAAGGTTAGTAGTTGGTTTGTAACATGTGATAATGAGATCTTGTTTTACTGCAGTCGTAGATGTAACAGCATTGAATGAACCTTGTTTTTTGTCAATTGCAGCAACATTCACGACAATGAATCCAACTCCTTGTAAAGCATTCTGTATTGAATTCCATACAGATGCCGATGTGTTACTAAATTCAACAGTCATCCATTTATTAGGCTTTAAAACACGATAGAATTCGCTGAGAGATTCATTCATTAGTTTCTGATAATCAAAAAGGGACTTATCTTGTTCTTTATTAATGATTGCCTCTTCACAATTATTCGTCATCACTCTTAGCCATCCCTCCCATATTGAACTCAATTCAGAATACATTATGTTGGCTCCAAATGGAGGATCTACAAAAATATAATCCACAGAATTGTCAGCCATACAAGACAATTGAGTGGCAGATGCAAGTTCTACAACAGATTCTCCACGAGTTGGATAAGTAAAATCTGAAAATGATTTAAGTTTATTTTTGAGTAGATTTATGGGATTTTGCTCTACTGTTAATGATGGAATAAATAGTGTTCCATTCAAAATGCCTCCTTTTCTATCTAGTCGAAATTTATACATGGTTGATCCATTTTGTAATACAGATGTGAACCATGTTTGAAGGAAAATGTCCCCTTTTACAAGTTCATTTATTCTGTTAAAGAACACATAGTTCCTTATTGAAAACCATTGATGTAGATATTCTATTTTATTTGAATTGTATATAGATTTTGTCTTTTCTCCTTCTGGTAGTTTACAATTATATGGGTTGCTAATTTTAACTTCAGAGCATTTCTGTAAAAGTTGAAAATCAAAATCTTCAGCATCTTTCTCATTTCTTTTACCACCTAATGTATAATTTACCCTAACTGGGACTTTTTTTAATACTACAACAGAGTCCCCTACAATAGGATCAAATATTGTTTCCCAGTGTTTCTCCAAATTTTTCTTCGAGCATAAAGTCCCACATTTAGGGCATGCAAATTCTTCGATAAAAGTATTTTTTTCCAAATCAACACTAGCATTCCACAAGATTATCTCTTTGCCGCAAGTAGGGCAAGTATAAACATCACTCCAAATGGTGCTGTTCACTTTAGCATGCTTTCCATTAACCAAGGTCTCGAACATCCAACCAAACTCATTTTCAACTTTATCGAGGATTCTCTTGGCTTTATAAACAAATTCTTTTGCATCAAATTTATTCAAATATGCTGCGGAAATAAGTGTGGCTATTGGAGATAAATCTGAACATACAGAATGCCTTACACCTACAACAGCCTTAGTTTCATTTAATAAACTAACTTCATTATTTGAACCACACATTTGTGCTGCGACGCCTGTCATACCAGAACCAGCAAAGCCATCAAATACGATGTCACCAGGCTGGGTATAATGAAGTATATATCGCATAATGGCAGGATGTGGTACTTTTGTGTGATAAGCATGAGCCATATAAATAGGATTATTTTTACCTTCGCTCACATCACTTGCGTAAGGCTCCTTTACCTCAAAATCAGTTTTACGTTTTCCTTCCTTTAAAAGTTGTTCTTTTTCTTTCTCCCATTCTGCAATGAAATCATTCAGCCATGGATTAGGACAAGCGGTATAATAAGGAGGGTCGGAGAGGTTGATAATATCCTCATCCTCTCCGATAGGAAAACCTTCTATCTTTTTTAATTCAGGAAGTTTTTTACGTAGTTCCTCTCGGAAATAGGCACGCCTGGCTTCATCGTTTTCAAACTCAATGCCAAGGCAGGTGACGGGTTCGTCTTCCTTGAAGTCGAACCCACCCATTGCTCTTGTCAGTTCTTCGACAGAGAAAAGGCTTTGTGTCGTATATTTTTTTGCCATGATTGCTCTTTATTACTGTTTGATGATGATACGAATGTCTTCAGGACGCATACCAGACGACTTGCTGAGGATAAGTTGCTCAAAGGCATTCATGGCCGCCTGTTTTGTCATTGGACGTGAGAAATAGCGCGCCAATTCATCGAAAGTAATTTCCACGCGCTCAAAACTATGATTCAGTTTTTGAATGACCTCGACTAACTGTCGTGCATAGATATGGTCAAGTTGAATCTTGCCTTCTGTGAATTGTCTGATGAGCACTTTCTCTGGCTCGTTGAGATATTGTTTATTGCGGTCAACGGATGGGTCTTCAAGTGCATCGTGGAACTGCTGCTCTACATCAGCATAGATTTCTTCAAGTTCCGTTTTGAGAATATTCACATCTGGTTTTGTGCCACTATGAGATGTGGGATTAAAGCCATCCTGGAAAGGTGAGATAAGAATGCTATCACGCGTTACCATGCTGTTGGCTGGTTTCAGTTGACCCATCTTGTTCTTAAACTGGGTGAATGCCACCATATTAAGGAAATTAGCATCAATGACATCCTCACATACCTGATACTTTTTGCTACCCATAATGTCGAGTTTGGTGGCGTTCTCCATTTCTGTGATATGGGCAGCATTGTATCTTTCCAAGTACCAATCTGCGTAATCTCCCTTCAACTGCTCCAGTTCACGAAGATAGGCAGCACGGTCACTGTCATTCATATCTATGATGGAAGAGAGTTTCTGCATACCTTTGATGAGTTTCATCATCATCGGCTTGTCGCACATGGCAAGTTGCTGGGCCTGCTTAAGATAACTAATGATAGCCTGGAACTTGTCCATATCAGAGAATTTCTTCTCCAGTTCATCGAGCATAGCCTTGTCATCCACCAATTTTGAGCGCACGATGTCCACGGTCCATGTGATATTGCGTAATTTGGCCTCATTATTATAGTTGGGTATTTGATCACACATACCGGAAAGGGCGAGGAATCTGGAATGGTATCTACTGCCATCGAAAGGCGACAGAATTTCAGCCCCGGCAAAAGTATAGCCATTGCGAACCTCTGCACCCATCTTCACAGCACGTCGGGATATTTCACGTGCGGCGATAGCCATATCCGCGTATGTGCTGGATTCGCCAAGGCGGTTGCTGCGGTCTTCCCCAAGCAGGGCCATCATCATTTCCTTGACTACAGCAAGATTGATACCTTTGGGAGGACAGATGCTCTTGAACTCATAATAGTCGTTATCATTGAGCCGTGCCACCAAATCAATGGTACTTGCATTGATACGACTACTACTCTTTAATATAATTTCCAATTCGCCTAATGCCGCCATAGCAGAAAGCACCAGGAATTCAAGGTCAGCCTCGATATGGAAATCCTTGCTCAGGAACTCGTTGCCTTCCACATAGAATGCTTCGAGTATCTCGGAGCGGTTCACCACCTTGCCACCAGCAGCGTCGAGTTGAGCCTTGATAGAACGAGCATACTGGGAATCCGTAGTGGACAGATGCCCGTCTTTCCAAAGACCCAGACCATGAAGAATGGCTATACCATTGCTGTTGGCAGTCGAGGGCTTGGTGATGACACTACGAGCAGATGAGAGAATGTTTTTGCGGTTGTCGTCGGCAAGAGGTTGGGAAAGAAGGGAGAAACTTGGGTAGTCAGGATTCTCGCGCTCGAAATGTGGCTCCATGATGACAGAAACAATGCTGCTGACGGCATCAATTTTGGCTTGGCCTGGAGTGAAACCAACCATTGTACGCATAGGCTGTGCCTTGCCATCATATTCCACGTTGGTTTTGTCGGAGAATTCTTTATCAAATATTTCACAAGATTCCTTGAAGAAACGTTTGCGGAAAGTCTCATATTTTGGCTTTTGGGCAGAGTCAGCCCCATTCTCCAATTGAAGTGCAGCACCATAGTAGGAAACAATTTCCTTGAACTTATCACTTAGGTCGTTGAGAAGAAAAAAGATGCCATCCTCTTCATTGTCGTGAGACATAGCAGCCTTATCAAAGATAGGCATGAAGTAGATGTAGAAATGTCGGCGTGGATGCGTGGTTGACTTGGCCGCTGGATTTCCCATGAAGATATAACCAGCACGTGTACACATTCGGGACTTCCATACAATATGATGTGGCCAGATGAGGAAACCATTTCGGTAGGTCTCGTCCTCCACGGGAAGAACCTTGGCAAGGAAATCAAAGAAATAGTGATCCTTGGTGCTGTCGTCCATTTGGGATGCATAATCCTTGATTTTCTGCTCATAGTTGACTCCTCCTTCGATGCGCAGGTGGTATTCTTCATTGACATCATTGCGCTCCAGGTATTCACCAATAGTTGCCTGTACGATGTTGTCGGCTGCTGGTTTTACAGCCAATTCAACGAGGTCGTCATATCCCTCACACATATCATCCACCGGACAGAGGTCTCGTGTGAGCGTTTCGGCAGTTGCACCATTGGTCTTGGCTAAGTCTGCCTGAAGAATCTTGATGGCAAGGGCATTGGCTATGCGATGAGCAAGAGGTTTCTGTGAAGCACGTCCGCCAGTGAAATTATTCTCTATCTTTTGGTCGATAATGGCCATGATGTCGCTCACGCGATGCACGTCCGGGATAGCCATCAAATCGGTACTCCTCTTCATGTCATCCCAATAAGAGTCGTAACTGATGATGCCTGGTTCGTCTTCGGGCACTTCCAATTCCAACATCTTCTGGAATTTCTCGGAGAGAACTTTAAGCACCTCACGCTGGCTCTTACCAATTCTGATTTCCTGGAAATTCTCAAAATAGGACGGATGGACGGGGAATAAGTTGACATAGGTGTCAAAATCATTGTCCATTTCTGGGAAGAAATGCCTGAACTCGGAAAGGTGTGCAGCAATGGCTTCTCTTTGTTTGTTATTCTTCTTCAACAAACGTTCCTGTGCGATGAACTGCACATCGGTTTTCAGGATGGTAAGGTTCTCATAACGGTCACTGACATGAGAGAGCATATCCTTCTCAAATTGGAATTCGGTTGACTGATAAATCAGTTCTTGCACACCGAATACCATGCGGAAATGTGAACGGTCACTTTGATGACCAAGTGCCTGTAGAACTTGAAGGTCTGTGTTGAGAGCAGCTGGCGTTGCATGACCTTTAAGGAATGAAAGCATCTCGTCGATGACAAGAAGGAAGCCTTTGTTGGGGTATTTCGCCTCGAACTTTGCCATCATCTTGGCTATCTTGGTGGCATAACTGTCAGGTGTTGCATCATCAGTGAGACTATAGTCAATACCCCATTCTTCAAGAGCCTTGTCAATCTCCCAAGCAACGATTGTCCAAAGGTCATTGTTGCTGCCTATCTCAAAACGATGAACCAAGTATTTTCCTGCTATTTTCTCCAATGCTTCCTTGGCTTTCTTATTCTGAAGCAGGTCGAGATACTTCTTGTCTTCGGCAATGATGGAGAATAGGGACATCAAGTGAGATTTACCAGTACCATAATTACCGACAATCTGAATGCCTTTTGTCTCTATAGGGCGTGAAAAATCAAGATGTCTGCAAATGGTGGGAATCGTATAACTCTCGAATGTCTCAGAACAAACAAAATTCTTCACGACATTGGTACGATAATCCTCATTGTCAAGTTTTTCAAACTTGATAATCTCATCAATGGGATTAAACTGGATTAGTTCTTTGTATTTCATATGATTATGGCTTTGTTATTCGATAACGATATAATTGAGGCTTTTGAGACTGATTGATAGATTGTGTGATGGGGAAAGGAAAAAGAAACGTTCTTTCTCTACAACTCCTCTGGCTTGAATGATGAGCAACACAGACTTAGCAGTCTGTTCAACAAGCGTTTCAAGATTGAATGCCAATGCTGGTTCAAAGAGGATTCCTATATTCTTTATTGCCAAATACTGCCCATACATAGGATGCTCTTGAATATGTTCACGCAACATCTTCCTTATAGCATCACTGGCATACATATTCAAGTTCTTTTTTTGAACTTTTGACTGCAATGCTTCAGCCAGATATGCTCCTGTGTCAACACTCTCAACATCCAAAGACGATGAGATATCGAACACAAGCCTATATTTCGGCTTGTTTGAAAGGTATGTCTTGAGATTGTTGTTCATAAGATGGCAAGGATGCTTTTAGTTTAATTGCGCAAAAATAAGGATAAGTTGTGCCAAATCATGGGACAAGATGGAGAAAAATAACAGTGAATGAACAAATAATTAGCTGCATTCATTCTCGCCTTTGATGACAGGCTCTGGTATCTCCTCCAAACGGACTAGATCGTTCAACTCTACTTGCAACAGTTTGGCGATGGTCATCATCATTTCGAGTGATGGTTGACACGTATTAGTACACCACTTGCTGATGGTTGCCGGATCTTTCCCTAACTGTTCAGCAAGCCACTTGTTGCTCCTTCCTTTGTCAACCAGTACTGTTTTGATTCTATTCAACTTTCTATCCATAGTATATGATTTTCGAATGATGGTACAAAAATATTAAAAAAATGGGGAAATGTTGCATATCCCGCAATAAAATAGAAATATTTCTGCTATTTATGTGTTTTGTTAATCAATGCTATCAATGACTTCAACTAATATCACTTATTACCATATCACAAAAATCCCTTGCATCATTTGCTTGATATATTTTAGCCCCAATATTTTTTAAATTTTCATATGTCTTAATAGATCGACTTTTACCAAGTATAAACACATACAGTTTGTTGTCATCATTCAGATAACCTCTGAAATAATCCATAGATTGATTGATATTTCCTAAATCTCCATCGGTTATCAGAACAGTAACAATTTCATTTTTAGATTTATCCAAAACATTAATAACTTCACGAATAGGGAAAACAGTACCCCCGTCTCCAGAAACTATTAATTTATCTCTTAAATCATCATATTGTTTCGTCCATCCAGTATTGACCATAACCCTATTGTTAAATTCGATTAGGGCTACTTGTCCATTTATGGACTCGAAGTATGATAGAATTCCATATGCTGCCAATACGCCATGATGCATATTTGAAGATTCATCAGTAACACCCCCCATACTACTAGAAATATCAAGAACCAATAACAAGTCACGTGGATTTTTCTCTATACCTTGTTGGTTGTTTGTTGTCATTTCCCACTTTTTGGTAGTTATGCCAGGAAGAATAATCGGTGATGTCATAAAAGATAACATTAAATCTATATCTTCAATAGAATCACCTATTTTCCATGGAGCTGGATATGAATAATTATCCTTGTTTCCTTTATTTGTATACTCTTCTATGGGAATCATTTCTGCACTTTGTAAACAAAACCATAGTTTTTCCATCGCTGCTTTTGCCATTCCTCCAATTCCAGAAATTGAAAGAATCTCAACAAATTCTTGAAGATTAGATTCTTGAGCAAATATTTCAATGGCCTCCTTAACTTTATCTGGGTCAGCAAACACAAATGCACTTCCATTTTCGCTTCCATCTTTAGGCTTACCAGCCTGATTCGGATGACGAACGCTTTGCTGGTTTCCTTGAGGTTGACTTTGCAGATTATTACCTTGTGAATGCCCTTGTTGGCCTGTTTGTGATTGGTTTCCTTGGTTATTTTGATTTCCCTGAGACTGGTTCGTATTCTGATTTTGGTTTGATTGTTGATTCTTGTCTTGAATATACAAACGGAAAAAAACTTTGGTGTATTCTTCTGCTTTGTCCAAAAAAGATGCTTTGTCGTTTATTCCATTTTCCAAAAACTTATCTGCTAAGGCATGAACAATATCAAGCAATTCTGTATCAGTCTCATTGATTTCAAGACTCTGTCTCCAAATTGCCTCTTTTGTGAGGCACATAAGTTTTGAATGTCGAGGACAAATACTAAGGTCAGCTCCCTTTTTAATCCAATTGATTTCACTTATCAAGGTTTCTTGTGGATGTCTCATAAAGTTGACTGTATCAACAATGATGTCAGAGGCCTGATTTGAGAGATAGCCACATAATTTATCTATATTGAGATTCAAATGAGAATAGTCTTTTTTATATATACCAATAATCCTCTTCAACATTCTTAAATGAGTTATCACGTCAAAAGGACAACACATATAATGCTCTATTTCATGCCGGGTTAACACTTTGACTTCATCTTGGAACTCTTTGAAGCTGACAGGAAGTTTACCAAAATTCAGATGTATCTGCCAAGTTCGATTAATAGAAATGTAATACTCTCCAGTTGAATACTTCGGATCATCTGGTAACAACATAGTAATTTGAGGCATAGGAATCCCTAATGAATTATGGTATTCATTTTTGTAAACATATTCAACAGCTTCTTTTGCCTTCTTTATATATATGTCGTTATTATTTCCCATTTAAATCATTCAATATTTTGTAAATAGTTGATGTTGTTTCACCTTTATAGTAAAACACCCATTTCCCTTGTGATATACATTTCATTGACAATTCACACTCGTCATTATTAAAATCCATCAATGATATTTTCTTAAACATCGTAACCCTTTTAGGGAAGTTTGGTTGGTGCTTAATGACTCTGTTTTTTAGTGATCCAACAGATTCGATAGCTTTATCACTTAATGAGAATACAAATTCTTTATCTTTTAATATTCTTAATTGAGTTACAATTTGTTTGAAGATATATGCTCTATTCGGAATGTCATACCTAAAGGTTAGAGCATCCTTGATAGACTTCAAATCATTAAAATCTCTTGTATTAGATATCAAATCATTATATTTTCTAATTTCGCTATATACCGGAGCGTATTTATTTTCTATTATCGGTATAATCTCAGAGTTCAAAATTAAGAAATTATTTTGAGAACTTTTGGCTTCTGCTAATAGAGAAGCAAACGATTCTTCATTTAGTTTTCCTTTTTTAACTTCTTCGAAATCCACTAAATATTTCAAAACACCATCAAATTCAATTCTTATTAGTTTTATAATTTCTTTGGTGGCATCAAGCTGAAGGTCAACAACGACATCATCTATAGAATTAAAGTCATTACTATCCCATTTCTTTATAGCAAAATCATTACGGAATTTTTTACTTAATTCTGATCTATGCCATATCATATATGGAGCCAATAATTCAATATGTTTCACTTCTACCTTTTGGTCTCCTAAAAACCAAGCCATCGCTTTTCCATACCTATATAAATCTTCTTTAACACGTACACTTAATGGATGCTTTATTTTTGAGCACACCTTATTTTCTGCATCATAATGGCACCCCTTACATAACGTTTTGTCGACAGAAAGCGTTTCGTTGTTTTCTTTTGATACTCGGCAACATAACCTATAAGAATCAATTAGGAAATTAATAAATAATTCTGCTTCATCAGTATATTGAATTTCTTTCACTTCTTCTTGAACGTTTTGAAGTGTGAAATCTTTTAACCAATCATTTAGGCTATCATCTAATTTGTCTTTTCGTCCTATTGTACTAAAACTATCATAATCAGGCATTGTCATTGGCAAAGCAATTGCGAAGCGATCCAGAAATGGTAATGAAAGTTCAAAGTTTGCATTGTCCTTTGGATTCATCGTTGCATACAAAGAAAATGGAGGTAATGTTCTTGTTTGATTATGATATTTTACAGAGCCTTCAGCCAAAAGGGACAAAAGAATATTTTGAGCATATGGAGACAACCTGTTAATTTCATCAATGATTTTCCACTGAGAATCAACAAAGTCGTTCCATATTACTTTTATCTTTCCATCTTTTATGAGGCTTGGATTCACCAGTTGGGTAAAATCCAATGAACCAAGGATTTTTTCTTCTGTCAATTGTGGGTGACCTCGTAAGATACAATCTTCTATTTTACTTTTGGATAAATGCATGAATATCTGACCAAGATATTTGGACAAAGTGGTTTTTCCTCCACCATGCCCTCCATATAATAGCATCGTTCCTTTTTCAACAATTGCATTGAGGACAGCTAAAGTTTCAACTAGATAGACTTTTCTTCCTGCCAGTTCTGGAATAGAAAAATTCGCACCAACTAGTTCTGCATTATGAACATACAAACTGCTTACTCTCAGTCTATCTAATGCACCAATTATATCTTTATGCGATTGTGTCATATTAATTATAAGTCTTATCAAGTTTAATTGTTATAAGTCCTTTACCCAACAATAGTTTTATTTTATCTGCATCCAAAGTTTCTACAGATAAATTAAAATCATCAAGGGAGTTCAACCACTCTATCGGTTCTGTTAAACCCGTTTGCTTTAAAGTGCTCTCAAATATATCTGTCGTTGACTTCATCAGGGACGTCATTTGTTGAATGGCATCTGAAGAAAGAGCAACTAGCAAGTCGCAACCTTCTGAAAGGCATTCGTTTATTCCGTTTTGAAGATTATCCAGATTCCCATCTTCTCCATAAATTGCATCAAAATCGTCTTTCAGAGCATCATTATTTTCGATAGATTTTTCCAACATCGATTTTTGCTTTTTGTATTTAGTAATAAATTCCGTAAATTCTTCATTTACAGAGGACATAATTCGAATTGCATCTTGTTTGAGATCTTTAATGCTTTTTGATTTCTTATTTATAATCGTTTTCAATTCATCTTTTGTGGCCGATGGAACTATATTAATAGTACCTTCGTCTATAATAATTTGATAGGTGTTAATAAGATTAATCAAATCACCGCCTTTTTTTAATTCATCAAATGTCCTATTTTGAAAGGTTAATGGTTCGGAAGAATAAAAATCGGTTATCATTTCATACTTTGTACGAATTGAATCCCATTCTTTAGAAATGAATTCTTTTAATGATTGCAAATAATCATCTTCTACTACAGCCATTTCTTTTTGAAATTTTAGGAATAGACTTTTGATGTTTGCATCATTACTTTTCGCAACACCACTATCAACAAGAGTGGTTATGCATTTTTTTATGTTGCTAATTCGATTGTTAATACGAACGGAATATTTGGTATTTTTATCTTCTCCTTTGCGGATTTCCAAAGATTGGTGTTTTTTCTTAATTACCTCAAATATGTCATTGTAGAAACTAATTGTTTCATCCTCTCTCTGCTTCTCTGTAAATAGCATCGATATTTGTGTGTATTCAAGTTCTTTGATTTCAGATACCTTTTCATATTCATCCTTCAAGGTGCTGAGAAAGCCATCAATTTCATTCTCAAATGCATTATTATCAATAAATTCTGTAATGATTTTTTTTATTTTATTATCAAAATTCATTAAGAGTCTACTAAAAATGCTTGTATCACCGATACCATCAATGACTTGTTTTGCAGATATTATTTTCTCTATATCATCAGCATAATTGTCATAGTTGTCCTTCAAATATTTTTTAAACTCTTTAATGTTTGTTGGATTCTTTGAAGTGTTTTTTGATGTTATCCATATGATAAAAGCATCTAATCCTGGAGCTGTAATTTTTTCATACAACTGATTGAAAAAACTTATAATTTCTTTTTCCTTCCCCTCAAAATCAGACGTCTTAGTAATACTATCTAAAGAGTGGGAAAAATCTACTAATTGTTCTAATATTTCAGAACTTCTTAGTTCGGAATCCAACTTGCCTACAAACTGTTGTTTGTTCCTTCTTTCAATGGCAATTTGAAATTTCTTAGTGTATTTATCAATTTGTATCATCTTGAATGTTATTTATAAGTTTTTCAATATATCCTTGCATTGTCTTATACGCTTGAACTTGAGATACTTTTTCTTTGCATAGGTTGTGAATCGGAATATATGAATTTTTACACAATTCCACATAAATAGAATCTATCAAATTCCGAATTATCTTGACATCCTCTTGCTTGAAATATGCCTCTTTATCTTTTGGTGAAGGATTCATTTCGAATAGAACATATTTAAGTTTATCAGAAGAACCTATTTTCCATGCATATTTTTTCCACAAGATATCATTATTAAATGGAGGTTTTATTGAACCGATAGGCTCACAGTCATTCACTAGTATAGTTACTAATTTATCCTCTAATAGTGCATCAATAGGAACCTGATATTTTGAACGTATTTCGTCTCTTTTCCTTGAAATCCTATCAGCGATGTCTTTCAATTGTACACATAGGGTATTCATTGATGTCTTCATACTTTCAATCCTCCAGGTTAAAGTCTCCATTATGAGATAAGTGGATAGACTATCTATATCAGAGGTAAGTTCTTTTTTTATCATTTTACAAAGAGAAATGACATTTTGAAGCACTTGCAAGTATCCTGCAAGTGGTTCCCCGCTGTGTCGTGTGCCAACTGGGTACAAGTCATCATTGATATCTGCGATTGAGTCCACAATTTCAGCTCTTTTTGTTTGGATGTGTTGTAATGCAGTATCTATCCTTAAAACGGTTTCTTGTTTGAGTTTAGGATAATCGACCTTTCGAGACACTGCTAGAGCATAAGCTAGCCTTATCAATACATCACCTTCTGAAGCAGAATAACCGGACATCACAGTGTTATATTCTCCAATCCAATGGTTAGATATATCAGAACGTAAAAATTTTATATAATCATGTGTCCTATAACCAGCAATTTTTTCATCTACTAGCAGTGTGGCAAATTCATTAATGGATTTGTAAAAATCAGAAGAAGGATCAATATGTTTTAAAAGATAATTTGTTTTTTCCTTATCTCGAAGAATGCCATATATCTGATCAAGATGGTATGACATATGAACTAAACTGTCTTCCACTTTAGGCTCGAAATACAGTTTACTAGAACGAACTCCAACAAGTTTAAGTAAATCCAATAGATTTTGGCTAACGCTTTCTGTTTTCTGAGCATGTTCCACAATATACATAAGACAAACAAATCGTGATAATGGCTCATATGTAATTGTATTTTCATCAAACAAAGTGAGTAAATCCAAATCAAGATTGCTATCATATCTATTCAATGGACATACTAAGTCTCCTAATGCATCATCGAACTGATTTATAGAATCTTTTGTTATAATATCAATTGTAGAGTTTTCTCCTTCAGTAATAAGTTTAGAGTAATGCTCAATTGTACGCCTCTCTTCTTTGCGAATTGACCATGCACTTGAGCCAATAGTACGCATGGCATCTTCTATGTTGTAAGAATTATCGGATTGATTATCCTTCAATGCATTCTTTGCAACACCGATAATTGTAATTTTTACAATAGAGTCAATAAAATCACATGTCTTTCCACCAAACTTAAAGTTATAATCCTCAAAAGAATCAACACCAAGTTTGTGCATCTTGCCAAAAATAGTTAACTCACCCGTTGTGGTTTTTAGTATTTCATTTTCAAATTGTATTTTTTGCTCATAGTTGCCGAGAAATACAATCTTCATCGTATCTTTTCCACGATGAAGAAGATTAATTTTGTTACTGTCAATGAAATTTTTAACGCGTCTTAAATAAAATGGAATAATATTATCACCCAATTGAGGTATGAACAAAATTTTACAATTGTTCCTTTGAGCAAATACAACTGGCGCGTTGTTCATATTCACTTCGGAAAGCATCACGTCAAGTGCAATATCTTTATATTTCAAACGAGGGTCGCCAATTGGTTGTTCTATCATTTGACGTATTGCGTCCAAAGAAAACTGAATACTAACTTCCTCTTTATCACGAAGATTACAATAACTATCATCGAACAAACGGAATGTTTCATCGTATTTAAGGTTTAAGTCTCGTTCCTTAATAGAGTCTTCTGTCCATTTGATGCAATCAAGTATAAAGTCTTTAGTTTGTTTAAAACTAACATCATTATCATCTTCGTATTGACTAATAAAATCATATACAATTTCTAGTAAAGGTGTAGCAAATGCTTTCGCAAACGACTCCTCATATCTTTTATTTGGCGTTTTAAAAGCAATTTCCCCTTCGGCATTTGAACAAGCATTTAATACGTAACAAAAATATTTATGCAAATTCTTAAGGTAGTCAACACGAGTATAAAAACCTAATTCCTGTCTACTTTTTAGGTATTTACTTAAATCTTTTTGAAGACCCACCGCAATTTTCTCTACCTTTGTTGTCTCAGAAGAAACAAAGAAAGTATCAGGACAAGACATCAATGCGATTCTGTCATCACGTGATACAATAAACTTACATGGCTCAAAATTTAGAAGCCATGAAGCCATAGATGACCATAACTGGCTATCAATAGTATTGAAGTATTCCGTTTTTAAATACTTGACAGCATCATTACCAGTGCCGTCAATCGACCTGGAAAAAATACCTTGTGTAATAAAATCAGAGAAAGCAAGTTTTGAATAATTGTGATAATTTATTGTGTCATGCAATCTCTTTATTTGTCCTGGACGGCAACGAGACACCCACCAAATAAAGTTAATATACCCTTTTGGCTCTTGTTGTAAGAATTTATGTTGAAGAAGAGAGACTGTTGGAAATGGTATTTGTAAGTATTTCAGTCTTCTATCTTCCGCTGTTCCATTATCAGTTCTATCTTCTGTTCCCAATTCTTTCGACATTTCATATGCAGAACCAGGGCCATTGCCGATTATTAAGTAAAAAGGTTTATTTGATACGACCTGATCAAATAGAGGGCGAAGCCTTCCTCCTATAGATGAAGTTATAATTTGTTGAAGTTCAGGAAATTTTGATTCCATCTCATCAATCAAAAGCAAAGGAACGCTATTTGTATTAAGTGCTTCCCTAATCACTTTTTCTGTAAATCCTTCAGAAAAAGCAGATAAAGTCTTCTCATCAATTTCTGCATCTACTTTAACTGGTACGAACCCCTTCAGATAGTTTTCAAGAGTCATTGGATGTTCTTCATCCATAGAAATAAAGTCTGGAAACATAATATGAGTCAATGATGACCAGTCATGAGTTTTTAACAAATTGATTTGATTGTCAATGACACCTTTAATGATCTTACCTAAATCTTCGCTAGGCACCTGTTCAACACCTTGACTTTTTGCTGCATCTTTAATTATTTCAATCAGATCAGACAATAAGACGTAAAAAGTAGGTACTTTAAGTACTTCCCAACCATAATGGAAGAGATAATTTAATGTTGTTGTCTTGCCGATACCAAATGCACCCTGTAACATAATAGGCTGGCTATAGCCATTCCCACAACAGGTGTTTGAGATGTCATTTTCCAAGGTTTTTCTAAGCTGTGTATGCTCCAAGCTCAAATCAATCCATTCTGTCTCGCGTATAATTGAAATATATGCCATATTATTTAAGTCTTAATTTTATTGATTTTTCTAATACTGAACTTTTAATTTCGTAGAGACCTGCTTTTAATTCACCATAAACTACCCTTTCTGCATTTGAAGACGCCTGAAGAACTTGTTGTGCAGAATTAAGTAATTGTATTTCCATATTTGGTTTAATAGTTAATATGAACAAGCCTTCTTTTTTTCTGACTTCAAGACGAAATGGTAATGCATCATCCTTAAACTCTATACAGTCATTTTCAGACAACTTAATCCCCATTCTTGCAGCAGAAGCATATTCCTCGTTGTCTCTTAAAGGTATAATAAGTGGATTATCAATATTTAACAAAGGCATATGTTTTGTCTTTGAATACTTTGAAGATGCTACATCAACAGAATAAGAAAAAGCTTGCGAGCGTTCTCTTTCATTCGTGTATGCAATAATAGATTGATTTAAGTATCGTGCATTCGAAATTTCAATCTCACGAAATAGTTGTTGTTCAGCATTCAAATCCTCATCACGTTCATTCATATCAGAATAATAATCACCAAGATATTTGTCTAAAATATCAAGCATGATAGGCTGTTCATTCCAGGTTTCAACCAAAAAAGGAAAACCAATAACAGAAGGGTCGTCACAGATTTGATCTAAATCTGATGACATTTCAACAAAAGGAGAAATTGGACAGACTCTAACAAATTCATTTACAGCATCCAATAGTTCAGGGTCAGTATTAATGATTACATACATCGGATGTAATGCCGTTTGAAGAATACCCTCATAATCAAGATATTCCGTCTTTACACTCCATATTTGATTTTGTTTTATCCGTGGCAATATTCTCATTTTTGGAATTGTGAAGTCCTTATCAGCAAACATTTTATTCAAATATGATATTCTATCATTATTTGAAGTCTTTATGTCATTTGAATTATCTCGAGAAAATGGACTGCTTAGAAATTGGTTTATGACATTCATTTTTCTTCGCTATTTACACTATTATTATACTCTGAAATTGACAATTCGTCCAAAGAATATGCAAGTTTTTTTAGAAAGCACTCGCCATCAAGCTCGTTTTCAGGCATATATGTTACAAATATTTTTTTCTTAAAATCATTTATCTTCTTACTAACAGTACTTTTGGGTATTCCATATTTATTTGAAATATCAGACAATGATACTCTTGCTGAATCTTGGAAAATATACTCCAACAGCATTTGTGCTTCCTTTTTTGTAATACCATCCAATATAGTTTGTATATATGAATCGTATTTGTGTTCTTCAATTTGATTTGTTAATGAAGAATCGTTTTCCTTGCTTAAATCTTGTAATGCAGATTGATCCAAAAGATTGAAAACCGTTTTGGTCAATAAATCCAACGAAACCAAGTTGTGAAGATCAGCCATAATGTCATCAACAATCATTTTCACTAATGGCTTATAATGCTTTGTAGTGGGTTTAATTATATAATGGGGTAAAAATCTAATAATTTCAGATAAATCATTAATAGGTACATCTGATGAAGACGAATTATTTCCTATATATACTTTTCCTGCTATTATAAAAGTAGTGTAAGATTCCTCACATATATCTTTTACTAATTCTTGACATCTTTGAAAGCTAATCCCCACTTTTTGCTGTTCTTCTTTAATGCGGATTGATACAAAGGACACAAGCATCTGGGTAAAATAGTAAGACAAATAATCATAAGGAACTTTGTCAACGTATTTAAGTTTGCCATTTATAATTAGCCACTCAAAGAATTGTTGAGACAATTCAATTATATCATCATCAGACCAATTTGAATCATGGCATCCTGAGACGACTATATTTTTCTGCCAATGATAGCGTCTTACCATAGACCCTATCGAACCAACGATACTGGCATAACCTTTCTGAGTCAATTGACCAGAAAGCAAATCTAATATGTATTCTTCCTTAAACATTGACCCCTAAACTAAATTTAATATGCATCTTCAAATCTTCTGTCTGCTGTTCATTGAGAGAATCAACTCCATTCCAGCCTCTTTGAAGATTTAATATATCTCTTGAATTATAAGTCATTCTCAATTTTAAAAGAAAATAAGAGACTGGGCAATCCGGATCAGTTTGATTGATCTTAACTCTAAATACATTAGCTCCTATGATATGCTCTTTAGATGTTCCAGGAATTAGCCAACATTGTCTGTTTTCATTGTAAACTCGACCCACAACAGAAGGATGATAGTCTTCCATATTTTTATTTTTTGCAAAACCATTTTTCCATATTCCGTTAGGGGCTACCCAAATTGACCCAATAGCAGGATAGTAGATATCTTGCAATACAGATTTCCAATTGGAAATATTTAGATTAGCCATACTTTATTTGTTTTTTCTTTATACAATTATAGGTCGTTTCTCTCTCTCTTCCCATTTATATGTAGAAGTTATATGATAATAAAGAAAAAAGGTTCATATCACATCCTTAATAATTCATTGACGTCGACCTCCAAACATCTCGCAATTTCCATCAAATTTTCCAGATTGGGTTGAGCAGAGTTGGTACACCACTTGGAAACTGTAGCAGGATCTTTGCCCAGCTTCTCTGCCAACCATTTATTGGTACGCTTCTTCTCAGCGAGTACAACTTTCAATCGATTTAGGTCTTTGTTTTCCATGTTTCATTATGTGTTTTTTATAATAATGTACAAAGGTACATGTTTTTCTCGCAAAAACTATTCTATTTTCAGAAAAATATCTACTGCTATATCAAAAAAATGATGTTTAAGCAATTTGCTTATCAATACTTATTTTTCATACTGACTATCTGTATGGCTTTGGCTGCCTTCTCTTTCTTCTCATCCACCACTTTTGTGTAGATTTGCGTGGTTTTGACATTGGTATGGCCAAGCATTTTGCTGACTGTATAGATGTCGGTACCATTGGCCAATTGTAGAGTTGCGAAACTGTGCCTGAAG